>Ga0302116_1001316_pt1 | contig 14991 bp, 17 predicted proteins | sample AG5_SCM_MG_FD_203124 | JGI IMG/M metagenome (GOLD analysis project Ga0302116, IMG submission 203124) | Marine microbial communities from Western Arctic Ocean, Canada - AG5_SCM | ecosystem: Environmental > Aquatic > Marine > Oceanic | place: Canada: Western Arctic Ocean | collected 2017-10-01 | reverse complement strand
TTGGTGTAAAAAATATTTTTCTTCTGCCTGATGGCAATGGTGAGTTTACGCGCAAGATGGGAATGCTAGTTGGTAAAGATAATCTTGGATTTGGTATGCGTTCGTGGAGATATTCAATGTTGGTAAATAATGGAACAATCGAAAAGATTTTCATTGAACCTGGTTTTGCTGACTCCTGCGCTGATGATCCGTTCGAGGTCTCTGACGCTGATACTATGATTTCATATCTCAAGGGATCTCCTTCGTCGGGAATTGCAAAACCAAATGATTTCGTGGGTTAAATATGATCCTTTGTCCTTTGCCTAAAATTATTTTGGCGAAGTTTTGTCCTATTTGCCACATGAAATACTTTTAAACGATAGTTACTCGCGTCACCCTGGCTGTAAATCATATTTTGCAGTCTTGGCGCTCCTATCATTTTTTGTAACAATGTTCAAAGAATGGGTGATTAATTGATGTTTTTTAATTATAGTTTTTGCATGCTTTTGTTGGATCTATAATATTTATCTCTCGGATCTTTTCAACTTTAACAAGAGGTCTGACTCGCTTCGCTTATTTGTTTATTTTCTCTTTGTTTGTTCTGATGTATTTGAAATTTTCAATATTTTAATTTCGTAGTGCGAGGTAATTCCTCTTGGATCTCACCCACATCATTGAGTGTTGGATAGGGGCGTTTTTGTTCTTGGCACCACAGTGCCACGTCCGGATAGGCCCACTCGAACAACACATTGTTGTAGTTCTCTGCTGGGATCCCTTCCCCATTGCATGGGGCAAGTCCAGCCGCTTCCCGCTGACGCAGCGCCTCAAACAACAGAGTCGCTGTGGCTACCGATACGTTCAGGGACTGCACCATTCCCCGCATCGGTATAAAGACGTCGGTGTCCATCAGCTCGGTGGCGTTTTCGCTGAGCCCCCATTTTTCTGCGCCTAGAACAAAGGCGCTAGGACCGGTGAAGTCACAGTCGCGGTAATCGACCGCATCCACGCTCAGATTGGTGCCATACAGATGAAAGCCCCTGTCTTTGAGCTGTTTAACGGCTGACTCGATGTTGGGGTGGCCATGCAAGGGCACCCAGCGTTGACTTCCTTGGGCCGTGCTGTTGTAGGTGCGCGAGCGGCCACTGAGGCTTACGGCATGGGCTTCCAGCACGCCAACGGCATCGCAGCTGCGCAGGATGGCCGAGAGGTTGTGGGGTTTGTCCACGTGCTCGACCAGAACGGTGAGGTTGGCCATCCGTTGGTTCAAGACCGCACGTAACCGCTCAAAACGACGGGGAAGCAGGGGCATGGCGCTTCGTTCTCTCTCTTTGAGGGTATGAGATGCCGCTCTCGGTCACATCCAGACGCATTGCGCGGCGGGTTCAGTCACCGATCTCCTGCTCTGCTTCAGAAGGATGGATTTGTTGCTTCTTCTGCCATGAAACGCACCTGTTTTGCTGTTGCTTTGATGCTGGTTTCTGCCTCCGTCCCAGCTTTTGCTCGGCCTAACAACGTTTATGACTCACGATCCGACTATGTGAATCAGCGTTATGGCGGTTCAGCTCGCGATCCTTGGGTGGGCGCTAATCGCGATGTCTACGTGAACAATCAAGACAGCAATAGTTGCTTGGAAGGCAGCGTGATCGGAGGTTTATTGGGAGCTGGCCTTGGCGCTGTCTTGTCGCGGGGAAGTGGCCGCTGGGTTGGTGTTCCCGTTGGTGGTGCCGCTGGAGCTCTGTTGGGTTGCCAAGTGGATGGCGGCTAAAGCCCTCAGCGCTCAGCGCTAGCCAGTTGAGCCAAAATTTGCTTCCAAAATGGCTGCTTGTAAGAGGATTTGCATGGTGTGCAAATTCTCTTGCTCGTAGGGCTCGCCGCCTGACCAACGCTCGAGTCGGCAGCTCACGGCATCAAGCAGCAGCCTGAGGTCTGCTGGACTTAAGGACAGATCAATTCGTAAATCACCGTTGTCTTCGGTTGTCATAAGGCCTGAAAGAAAACCTGATCGTTGAGGTGAGTTGCTCGAACTTTCGAAAGATGGTTTGTTCACTCAGATTGGCTGGCAACGAGCGGCCTAGTCGTGAGTTTCTGAGGAACAAAACATTTGATTCATATCAGCATGGATAGGGGCTTCGATGAGCGCGTCTGGCATGCCGTCAGCTTGATTCCGCATGGTCAATTGGCCACCTATGGCCAGGTGGCTGACTGGATCGGGGCCTGGGGCTGTGCGCGTCAAGTGGGATGGGCTCTGCGCAGGCTGAGCTTGCCTTCTGAAGTGCCTTGGCAGCGGGTGGTCAATGCCAAGGGACGTATTTCGATGAGCCTCAGTCGCGAGGGGTCGGATTGGATCCAGCGCCAGCTTTTGATTGCGGAGGGCATCCCTGTGGATGGAGAAGGCCGGCTCCCTTTGAAGCGATTTCTATGGAGGCCGGACCTCGAGGCGCTAGCTCTAGAGATCCATTAATTCGCCATTGCCCGTGAGTGAGCCCGAAGTCAACGGCGCCAAGATTGGTTTACCGGCGCGTCGTTTGGCATGGGAGGTGCTGGAGGCCGTTGCTGCGGGTGCCTATGCCGATGTGGCCTTAGAGCGGGCCCTTCGTCAAAATCCCCTGTCTCCAGCAGATCGCGGCCTGGCCACAGAGCTTGCCTATGGATGCATTCGCTGGCGTCAATGGCTCGATGGTTGGCTCGATCGTCTCGGCAAAGTTCCAGCGCATAAACAGCCGCCCCGGCTGCGTTGGCTGTTGCATCTCGGCCTGTATCAAGTGCTGCGGATGCATCGCATCCCTGCAGCCGCCGCGGTGGACACCACGGTGGAGCTGGCCAAACGCCACCGGCTCTCCAAGCTGTCTCCCGTGGTGAATGGGGTGCTTCGCTCGGCCCTACGCGCCAAGGAGGCCGGCGAGACGCTGTCGGTGCCCGACCAACCTGCAGAACGTCTGGCGTTGTGCCATTCCCTTCCGGTTTGGTTTGCGGAGAGCCTGTTGAGCTGGTCTGATCCTGACCAGGCCGAGCGCGTGGCACTCGCCTGTAATCAAGTGCCTCCCTTGGATCTGCGCGTCAATCGCTTGTGCTCCACGCCTGAGGTGGTCGCGTCTGAATTAGCTGAGGCCGGGGTGCCCACGCAGCCAATCGATGATTGCCCAGATGGCTTGCAGGTGCTTGCGCCTGCGGGAGATTTGCGGCGTTGGCCTGGTTTTGAACAGGGGCATTGGTGCGTGCAGGATCGATCTGCCCAGGGTGTTGCTCCGCTGTTAGCTCCTCAGCCTGGAGATCGAATTCTTGATGCTTGCGCTGCTCCTGGTGGAAAGACAACCCATCTGGCGGAGCTGATGGGGGATGTAGGTGAGATCTGGGCTGTGGATCGCTCCGCTGGTCGCTTAAAGCGAGTGGCTGCTAACGCAGCTCGCTTGGGATGTGGGTCGATCCATGCGCTGGCAGCGGATGCGGCCGACCTCCTTGCGCAACAGCCCGAATGGCGGGGTTTCTTTCAACGCATCCTTCTCGATGTGCCTTGCTCGGGGCTGGGGACTTTGTCCCGGCATCCTGATGCTCGTTGGCGCGTCACCGCTGCAACGGTGGAGGAGCTGTTGCCACTGCAAGCGCGATTATTGGAGGCGATGCTGCCCTTGCTCGCTCCTGCTGGTCGCTTGGTGTACGCGACTTGCACGATCCATCCCGCGGAAAACGGCGCGCAAGTCAACAAGCTTCTTCAGGAGCATGCCGACTTTCTGTTGGAGTCTGAGCAGCAGTGCTGGCCTAATCCCGGTGGGGGTGATGGGTTTTACACCGCAGTGATCACTGCACCGATCACTGCACTGGCAAAGGCCTAAAGAATTCATCTACCGGAGGGCCACCAGACGGGCTCACATAGCGGGGTGTGGGTGCGAGTTTCGGCGTGATCGAGTTGTCATTGAATGGATCATCCGTTGAATCAAACAGATCACGATCTGGAAGAGGCCCGTCACCAGGCTTTGGTTTATTGGGGTCGCTCGCTTTCTTTTTGCCAGGTCGTTGAAGAACTGGGCGCACAACTTTGGGTTTGGCCGGAAACTTTTGTGCCGGAAATTCAGATTTGATTTGACTCATGAATTGCTTCCAAGCCCACGCGGATTCGCCACTGTTGCTCTTGGTCTCCGCGTTGTTGTCATGACCAAACCAAACGGCGGTGGTGAGTTGGGGAATGGAGCCGATGAACCAGATATCGCGTCCCCCTTCTGAAGTTCCAGTTTTTCCTGCCACCGGGCGATCATCCAGCTTGGCTGCAATTCCTGTGCCGCCGCTCACCACCCGCTGCAGCATCCAATTCATCGTGTCGGCCACATCACTATCCATGGCACGTTTTCCGCGGTCTCCATCCACTCTGCGGCTCCAAATCACGTCGCCTCCGGGGCCACGGATCTCTTCAAAGGCGGTGGGCTTTACATACACACCGCGATTGGTTACCGCGGAATAGGCAGCTGTCATGTCTAGAACGGTTTGTTCATAGGCACCGATGGCCATCGGGTAATACCGGCCAAGAGGGCGTTGGTTGCCAATCCCGAGATTGTTGGCCATCGCAATGATCGGGTCAAAGCCCACCTTGTCCTGCAATTGCACCGCAACGGTGTTGAGAGAATTCTTTAAGGCGTCGGCAAGAGAAATGTTGCCAAAATATTTTTTACCAAAGTTTTTGGGGCAGTAACCGTTCCAGCAGCGGGGTTTATCTAAGAAAATATCTTCTGGTTTAACGCCCGCATTAATTGCTGCGCTGTAGGGAAACAGTTTGAAGGTGGAACCTGGCGATCTCAGGGCTTGTGTGGCGCGGTTGAACTGGCTGGAATAGAAGTTTTTTCCTCCCACCATCACCCGCACTAATCCGGTGCCAGGCGCGATCGAAACGATGACGCCCTCTGTTCCATTCGGTGCGATTTCACGCACAACCTTCTGGGCTTTACGTTGCCAATCGAGATTGAGACTGGTGCGAATCTTGAGGCCTCCCACCTCCAGTTGTTCTGGGGTGAGCAAGGTGGGGAGCTGTTGGGCGACCCAAGTTGTGAAATAGGGAGCCGTGCTGTTGTAGTACTTCGGGATGGCTGGTTTGAGAGCCAGTGGGCTGTTGCGAGCTGCTTCCGCTTCGCTCGAGGTAATAAATCCTTCCTGCTCCATGCGGCTGATCACGATGCTGCGCCTTTGCAGAGCGATCTCGGGGTTCACCAGCGGGGAATACAGCGAGGGTGCGGGTGGCATCCCAGCGATCAGAGCCGCTTCTGGGAGGGTTAACTCCTCCGGTTGCTTGGAGAAATACACCCAGGCCGCATCGGAAACGCCATAGGCGCTGGATCCGAGATATACAAAATTGAGGTATTGCTCGAGGATCTGCCCCTTGCTGAGTTGACGCTCGAGCTTGTAGGCCAGTGCTGCTTCTTTGAGTTTGCGCGTGAGCGTCCGGTCCTGGCTCAAGAACACCGTGCGTGCCAGTTGTTGGGTGATCGTGCTCGCTCCTTCGCGAACAGAGCCCTGCTTCAAATTCGTGACGACGGCCCGTCCGATTCCCCAGAGATCAACGCCGTCATGGTCAAAGAAGCGGCGGTCTTCAGCTGCGATGAAGGATTGCATCACGAGCTGGGGCATTTGACCTGGTTTGATCTTCTCCCGAGTGGCTGGGCCCAGTTTTTGGATCACCTTGCCGTTGCTCGATAGGAGCGTGATCGTTCCAGGTCGATTAAAAAGGTTGATACCCCTTGCATCCGGCAAGGTCGCATCAATTGCTCGCGTAAAAGCGGCTTGCCCAAGAGCAGCACCACTGCCAATCGCAACGGCGACGCCTGCGATCAGCGACCAGTGACGACGAGAGCGAATCACATTCCCTGCGTCAGGGGGCTATGGCCGATCGCTAGGGCTGTGACCAGCATTCCCAGCACAAGAAAGGGCTGGGCACTGGCTTGATATTTCACGTCAAATTCCACTGGATCGCGAAGCAGCCAGATGTCTTGAAAAGTGATCTGAGGCACGATCAACAACACAAGTAAGACGGCCGCAAAATGCTGCCCGATTGCGATCAGAACCGCAACCATCAGGAGTTGGAAGAGGTCGATCATCCCAGCGCTGATCCAGCTTGCGGGCCCAATTCCAAATGCAACAGGGAGTGACTGAAGCCCGAGGGCGCGATCACCTTCCACACTTTTGAAGTCGTTGACCACTGCAATGCCCAAGCCAGCAAGGCTGTAAGCAAGCGTGAGCAGCGCCGTAGCCCAGGTGAGTTGACCGAAGAGGGCCTGACCCGCCCACCAGGGCAAAGCGATGTAACTAGCTCCAAGGGCGTAATTGCCCAACCAGCCGTTCTGTTTCAGCTTGAGGGGAGGAGCTGAATAAATGAAACTCACTAAGGAGCCGCCAAGGGCGAGCAGAAACAACACGGGAGTGCTGTGCTCAGCCCAGACGTCCAAACCCCAAGACACCGCTAAGCCAGCGATCAGAAGGACCCAGATCTGAACTTTGACTTGACCGAGACTGATCGCACCTGAAGGGATCGGCCGGTACGGCTCGTTGATCGCATCGATCTCACGGTCGTAGTAGTCATTGATGGTTTGGGTGTAGCCGGCGAGCAGAGGGCCACTCATCACCATGCAAACCAGCGCAGCGGCCACGTTGTCAAGACGCCATTCGTAATTCCCGCTTGCGGCGGCACCACATACCACTCCCCAAATCAGGGGAATCCAGGTGACTGGTTTCATCAGCTGCAAGCGCAGCTTCCAAATGTTGGAGGTGCCACTGGCACCTTTCATTCCGAGCAGCTGACGGGCGTCACTCACAGGTCAATCCTCAGCCGGGAGCAATTTCGTCTTCGAAGAACCAGCTGGTAGAGCCATCACTGAGCTGAACGACCACGCCGATTCCTTTTCCGTCAACAGTGCGGAAATCAACCACGGTGCCGGAGGAGTCTTTCTTGAGGAGTTCCACCAGTGCACCGGGAATGCGATCGCGGACTCGGGTGACCCGGACATTCGAACCGATGTCGATCGTGACTGACGTCTGCTGTGACATGGCCTGCCAGGCTTGAGAAGTGGCCGCAACACTAACAGCCTCTTTTCAACTGTCATGGTCGCTCTTCGTTTGATTCCCTGCCTCGATGTGGCCAAGGGCCGGGTGGTGAAAGGTGTCAATTTTGTGGGCCTGCGTGACGCAGGCGATCCGGTGGAATTGGCCTGTCGCTATAGCGAGGCCGGAGCTGACGAACTGGTGTTTCTCGATATTGCGGCCAGCTATGAGGGGCGCGCCACGTTGGTGGATCTCGTGCGTCGCACGGCTGCGAGTGTGACGATCCCGTTCACCGTGGGTGGCGGAATTGCTTCCGTGGAAGGCATCACTGAGCTGCTGCGTGCCGGTGCCGACAAGGTGAGTCTGAATTCGTCGGCTGTTTGTCGCCCTGAACTGGTATCCGAGGGGGCTGAGCGTTTTGGCTGTCAGTGCATCGTTGTTGCGATTGATGCGAGGCGTCGATCGAGCGGTGGATGGGATGTCTATGTGAAAGGCGGCCGCGAAAACACTGAATTAGACGCGGTGGACTGGGCGCGTCGGGTTGCAGGCCTTGGTGCAGGAGAAATTTTGCTCACGTCGATGGATGGCGATGGAACCCAAGCGGGTTACGACTTGGCGCTGACGCGTGCGGTGGCCCAGGCCGTTGACGTTCCGGTGATTGCATCGGGTGGGGCCGGCTGCATGGATCACATCGCTGAAGCCCTCGATTCGGGGCCAGAGGGCGGTCAGGCATCGGCTGCCTTGCTGGCTTCACTGCTTCATGACGGAGTTCTTAGCGTTCAACAAATCAAACTGGATTTGCAGGAGCGCGGTTTGCTGATCAGGCCCTTAGAGCCCGAGATTGCGTTTTAAATTGAAAACACTTAAGTGAGCAGTCATTGATAGGAGTTCTGCCATATGTGACGCGTCAGCAGGCCTTGCCTGTGGGAATCGTGTTGGTGGTGGTGGTGATTGCTTTGCTGGCCTGGGCACTGCAATTGATGCAGTCGGCGATCGAACAACAGGAATTTTCGTTGATGCTCGCGGGCTGTTTGGTATGTTCAGCCGCCGTTGGTTTGGCCACGGTGATGGTGATGACTTTGAACGGATTGCTTCTTTGAGCTGCTTGTGAAACCTCGTGATCCTGCTGCGGTGGAGGCGTTGTTTAACGCCGTTGCTCCCCGTTATGACCGCCTGAATGATCTGCTGAGTTTGGGGCTGCACAGACAGTGGAAGCGTCAACTCCTGTCTTGGCTGAGTCCGCAACCGCGTGAGCGATGGCTAGATCTTTGTTGTGGAACGGGTGATCTCGCTCTTGCTTTGGCAAGAAAGTTGAGGCCGGATGGTTCGGTTTTGGGGCTTGATGCAGCAGCGACGCCCCTCGCCTTGGCTGCGGAGCGAGCGGGCCGCGAGCCTTGGCTGCCGGTGCAATGGATGCAAGCGGATGCTCTTGAAACCGGGTTGCCAGATCAAGACTTCGATGGGGTGGTGATGGCCTATGGGTTACGCAACTTGGCGGACCCGTTCTTGGGCTTTCAGGAGATGGCAAGGGTGCTGAAGCCTGGTGGGCGCGCCGCTGTTTTGGACTTCAATCGGTTGCCACAAGGCAGTGCAGCGGCAGCATTTCAGCGGACCTACCTGCGCCGGGTCGTGGTTCCTGTGGCTGCTGGCATGGGACTTGCCGACCAATACGCCTATCTCGAAACGAGCGTGGAGCAATTCCTGACTGGAGCGGAGCAGGAGCGTCAGGCTGTTTCTGCTGGATTTACCGCGGCACAGCATCGACGATTGGTCGGAGGACAGATGGGTGTGCTGCTACTCATTCGTTAAGGATGTTTTAGGCCTGTTGAAATCCTTGCGACGCGACCTCAAAAACAGCTTAAGAAGAAAGCATTAAGAAACGGAGGCAACCGTTTGGCCTTCCCGCTCCCGTCTTTGCTCGCTTCGATTGAAGATCTTTTGGTGGAGGTGGCATGGCTAGACGGGATGATCCTGGTCACCGAATCCCAAGAGGCCGCCTTCCTTCCCGTGGTACAGGTGAATCCTGTGCTGGCAAGGCTGCGATCGAAACCGCGAGGTGAGGAGGTCGCGGTTTCGATCGCAGCCTGTCTTTGCTGAAGTCCCAGGAGAAGCGGTCTAGCAAACCTGTTCTCGTCGTTCAGGGAAGCGGACGCTTTTGGTTGGGGATCATCAGCCCCAGCGTGTCCCGCTCTCGCTCGCGTCAACAGCACGCTGTCGCTCATCTGGACCGCTGTTTTGCCAAGGGGTAAGACCAGGCGTTGCTGCCTTTTCTCTTGATCGAAAAACTTCATTTGAGCAAGATTTGATCTGTGCCTCAATCTTTGGATTTGAGCGAATCTGAAAGGATTGAATTTAGATCTTTTTATTTGCTTAGATCCTTGATTCTTATTGCCTTGCTGATGCCTGCTAGATTTTTATTGCTTGCTTGTTATTGATTGAAAGGGCCTTCCACTCTGGCTTTGTTTATGGCTGTAGTCGGCAGTGGATTGGTTGGCATGCTGGTTTATGCGGGTCTCTTCTACTCCAATGCCAACCGCACAATTCCTGCCTCCAGTGAGATGGATAGCTCCCTTTTTCAGTCCAGGGGTAAGGCCGAAAAGGCGGCCAATGAATGGATCTCCCTTGGCGGTATTTATGTGGTGGAAACGCTTACGATGTTTCGGCGCACGGTGCCGTTGACTGCACTCGAAAAAAAGAAACTAAAGAATCAACATGATCAAGCTATGAGGCGGAAGATAGAGGCCGAATATAGTATTTGCCTTGATAAGGCTGAAACAGATCTGGCTAAAGAGCTGTGTTCGTTTGGTCCCCGTGAGGTGATTGATGCTGATGACGTTGTGATCCCCCAGAAAAAGACTGTTGAGGATCAGACAGTGAAAAAAACTGACTATCAGCGTCGAGAATGCACTGATGATCAAGAGTTGCGGTCTTTTGAATGCATTGAGCTAGATGTGGCACGTGATGCAGTTGTGAGTCGCTCAGATGACGACGAAGCGATGGCAATCAAGGTCTTTCAGCAGTTTCGTTATTGAGGGCTTGCAAGCCCCTCTCTGATCGCGGCTGCGTCTCTGAGCAATTTTTGCAAGCTGTAACGCCTCTAATTTGAACGCTTGGGGCCGCAGAGCGTGAGCAGTAGATTTGTACTGATTGCGCCCTTGGAATGAAATGGGAGGGCTGGCTCACCGATCCTGATGGCTACTGGGTCAAAAGGTTCCATCGCGATCAGGCGTCGTGGTCTGGGTGTCGTCGGGTCTTCGTGGATGAGGGCAGAGGCATGGCAAATGGTGAACCAGCGCTGTTGAAGCGACGGCAACACTTGCGCCGTGATCAGGCAGAGCAGCTCTGGAAGGCTTTGCGTCGTCAGGGGTGGAGGCAAACGGCCCCTGTGTGGGGACCCAGTTGTGAACCATAAAAATGAGAGGGCTCTCAACCCCTCTCAGCGCGTCTTGCTTTCGCTCCATCACTTTGGCTTTTCCGTCAGCGGAGGTATGACGAAATCGTGAGCAAGTCGCTACTAAATCCGCCTGAGGCGCGAGCCTGCTTCTCTGTTCTGGCCAGAAGCCTGTGCTCGACTAGCCTCTAGCTCCAGAAGTTCACTGCTTTGCTCGCCCTAATCGCCATCGTCGGATGTGCGTTTAAAGGCCTGCAGTAGCCCAGAATTCCGTGAGTAAAACCAACCGTTCCCTCTAGGCCCCTGCCGGTATGCACTTCCAGGACATCATCAGCACGCTGAATCGCTTTTGGGGAGAGCAGGGCTGTGTGTTGTTGCAGCCCTACGACACGGAAAAGGGTGCTGGAACCATGAGCCCGCATACGGTGCTGCGGGCGATTGGGCCAGAGCCGTGGGCGGTTGCTTATCCAGAGCCCTGCCGGCGTCCCACCGATGGGCGTTATGGCGACAACCCCAATAGGGCGCAGCACTATTTCCAATATCAGGTGCTGATCAAGCCCTCTCCCGACGGCATTCAGGAAACCTATTTCGCGTCCCTTGCGGCCCTAGGAATTTGTGCTGCGGATCACGACATTCGTTTTGTAGAGGACAACTGGGAGTCGCCAACTCTTGGTGCTTGGGGCGTGGGTTGGGAGGTTTGGTTAGACGGCATGGAGGTCACCCAGTTCACTTACTTCCAGCAGTGTGGTGGTATCGACTGCAAACCTGTCTCGATTGAGATCACGTACGGGTTAGAGCGGTTGGCAATGTATCTACAGGATGTGGAAAGCATCTGGGATTTGAGCTGGAACGCTGAACGCAGCTATGGAGATATTTGGCTTCCTTTTGAGAAGGGGCAATGTCAATTTAATTTCGAAGCATCCAATCCTGATCGACTTAAACAGCTCTTTGCTATTTACGAGGCAGAAGCCGCTGATCTGATTGAACAACACTTACCAGCTCCTGCTCTCGACTTTGTTTTGAAGTGCAGCCACACGTTCAATTTGTTAGAAGCCCGTGGTGTGATTTCGGTGACAGAACGTACTGCCACGATTGGACGGATTCGCAATCTGGCTCGAAAAGTGGCTGAGGCTTGGTTAGCCGAACGAGAGGCCCTCGGGTTCCCGTTGCTGCAGCCAACAGCCGCGGTGGTTGCCGATCGTTGAGACTCTGATTGATCACGAAAGTTGTGGTTATTTGATATCGCAGTGAATGCTTTGTACATCAACATTAAAGCCTTCAAAATTCCATCAATTTATATTTCATCCGTAGACGCTTCATAGCTTGAATTTGTGAAAGGTATTGTTGGCCTTGGTCTCGGTTCTATCTTGCAAATCCCGAATTGAATTAGAAAAAATTATTTAGTGGTGCGTTTGCATGCATCGTTTTTCTATTCCAATTTTAAGGGGAATGCTTCAACCAGCTCGATGCTCCTGCGTTGATGAACGTTGCTCTTTGGCTGGTTTTATTAATGCTTGCCACTCAGCTTGGAGCGGCCTTATCCCAGGCGACTCAATACTGGAGTGTGGTGTTGGCTGGGCTTGCTGCGGCTGTTCTGCTGATCTGCCGCCAGTTTGCATTTCCCCGCTGGAAGACGGGTGTTCTTGTTGTCTTGTTGTTCGGCTTGTTACTGCGCTCGTTGACGGGGCAGGAGGCCACGCCTACATCCTTGGATCCACTCAAGTTTTTGCCAAGTGCTTCCGATCAGATGTCGCTGGTGATTGAGGGCCGCGCTCTCGCTGATGCGCCTGTGCGTAGGGGGCGCTGTCAGGCCCTACTGCAGGTGAACCATCTTTCAGGTCAGGTTCTTGATGGTCGTACTGAACTTGTAGTGGATCCCTGCCTTCAGATGTTGCGCAAAGGCTCCTCGGTAAGGGCCGAGGGTCAGCTCGTGACTCCTGCCGTCGCAAGCCATCCATTTCTTCCCAATCCGTCTACGCGGCTTGCAGCTCGCGGGTGTTGGACCCAATTTCGTACCAAGCAAGTGGGGTTGATCCATCAAGCTCCCACTCCTCTGGCTGATGGGCGTCGTCGGATCGCTGCTCGATTTCAAGACCTTGCAGGACAAGACTCAGGTGGCCTGTTGGCTGCGTTGGTGCTTGGGGGTGCCCAAGTTGAGCTCAGCTCGGAGCTGCGAGAGGCTTTTCGTGTTGCGGGTCTATCCCATGCCTTAGCAGCGTCTGGATTTCACCTTTCGGTGTTGTTGGGCGCCATGCTCGCCCTAACGCGCACGGTTGGCATGCCCTTGCGCTTGGCGGCTGGAGTGGGCGCGATGGCTGGTTTTCTTGCGCTGGCGGGAGGTGAGCCATCAGTTGTTCGTGCTGTGTTGATGGGAGCTGCCGCTCTCTTGATCCGAGAGCGGGGCTCTCGCGCCCAACCCTTGGGCGTGCTGCTCAGCACATTGGTTTTGATGTTGTTGGTGAACCCTTCCTGGGGGCACACCGCCGCAAAAGCAAAATCCTGTCTCTGACCGGGAAAAGCTGTTGGTGAAAGCGGAGTCTGTGGGGCCGGGGCCTGTGCAGAGAATCCCATTCAGCACCCCCTAGTGCCGGTTTTACGGCAGCTTTTGCGACAACCTTGTGACAGGATTGCGGCATGCCACAGACAAACGCCAAGCCCTGGGAGAGGAATCTCAGGCAGACAGTTAAATCCACCTACGGCATGGGCTGGTCTGTTCGCGGTCGAGCAGCGGGGACCACCGAAATCGGCCGGCGTTGGAGTGATGGCACCCGCAGCACAGCCACCGTTGCAATCCCATGGCAGCGCACCCAGGGGCCTGCGTTGCTGGCAATGATTGAGCGCCTGGATCACCTAACCCAACCCGTTGCTGCTGGTGGCCAAGGCCTGTCGTTGGCAAAAGCGGCAGGTCTCACCCAACTGGAGGAGACAGGGAACAGCGCACAAGCCATCAGGGCTGGGGCTGTGGATTGGCCTGCGGTTGTGGAGCGATACCGGCACCAGCGCGTTGAGGTCACGGGTGAAATCAGCAAATCAACCTGGCATCGGAGGGAGCAGAGATATTGCAAAAATGTGCTGACTCTCCTGGCTGGCCCCCGCGCCCCAAAAGATGGCCCAAGCCTGCTGTCCGCCCTGATTGCTGCACATCCCTCAGCCCCAGGTGGGAGCGGCAGGAAGCAAAGAGTGGCCACCGCTGCGCGTCTGCTGTCGTTTGCTGTGGGCAAGTGCGGAGCACCAGACCGATGGCTGCCACCAGCTGAACGAGGCGACCTAGTTGGCAAGCGCCAAGACAGAAAACAGGATGGCGTTCCATTGCTGGATGACCAGGGCCTGGCGATTTATCGCGCTATTCCCGACCCACAGTGGAAGCTGGCTTGGGGGCTACTTGTGGCTTTTGGCTTAAGGCCCGCAGAGATTGACCATTGCCGTCCTGAGGGAGATTGCCTCTGGGTGGATGGAGTGAAACGCAACAGCACCGGCAAATCCAAACCTCGCTTGGTGCATGCTCTCGATCCTGCTGGCTGGCCTGGCATGGGAGCCACCATGATTTCGCTGCTGGCAGAACGTGGCGCAGCGGCGTTGCCTAAGAAGCAAAAGGTGGCTTACCGATCCGGTTCCCTCATCCAATACCTGCAGCGATACGTGCCGGAGTGGGGGCAGTTAATTACCGAGGCAACTGCTGCGGGCCAAGGCCATCTGACTCCATACTCAGCGCGCCATGGGTACGCGTTCAGGGGAACCACTCTTGGGCTCGATCACCGCACGCTGTCCAAGCTGATGGGCCACGACCCTGCCACCCATTTGGCCCACTACGGCCGTTGGAGCAGCGACGATTCCGTGGCCGCGGCAGTGGCAACAGCATTGGCAAACCGGCAGCGAAACGCCTTAATTGCATCCGAATCCCGAGCCCTTGCGGGGTAGACACCACCTGTGGTGCTGGATTGTGCTCTGCGGAACGTATGGCACTAAATGGGATGGGTAGCATTGAGTTATCAACGTCGTGAACCCCCTAATTTCTACGACCCCTCAGGTGTAAACGGCGATCCTGCGCCGCCTGTGCGAGCAAAACGAGTGTTCTAGGCCGTGCTGCGGTCCACTCGGCTACAGGAGAAGCGAATCAGCACGGCAGGTGGCCCAAAGGCAGAGCAGCCTCCATCTCGAACCAGCCACAAGGGGGCGATCGGCATCAACCACCCGAGCTGGGACAAGGGTTCGGGGGCTGGAGTTGAGAACAAGGGATTGAAATGCCCACTGCAACACCCGAGGTGTGGCTTGCCACTGGCCGCGCATTGGACGCGACCGGCCTGAGCCGAACAACCCTGCACCGCTGGAAGACCGATGGCCTCCTGATTGAGGGCCAGCACTATCGCCGCGGCCTAACGCCCCGCAGCCCAGTCCGTTGGAACCCAGTTGCCATCGAGCAGACCATCGCCGAGATGCGAGCGGTGCCGGATCGACCCGAATGTCAATCCAATGGTTCAGATGCGTCCATTGTTCAAATGATGAAGGGAGCGTGAATCATGCGTTCCTCAGGCAGAAATAATCCTTGCCCGATGTGTGATCGCACAAAGGATGGTGATTGCCGTGTTGCAGATAACGGATTCGTC
>Ga0302116_1001313_pt1 | contig 15004 bp, 22 predicted proteins | sample AG5_SCM_MG_FD_203124 | JGI IMG/M metagenome (GOLD analysis project Ga0302116, IMG submission 203124) | Marine microbial communities from Western Arctic Ocean, Canada - AG5_SCM | ecosystem: Environmental > Aquatic > Marine > Oceanic | place: Canada: Western Arctic Ocean | collected 2017-10-01 | reverse complement strand
CACAAATACCACAGACCCCCGAACAGCCCCGCAAACGCCATGAGCTTGATAATTTCTATTCCATCCGTAAAAATGATATTTGCCCAAGCGCTCCAACTTGTCTTGCGTAGGTAAAACTTCGATTTACGAGAGGAATCGCCGGAACGGTATTTGTCCAAACCATGGAAGAGTAGGAGTATCCTGTGGGTGAGGTGGGTTTGGTGAGGTGGGTGGGTGGGTGGGTGATTTAGTTTTGTGATCACTCAAAAATATTTTGACTCATTCTTCACTCCACTCACCCGTAGAACATAGCCACTCGCAACAGCACGAAACCATTATATATAACACCGCCCCATAAAACCACTTCACTCCGCAGCTTCATCTTTCGGAACTTTTGCTCACAAATTTTCTTGTTGTAGTTGGAGTCGATATCTTCTCGCTCTTTCAAAATCACATTTGTTATTAGTGAAATGTGATGATCCTCATGTATATTCATACAAAATTGCCGAGTGAACCACATCACCGAGTGACGCGAAGAGAGGATGAGAGCCTGCAAGTCCTTCCCGCTCTGGAACTCAGCAGCAATCTTTTTTCGAGCTGTGCCCACCAAGAATTCCATCATGATCTCAAATGGTAGGTCCGGGATGAGCGTAAGGATGTTCTGATGCTTGACCAGGGGCCGGGATGTCAAGGAGAGGTCAGGAGGATGTGGTGAAATGAGCTTGGTGATGAAGCTCATTTTTTATTTTAACTGGTCTTGTGTCAGGAAGTGCTCTTCGGTTTTGATTGGGTGAGTATCTAATTTAATTCCTTTCTTGTGATTCTACAAAAATAAGAGTTATGAGGGATAGGGAGGGATGAACTTCGCTAGATTATCAAGAGGAAGTATAACCCAAAAATTCAATAAAAAATTGAGTGCGATTCACCGAAATCGGAAATCAAGTAAACAACTTTAAAGATTGATTGGACGCCTTATTGCCCAATTACACCCCCCAAAACCCCACTCAAAGCGTCCATCACAGGCATCATCTTCTGAAAAAAACCTCCCTTCTCTGCTTGCAGCCAGCACCAGAATCTCAACTATTCTAACTACCAATCTCCAGACCCCCACACCAAACCCCTTACACCTAAAACCAACCCAAAATGGAGATCCCCTCAGACATATTGACGATGCTAGCCGGAGCCCCACTAAAGACTTCCGCCCGCAACATGACCCAGCTCTCCCACGCCCTCTCCGACGGTGTGGTGATAGCCCACGTAATCCACAAGGTCTTCCCCCGGCTCCTCAACATGCACACCTACACCCCCTCCAACTCCGAAGCTGGCAAAATAGACAACTGGAAGACCATGAACGAGAAGTGCTTGGTTAAGATGAAGGTTAAGCTGAGTGATGACGACATCAGGTAAAATGACGGAACTGCCAATTTCATTTTCGCTTAGTCTAATTTTCTTCTTTCCTTTGCGCTTCGTTACGCTTCGTTACGTTACGCTACGCTTTGTCTCAGATCGATCGCCAGGCGCTCGTCTCAGGAGCTTCTCGTAACTGTTCTGCGGGAGATCCGAATGAAGATGCGCGCCTACGAGCCGCTTTATGTTAGCGGGAGCGACAAGCCAGTCTCCCAGGCTGAGAAGGACGCCCTCAGGGCCAAGCAGTACTCAAGGAACAACCCCCCCTTGGACAAGAAGGGGAACTTTCATTACGATAGCAGTAGCGGTTTAGATGGTTTTGATGACAATGACAATAACAATGACAACGACTATAACAATGACAATAATAACAACAATAGAAGAATGAGCACGGGCAAAATGCTCGATACCAGCTCCCTGATGGGTGGCAGTAGCAGTAGCGCTGGCGGAACAACCACAAACCTCTACGGAACGAGCTCTGGGGCCGTCAGCCCCCCCCCCCCGGATCCGTTCCGCGTTGAACTCTGAGCAGTCCCGGCGTCCCTCTCGGCTCGCCGCATCGATCGCCGCCAGCCTCGGTGGTGCCGGGACCCTGAGCGGGGAGAACAAGGAGGACCTTCTTCTAGGGAGTAAGGGGCGACGGGCGAGCCAGCTTCAAAGGACGAAGGAGAGGGAGAAGCATGCGAAGCTGCTTAGGAACTCGAAGGATACTACGCAGATTACCGTTACTGAGAATGAGATGGACCAAATGTTTAGTAGCATCACGGGGAAGTTGAATGATGACTTGGCGGAGCATACGCAGAGGTTGGATAGGTGAGTGCGGGTTGAGTGTGGTGTTGAGTGTGTTGTGTTGACTAAAATTCAAAAACTAACATTCCACCGCACAACAATTCCTCACCTCACCATGCAGGCTCGACGTAAAGTCCCGCCAGTTCGACTCCCACATGGCCGAGCTCCGCCTCGCCAACAAGAAGGAGATGACCCAAACCGACCATAACCTCGCCAACGTCTTACGCGCCGGAACCTCTTCCGCCGAGCCAGGCTTCGGCTTCGGCCGGCCCGAGTTCGTTACGGCCCCTCAGGACGGGAGTAACTCCTTCGTGGGGCTCGTTAGCCCGCACAGCAACCAGATTGCGGAGCTGGTGGAGGAGTGGGGGGAAGGGGAAGGGCACGGGCACGGGCACGGGCAGGGGGGTGAGCAGTACGGTGAGCAGTACGGGTACGGTGCTAATGGCATGGGGCTACCACCACCGCCTACGCCGCCGCCACCGCCGCCGAGCCACCCTCCGCCAGCGCATATTTTGGAGAAGAGGGGGAGCATGGACAGGGTGGACGAGGACGAGGATGAGGATGACGATGTTGGTGATGGTTTTGGTGATGGGGCACAGATGCAGTACAACAACGCAAGCAGCGTGACGCACAATCCAAATTTTAAATACGACGTGGACGTTGACGTGGGCGTGGGCGTGGACGGCGTTGGGGGGGAGGAGAATTTTAATTTGCACCTTTCGAATAATAATTTCGAGAGCGACGAGAGCGACGAGGACGGAGATGAGCCGGGGTACGACATGGGCTTGAGACAGAGCCAGAGCCAGAACCAGGACCAGGACCAGGACCAGAACTGGGACCAGAACCAGGACCAGAACCAGGACGAAAATAGAGATAAATACAACATCAACGCGATGATAGAAGAAGCCAACAATCTGTCGGTGACTGATGTCCTGAGCGGCAAAACGCCTACCGGGCGGCCATCGCCGCAGTTAGAAGCTGCGCGGAAGGTCAGAACGTCAATGTCCGTGCCCGTGGACGAGAGCCCCACGGGAGTTGAGTGGTGTGAGGTTTTTCATGAGGAGCATAGAAGGCACTACTACTTGCATCACACTGGGGTGAGCCAGTGGGAGAAGCCGAGCCAAGGGACGGTGCAGTGCGCTGATCCAAACAACAACAAACCGTATTACGTTAATCTGGCTACGGGAGTGAGCTCTTGGGTTCCTCCAATTTGAGTGAGTGATTTGGCGAGAAAGTGTGTGGTTTTGTAACATTAATTGACCTTTCATCTTTTCAAAATTGTGCCATTCTTTCCTTAGATATCATTTAACAACAGCCACCACTTAATATAAACCCTTGAAATACCAGATCAATCAACATTCGACTCCTCCTTCTGCTCGGGCTTAAAAGCCAACAACTGGGAGGTCCAAATCGCTGTGCAGGAAACAATCAGCCCAAGGGAAATTACGGCAACACCAGAACCGTTGGGACCAGAGTCAAAGCCTCCCTCGGGGTTCAACTTATCTGAGTAGCCGTAGTCACGCCAAACTGGGAAGCCATACACCCAAAACATTACCCAAGTCAGTATTAGGTTTACGGTCCAGCCTATGTTTGAGGAGAGAAATTCAGTGAGGAGCATTGATGTGGTGAATTGAGGTGGTGGAAGAGGGGGATACCGTCTTTTCAGGAAATGTTATTCTTCAAAAAAAAATTAAAAAATAATTAAGAAATTTTATGCAATCTCGTCCCCCACATTATCCCAGCACTGGCCCAAATTTCCATCTCTCCCCCTTCTCGAGCAATCTTTTCACGAGCATATCCTTATGCCTTCCAATGAGCACCACAAGTGGCTCAAGAAGCGTGATTGGCCCGCTGTGCATGGAGTCATGCTTGACCCAGGTCGTGACGTAGATTTGCTTGGGAGAAAGTACAAGGAGAGAGATGAGCATGGACGACTGCCACATCATTGGCTCGCAGCGAAAGCTCAGACACACACACATATTCTTGCCATGGTGGGCGTGGAGTCGATTTGGTTGAATCCAGAGGCCCTCACCACACGAGACAATAAAGGCGAAACTTCCCTCGACATTGCCAGTAGGAGTGAAGCCTGTGCTGAGATCATCGGCTTGCTCTCCCAAACTCCAGAGGAAGCTCTTTCGTTGGGTGGTAAGGAGATGGTCCGCTTGTACGCACCAGTGGCTTATTGGAGGGATGAGATGGTGAAGTGGATCAGCTCACGATCGTATGCAGACTGTCACAAGTTCATCAACGAGCACGATGACGAGTTGGTGCGTGAAGTGCTCAAATACTACAATTCTACTCTTCTTCGAGAGGTTGCCATGGAGAGCCAGATATACAGCGACTCCCTCGAGTTTCTTGCTCTTCGAATGATCCATCGGCACCCACTTTCCCTCACCACTAAAAACATTCAAGGCTACACGCCACTTCAGTTTGCCGAATCTACCCAATTCAATGCGTGCAGAGAGATCGTTAAGGTCCTCCGCCTCACCCCCAAGTACATCTCTTCCACCCCCTTCCCCACCCTCCTCCGACAACACCTCCCCAAGCAGTTCGTCGACGAGGAGATCTACGGCACCTACAACACCGTCTGCCAGTTCATCAAGCACATGAAGTACGACAAGGCTGAGCTGGTCGAAATTGAGGCCGTGCTGAAGCCGACCCGCAAGTGCGACGTCTGCAGCTCCCTCCCCGCCAAACCCTGCGCACGGTGCAAACGCGCGTTCTACTGCTCCGCCGAGTGCCAGAAGTCGGCGTGGAAGAATCACAAGAAGACGTGCAAGGCGCCGACCACCCCTCCCGCCACCGAGGCCGACCTCCGTACCCTCCACAAGGGCATTGCCCTCCTGAATATGTGCATACAGAGGTCTGGGGCTGGGGATGGGCCAACGAGTGTTGTGGTGGAGTTTCTGTTGCCAGGTCCATAGCATTGAAAAAACAATTTTGGTTTTGGAAATCTTCTTAAATTCTTTTCCCCTTCTTCCGCGCCGGCGGATTTTCTTTATACGCTGCCTTCACGTTTACAAAATTATTTGTAGCGTTTACGAAAAGTGCAGCCCCATCGTTATTCTCTTCGTTGCTGTCGTCGCCATCATCGTCAAGCCCCCCCACCTGGTTTCCCGCTCCGCCCCAACTCATGGAGCTTAACAAGGCAAACGGTGTTTGCGCAATCGCATCGTCTACAAGTACGTCACTCGTCCCTACCCGCTGCAACCCTGCCAGACCTCCCACCCTTCGTTGCTCCGCTGATTGTGATGATGTTGGTGTTGTTGTTTTCGAGCTCCCGTTACTATTGCCATTGCTGTTGCTATTACTCGCATCTTGCGATGTGGAATTGGCACGGAGAAAATAATTCAAAATTGAAACGCTTGTTGCTCGGACCGCCTCTGTGAAGCTGCTGCTGCGTTGGAATTGTGGGGGTTGGTCAAGGCAGGAAAGGTCGTTATTGGAGTAGCTTGAGAAAAAATCATTCGCTGCCCCCTCTTCCTCTTCCTCCTTTGCAGAATCCTCGTCGTCGTAGTCCTCAACCTCAGAACTGTCGTACTCGTCGTTTTTGCGCTTTCGCCGCTTCTTGCCTTTTTTGGCTTGAGTTTTTTGAGTTTTTTTCGCACCTGTCGACGGCTTGCCCGGGCTCGTTTTGACAGACGCTGGCTTAACTCTATTCCGGACGTTTGGGTTACTAGCTAAAGCATAATCGTAATCCGCCTGGCTGTTCCGCATGTCGGCGTCGGTCTGCGACGGGCGGAGCGCCGAGCGAAGCGCAGAGCGAAACGAGGCGCATTTTAAACGAAGCCCGAGAGCGGCGAGCGAGCAAACATAGTAGTAGGTTGGGGTTAGCGAAAAAAAAAAAAAAAAAGGCGTGTGAATCTCACAAAGTTGGTCGTATCTCTGGAGGTTTGAGACGCTCAGATTTAAACACGGCGGCGAGTTTAGCCAAGCGCATCTTTTTTTGCGAGGGGGTTGTTCAGAGACGTCCCAAAGCACGCCAAAGTGAAAACAAAAAAAATGCAAAAAAACGGCGATTCACGGATTTGACCGTAAACTCCAACGCATAAAGTCATTGAACACTCAAAATTGGACACGGTGGCTAGTTCGGCCAGGCGCATCTATTTGTGTGGAGGGGTTGAAAATGTACAGGCCATATCAGGGGCATGTGCACGCCAATGTGAGAACAAAAAACAAACAAAAAAAACGGCGAATCACAAAAATCATCCGTTACTCCAACGCATAACGTCATTGAACAAGTGAAACCCTACAAGTGTATGATGTTGCTGGATCGCTTCGCACTCTTCTGTCACAAGGCTCGCTCGCTTCGCTCGCTCACCATGGCCTTCGTCACATCGCGAAACAATTGAGCGATCTTGATGTAGGCTTTCATATTGCCAACATCACACAAATTTCCGTCTTCGTTGTTTGCCACCACGAACCTGCCGCCCTTGTTGCGAATGGAATTCATGACCTCGTCAACAACGTCCACCTTGTAGTTCCCGTGGGTGTTCTTGTAGCCGACAAAATGGAGCTTGACCAGGTTTCGCATATATTTGTTCCCACTGTGCTGTTTGGGTTTGGGGCCTCTGCCCATGTAGACATCGTTGGAAGTGACATCGTTGGGGGCGATATTGGTAACTTGCAGCCAGTTTTTGAGCTTGTTTTTCTGTAGTGTGTTACCCAAGGGGTCGAGTTTTGTTTCAGGTATGCTGAACTTCTTGAACTTCGAAGCGTCCTTGGCAGTTGGTGCTGGACTTTCCATATTCTACGATGCGTGGAACTGTGGAATGTCACAAACTATGGAGATCAAGCTATAGGCATGAAAATGTGCAAGAAGTAAAAAAAAACTATCCAAAGATACTTACGCAATCTCAGCATGGCGCCTCGAAAAAATACAACAACTAGCAAACCCAAGTTCTACTTGGAGGCGATGGAATCAATGCCTGAAGCCAGCAGATTCGTGCTGATTGGACAAGTCACAAATGGACTTGTTCTCTTCCTGCAAACAATCCTCAACGCCTACAGCAGCTTCACAAAGAGTCAAGCATTCTTCATTTCGGTGTTTTGCACCATGCCGGTTGTCCACTGGTTGAATGTGAATTTTATTTACGGTGTGACAGGGACCTTCATGAGCGGCTTTGTGAAGGTGGCTCCTCTAATGGTCTTCATGGCTTTCGCAGGGACCGGAATTACAGAGCTACTGGCGAAGTACACCCCTCTGGATGAGTTCTGGTCGTTGTTGGGCTTCGCGGGTATTGGAAATGTAGAGATGATGACCATGCTTTTGGTCGGGTGCACAAACTTCTTCGTTACGAAGCTTTTGCTGGCGGTAGGGGGGGGCAATGGTGGTGAGGGGGGCAAGAAGAAGAAAAAGTGAGGTGGAGGGAGGGGAGGAAGGGGGGGGGGGGAGTGGTTAAGAAGGAAAAATTAGATTTTTTTTCGAAGGCTAAATTTATTTTAGTATAATGATCCTTCAAAAATCAGCAGCAGCTTCCTACTGGGCATTTTTCGTCGCAACCTGCGATTTTCTTCTTGAGCATGCTCAAATCGAGCTCGCAGGACTGCATTCTCCTCTTGATTTCTAGCGAGCATGAACAAGATCAAACTGGCTGGATCGCTGGCCCAGAGTGTCGGGGTGATTTGGACGGGGAGGTGGGCTGGGGAGAGGAAGGAGAGGATATCGTGAGGCGACGTTGTAGCCGCCGGTGTGCACCAGTTCGCCAAGATTTTTCATGACCTCCTGAGAGTTGAGGGTGTTTTCGTTTGGCTCCAAAAAGTCACAAATTCCCACTTGTAGACGATGTGGACAATATGTTTGAGGATGGGGTCTAGGCAAGTGAGATGGTACTCTCGGCAGGAGGTCTGGTGTGGCAACAACATAAACTTATCCACCGGGCTTAATTGGCCACAAGCCAAAATTGAAAAATTCCCTCATGTCGGAAGCAAGTATAATTGATTTGATCTGCTGTGGCGATGTGTTGGGTTGGACGGGAGTGTGTGCAAGCTATTGCAGAGTTTTTGGAGAGGCTAAAATTGTAATTCAAGTTCAAACTTCTTTTGGAAACATATTTTTTTTATTTTTCAACAAATTCTGTTTTTTGGCTATTTCACCATCATGACTGGGACGTTACCCTATTGCATAGCTTTCGTAGCGTGCCTTCTCTTCTTTCTTTCCCCACCTGCCAGCGGCTTCGCAGCTGTCCACCACTTCTACGGGAGATACCAAAATCCAATTACAACTTCGATAGCCTCTCCAACCTCTCCAACCTCTCCAACCTCTCCAACCTCTCCAACCTCTCTAGGCGTTGTTCAGGGGTCAGTGGACATCTTCGACGAGGAGCTCCGGGCTGCAATGCGGACGACGAACCACCTCTACCCCGATCATGTCAAAGTGATTGAGGATTTGAATCCTATTGTGGTGAGTGAGTGTTGTCTTCTTTATGCTATTATGTTTGGATTCAACACCACAACAACACTGCTGCAACAGCTGCAACACTGCTGCAACAGCTGCAACACTGCTGCAACACTGCTGCAAAACTGCTGCAACACTGCTGCAACACTGCTGCAACACTGCTCTGTCACGTCAGACCCCCCCCCCCCCCAAAACCACACACTAACCATTCGCTCATCTTTCTTAATCTTAATCTTAATCTTAATCCAATCTTTTTCTTATCTGAAGGACGAAATGGTGACAGATGTTCTCCTCGAAACGGGCGACAAATCCTGGCAACCCCAGGACTACCTCCCGGACCTCACCCAAGAAAACTGGAGGGACGAGATCCAAAACCTGCGCGACCAGGCCTTGATGATTCCTGACGATGTGCTGGTCGTGCTGATTGGCGACATGGTAACCGAGGAGGCTCTCCCCACCTACCAAACTTTGCTCAACACCTTTGAGGGTTGCGACGATCCCAGCGGGGACACGGACACGCCCTGGGCCAAGTGGAGCAGGGGGTGGACGAGCGAGGAGAACCGGCACGGGGATTTGCTGAACAAGTATTTGTACCTGGGAGGAAGGTGCGACATGAGGAAGGTCGAGGTGACAGTTCAGCACCTCATCACCAGCGGCTTCAACCCGAAGGCCGAGATGGATCCTTACAGAGGTGAGTGGGAGTGGAGCGCAGCGGAAAAATCCGAGCGCAGCGGAAAAGGGGGGTTTCGGGGGTCTCCCCTGACACAATTCTAAGTTATTCCACACCTCAAAAAAACACCTCAAAAAAACTCCTCACCTCACCTCACCTCACCTCACCTCACCTCACCTCACCTCACCTCACCTCACCTCACCCCCCCCCCCAACCCACAGGCTTCGTATACACCTCCTTCCAGGAACGCGCAACAAAAATTTCTCACGGCAACGTGGGAAAATTGGCCAGCAAGGCAGGTGACTCGTACCTCACCAAAATTTGCGCCAAGATCGCTGGCGACGAGGCGCGCCACGAGAAGGCGTACCAGCGGTTCTGCACCGAGATTCTGACCCGGGACCCGAACGGCCTGATAGGGGTGTTTTCGGACGTTCTCAAGGGCACGATTAGCATGCCGGCCGAGAACATGAACGACGGTGTGGACGCGGATTTGTACAAGCACTTCTCGGACACTGCGCAGAGACTAGGAGTTTACACTGCTATTGACTACGCGGAAATTATTGAGCACCTGGTTAAGCAGGTGAGAGAGTTGCGAGCGAGCGAAGCTGTGTCCATCAGTCGAGCGCAGCGGAAAAGCCGAGCGCAGCGGATAAGGGGGGTTGTGGGGGTCTCCACCGACACAATTTTAAGTTATTACCACACCTCAAACAACTCAACTACAAAACTCTAACATTATTTTATTATTTGCGCAGTGGAAGCTCGAGGACGTCACAGGCCTGAGCGCAAAGGGAGAGGCCGATAGAGACTTTGTTTGCAATCTGGGCCCGAGGTACAAAAGATTGGCGGAGAGGAACATGAACAAGGCGAATAACAAGGAGGTTGAGTTGAATAAGTTTAGTTGGATTTATGGCAGGGAGGCGTGATTGGGGTGAATAACTGAGAAAGTAAATAAATATTGTGGTGCATATTGACATTGTATCACCATTTTTCTTATATTTAACGGACGCGCAATGCCGCGAGCGAGCGAAATCCTCTCCTTCCTCTCCCCAGCCCACCTCCCCGTCCAGATCACCCCCACTAGATGAAATTTGGCCTGCGATACAAATTTCTACATTTTCATTTCAACACTACCTTATATTCAGTTGCACTACACATAAACTCCTCTACAACCCTCCTCTCAACTTCCCTAATTTCACCAGATTTCATTTTGCCAAGCTCAAACTCTCCGAAGCTCAATCGCTTCAGCTTGTTCACCTTGTAGCCAAGCGAATCTAGCGCTTTCCTCACCTCTCTATTTTTTCCTTCGCTTAGCCGCACCTCCACCCACGCATTCTTGCCCCCACCACCACCCTCCTGTTGCTGCTCTAGGGGGTTGCCACCTACTCCGGCCTTTTTCAACGCGACAATCGGCCCGTACTTCACTCCATCAACCTCAGCGCCCATAAGGAGCGTGTCCAGCGCCTTTTGCTTGACTTCGCCTCCCAAGCTCGAGTAGACTCGGGCCATGTACACCCGCTCCATGTTCGAGCGGGGCAGTTCCAAGCGCCGCTTCAGCTCCCCGTTGTTTGTCACCAAAAGCAAGCCTTCAGTGTTTATGTCCAGCCGCCCCACAGGCATCACTCGATCCGACCCGATGCTGCCGTTTGAGGCCACCGACGTGGAATTCTGGAACGCATCGATGACTGTCGGACGATTTTCGGGATCGTTTGCTGTGCAAATCACCGACAGTGGTTTGTAGTATTGCCAGAGTCTGATCGCCGGAGGTGGTTCGAGAGGAACGCCATTTATATGTATTGAAGCGTAGTGTGTGTCATTTGTCGCCAGGAGAGTGTAGGAAGGGTGGGTAACAGGAATTCCATTGTGTGTAACGTTGGCTTGAGTTAGCAATTTCTCGGCAGCACGACGAGAGCACAGCCCTGATCGAGCTATGACCTTGGCGATGCGATCTGTCATTCTTAGGAATTGTGATATTCGCAAAAGGTGAAAAGTGGTGAAGGTGTGAAAGGTGCTAACGTACTGTGGTGCTGTGGAAAATCGCTCAAGAAGTTTTCGCGAAATGATTATAACATTGACGTTCCGTCCATTCCAGTGACCACCACCAACCACATCAATCCCACCACTCCCTCCTCAAAAAAGACCTCCCTCACCTAGACCATTAACGTCCTGCATCGATGCAAAACAAGACAATCATATTCTCTCTGGTTGCCACGATTCTCATTGTCACGTTGATTAACTTGGTCGCCGTAAGCAAATACATTGCCACTACGTTCAATATCCCAACAAACATCGATGACGAGTCGTCCTGTGATTGGAATTGTCAGCTGAAGAAACTACACAATAAGAAAGTTGAAGGGATGAAGGGTGCACCCAGATCCACCGATCCTGACAGCCCTGAGGAGATGCATCGAAAGATTGAGTTACTTTTTGGGAATCCTGACTTACCTTCAGACGAGCGAAAAAAGCAAATAAAGGATTTCTTGAATCGAGCAAAAAATGATGCTTTGTAATTGCTTGACTCTATTTGCGAACCTAAGTCCAACCTAAATTAAGTTTTTTAACTTATTCATTCTTGTGTGATTGTGCTGAGCTCCTCTTGCGCCTCACGCAGCAAATCATCGAGCTCGTCCATAATGTTTTCCTCATTCTCCTTCGCATTCTCCTCCTTATTCTCATTTTCGTTCTCAAAATTCACCCCACCAAACTCCTGACTAATGTTCAAATCCTCTTCAATATCCTTCTCAATCTCATCTGCTATGTTCAAGAGCTTGCCGACGGAGGTTCTACGTGCGTTCGAGTCGCTTGGGCTAGAGTTGTCGACGTCGAAGCTCCGATCGCAAACTGCCAAAATAGTTGAGAGGTTTAGTTCAAATTGTGGCTGTAGCCGCGACGCGAGCTAGTCACAACTAATGTACGGAGTTGCTGGCGAGTGAGTCTTGAAGCGATCTCGCTTCGTCAACTTCACTCAACTTCGCTTCGCTTCGCTTCGCACTTTTCTGCCAAATTTCGCTCGCTCACCTGGTATAATGTCGCCTAGTGTGAATTTTGGTTTTACTGGTGGTTGTTGTGGTGGTGGCGTGGGCGGCATTAATGGTTCTGCCGCCGCGATGGGCTCTTCCTCTTCCTCTTCCTCTTCTTCTTGCTCATCATCCTTCGCCTTTGCCTTTGTTCCGTCCAAAATTTTAATAACTGCTTCTTTCTGCAAGAATTTCGCCATGTGCTCCATGACCTGCTCGTGCCGCTGATCGCCAGCGAGCGAAAACTTCTCGGCAGCCTGCCTGTAGAGGTCCATGATTTCAGTGACCACCTCCACGCCACCCTTCATCGTTTCGTTGTCTTCGAGATGCTGCGCCCAGCGAACCAAACGAATTGAATGTGAAGTGGGTTAGTTCAGTAGTGGATGTGGGTGGCTGGCTGTAGCCATTTCGCGGGATTCATCATTCAATTCAACGTCTATTTGTACAAGGGGGTTGTTCAGGACGGTCCGAAACACGCCATCTGCAAGGTCAATGTGAAATAAAAAAAAGCGATTGTTCGGGGTGGTCCAAACACAGAAAAAATGGAAAGGTTTCGCTCGCTCGATTCGCTCGCTCGCTCACCTTCTCCTTCACTTGGATCAATGTGACGAGATCAACCGCGTCAGCGATCCACCTCGTTTGCTGCACGTTGCTGTGTTTTCCCTTTAACCCAAGTCGGTTCATCTCATTCTGAACCTCCTGCACTATGGTGGAGCTATCCTCAACCAGGTAGACACACGGATCCTCGCCGGCGTCCTTGAAATAAAAGCTCACGCTGCAAGAGTGGGGTGGGTTAGGAGTGTGGGTTATCGCACACTTTCGCTCGCTGAACGCTCACCTCTCCCCCCGGCGGAATTTCAACTTCCCCAACCCGCTTACCGGCAAGCAGAGCACCACCGAGCCGACGTTCGAGGAGAACTTCCCCACCTTGATTTCAACTATCTGCATGTGGGTGATTGCGAGATATGATGTTTCGAAGAAGGAGGGTTTCTTCATTTTTTTGCCGATTGATTTGAAGAATCCACCAGCGGTCAAGAGGCCCGTGACAGCGACACTCTTCACGTCGCCTGCGTCAAGGATTGGGTCGGGGCATTTGCTGGGGGTGGTGTTGCTGTTGTTGTTGTTATTGTTGTTGTTGTTGTTGTTGTTGTTGTTGTTGTTGTTGTTGTTGTTGGTGATGGATTTTTCAAGTTCATCATCATTGCTGAAAATGCTGCTATTGTTGCTATTGCTTGCCGCTTCGATGGCAAGCCGCACAAACTCTGGGACTCGAATCGAATGACAGGGAAAACGCGAGAACATAGCGTCGAAGGACGGCAGGTCGATGGTCTCGTTGATGGAGAATTCCTTGTTCTCGGTGTAATTGTATTGGGGCGTGTTTGACGATGGTAATGGTGACGGTGGGGACGACGAAGAGGCGGTCGCGAAAGGCTCGTTTGTTCGAGCGCACTCGCGCAGTCGCACAGCAACGTCGTTGGCCGCCTCGTGGACGTGAAGGGAGGGCGTCCATTCGAGCAAAAGGGGGAGGGGGGAATTTGTTGTAAGGGTTGAGGCAGATGGTAGGTTCTCCGAACCACCCGTGAGGATTACGTTTGGTGGGGTGAACGGGAAGGCAAGGTGGTGTGGCTGCTGTTGGTCAAATTTCATGTCAATGTGGATAAACACGAAAATTGACGAACGAAGCTCCACCTTGAACGTAGCAGAGGCCGTACTCGCTTGTAGATTGAAGTCGGAGTCGGCAAGGGATAGGTAGGGGGGGAGGACTGAAGGTGTGGGGGGGTTGGGGGAGGCAGAGGAGGGAGGAGCTGGTCGTAAAAGTTTAAGTTCTCGTTGGACTCTTGAGGACCAGATGTCCACCATTTTGTCTCGAGTGTGGTTTAGGTTGATGATTATTGTAGATACAATAGAATATTAGTCCAACACTTCAACTTAGACGTTAAAAAGCAGGAGGTGAAGTGTGTAAGAAGGAAACAAAAATGAAAAAAATCCGAGAGTTTAAGTTTTCCTTCCAAACATTCAGTGCAGGTGATGGCCAGCAACAACAACAACAAACCCACCAAGGCATCAACTTTCGCTTTTCTGAATGGGCTCGCGACCTGGCGAAAGAAATCAGATTTCCTTCCTTTCTTACAGGAACTCTTTGAGCGTGAAGGGAAGGTTAGCAGAAAGGAGTTTATCACCGTGTTGTGTAATTACCTTTTCGATGAAGCCGAAGCCGAAGCTGAAGCTGAATCCGAGACTGCAGCTGAAGCACCTGCCTCAGGTCATGCCTCATCATCTGCCTCAGGTCATGCCTCATCATCTGCCTCAACCCCTGCCTTAGCCCATGCCTCAGCATCTGAGAGATTCTTGCAGTGCGAGTCGTCCTCGGTCGCCGCCTTCCTACCCTCAAAGCTCAAATTTTTCATGACAGAGACTGGTGCTACGATTGACATCATGGACGATGGGCTGATAATCGTTTCCGCCTCCACCTCGCATCAGGCTGCTCGAGCCGAGACGATGCTCAGAGGTGTCGGTCCGAAGTTGAGTTGCCTCAAAGAAGCTGCTCACGCTACCGAAGCTGTGGCTGTGGCTGCGGTACAGCCACAGCCACAGCCACAGCCACAGCCACAGCCACAGCCACAGCCACAGACGAACGACGAGCTGAAGCAGATGTTGCAAATCCCACAACCCCTCTCCCCCCCCTCTTCCCCCTCTTCCCCACCCTCTTCCCCACCCTCTTCCTCACCCTCTTCCCCACCCTCTTCC
>Ga0302116_1001311_pt1 | contig 15005 bp, 25 predicted proteins | sample AG5_SCM_MG_FD_203124 | JGI IMG/M metagenome (GOLD analysis project Ga0302116, IMG submission 203124) | Marine microbial communities from Western Arctic Ocean, Canada - AG5_SCM | ecosystem: Environmental > Aquatic > Marine > Oceanic | place: Canada: Western Arctic Ocean | collected 2017-10-01 | reverse complement strand
CAGCTGGTTGTCGTGGAGGTCCAAATTATCCAGCGACGTGAGCTGCCCGATCTCCGCCGGCAAGCTCGTCAGCCGATTGCCGCGGAGGTACAAAAACTTCAGCGAGGTGAGCTGCCCGATCTCCGCCGGGAAGCTCGTCAGCTGGTTGCCGTCGAGGCCCAACAGCTGCAGCGCACCCAAGCGCCCGATCTCCGCCGGCACCGCCCGGGTCAGGCCAAAGGCCCCCAGCAGGAGCATCACCACCCGGCCGTTCTCCATCGTCACCCCGCGCCACTGCTCCGGTTGCACGTCCTCCGGCCACCACTCCTGCAATTCAGGGCACATCGCACGCCATGTCCGGAGCACTCCGACGTCACCCTCGTCGTCGAATGTTCGCGTCCCGTCACCCTTCGGCGGCTCCAGAAGCTCGAGACTGTCCCATCCGTCTGGCGTCACGTCCGGGTGCTTGCCCAGCCAAGCCTGCACAATCTGTCTCACCGCCCAGTTCGTCATCACCTTCGTGCTGCTCAGGGCGCAATTCGTGTACGGGTCTTTGGCCTCGTTGCGCTGCTCAAAGTGCTCCAAGATGGCACTCCTCTCGTACGTGTGCCCCGATTCGACCACCATCACCGGGTCGCGGAACATGGCATGCGTGATGGGGCACATGAGCTCTTCGGGCTCGGCGTCGAGATCTGCGTCGGGAGCTGAAAGGTTGCCACACTGTACACTGACGGTACGCACGGTTCGCCAGAGCTTCACCACCCGGCCGTCATCCATGTCCACCCCGCGCCACTCCTCCGGTCGCGCAGCCTCCGGCCACTCATCCTGCAGTGCAGGGCACATCGCACGCCATGTCCGGAGCGCTCCGACGTCCCCCTCGTCGTCGAATGTTCGAGTCCCGTCGTCCTTCGGCGGCTCCAGAAGCTCGCGACTGTCCCATCCGTCGGGCGTCACGCTTCGGTGCTTGACCAGCCAAGCCTGCACAATCTGTCTCACCGCCCAGTTCGTCATCACCTTCGTGCTGCTCAGGGCGCAATTCGTGTACGGGTCCTTGGCTCCGTTTCGCTCAAAGTGCGACAAGACGTCACTCCTCTCGTACGTGTGCCCCGATTCGACCACCATCACCGGATCGCGGAACATGGCTCGCGTGATGGGGCACATGAGCTCTTCGGGCTCGGCGTCGAGATCTGCGTCGGGAGCTGAAAGGTTGCCACACTGTACACTGACGGTACGCACGGTTCGCTGTACGTGTCCCACCTGCGATGAGGTGGACATTTTGCGCCGTTTGGAGGGTGACATCGATCGGACGTCCATGCTCGCCCTTGGCTGCGCGCGCTGCACTGTGGACGAGGTTCCCTCGGACGGGACGGTTACTAAAACAGTCCTGTCAGTCACATCGGAATGTCCGTGCGTTTTCAATGGAAAAAAGACATCATGGCTACTAGCCATACGAAAAACGAATTGAATTAGGTAAATGTTGTTGCAAAAGTTTTTGGCATCGCATGCCGCCTCTTGGCGAGCGCGCCGACGCCTCCACGCCGCACCGATCGATGTAAAACTTCGCCAGCGCGTAGCTTAGACCATGGAACGTCGTCCGATCTGCTAACATTGCAAAAAAAAAGAAAGTGCCCCCAGTGAGGATTGAACTCACGACCTCATCCTTACGAAGGACGCGCTACTACCACTGAGCTATGGAGGCTTGACGCATTTCCGAAGGTAATTACCCTTAGGCAGCGGTGAGACGCTATTGGAGTTCAGGCTTGGACTGGTTACAGCCCAATGATTGCACAACATCGCTTTTTCAGAAATATAATCAGCACTTTTTTGGATTCCGGATTCGTATGGCCGGTCAGTCAGGGAAAGCAAAATTGTGGGAATTAGCGAATTACGGTTCCATACCCGAATTCCTTGTTTTCAGACTGCACTACACGCGGCTCATATTCGCCGTCAACTCGTTTGTGCCTTTTTGTTCCTTTCGGAGTCCGAATCAGCAATTCTGGTTTTCAGACTCGAGGGCCGACTCCGCTCCATTGGCACGCGCGGAGGGCGCCGATGGAGTGTCTCCTCGGCCCCTGCGGCGCCACGCCGCTGGAGAGACACTGCGCGGAGCTCACGGTCCACGGCGTCGAGGTGAACACCCCCGCGATACCGCGTCTCGATCCCGTTCTAACCCCACGGCACTTCCCGCGAAAACGGCTTTCTCAAGACACCGCCTCTCCCGCTACGGACCCCCGCCCCGCTGACGACATCCTCTTCCCCCCGTCCCGAACCCGCATCTCCAGGGCCTGGCGCTGGACGCCGACGACGATTCGGTGTTCGTGGTCGTCCGGTGGCAGGGATCGGGGGCGTCGTACTTCAGATCCGCGCAGGTCGACCGGACCCGACGCGCGCGGCCCGCGTCGGGGGTGACCGATGGCAACCCCAACAAGCACACCTCAAGCGGTTCGTCGGCGCGAGTGCGATGGGACATCCGCGACGGCGCGAGCGTGTTCAACAACGACGCGTGTTACCTCCACCCCGCGCCCAAAGAGGACTTCGGCTTCGACTCCATCGGCGTGGACGACGTGGACGATGGATGCGTACGGCCAAGTAGAGACGAGGCGCCATCGTCATCGATCTCGTCGCCGCCCGTGAATCATCTGCCGTGGGAGGTCAGGTTCGCCGTGTGCGTCTCCCGGCCGGGTAGCATCTACGGCACCACCGAACGGGTACTGGGCGAGGGCGTGTTGAACCTCGCGGAGTTCACGGACAGCGTTCACGGTAAGAAGGTGAGCGAGAAGAGGGTCGAGGTGCGGTTGGCGATGGGCGGCAACGGCGGGAGCGACGGCGGGACCGATCCTTCCTCGGCGGCGTCGGCGGCGCGTCTGTCGGTGAGCGTGAGCGTGACGCGCGCGCCGGGCCTCGCGTCGAAGGCGGCGGCGCGGCTCGGCGACAAGGGACTCCGCGCGAAGGACAGGGCGGTCGCCGGTAAGCTCTTCTCCTACCTCTCCGGCTCGCCTTCCGGGGGGGCGAACAAATCGACGATAACGAATCGATCGAGCGGAGACTCTCTCCCGGCGCGTTCCTCGGAGGATTCAAACGAGAGCGACGACGGCTTCAGCGACGAGATGGACACGTGCGAGAGCGACTCCATGCCGTCGCCTCCGATGACCCCGACGCGAGGTCGCGACGAGGCGCGGACCGTCGTTTCTGGTTCAACCGAGGACCCGGACGCGGAGGATTCTTTAGCCGATTCGCCAGGCTTCAACGGCAATCAAAAGCGTCACTCGAGGTCGTGGAGCTGGAGCATGAAGTGGACGTCCCCGGTGCGCAGGCGGCGTCTGGACGGTGTCGGCGAACCCATGGAGGTGGTCCTCGACGACGAGCTGCTGCAGACGCCGCCGGGAAGAAGGCCGCGTCCGCGAACAAAAAAGTCGGCCGAAGACACGGAGGAAGGAACTGACGAGGCTCCTTCGGCGGAGGATCCGGCGGAGACGCGCCCGAAGCATCGACGCACGTCCTCGTGGACGCGGGTGTTCGGTCCCCCGCGCAGGTCGAAGTCCCCGGAGACGCTCGAGGCTGAACGCGTCGCCAAGGAGACGAAGAAGGCGATCAAGGCGGAGACGAAGGCCGCGGAAAAGCTCGCCAAGGAGGAGAAGAAACGCGCCAAGCGGGAGCTCATCGCTCGCGCCAAGGATGAGGAGAAGATGTTCCGGCAGGTCCTGGAGGAAACCAGGCAGGCTGCGCTGGAGTCCTTGCCGAGGCGACGGAGCAAGAGCGACGCGCACGCGGCGTGCGTGCTCGTGACGCCCGCGACGGCTGCGATGCCGAAAATCGGAGAAGAGGGTGAACGATTTCGCGCCGGCTCCAGCTCCGGCGGGTCCTCGCGGAACCTCGCGGCGGCGCTGGACGAGGCCGCGCGGGACGAATCTGCCGACGGTGAGGTCACCGGGTCGATCCCCGGGGAGGACGAATTCGACGAAGAGTCGGCCAAGAGCGCGGCTCGCGCGGATCACGGCGAGTGGCTCCACGTCGAGCTCCGCGGGCAACCCAGCCGACATTCGACTTCGATCGATGAACCATGCCCCGACGCGGAATCGATCGGGGTACCTCCGGTTAAGATCCCCGCGATGGCGTTCTTCGCATCGCTCGACCAGATGACCGCGCGTGGTCCCGGCGCGTGCACGTTGTCGTGCGTCGCGCTCGCGGAGTGGCTCGAGGACCACCCCGGACGGCTGCCCACCGCGCCGTTAGTCGCGGTCGGTGAGGCTTCATCCGCGGACTCCGAGCTCGAGGGATCGAACCCCACCGGTGACGAATCATCACACGGAAGGAGGGGCGAATCCGTCCGCGGCGCCCTCGCGTTCACCCCAGGGGATGAGCTCACGCACGAGGCGTCCCTGGATGCGCAGAGGCGGCCCAAGCTCGTGTTCGACGCTGTCATTGATGGAGCCTCTCGCGAGTGGCGGGCACTCTGCGAGGACAGCGATTTGGTCGCCAGGTTCCCGGATAAGCACTTCGATTTGGAAACTGCGCTGGGGCTTCACGTGCCGTTCCCGGTGCCCAACGCGGATGGAAGGATGCGCGATGACACGGAGGAGGATGATGACGACGCGGATGATTCGGGTTCAAGAGAATTGGGTGAAGAGAAGAAGTCGAAGGTGCGTGTGGACCACGGCGAGTCCTTCGTCGGTTTCCTCACCCCGCCCGGCGTCGCGCCCGGTGACTCACCGACCCTGGACGCCCTGACCGCCGCCGCACCGCCGTTACCCGAGATCATCACCGCGTTGGCGGGCACGGCGCCCGCGACGTACGTGGTATCGTGGCTCGACCACTTCTTCGTCTTGAAATTTGCCACCGAGCGGAAAAGCGCGGAGCCTCCCGGATCGAACTCCGACTCGGGTGGTGACTCAGATGAGTCCGAGGGTGAGATGGAGACTGTGGTGTACGTGATGGACTCGCTGGGCGAACGGCTGTGCGAAGGGTGCAAGCGTGGGTATCTGCTCCGGTTCGACGGCGCGAGCGACGAAGCCGGAGCGGCGGCGGCGGCTGCTAGGTTTGTGTCCGAGGTTTTGCCTTCTCGGCTGCTGCGGCAGTGTGGGGTGGACATCGCATCGTTCGCGGCTGGTACGAAGGGTGCGGTGGAGCCGACGCCGGAGTACCTGATGCGCCGGCTTCAGATTGAATTTCACAGGGTGCGTAGACGGTAGAGACGGACTAAGAGGTGTAGTCGATAGCTGAGACTATTTTTTTAATTTTTCCCCTCTCCGATGTGAGAATTCCGAGATTGGACTTTTGCGGGCCGGAAAGGACACCGCTCGCGGGAAAATCCGCGGTTGAGATCCCGATGCCAACTCAGCGCAGAATGGTATTTCTGACGGTCTATTCTTGAGTCATTCCGCGTGTTCCGTTCCAAATCGCGTCCCTTCATCCATTCCCGTTTCGGAGATACCATTTCGTAACGCGCCACGTCGAAGCCGCGGGACGAACGAGGCGGCTTTACACGTTCCAGGCCCGTGCGAACGGACGTGCCTGGGCGAGAGACGCGTGTGAGAGCGTGCTGAACGTAGCGCTCTCGGTGAAGAAGACGCGAGAGACACTCGGGGGCTAGCGCTAGGCACCCGGGGGAATAAAAATGGTTCACGAAGCTGACACTCGCGACGCGGGTGCCGCGAGGCGCGCGAACGTCCTGGTGGTCAACGACGACGGCATCGCCGCGGCCGGGCTCGTCAAGGTCGTCGAGGCCCTCGACGCGACCGGCAAGTTCGACGTCTACGTCGTCGCGCCGGACAAGGAGATGAGCGCGTGAGTGTCCACGTCCCCGCGGCCCCTCGCCTCCTCCCGCGCTCGTTCGAAGAAAAATCTTCCGAGATGTTCCTTTCCATCCACCGTCCCTCCACTGACTCCTGACCACCGCGTCTGTCCCATCACTCAATCGACAGGACGTCGCACTCCATCTCGATACACAACGCCGTCTCCGCGACGCCCAAAGCCGTCCCGGGCGCGACGCGCGCCTTCGCCAGCAGCGGCACACCCGCCGACTGCACCATGCTCGGCATCTCCGTGCTCTACCGCGCCAAGCGGTTCGATTACATCGTCTCCGGTGTCAACCGCGGCGATAACTTAGGGTTACACGTCGTGTACTCCGGGACCGTCGCGGGCGCGAGGGAGGGCGCCATGCGCACCGGCGCCGTGGGCGTCGCGGTGTCGTTGGACTCCTACAGCAGATCGGCTGATTATTCCGAAGCGGTGAGCTTATTTTACTCAATCTTTGTGCGGGCAATTAGACTGACGACGGCCGCCGTGTGTTTTGTTTGTTCACAGGCTCGGTTCACCGCCGAGTTGGTCTCCGCCGTTCACGACACGCCGGGGCTCACCGAGACCTTACGCGGCGTCGTCCTCAACGTCAACGTCCCGAACTTACCCAAGGATGCAATCAGAGGCGTCAAGCTGACCAAGCCCGGGGTCAGTTGCACGCAGGCGGAGTGGGTACGCGTTCCTGGGGATGAATCGCCAAACGGAAAAGGTAAAAGTCTTTCTTTTAATTCCTGTATAGGCAATTAGTTTGACGTCGTGTTTTGTCAACAGGTCCGGATAGCGACTCTGACGGGGACTGGCGACACGACGGCGCGTTCGCGGACGGCGTGGACGAGCTCCCGATCCCACACACGGGCGCTGGCCTTGATACCACCGACACGTGGGAGAAGGGCACGCGTTGGTTCAGGAACAAGCCCGGACCGGCGAGGGACGACCAACGCGAAGGGTTCGATAAGAAAGCTTTGGGCGACGGTGAGTTTATTTTAATCCTCGTATGGGAAATTAGTATGACGTCGTGTTTTGTTAACAGGGTTTGTGAGCGTGAGCGTGTTGGCTTCAGGGTACGCGACGGTTGATTTCGATCCGAGGAAGATACCGAAGGAGGGCGCGACGGTGTGGGAGACGATGCGGGCGCTCGTGCCGGACAAGATTCGCAGCGCGGCGTGAGAGAACCCCCCGTATTCGTTTTCATTTTTCCTTTCAGAGCGTGTATGATATGTCCTTTAAAACTTGTAACGCCACCGAAGCTCTGTGTGTAAGATTAAGTCATCACGATCGATCGACGTTCCGTCCAGGCGGCGCGGCGAGGACGAGGGACGCGTTGGTACCCCCGAACCCGAAGCTGTTCGTCAGCACCGCGCGTATTCCCTCCTTTCGTTTCGCTTTGAGCGGCGTAAAATCAGCGGAGCCCACATCGCCAAAACTGGGATCCAATCGCTCGAGGTTCAGCGTCGGCGGGACGGTTCGATTGGCCAGCGCCAGGATCGCGAACGCCGCCTCGACCGCCCCGGCCGCGCCAAGCAAGTGCCCCGTCGCGCCCTTCGTCGACGACACCGAAAGCGCCCCGGACGTGAGGTGATCTCCGAAGACCCGACGCAGAGCGGCGAACTCCGCGGCGTCGCCCACGACGGTGCCGGTGGCGTGCGCGTTGACGTATCCCACGTGCGTGGGTTCGATTCCCGCGTCGGCCAAAGCGGCCCGCATCGCCAAACTCGCGCCGTGCCCGTCGCCGGGCGGCTGAGTGATGTGGTGCGCGTCGCTCGCCTGTCCGTACCCTCTCACCTCCGCATACGGAACCGCGCCACGACGCATCGCATTTTCAAAACTCTCCAACACCAACACACCCGCGCCTTCGCCCATGACGAAACCGCCCCTTCTGGAATCGAAAGGTCGGCAGATCGATTCCGGGTCCGCGCGTAGATCTTCAGGGAACCGAGCCGGGTCCGCCAGCGCCCTGGCGCGCGCGAACCCGGCGATGGAGACGGCGTCCAGGCACGACTCGGTGCCGCCGGCGACGATCAAATCCGCATCTGTGAAATAAAACAACCCGTCATACCAATTGCCCGTATGGAAATAAAAAGAAACTCACCGCCTCGTTGAATCGCTCGGAATGCGTCGCCGATGGCGTGCGCCCCCGTGGCACACGCCGTGGACACCGCGTGGTTTATACCCCTGAACCCGTGCGCCATGCTGATGTGCCCCGCCGCCATGTTGCATAGGATCCTCGGCACGAAGAACGGCGACACGCGGCGTAACTTACCGGCGTGAAGTAAGGCGCCCGCATTTGTGAGGTCGGAGACGTGGCCCATGCCGGCTCCCACGGATACCCCGCACCGTGCCAGCTGGGGTTCCGTCGCGGTGGATGGGTCCCAGTTGGCGTCTTTGAGGGCTTCGTGGGACGCGGCGAGCGCCAGGCCGGTGAACGGCGCGATCCGCGGCCCGCCCCCCACGGCTGGTGGGGGCGATGAAGGTGCCGATGATTTACTACTCGAGGATGCTCCGCCGTGATCGACGTCGCCCTCGCACCACCGCGCCGAGTCGAACGCGCCGCCGCCTGGTCCGTTGTTTTCCCCAACGCGGGGTACTCGCGCGCCGATTCGCACCGGCATCTGCTCGTACCCGTGCGTCCCCTCTGGGATGTCGTGTGGGGTGAGCTCGCGAATTCCGGATCGCCCCTCGAGGAGCCGATCCCAGACGAGCTGTGTGCCCACGCCCAGTGGGGTGGCGAGGCCGATGCCGGTGACGACGACGCGGCGAGGGGGAACGGTGGGCGGGGGATGGTCGAACCCGAGGCAGGCGACGGCGCCGTCCTCGTCGCCCCATCCCCGCCGGGACGACGACGCGGACGATGAGAGTAATCTCTTCACGGCCGTCCATGTAGACGCATCGTCCGATGCACGCGCGCGGTCGATGGGTCGAGACGACGCGGCGAGGACGAGCCGATCCGCGAGTCGTGCCACGTCCCCGACCGCGCGAGACGCGCTGCCTCTCAGGCGCGTCCCGAGCACCATGGCCTGGCCGCGCGTCGGCCTGTGACGAGAGGAACAAAAAAAAAGGTTGCTTGCACGCAAGCAGGGCACACGCGGAGTTGAACCACGGACCTGTCGATCTGCAGTCGACCGCTCTACCACTGAGCTATGAACCCAGTCCGTGTGCTTGGCGGTTTGACCCGCCTCACATTCATTGAATCGTACTCTTGGTGGTTCATCTGGAAATATGTACTCTGTTTATTTTTGGCAAAAATCGATCAACTCTGACCTTTCAGAGCTTTCAAAACGCCCGTCCGCGATCGACCGCAGCACGAATGTTTCATCGACCTTTTTGATTGATTGATCGCAGACGCGATTCACCTCAGCGAGTCACTTTTTTCTCGGAGACGCCCTTCGCGTCACTGTCGCACCCGCGCGTCGCCTCACCATGGAACTCAGGAACGGCAAACGCAAGCTCGATGCGTATCGACCAACCTTCGATCCGCACTTGGATATCGCGACCGTGGTCTTCTCCCACGTGCAGTGCGTCAGGACCCGCCACAGCCTCGCCGTGGTCAGCAAGCTGTGGAGGGACGCCTCCAAGCCTGCCGCTGCGTACCCTCGCACGTTCGATTTCGACGGGTTCCCGGACATGGATGCAATCACGCGGCGGCTTACTCGTGTCTTAGACCTGGTGGACAACGACGAAGCTCTGTCTCTACCATACGAGAGAGTCGTTGGATTTCTTGGTGAAGCTGGGAGGCTCGGACTTCTTGGTGACTACGCTGCTTCCCGGGGAAGTCTAAGGCTGCTGAAGTGGGAGCGAGTGAACGACCGTGTTTGGAGTGTGCACACGTGCTCTCAAGCAGCCGGAAACGGACAATTGCCCGCTCTCCAGTACCTGCACGAGAACGGGTGCCCTTGGGACGAATACACGTGCACTTCCGCAGCCCATTATGGGCACTTGCCCGCTCTCCAGTACCTGCACGAGAACGGGTGCCCTTGGAACTCGAACACGTGCACTGCCGCAGCCATTAGTGGGCACCTGCCCACTCTCCAGTACTTGCACGAAAACGGGTGCCCTTGGGACTCGTCCACGTGCGCTTTCGCCGCCCATAAAATACACTGGGACTGCCTGCAGTACGCGGTGGATAACAAGTGCCCGGGGTGGGAGAGATACGCCGAGAACCATGCGGAACACTTCACATATGAAATGTCGTCTACCTAAAATCCTTGCTACGTACCTTTACAAACCTTCACTCGATGTACGTGTCCTACTACTCGTGATTCAACTCAATCGCCGCCGTATCCCTCGTTCTCGTCAATCTCAACCTCCGCGTACGCGACAAACGTCACCGGCACCATATAACGCCCCGACCCGCCGCCACCTTGCGTCCCTCTCGAACCACCTCCTTGCGTCCCGCCGCGTGTCCCGCCGTGCGTCCCTCCACCCATCGTCCCTCCGTGTCCGTACCCGTGCGAGTTGTACCCGCCACCCGCGTGATGCCCTGTGAACAAACAAAACACACGTGCCGTCAGTCGAATTGCCTGTGTGTGGAAATAAAAGTAGAAACTACTCACCGTGATGCGTTTTGTTCATGTGAACTAAGTGGACGATCTTGATCACGCCGCCTTCGCCGATGGCGACGCGGCTCATCGTCGGCGACTCGCCCTCCGGCGCGTGCGCTGGACCGACGAGCGCGGGTGGTAACGAGGACGCCGCCGCTTTGGCGAACCGGTACCGGTAGGTCCAGCTCCCGGGTTCGTTGCTGAAAAAAACACGACGTCACACTGATTGCCCATACATACGGGAATAGAAATAGGAAATAGAAATATACTAACCACGTGAATTCGGTTAAAGCCCCCGAGCCCGCACGCGCGTCCACGTCGATGGTCAGCGTTCCCGTCTCCTTCCCGCGTGACGAGAACGACAGTTTGGGATGCGGGTCGGTGCCGATGGTGACGGTCATCGGCGCGTTGGGCCACTCCAGGTCGTCGACGATCTCTCTCAACGCCGTGGTCTGTGTGTAAACAAAACACGACGTCATAAGAAGCCTAATTGCCCGTACGGGAATTAAAATACACTTACCGGCATCATGAACGCGTTTCGTTCGCCTCGGAAGATGAGCTCGGCGTCGGCGGCGGACGTGGTGCTCCATCCGTCCACCTCGGGCGCGATGGACGCGTGCATGCAACTGCGGACGGGTCTCTCGGGCTCGGCACCATCGCGCGATGTCACCGCCGCGAGCACCAACGCGTTGTCGCGATCGGGCCATCGCAACGACAGATCGCACTCGCCGTCGAGTGGCGCGAACGCGTTGAGGACGTCGATGAGGGAGCCGAGGTCCAGGCCGAACGTGCCGACCGCGCTGCCCGCGGACGTCGTGCCGTGGTGGCCCTGCGTCCCGGCCGCGGCGGCGTTGACGCGGTACGACAGGAAGGTCTCCGCCCTGAAGTTCACCTGCGCTTGCAACGATTTGCTCAGATCTTGCGCCACGATCGTCACGCCCCTCTCCGCGACGGAGACTTGCACGAGCTGCCGCTTGGAGAGCTTGAGGGCGCCGAGGACGGAGACGAAGGCGCGGATCTGGTCCACCCTCGCGTCCAGCACCCAGTCGTCCATGCTGAGCGTCCGCTGAACGTCCCCACCCGCCTGAGGCGCCCCGCGCACTGCTCGGGCCAACAAGTGGGCACACCTCCTATCAATTTTTTTGGACCTTTTTTGAACAGAGTCGTGGCTACTCTTTTTGAGTCGAGCGGTCGGGTCGCGTCACCACTCTCCCTCTCCGCGGGCGAGACGGCCGGACCCCCCGACGGGTCCCGGCGCTCGTGGCCCCAGCAGCATCCCGCGGCGATGCCCGGCGACTACCGCGATGCGATCCGCGGCGGCGACCCGCGACAGCAGCAGCCCCGCGGCCACCCGCCCCAACACGACGACGACCCCCCGACGCACACGCAGGCGGGAGCCGCCCTCGGCTACGACCGCTCAGCCGCGCGTGTCTTCATGTCGTTCACGTCCGACGCCACACGGTTCGGCGCCGCGGTGTACGACCGCGATGTGCACACCATCGAGGCCGTCGAGGTCTGTCGTCCCGTCCCCATCCCCTCTCCACGCGCGCGCCCTTCGCCTTCCGTCACTTTTCGTCACCTCTCACCGCCGCCCTCGACCCCACCGCACGCAGGGCTATCTGGACAACGAGCTGGTCCTCCTGAGGCTCCTGCTCGTATCGCACGACCCCGACGTCGTCTTCGTCCCGAGTCGCGTGCTCGGCACCAAAGACGGCGGGAGCCGGCGCGCCAACGCCATCCTCGCCGCGCTCACCGCCGCCGCCGAGGACGACGAAAAAGGCGACACAGCTGTGCACGAAACGACGCGAACGGGGGGTGAAAACGACAACGACGGAGGCCCCCGCGTGGACAACGAACGCCGGCGCGTCATCGTCCCGCTTCCATCGCACGCGTTCGAGCGCATCGACGTCTGCGTCGCCGCGATCCGCGAGGCGTGCGCGCTGCCCGACGACGCCGCGGTGCACGCCAGGGTCTCCCTCGACGCCCCCAGGCATGACTTTCTTCTCTTTTTATTTACCCATGGGCAATTCGTATGACGTCGTGTTTTTTATCATAACAGGCAGGTCAAAGCCGCGGGCGCGCTGTGCTCCGCGCTCCTCCGCGATGGCGTTCTCCTCGTCGGTACGCGCGTTAACCCGGAACCCGACGGTCACGGGATCGATCCCGGCGCGCGCCGAAACTCACGACCGCCCGCCGACGTAAACCTCGGCGAAGGAGGCCGGTGGACCGCGGGAACGCACCGAGCGCACGATCCGGCTTCGATTCGGGTAAGCATACGTATTGGCAATTAGTATGACGACGTCGTGTTTCATTTATAACTCTCTAATTACACAGGAGCTATCGCTCTGCGGATACCTACGCGTCGACGAAGCCAGCCGATCGGCGCTGGGTATTCACACCGTGGAGCAGCACCCTTCGCAGTACGTCGGCACGGGCAAGGAGTGGGGTGAGTTATTTTAATTCGCGTTATTATGGCAATTAGATAAAGTGACGAGTCTGTTTTGTGTGCAGGGCTCTTCACGCTGTGCGCGTACGCGTGCGTCACCGCCGGCGGCCGTCGCGCGATGCGCGTGTGGTTCCAACGACCGGTGTTGAACCTGGAGGTGAGAGAGTTTATTTTAACTTCCGTGTGGGCAATTCGTAGTATGACGTCGTTGTTTTTTTTATTTTTATTTGTTTGCAGGTGATCGACGAGAGGCTGGACGGGGTATCGTTTTTCGCCGACAACCCGGGAGTTTCCAGCGACTTCGAGAAGATCTTCCGGAGGCGCGGCGGCTGCCCCGACGCCGCCGCGGTGCTGTCGTCGATGAGCGCCAACGTGGACAAGGCGACGAGCGGGATGCGCGAGTGGCGGTCGGTGTACGCCTTGCTCTCCACAGCGAGTGACGTTTTGACGTGTGAGTTTCTTTTTATTTACGTACGGGCAATTAGTTTGACGGCGTGTTTTTTTGACAGATGCGGAGGAGAGGTTCGCGGCGTTGAGTCCGGGCGGGTCCGTGGTGCCCGGAACGCCTCCCGTCGTCGTCAAGTTCCTTCGCGCGACACGAGGGGTTCGTGAGCTACGGCGCGTCATCGCCTCGTGCGTCTGCGTGGACACCAAGGATGACGCCGACGCCAATGCCAATTACGCAAATGGGACAAATCTAATCATAAACGCGGACGACGACCGCACTACAAACGCGTACGCGCCGCGCGTTCGAAAAGGCGTCTGCGTCGACCTCGACGACGCGCGGGGACTGTACGAACGGCTTCCGGAGCTTCTAGAAAAAGTTCGAAGAACCATCGTGGACAAGATCCCGCACGTGCTCCGCGGCCGGGGCGTTGAGGACAACCTCGCCGTGCGTTAACTTTCTTTTCATTTCCGTACGGGCGGTTAGACTGACGGCGTGTTTCTTTTACCATAGGTTGTCTATTTACCAAAGACGGGGTTCATGCTGAGGGTGCTGGGCCAGGCATTGCCGCCGGACATCGCGGACGAGCTGGGCGAGTGCGAGTTCGCGTTTGACAAATCGTCCGCCGAGGAGTTACTGACCCACGGATCAAAGTACAGCGCCTATTACTTCACAGCCACGACGCGGTGCGTTTCTTTCTATTTCCCTATTTCCGTATTTCTGTATGGGCAATTCGACTGACGTCAAGTTTTTGCTGTTTAACTCTTACAGCGAGCTGAGCGATCGCGTCGGGGATGTCCTCACCGACGTTCACGACCTCGAGGCTTCCATCTTACGCGATTTACGCAGACGGGTGCTGACTAACTCGCGGTTGCTCCGCGACGCGTCTTTTTGTATTTCGGAATTGGACGCGACGATGTCTTTGGCGAGAGCCGCGACGTCGCATCGCATGCGACGGCCTCGGCTCACCGAAGGCGCCGCGATGCGAATCACGGGCGCTGTGAGTTTCTCTTTATTTTCGTAATTTTCGCAATTTGACTGATGTCGTGTTTTGTGGACAGAGGCACCCGCTGGCGGAGGTGAGTAAGAGCGACGTTGTCATCCCCAACGACTTCGAGTGCGGCGACGTGGATGGACGCGTCGCCGTCGTCACCGGACCGAACCAGTCGGGAAAGGTACGTACGCGCAAACACCCGCGAAATCGTATCCCGATTACCTTTAACATCGATCCCCCCTATTTAGCTAATTCGACTCGCGCTGACCCACACTACTGCCCACGCCCAACCTCAAAGTCGGTGTACCTCAAGTCCGTCGCCGCGTGCGTTTTCTTGGCACACGTCGGATCATTCGTCCCGGCTGATACCGCGGATATACCCTTGTTTGACCGAGTGTTCACTCGAGTCGCCAGTCGGTGCGTTTATTTTTAATCTTTGTTCTACGGGCAGTTAGAGTGACGTCGTGTTTTCTTAACAGGGACTCGCTGACCGCCAAGGGCGGCGGCGGGAGCTTCGCCGGGGATTGCGCGCAGGTGGCGCAGATCGTGAACAACTGCACCAGCCGATCGCTCGCGATCGTGGACGAGTTCGGTAAGGGTACGGTGAGAGTGTATTTCAATTCGAAGTGTTATGGCAATTAGAACGACGTCGCGTGTTGTGTTTACAGGTGACTTGCGACGGCGTCGGTTTATTGGCCGGGTTTTTGACGTACGTATCGGGTCTGAGGCAGCCGCCGATCGCGCTCGTGGCGACACACTTCACGGAGGTTTGCGACGCGAGCTTGGTCCCGAGGGTGTCCGCCACGC
>Ga0302116_1001306_pt1 | contig 15050 bp, 24 predicted proteins | sample AG5_SCM_MG_FD_203124 | JGI IMG/M metagenome (GOLD analysis project Ga0302116, IMG submission 203124) | Marine microbial communities from Western Arctic Ocean, Canada - AG5_SCM | ecosystem: Environmental > Aquatic > Marine > Oceanic | place: Canada: Western Arctic Ocean | collected 2017-10-01 | reverse complement strand
CGGGTGGTCTTGCCGTAGCTTCTGCTTCTGCTGCCGCTCGGCTATGTGCTTAGTGGTGGATTTAGCCTTCTTTGTTTTGAGTTTCGAAAACCGTGATGATCCACCAAGCTTATCTGGGGAGAACATGATCAGTCACTGTGAGCCGGTGGAGATCAGTACTGTGAGCCGGTGGAGGTCCGGCGGTACTTCTTGGGTGCTTCGATAGAATTTTTTTGTTTATTTTTCGAAAAAGAAGAAGAAGAAGAAACCTCTCCTAAAAGAACCACACCCGTAAATCATTTTCAGCTTGTGATATTCGTCGCCACCGCACAATAATCATCAAAGAACCCAAACTAAGAATTGTTGTTACAGGCTCTTCACAAAACATTCATCTCAAACTCAACTTACAACACCAGAACTTTGCAACCCCGGGTAGACCGTGATGTTTCCAGGCGGGTATGGGAATGACGTGGTTATTCATACGAAGGAAACTGAGATTCATTACCCCACTTCTTCCACCACAGCCTCGATCATTTCGGTAACTGCAGTGGGAATGCAAGGAGGTGAGTTGATATTTGCTTATTTATTTGGTTTTCTCCTATTTTCTCTTTTGGCGTTCTCCTGTGTTCTTGTTGTGTTGCTGTGTGTGTGACTTCCTCGGTGGTGGCTTCACGCTCCAGTTTCATGCTCAACGACCCCCACCCCCTAACCCTACTTAAATTTAGCTCGACGAACAATGGAAGACAAGCACTCAATCTCTCTTGGCATGGGCGACGGAAAGATTTCCCACTCTCTCTTCTCTGTGTTTGACGGCCATGGTGGGTCCCACGTGGCCAGGTACATTGCGAATGAGGTAAAGAACAAACTCCAGGAGTCTGATTCTTTTGATGAAACCTCCTGCACGTCCGAAATAATAGAAAAATCGCTGGTTGATGCCTACATAGCTTCGGACGATGCATTGCGGTCTGCTTGCAAGTCGTCCGCCGGCGAGCAACCGAATGCGGACAAGGTTGGGGCGACGGGGGTTAGCTGCTACTTAACAAACGAAGACATAGTCGTTAGCTGGGTGGGGGACTCGCGGTGCGTTCTGTTTAGCGGGGAGAAGAGCTATGGTTTGACGGTGGATCACAAGCCTGGGAGGGAGAGTGAGAGGACTAGAATTTTGGGTGCCGGAGGGACTGTGATTCGGGGCAGAATAAACGGTGAGCTCGCAGTAGCGCGCAGCTTCGGGGATTTCTTTTACAAAAATGTCAAAGATTCTCCTAATATTCAGATGGTGTCGTGCGTACCCGACACGACAGCGATAAAACGAGCCAAGGACAAAGACCAATTTGTAATTTTGGCCTGCGACGGAATTTGGGACGTGATCACGAACCAAGACGCCTGCTTGTTCGTGGCCGAACTTATTTCAATGAAGCAACCTTTAGACCTCGTAGCAGCCAAACTAATCGATTACTGTCTGTTGGCCGGCTCGAAAGACAACATGACAGTGCTCATCTGCGCGTTCGATGCCTCGAATGAACTAAAATCTGGCACTGCCCAGAGAAACGAAAACTGGGCTGATGTTCCCAAATACAACTCCCAGCGGCACACAGTTCAGCGGTTCAAGTCGATCGCCGGGGTTAGCATGCAGCAACAGGAAGCCAACGAACGGCAACGCAAGGCGGTCATTGAAGAGGAGAAGAGGTGAGTGAGTGAAAATGGTTGAGAGAGTGAGTGAGTGAGTGAGTGAACTAAACTAAACTAACCTAAACTAACCTAAACTAACTAAAAATAAACTAAACTTATACAAACACCTCGCGCGGAGCAGCAACCAAATCATTATTTCAATCCCAGCGAGCACGCACAGTGATGTCAGCTTGGGATTGGTCAAAAGCGAGGTGCTAACGTGGGACGAGAATGAGATTGTTGACAAATTTCTGAAGAGGGTGGGGTGGGATAACTACATTGAGACCTTTGTGGCTGAGGGGGTGGATGGGCAATTGTTCCTAATGCTCACTCACACGGACTGCATGGACGATTTGCTGATGACGGCACGTGATGCCCATTTTCTCATCACTAGTATTCAATACTGTAATTCGCACGTGCGGTAGTGGGGTGGGATGGGATGGGGGGACTTAAAATATCAAAAATCTTTTTCTCCTTCTACTGATGAGGAGTTAAAATCAATTGTAAGCTGGGATTCCTCATAGTTATCGTCGTCGCTGCTATCTTCTTCCTCGATTTCATGCTGGGGGTTGAGCTGACAGCGCTGGGTGGTATTGAAATTTCCCGCTTTGTAGATCTTTTGGTAAGTTATGTCAATTGCATTCTCGCCCTCGGCAAAATCCAACTCGTTGTTGTTCAGAAACAACACCTCGAGCTGCGGAAGCTCGCACAAACTTTCGAGAATGTCATCAATGTTTCCCACAAAGTGATTGTGGTGCACACTCAGCTCTGTCATCTTTTTGCAGTTTATAATTTCAGCGGGTAGCTCGCCACTCAACGAGTTGTTCTGCGCCGAGCGAAGCGAGGCGCATTTTTAATGAAGCACGAGCGAAACAAACGGAGCGAGCCAAACGAATTGAGTGGAATGATGTTTAGTTTAGTAGTGGATGTAGCCCTCTGCAGCCATTTCGCGCACTTCATCGCGAGTATGCTCGTCTTCCACAAGGCTCGCTCGCTTCGCTCGCTCACCTGCACAGTCATTGAAACTAAATTTTTCAGGTCTCCAATTTCGGCCGGAATCGTCCCTTCCATTACGTAATTCTTCTCTAAATGGATTCTCTTGAGTGTGAGAATTGAAAATATCTCCTCTGGCAGCAATGTCAAGCGGTTGTAAGAAAGATCGAGATGCTGGAGAACTTTGAAATTCGAGTAGCTCGCCGGAATTGGCCCGGACAAGTCGTTTTTAAACATAATAAAAACTCGCAACTCGTCAAGCAGCGTCTTGGTGGTCCCAAAGGGAGGAATTTCCGTCGTTTGGGGGAAGATTCCTTGCCCGGGTCCTCCGGGGAGGCTTCCCATCAAGTTGTTCTCGTGCAAATCAATTTTAACAACTCGCCGCTTGTGAACCTTTATGCCGGGCCAGTGTTCGTTCGGGGGCGGCGGCACCTCCTCGTCCACCGCCTGCGGTCCGAACATTTTCTTCGGGGAAGCGCCGGGTAAGGAACTTCGTCGTCGCAAAATCGAATTTTGATTATGATTCGGTGCTGTCTTGGGGGGTGTTTGTTGCTCCTGGTTCGGTAGCGTTATGGTTATTTTTTTCTCGTTTTTAGCCCCAGCTACGTCCTTCAAGTTCGTATCGACAGTCAGCGCGCTCATTGTTGAAGCGTTTGGGTTGAAGGAGGGAGCTGAATCTGTATTTGATTCGGCTTCGGCGGCTTCTGGGTCATCGTCGTCCGGGTCTTTCTTCTCCTCCTCTACCAGCTCTTTCGGAATCTCAAAAGATGGATCAAATAACCCACTTGGGTTGGTCCAATGGACCCCCATTGTGGTATGGAATATGGTCCTTAAAGCCCCACATTCGAAACGTTCTATGAACCGACGGTACTTCTCTTTCTCGTCCTCTTGTTCTGCATCAAGCTTGAGCTTGCGCTCTTCCGCTTTTGATTTGATCATTGTGGGGTATAATATGATGTGATGATTTTAAAGTTTTTTCCAAGTTTTTTCTGTTTTAGATTTTTTTGGTTTCGCAGCGCCTCACCACTATCGTAGCAACTTCACATTCATTATTATGCATACCCACTCTTCCCAGTTTTTCGTCGCATCAACAATCTGCTACATATTGATTTTTCGGCCGAAGCCAGAAAAGAAAAAACCAAGGTTCGCGATCATGGTTCATGGTGGTGCATACAACATCCCAGACGAAATCAAGGATGAAGCTGAACTTGGGTGTAGAAAGGCGGCGTACAAGGGGTACGTGATTCTGAATGCTGGGGGGAGTGCAATGGATGCTGTTGAACATGCTGTAAATGAGTTGGAGAACAATCCGGTGTTTGATGCTGGATTCGGGAGTGTTTTGACGAGGGACGAGCAAGTTGAGATGGATGCAATTATAATGAATGGAGATGACTTGTCTTGCGGTTCAGTTGCTTGCGTCACATCCGTCAAACACCCTATCTCGTTGGCTCGAAAAGTTATGGAAGAAACTCAACACACACTCATCGTTGGGAAGGGAGCAGACGCGTTCTCGAAGGAGATGGGCATGCCGCAGGTGACTGTTGACGATTTGGTGACAGATATTGCAAGGGCGGAGTTCGAAAAATTCAAGGGTTACGGGAGCGTTGTGGACAATGTCTTCAACACAAATGTGGTGCAGCATGGTCACGATACTGTTGGTTGCGTTGCCATAGACGAGGCGGGAAATATCGTTGCAGGAACCTCAACAGGGGGAATCACCAATAAGCTGCCAGGTCGGGTGGGCGACAGTCCGATCATTGGGTCGGGCTGCTATTCTGACAAATCAATTGGAGGAATAAGCACCACGGGCCACGGCGAATCGATAGTGAAGGTGGTGCTTGCTAAGAGCATCCTGGACTACATGAAAATCACAGAGGGTACTCAATTTTCGCCCGCAGATTGCATCCGGGACAATTTGGACACGATGGAAGAGAAGGTGGGGGGCTGTGGAGGTGAGCGAGCCGCGAGCGAAGCGAGCCGCAAACGAAGCGAGCCGCAAACGAAGCGAGCCGCAAACGAAGCGAGCCGCAAACAAAGCGAGCCGCAAACGAAGCGAGCCGCAAATGAGGCGAGCTATTCACAACTATTGTTTGGTTTGCTGGCTCGCAGCTTGAAACATCATTATAAATTTTCCACTCAACTCGTATTCGTATTCGTTCGGCACTCTCCCTTCCCCCCGCTCCATTTTACCAAGGTGTTATTTGCATCACCAAAAATGGAGAGTGTATAAGGGATTACAACACACCGCGGATGTGCTACGCAGAAATCAGTCAGAGCATGCCCACGGAAACGGAGATCGTCAACAAGAGCGGGAAAATTGTCACCATGTTTTCAAACGAGAGCAAGAGTGGGTACGGTAGGAAAGTGAATAGTTGGAATGTGCATGATTTTGACTCGAAAATATGAGAATAGAGGTATTTTTCCCAAAAATTCCTGCTGCTTGCGTCTAATTTGTCTTTCGAGTCGTCTTTCAACTTCTGTCATTTCAACATTTTTAATTCACACAAGCACATGCACTACTTTTTTTTAATTTTGAGCACCTTCACCACTACCACCACTACCACTGACTGCAATTCCATTCACTGCAGCCACCAAATCGTCAACCGGAACCTGACTGCCAGTCTTCTCCTGGTGAGACCAAACTATACCTCCCTCTCGGTCGAAGACTATCACGCCGCCCAACTTCAAGCCTTCGCCCTTCAGATTGCCGGTGATGTTCTTTTCCTCGAGCCTTTTGCCGAGAGCCTTGCCCTCAGAGAAAACGTTGAACGGATTCCAGCTTCCGAATAGCCCCGAAGTGAGGAGAGAACGATTGCCCAACGCCTTGTAGAATGTCAGGTCCTCATTCTGGTAGACGTCCGCACGAGGAAGGTAGTTGCGCATGAAGGACGACACCCCAAGACACTGGTCGTCGGCACACTGCTTGGTGGGAGCTGTTTCTTTAATAATGCCTAGGAGGTCGACCTCATCTGGGTTGATCTTTTTAGTCGCAAACAAGCTGTTGACATCAAGAGCTTCCTCACGACACAGCTTTCACCCTGGCCTTCGAACAACGAGGCACACCACATGCTTCTTGGAGGATGATATGATCGATGACATCGTAGTGGGGGGGGTGTCGAGAGGCAACCCTTCATTAGAAATCTTCTGAAGAGGTGCAGCAAGCATCGAGCAAGCGAAAGCCGGCTTGGGCAGGGCTGACGAAGCAGTTGTCGTCATCACCACAGTCAGCAATTGCAAAACGTGAACAATCTTGAAATATCGGTGTGCTATAGAAGGTATTCCTCATGCAGGAATTCACACGTGAAATTTTGATCTCACTTATAGCTTATTAAATACGAAAACGAACATGCAACTATTCCCCTCTCTCCCTGAAACTGGTACCACGTTTTTAGCTGGGGCTGCTTGGTTCCTGATCTCTTCGATCCTCACCACTCACTCAACCACCAGTTTCTTGAAATACCGTCCCACCACGAAACTCCCACCTCCCGTAAACAAGCAACACAATCGACAACTCTTCAGCCTCCCGCACCTTTTGACTCTATACCGGTTTGGCGGTTCCTTCTTCCTGTCAATCCTCTCACCATCAATTCTCTCGATCCTCTCAAAGCTCCCTTCCACCATTCCCTCTTTCCTGCTCCCGGCGCTTTTCATGACCCTTGCCAATCTTGGCAATGTGGTTGCCTTAGACAGGATCGGCATTAGTCTAACCTACACGACGAAATGTGCAATTCCGATAATGACGATACTTCTCCAAGTTTGCCTGAAAGGTAATTCTCGTCTCCCCCCAACAAAATCTTTAATTGCCGTTCTGGTGAGCGAGTGAAGCGAGCGAGCGAGCCTTGTAACAGAAAAGTAGCAACTCTAGGCGAAATCACTAATTCAAGGCGCCTCGCATCGCTCGGCGCAGCCGATTGCTCTCGGAATCGGCATGGCGAGTTGGAACTCGCCTCGATTCGAGAAAGTTGGGTTTGGGTGTGCACTTGGAAGTGCGGCGGCGCAATCTGGCCTGAACGTGTACTGCAAGAAGGCGATAGAGACGACTTCGGTGAAGGGTTTCGATGTTCAGAGGAATTTGGTGGTGTGCGCCTTTGCCTTTTTGACTTTGAAGCAGGCGGTGTTGGACAGGTGAGCGAGCGAGCCTTGTGACAGATGAGTGCGAAGCTCCGTGCGAAATTGCTATACATGGCTACATCCACTATTGAACTAACCTACTCAACTATTTTGCCGGCGCTCAGGATCACGAATTTCATATTTAAAAACGTCGATGATCGCAAGGGAATCAGTCTGGAGTACTTCCTGAGGGTGCTGTTCAACTGTAGAACGCCCTCGAACAGGCATCCTCACCCTCCAGGTTGGCTTTCCGTTTACACAGTTTGCAGCTACCACTTGGAGTACTCGCTATCCTTCATTTTCTTGTCGAGGATAGACAGCGTCAGCTTCTCGGTGTGCGATGCAATAAGGAGGTTGGCTATAATAATTGTTGGGCGGAAACTGTTCGGGGGGGCAGAATTGACGGTTTTGAACAAGGTGGGGATAGCTTCAACTATTTCTGGGGCTGTTCTATACGCCTTTGTCAGCTAGAAAAACACACAAAGCAGTGAAAGTGACTGCCGCTAAAAGAAGTAGTGCGGTTTCATTTTTTTACCATTTTTACCCTAAACTCTTTATCATATAACTACCCTCCCAATCATTTCATGAACTTCTTGAGAAGTTTAAAAATCAAGTCACCGGCCATCCGCAAAGCGGTAAAATCAACGTACACTGTCCTCAGCGCGAGGACAATCGCTGGTTCTTTAGCACCGAAGAAACACCCGTTTAAAATTCTTCGCATTCTCCCCTCCGTCTCCTCAACCTTTAAAGGGATGGTACCCATTTTTTCCTCCCACTCGGCGACCGCGGTGAGCATGTTGTCGAAGCGAATGTCATACTGAGCAAATAATGTTAGATTAGCAAATAGCCCCCCTCTCCCCCGCTTCCCCTGCAGCTCGCTTCGCCTGCGGCCAGATTCGCCTGCGGCCCAATCCCCCGCTCCACTCGCTCACCTTTGTTAGATTCGTTTCATCAACCTCCACGCAATCGGCTGCTGCTGCCACAATCGAAGCATCGTCGTCGATTTCAATTTTACAATCAGAATCCCTGTTCATCTTGATGATCTCCTCGATGCTCTCTTGAGCGTCCTTTGAGCTAACGATCAGCGCCAGCATGAATTCTTCGAAATTCAATTCGTTGTTCTTGTCGGTGTCGGCATACACCATAAACTCGTCGACAGTGTCAAACCCAACAACCTTCAATATCTCATCGCTCAACTCATCCCTCGTAATTACACCAGATTTATCTCGATCCAGTTCTTTAAACGCTGCGCCGAGCGAAGCAAGGCACATTTTAATGAAGAATTAGTAGTAGCTATTAACATCTGCGGCCATTTCGCGAGATCCATCGCTCAAGTCTTCCCCAAGGCTCGCTCACTTCGCTAACTCACCTGCGCGACCCAGCTTTATTGTTCCCGCACTCATTGACCCGATGAGCTGCTTATTGTCCTTCTCAAATTCTTCTACAGCCGCACTGATTTGAGCAGTGAGGTAGGAAAAAATCATGTTGCCAGCAATTCGAAGAGGTGCCAAATCTTCGTACAGAACAATGAATGCATCAACCACTCGCTCGTTCTGGGAAGCGGCTTTTGCTCCGTTAAAAATTGCTCGATTGCGTTTTGATTTGATCAGCTCAATCTCCTCGTCGGAGTGCTGCACGATCCCGTCCATCAATTCGCGAAACTGCACTTCTCTTTTGGAAGTCTTGGCTGCTGAGAGTGAGAGTTTGTATTTTTGTGCTTCGTGCAATCTGAAAGCATTGCAGACTCCTATGCTGACTAAAAGCAGCAGGAATGGCTGCATTTGGAGATGTGCGTTCAGAAGAGCGAACTGTTGTCTGGCTTCTAGAAATACAAAAGACAAAGAAAAACTGAATTTTATATTTGTGGGCACAAGGACCATGATCTGTTCCTCTATCCCTTTCGTGATCTTCCTGCTGTCATTTGTAAATGCCTTCGTACCAAATACCCCCTCATCCACCTCCTCCTCCTTGTCGATGAGGGTGATGATAAACGGTCTCCCTGGGCCTATGGCTACCTCCGTTGCTGAAGCTTGCCTCAGGAAGGGGCTCACTCTCGCTCCGTATGGACTGACGGGCCCAAACATCAAGCCGTCACCTTGGTTGGTTACAGATCCTGACACTGGGAATTCCGCTTCTGTGACCCTTGTCAATGATGTGGAGCAGATAGGAACTGAGGCCCTTCAAAAGATGCGCGCTGAATGCGACGACATTGTTGTTATTGATTACACCCACCCGACGGCGGTGAATGGCAACGCGGAGTGGTATGTGAAGAACAAGCTTCCGTTCGTAATGGGCACGACGGGGGGCGATCGGGAAAAGCTTGTCTTGGACGTAACTAAGGGCAAACTGTTTGCCGTGATAGCACCTAACATGGGGAAGCAGATTGTTGCGATGCAGCAGTCTCTTGGGAACCTTGCTAAAACGTTCCCTTCCGCGTTCTCCGGCTACAAGCTAAAGGTCGTTGAGTCGCACCAAAAAACAAAAGCCGATACATCAGGCACTGCGCTGGCTGTGATTGAGAGGTGAGCGAGTGATGAAGTGCGCGAAATTGTGCTACAGACATAATGGCTACATCCACTAGCTACTAAGCTAACCCCTCGCTTCGCTCGGCGCAGCATTAACGAAATGACCAGTCCAGGCTCAAATTTTGACGTTGATGATGTGACTTTGACCCGCACAGACGAGGGCAGTTTGGCCTTTGGAGTGCCGAAGGAGTTTGTGACTGCCGGTCACGCGTACCACACCTATACATTGACCAGCCCCGACGGAACAGTGGAGTTCGAATTGAAGCACAATGTGAACGGAAGGCGAGTGTATGCGGAGGGAAGTGCAGACGCGGTCAAATTTTTGAATAAGAAGGTTGAAGAGGGGGGGGAGGCGAAGATTTTTAATATGATTGATGTGTTGGAGAGCGGGAGCTTGGAGGATGTTATAATAAAATAGATGAAAGGGATTGGGAATAACTACTATTTTTTTGGGTAATCTAATGCTTGAACCAACACCCTGACCTCTCACATCTCTTCCCGAATTTGCAAGGTTTGGAGCTGTTGTCCCTCTCTCCCTCTTTCTCTCTCTTCTTTTTCTTCTTTCCGTGTCCCCCGCCCCACTTAAGGACGCTTGGCGCCGCCCTCTTCTCCCCCTTTCCCTTTTCTTTTCCATCTCCTCCACCTCCACCTCCATCTCCAATCACTCCAATTCCGTTATTTGTGAATTCAGTCTCGTCAACCGGCACGGTTATCCCCTCCTTCTTGCAGAGCGGACAGCGCACCTCCTTTTTCTTCTCCTCGTCCTTGTCCGGTTTCAACGTGCAGCACTTGTCGCACATTAATACCGGGACGCCGCAGAAGGTGCACTTCTTCTTGCCAATGTACCTGTCCCACGCTTCTCCGCAGAAGCAGCACTTGCTACATGATTGCTCGGCTACGGTTAAGACGAGCGAAGAAGGTGCAAAAACGGATTGAGTGAGTTAGTTCAGAAGTGGATTTTTGCCGTCTGTAGCCATTGAAGCGAATCACTGGATCGGCCGTAACTCCATCGTATGGAGGTTTTAGACGCTATGAATTGAACACGGCGGCGGGTTCGGCCAGGCGCATCTTTTTTCGAGAGAAGGTTGTTTAGGGACGGTGTAAATCAGGGTCATGTGCACGCCAATGTGAGAACTCAAAAAGGGCAGCGCCAAGTGAAACCTAACAAAAAAACGGCGAATTACTAAATCACCCGTTATAACTCCCATCGCGAGGATGCTCGTCCACCAAAAAGCTCGCTCGCTTCGCTCGCTCACCTTCACTCTTCTTTTTCTCCTTCTTTTTCTTTTTCACCACTCCCCCGACGCCAGCCGGACCGCTCTCAACGCTGAACGCTTCCCGCTTGTCGAAGACGAAGTTGCTCCCATTCCAGAATCCACCGTCCTCAAATTCCTTGAAGTAGTTCTCAATGCCCCCTTGGAGCTGAAACACATTGTCCTCAATTTTCATTTCCTTCTTCAGCAACTTTGACGCCATCTCGCATCGCACGCCTCCAGTGCAGTACATCAAAATTTCCTTTCCCTTGAGCTGCTCCTGCGTTTCCGGCTTCTTCAGCCAAGTTGGGAAGTCGGTGCTGCGCCAGCCAAAAGAATTGGGTGTTAGTTTGGTAGTGGATGTAGCCATAATGTCTGTAAGCCATTTCGCGCTCACCTCTTCCGCATCATAGGGTCTATATAAGTGGCACCTTGCTTGTCGAAACGTCCTATATCGGCCTCGTAGTGGTTTCGCACATCGATCACCACGGCGTTTTTCGACTTGAGCTTCTCGTGGAAGTCCTTGGGCTCGAGGTGGACACCACCCTCGATAGAGATGGCTGTTGTGTCTCCAGCGTAAAATACCAGCTCCTTAACTGGCAATATCTTCAAATCCTTGAAGGCTCGATCGAGAGGGAGGTCGTCAATGTACTTGAAGTGGGTGGAAGCAAAGATTGAAGGAGAGAAAGCCACAAGAGTTTTGGAGAACTTTTGTAGAGATTCTGGTTTACCAGAGAGGGTGCAATTCAGCCCCTCTGCTGCTATACGAATGCGACCCCCAATGTTTTCGGAGAGGGTTATCTCCTGCAACATTTTATTGAGGGATGAGAGTTGGGAGGTGCCCATGGGGGGGGTGGCATACTGATAGAAGAGACAGATTGAGATTGAGGAAGTGGTTGGCGAATAGGCCGCTATCTTCTGGACAGTTCCCTTGCTAAAGTAGTTTCCAATTGGCATTGCCATTTGTGATAGCGTGGTTCTAATGGCGATAAGGGCGTTATGGGAGATAAAGGAAACTGGTACGGATGGTACGAATGGTATGGTACGAAGGGATGAAAAAAATGGAATCTTGTTTTTGCAATTTTCAGGCAAACCCACAAGTCACAGCTTTAGTTTCCTAGTTTCCTTTTTAGTGTCTGTCATGTCATTCTCCACCCGACGACGAAATTACATGCTTTCCTCCCATCGGACTGATGGACTCATAGAATGGATGAAAAAGATGCTGTCCCATTCGTTCGTGCTGGATATGCTTGGGTCAACAGCTCCGGACACATTCTCCCACTTTGAGCAGCTCATAGACGAGCACATTCTAATACAAAACCGCAATGATTCCCTTTCAAAAAATTCCACACCCAAACCTCCAGGACCCAATAACATCAACCAAAACTCCAAATTGAAGCAAATCGTCCCAACGGTTGGAAGGTTCCACACAAAGCTGCCGCTTCGTCGTGCCTTTGAGTACTACGATAACAAGTACTGCGTCACCAAGCGCAAGTTTGTGTCCCTCAGTTTCAACGAGCTTCGCCAAATTTTGAATCTTTCTCAGGTCATGGAACTTTGCGACTCCCCGTTGGCTTCTTCAACCACCCCAATCACCCCCGGTTCCAAGACAAAGTCTGCCCTCTTCACGGGCCCCAAGCTCGTGACGTTCGACGGCGATCAAACTCTGTACACTGATGGGGCGAATTTTTCCACCTCTGAAGAGTCTGTGGCTCTAAGCAGGGCGATCACGGCCCTTCTTCAAAACGGCGTTACGGTGGCTATTGTTACCGCTGCGGGCTACGACTACGCCAGCGAGAAGTACGAATTAAGGATTTCGGGACTGCTGGAATATTTTAAGAAGAACTCGCTGTCCACTGAGGATGCGAAGCGCTTCTATTTGTTCGGCGGAGAGTGTAACTTCTTGCTGCGGCTCGATGGGAACTATAAATTGCAGCCGGTGAGCGAGACAGGAGCGGGAGGGTGGTACACGTCCACGAAGCACATGTGGGACTCTCCTGCCAACTGGGAGCAGAACAGTATAACCGATCTGCTAGACTTGGCTGAGAGCAGCATTCAGAATTGCATGGAGGAGCAGAAGCTGAAGGCAAAGGTGAGCGAGCGAAAGAGCGGAAACGGCTACAACCACCCACATCCACCGTTGAACTAACCCACTCAGCTCGCTTCGCTCGGCGCAGGTGCTACGGAAAAAACGAGCAATCGGCCTAATCCCACTCCCAAATTCCTCAATGACCCGCGAAGCGCTGGACGAAACGGTGCTAAGGGTGCAAACGCATCTTCACGATCATTACGCGGGGGGGCTGCCTTTCTGCGCTTTCAACGGGGGGAGGGACGCCTGGGTTGATGTCGGAAACAAGAGGGTGGGAGTCAGCGTACTCCAGGCCTACGTTGGAGCCGCCCCGGCTGACACTTTGCACATTGGCGATCAATTTTTGAACACAGGCAACGACTACGCGGCTCGTGATTGCTGCCCGTGTATCTGGATCACCAGCCCCACGGAGACCGAATACATTTTGAGAAAGATTTTATTGTTTGGAGGCAAACCTTTATCGACACAGGACGAGGAGGAGATGATTCAGTGCAGCACCCCAACAAATTTTGGGGGGTCTGGTATTAAAATTGTGAAGAGAAAGAGGGAGGAGGGGGGGGGGGGGGTAGGGGGGGAAGGCATCAACACACCACTGGCGGAAATGAACAGAAGGTCGAGCATTACTGACGATGACATGGTTTTCGACGTGTTCACGGGAGAAATGGTGCAAAAAATGAAGAAAAAATGTTGATTTCCTTATATTCTATTTTCCAATTTTCTCGGCTTGAAGCTTCTCTACTACCCGATCAACAATTTCATCAAACGGTTCGAAGAAGTGAGACTTATCTGTGAATTCGTGATACTCAGACCCCAGCGCTTGAGAAACTTGCCTAGCCTCATCAACATTGATGAAGGGATCGTCAGTCGAGTGGAATTGGATGATGAAGCCACAGTTGGCCTTGATCTTGTCCCACTGCCAGTCGCCACCCGAAGGAGGGTACCAGCCCGATGCTCGCTCTCCAGAGTCGCCAAGGTCAGACAAGCAAGCCGCTGCAAGCACGATTCCAGCGAGCTTGTGTTCTTCGGCAAGCCGTAAAGCACACTCGGCTCCTGACGAGTGGCCTATGACCACCGTTTTTTCATCAATACCAACAACATCAACTAAATGGGGGATCCAGATTGATCGCCGAGCGTTGTTGGGGTCAGGCATGGAGCAAGGAATAACTTCGGTGAAGAGTTTTGAAGCTGCCAACCGTTCAGCAACATCACCATAGAAATTGGAGTTCGTGATTGGGGCTGGGTATGACGGACAACCGTTGCCTGGAATAATCAAGCAACGCATGGAGATTCATGTAAAACGCGGTGATAATAAATTTCAAAATTGGCTTAGATACCACTTCCCCACACGCCACCTCAGCACAGCAAACCATTCTAACCCAATTCTCCTACCTTGTCCCAGCAAACCACCTCTCCCCCATCTCGTTTGAGATCTTTTCACGAGCATATCCTTATGCCTTCCAATGAGCACCACGAGTGGCTCATGAATCGTGATTGGCCCGCGGTACAAGGAGTCATGTATCACCCAGATCGGGACGTAGATTTGCTTGGGAGAAAGTACAAGGAGATAGATGAGCATGGACGACTGCCACATCATTGGCTCGCAGCGAAAGCTCAGACACACACACATGTTCTTGCCATTGTGGGCGTGCATTCGATTTGCTTGAATGTACAGGCCCTCACCACACGAGACAATAAAGGCGAAACTCCCATCGACATAGCAAATAACAGTGGAGCCTGTGCTGAGATCATCGGCTTGCTCTCCCTCACTCCCGAGGAAGTTCGTTCGTTGGGTGAGAAGGGGATGCTCCGCTTGTACGCACCAGTGGATTATTGGAGTAATGAGATGTTTTTATGGATCCAATCACGATCGTATGCAGTCTGTCACAAGTGGATCAATGAGCACGATGACAAGTTGGTGCGTGAAGTGCTCAAATACTACAATTCTACTCTTCTTCGAGCCATTGCTTGCTATAGCCAGGTATACAGCGAGTCCCTCGTGTTTCTTGCTCTTCGAATGATCCACCGGAACCCACTTTCCCTCTCCGCTGAGGACCCAGCTCGCAATGAAACAGCCCTCCAATGGGCACAAGACCCCCAATTCAATGCGTGCAATGAGATCCAGCAAATCCTTTCATTAGAGCCCTCGTACATCTCCTCCACCCCCTTCCCCACCCTCCTCCTCCATTCCCTCCCCGCCAAGTACAACGAGATCTACGACACCTACAACACCGTCTGCCAGTTCCTCCGCCGTACAGTCTCTCCCCACGACAATGCTGAGCTGGGTGAACAGAGCAAAGTAGAACATCCTGATGGAGAACATTTGGCAATTAGAATCCTCTACGACCTCAACCACAGCATGTCGCTGGGGTATGCGATCGGTGGACAGATACTAACGTTCCTCAAGCCAGACCCAAGTTGACAGCAGAAACAGAC
>Ga0302116_1001301_pt1 | contig 15070 bp, 15 predicted proteins | sample AG5_SCM_MG_FD_203124 | JGI IMG/M metagenome (GOLD analysis project Ga0302116, IMG submission 203124) | Marine microbial communities from Western Arctic Ocean, Canada - AG5_SCM | ecosystem: Environmental > Aquatic > Marine > Oceanic | place: Canada: Western Arctic Ocean | collected 2017-10-01 | reverse complement strand
TATTACGATTACGCCCCCAGCCCCCCCCAATCCCCCCCCCCCCCCCCCCCAAATACAAAAATAGCCTCTTCAAGCAGGTGAAAATTCTAACCACCAAGGGTTTCACTGAAGCTAACCGACTGGACGCCAAACCTGGCATTTACGAGAACATGCGCGACGCTATAAAGAAGCTTGTGGCTGTTGCACTAAAATACGAATTCGAGATTGCCGAGGAGACCGTTGCGGCCGGGGAGGCCCTCAAGGACTTTGAGGTTGACATCAACGACCAGAGCACCATCGACACCTTGAAGGGGTTCCTGAAGCAAACGTGGGGTGACCCCGAAATCAAAAAATCCTACACCAAGTCCCTCACCTTAACAACCGCCAAGGAGACCTTGATGCCCAATGACATTATATTTTTAGATGACATGGACCGTCTATGTGAAGTGGGCTACTTGCCCAGCGACAAGGACATTCTCGACATGAGAAGGAGTACCAGTGGCGCCCACACGTTGGAGTTCACCTTCGACCCTGCTGAGTTTGCAAAAAGGCAAGGAAACGCCCCAAACGCTAGTGACAAGCCCAGCGACTGGAGCATCACCGATGTAGGAGGGCAGATCCACGAGCGAACAACCTGGTACGAGGAGTACACGGATTGCAGCGGGGTCATCTTCGTCATGGGCTTGAGTGACTTCGACCAGCAGAGTCAGGACAAGCGGAAAACGAACAAGTTCGTTGAAGATGGAATTAATTTGATGTTGGAAGTTGCTAAGGTGGAGACTTTGCAGGGTGTTCCCTTGATCATCATGTTGAACAAGAAGGATTTGTTCGAGGAAAAAGTAAGGGTCAGTGAGACGGGAATTTGCGCCACTTTCCCAGAGTACACAGGAGACAAAAATGACCCCAAGGAGAGTTTGGAATTCATCGAGCAGCTGCTCAGTGACATCATTGAGGGAGGGACCAGCAGCGAGAGTTCTATTTACGTGACAATGGCCACGGACACCAATTTAATAGGCAATGTTTTGGCCGGTATTCTGCAGGCAATCACAAAGCAATCCTTGAAGGAGATGGGCTTCTAGGGAGATAAAAGAGGAATAAAGGAGTGAAGGAAAAAAAAGAGAATGAAGTGGAATGATTGGGGGATTGAAGATAGGAAATGAAAACATGAAACATTGAAAAAATTTGTACAAGTACACCTTTCCTTTCTATGTGAAACTGCTGACTGAGGGTTGCTGAAAGAAGGAGTCAAAAAGAAATTTTAACTCAGTTTTTTTTTTCGAGTTTTTTATAAATTTATCCGATCGCACACCAGTGAACAACCATTCATTCCATGGTCTCACAAGATGGATCGTCAATAAGTAGCAACTCTGAAAACTCCTCTGTAAGTGGGAGCTCCTCGTCGCTCAGCCACTGTAGCTCTGAGAGTAAAAATCCGATGAAGATGGTTTTGAAGGAGCTCCTGTCCCTCAAGAAGCAGACAAAAAATAATCATCGAAAGCTGCAAGTTGAGCTATACAAACAAGCACAAGAGAACAAAAGGGCTCAAAAAGAGCTGCAAGAGCAAGGGAAAGAGAGAGAAACCGTGCTTCTGGCCCACATTGCGAGCCATAAGAAGGAGCTGCAGCTCGCCGAGGAGCGCGCGGAAGAGCGCGCGGAGGAGCGGGGGGCGGCTCAGATCGCGGACCTGAAGCTTCATCACAAGAATCTGATGTCCCAGATCCTCAACAGGAAAGTGAACGACCACACCGACACCGACACCAACACCGTTTCCACTAGTGAAGACCTGACCAGCAACCAAATTAACAACCAATATTTATTCAACTCAGCCGGCTGGAAAAAAGTGGCAGAAGGGCTGGTAGAGTTCCGAAGCAACAACCACAAAAGCAACGAGTTCCACGTCAAAAGGATTTTCGCTGAGAATGCTGTTTTCCTCGCCCCCATCCTGGCGATTTGCCCCAACGTGAAGTGCCTACTTGCCAACGTTCTCACAAATGCGGTTTCGCGCAACACTAAGAAAGCCCGGGTGTCTCCAGGGAGCGAAGCGAGCAGGCTGAAAAATCTCACCGAGGCCGAAGGTGAGCGAGAGAGCCTTGTGGAGGACGAAAAAAAACAAAAAATTAACCCACATGTTTGGCTCGCTCACTCGTGCAGCTGCTCTTTTGGGCAAATCCTTCCGGAAGTACCTTCTGGCCAACAAGGAGTTTGCTGTAGCCGTGGACGCGTGGCGCCTTGCCAACACAATTTTACAACCTCTATTCGATCACTCTCCAGTATTCGGCTCAATAATGGTATCAGTGGCAAAGCCCCTTCTCGTTTCGTCCAACATGGGGCTCGCAAAACGAGTGACATTGGGCGCTCTTCTCTCAATTATGGATATGATAACTGATATGGGGGTAATCAACACCTACCAAGCGAGCGGCAACACGTCAGGAGCGAACTCACTAATCGCCATGATTGGCTCGTCTCTTGCTGCACAGCTGCTAGTCACATATATCCAGAACAAGAAGAAGAGCAAGTGGGTTATCTTGCGAGAATTGGCATTCGTCGTCTCGTTTTTGAAACCTGGAGTGGACGCATACAGGGTGGCAACTGGCTATGAAGACAAGGATTCAACATTCAATCCGCTAATGGAGATGGCTACTGGGAAAGCGACAGAGCTCGCGTTAGAGAGCATACCCGGAGGTCTTCTACAGGCCTACGTGTTTATCAACTCGCCGGAAAAGACGGCGTTTTTCTTGATTTCGATCTTGATCAGCACCCTGACGACCGGCTTTGCGAGCGCCATGATCTCATTCGACATGGATGTGTCTGTGGCAAATAGGAAGGAAGTTCCGCTGTTCTACGGCTACATCAAGGACAGCAACACGGATCGTGGAATCACGTTCGTTTTGTTGATTCTGCTCGCCGCATTCCACAACCTCAGCCGCACCATTGGCACGGCTCTGCTCCTCTCAGTGAGCAAGGAGCTTACCTTCGGCATCATTCTTGCAGAGCACGTTTTGTACCATCTGTACAAGTTGGTGAGGAGGGACTACGTCATGTGGGTCGTTGGGCTCGAGGGCGGGCTAAAGTGAGTGGGTGCATTGGTTGGCCACACTATATTTAAGATACTGATGGATTACACAGGTGAGTGAGTGATTTAGGCAGAGAGAAGCGATTTCATCATATTCTAACAAATTCAATTACTTGCAGGCATGGTGCACCTCCGAGGCCCCAAAGTATGTGGCGGGGCACTATTCTCGTTCCAGACGATAGTGAGTCAGTGCTACCCCTTCGTTTCGCTCTACTTCTACAGGAGGAGCTCAATAAAGGACAAAACAGACCCTGACATGCTGAACTCGGCGTTCACCTTCCTGGCGATCATGTGGTTAGCGTGCGCGGTGGCGTTCCTGGTCGTTACGAAATCAGAATTCTACCACACGTTCATATCAACAATAACGGGCTGGCAGTTCACCATCGACTCGTTCAGGAAGAGCGACAATCCCGAGACGAAGATGCTCTCCATCTTCGAGAACCACAGCAGCTTCACGGAGAGCATCAAGGACGAGGTGATCGCCTACATGCGCGACAACTGGGCGGAGTGGGTGCGAACATCCCCCCCCTGGTTCACTCCAAAATTTATCGCATCAGTCAGCGACGAGTTCATTCCGGACGCTCATCTCCTTCAACTGAACGCGAACGCGGGGGGAACTAGACAACGCCGCAGGTCCAGCATAGAATAAAGATGAATGTTGTTTTCTAAATAATTTGAAATTTTTTCAATAAAAAAAGGATTTAAATTTTTGTCAAGCAAGCAGCAAGCAATTGGAATTGTTTGAATTTTCTTTTCCCATACACAACCACAAGTTCACATCATCATGTTCAAGAAACCTGGCTCAAAATACAATACGAATGTGAAAGCGGTCCACATTGGACGAAAGGATTTCAATGATGATGACTTTGACTTTTCTGATGCCTCGGATGATGACGATGGTGGACCTCCACCGAGACCGAAATTCGATTCAAATACTTCTATATTGAAATCTCTCGATGCTCCTGCAGCTTCACAGTTTGCAGACCCAAATCCATCTCCTCGAACACTCCAACACAACAGTAACAGCAACAGCAACAGCAACAGCAACAGCAACAGCAACAGCAACAGCAACAAGCATAGAAACATGGTTGGCAACTCAAAAGACGGCGTTCTTGTGATAACGTCCCCTTCCCTACCGAGTAATCCCCCCCTCCCTACAATTAACGACGGATCGCAGCTCAATCTGCCGAATCAGAACTTCTCCCAAATTAGCACAATAGCAATGGGCAAAAAATCTCACGCAGAATCAGCAATCATAGAGGAGATGAGGTTAGCAGCCGAGGCGCAGGAAAAAGCCAGGACCTCAGCCTACCAGCGACGCATGAGCCAGCAGGTGGCCTCCGACGAGGTGAAAAAAATGAACAGATTCATAGCCGATGCAAGCGAGGCGCAAGGCAAGCAGCGGGAGGCCATCAAACTGAGCAAGATTGCCGCAGAAGAAGCCGAGCGGGCGGAGGCCGAGGCGGCGGGCAACGCCCAGAAGACACTGAGGGCAATCAACCAGTCCGACGCGGAGAAGCAGAGACTGGAGGAAGCCGTGAAGAACAGTGAGCAAGGTGCGTGCGTGGGTAAGGTGCGGGGGGGGGGGGATTGCCTTTCATATTCACATTTAAATTTTAACCAAAATTCTAACTCTCTTATAAAATGTGTGCGTAGCGCACGAGCGGAGACTCCAGGCCGAGGAAGAGCAAAAACTGCAGGAGAGCGTCATCGAGAAATTGAAAGAGGAGGCAAAGATGGCGGAGCAGGTTAAGATTATGGCCGAGGCGCAGAGGGTGCAGGAACTGAGTCTGGCAAGGGAGGCGGAGGAGGAGGCAAGGGTTGCCATGGAGGAAAAGCTCAAGGCCAGTGAAATGTCAGAGCAGGCAAAGAAGGACGTTCAAATTGCGCTAGAGGAAATGGAGAGCAAAAGGAGGATTCGATTGGTGGCGGAACAGAATGCCGCGAGGGAAATGGAACTGGCCGTTCAAGCGGCAGCAAATTCGGCCAAACAGGTGCAACAGAGAATGGAGGCAGAAAAACAGCTTAAACTTGAAGCACAGCTGGCAAGTGTGCTGGAGGAGGAGCTGCAGCTGGAGGCCAAGCGGAAGCTGGAAGCTCTGAAACTGAAGGAGTGCAGCCAAAAAGAGGCCGATGAGGCGGAACTTGCGGCAAACATTGCAAAGGATAAATATCTGAAACTGCAAAACGATCTCAATCTCAGCAACAACGCGGCAAATCAGGCCATTTCTGAGCAAAAGGTGAGTGAGCGAAGCGAGCGAGCCTTGATGAAGACGAGCATACTCGCGATGAATCCCGCGAAATGGCTACAGACATAATGGCTACATCCACTACTAAGCTAACCTATTCCCGCCCATTTCGTTTGGCTCGCTTGGTTCGCTCGGCGCAGGAGGCGGAAAAGAAGAAATTAGTCGCGGAGCAGAAACTCAAGGAGGAAATTGAAAGCGCGGCAGTCGCGGAGAAGCAGGCACAGATCAGCACGCAAAACAAGCTCAACGCAATCGCCAGGAATGAGGAGGAGAAGCAGAACTTGGTGAACATTGTGGGGGAGGCGAACGCGATTGTTCAGAAGAGGGTGTGGGCGGAGAGAAAGTTGAGGACGGAGGCAGACAAGGCGACGGAGGCGCAGACTAAAATTGATTTGGAAATGAAGAAGAGGGAGGCGGCGGAATTGAGGAGGGAAACGGAAATTAAATTGGCTCTGAAGGCCGAAGAGGAGGCCGAATTGGAGGTGCAAAAGAGAATCAACCTGGTGAAAACCACGGAGGAGGAAAAGGGACTCATCAAAAAGGCACTGAAGGACGCAGAAGCGCACAGGGTCGTAAAGAAGAAGGCTGAGGCCAAGCTGGAGGCTGAGGTGAGGGCGTTGAAGAGTGCGGAGAATTCAGTTCTTGAAAAGGAAAAAGAGAGGAAGGAGGCGGAAGAAAAAATGAGGAGCACAAAATTGGCCACGAAAAAAGCTCAGGAAGATTTGGCCAAGCAAAAGTTGGAATTGGAACAGCTGAAAAGCAACGCACTGAAAATGAAGGAGGAGGCCAGGGTCGCGCTAGACGAAGCCAAGGAAGCGCAAGAAATTCAACAGCAAGCCACCAAGTTAAGCAACATGCAAACTTCCAACCAGGACCAGCGAACTTTGACAAGGAAAGCCACTTCCAGCGTGATTGAAAAGCTCGAAACGCAACTGAAAATGCAACGCGAGTTGCAAAAGGGAAAGGTGAGCGAGCGAGCCTTGATGAAGACGAGAATACTCGCGATGAATCCCGCGAAATGGCTACAGACGGCTATATCCACTACTAAACTAACCAACTCAATTCTTTTGACTCGCTTCACTTGTTTTGCTCTTGCTTCATTAAAAATGCGCCTCTCTTCGCTTCGCTCGGCGCAGAATGACGACGACAAGGCGTTGGCCCAAATGCAAATTCAGCAACAGAGGCTGGAAATGGTCAAGAAGGAGAAGGCAGCATTGAAGGAGCACGCCGAGGCGTTAGCGGAGTTGGAAAAAGAAACCGAAATGCTCAAACAGAAGCGGATACAAATAGAGGAGAAACGAGCTACCGAGAACAAGGCATTAGCGGATTTAGTGAACGAGCAGCACAAACAAGCCGACGAGGGAAATGCGAAAATGGGAGGCGAGGTGAGGATGATGAAAAGTTCCGGATCACTGTACAATTTGCTCGAATCGAAGAAGAAGGGAGCGGGGGGGGAGGGGGAAACTTCAATTGGGGTGATTGAGGAGGAGGAAGACGATCTGGAGGAAAGTATGGCGGATGGAGGAGGATTGATATCGAGCTCGTTCAAGCTGGCGAGCCCGAACGTTTGCATGAGCTGCAGGAAGAAGCGCGGCGACCTGCCAGTCCCACATTTCGCTGCGGCGAGTGGGCACGTGGACTGCTTAACGCACATCGTGAACACCGATCCAAGTAGTATTGCAACCTTTGACAAGGCTCAGAGGAGTCCTTTGTTCTACGCGTGCGCCAACAACCAAACGTTAACCGCGGTTCTGTTGATTGAAGGTGCGAAGCAAAGTAGGAAGTGGGACGTGGGCGGTTACAAACCAAGAACTAACAATATTCACAATGCACAGTCACGCCACAAACGGCGCAACTATGCGACAACAACGGCGACACGCCATTGCACGCGAGCGCAAGCGCGGGAAGCGCCGAGCTAATCGAGCTGCTCATTTCGAGGGGGGGGGTTAACGTAAACGCAGTCAATAAATTGGGATTGTCAGCCAGTCATCTGGCGAAAAGTCGCCAATGCATGGAAATTTTATTCGACGCCGGTGCCGACATATACAAAAAGTGCAAACAAAAGCGGTCACCTTTGTTCGTAGCGTGCGCAATGAACAGGAGGGACTGCGCAGAGTTTATTTGCGAAATAATTGAAATTGAGGGGGGTAGCTTCCAAGAAATTGACAAGAGGGGGGATACGCCACTGCACGCCAGTGCGTGCAACGGGAGCGTGGACTGCTGCAGGTGAGCGAGCGAAACGAGCGAGCCTTTTGGAAGACGAGAATACGAGCCAGCGAGCGAAGCGAGCTAGTCACACCTAGTGTACAGACGAGAATACGAGCCCCTACTAACCCCTTCGCACCTTCTTCGCTCGGCGCAGGATGTTGCTGGACTTGGCTGTGGAACCAGGAGTGAGGAACAGGAAGAATCTGAGGCCGATTGATTTGGCAATGAAGCGGGGGCACAGCGATTGTGAGCAGCTACTGGCAGAATTCCACTTGCACCACGCTTCCGGTGGAAGCGATTTTGACTCGGTGTTCTTTTTGGCGACGCTGCAGGTGAGCGAGCGAAGCGAGCGAGCTTTGAGGAAGACGAGAATACTCGCGATGAATTCCGCGAAATTGCTACGGACATAATGGCACATCCACTACTACACTAACCCACTCGATTCGTTTGGCTACCTTGGTTTGGTTCGCTCGTGCTTCATTAAAAATGCGCCTCGCTTCGCTCGGCGGCGCAGGGGCACAAGACCATGAAGGGGGAGCTGGAGGGGGGGGGGCTGGACGAAACATATGAAATTGTGCAAAAGGCGAGCGCGCCGGGGTCAGCGCCAATTGCAAAGAAGGAAATCGAAAGGATCGGTAGCATGTGGAGCTTGAGAAAGGGAAGAAGTGTGCGGTTGCAACAATGGGGAACTTGGATTTGCTACGAGGACCAAAATGTTGGAAGCACGTTTTGGTACGCGAGCGAAGCGAACCTCGAGCGAAGCGAACCTCGAGCAAAGCGCACTACTAACTAACATACATTATTCCACTCAATTTTATTTTTTCGCTCGGCGCAGGTACTGTCAAAAGACAAAAGTTCACAGCTGGGAAATGCCTAAGGAGGTGAAAATTTTGCAGGATAAGGCGTTCGAAAGTGCAACGAGCAGGTGGGAGACGCTGCAGAAAACCAGCAGCATGAGGATCAAGAAAATTGGGGTGTGGATACAATACACAGGCGGCATGGGGAAAACGTTTTATTTCAATGAGAAGACCTTCGAGTTCCAATGGGAAACACCGGAGAACATGGGATTTGATGAACCACCCGACAAAAAAAATTTGAAAAAGAACGAAGATCGGGTTGAAAAAGGAAAGACAAAAAAAACGAATAACGGCCCACCGCCCAGCAAAAAGAATTCCAACCAAGGCAACAACAATAACAACGCTAAAAACAAAAACAAAAACAAGGAATTAATGGCCTCCTTGGAACAGGACAAGGCCAACATTCTCGCTATGTGGAAAACTTATCGCGACCCTGAGACAAACATGACGTTTTTTTACAACGAGGTTACCCAGGAGAGCTTGTGGGAGCCCCCACCAGGACTAACCATGTTAGAAAAGAAATTGGCAACTTTGATGGAGCAGTTGGGGGATGACGAGGACGAGGATGACGAGGCAATGGTCGTGAATGGGGACGATGACTTGTTTGCCTAATGTAGGAAGAGTGTTTTTAGATGAAGATGTTCTGGAAATGATTTTCAATTTTACATATCTGAGACAGTTTGTTTATGCACCCCCCCCTTATTTAAATTCCTCTAGAAACCCATCTCCCGAAGGTTCTGCTTTGTAATGGCTTGGAGAGTTCCAGCAAGTACATTCGCAATCATATTGGTGTCGGTGGCCTGAGTAACGTATATAGAGCAACTCGAGCTTGTGCCGGATTCAACTATATCGCTAAGCAGCTGCTCCAAAAAAGCGATACTTTGCCTAGCATCGTTTTTGTCTCCCTTGTATTCGGGGAAAGTTTTACTAATGCCGACATCCGCCACCGCGATTTTCTCCTCGAACACGTCCTTCTTATTCAACATGATGATCAAAGGCACTCCCTGCAGTGTCTCTACCTTGCTCACTTCCAGCATGAGGTTGATTCCGTCCTCCACGAACTTGTTCGTTTTCCGCTTGTCCTGACTCTGCTGGTCATAATCAGCCATGCTCATGACAAAGATGACTCCGCTGCGCCGAGCGAAGAAGGTGCGAAGGGGTTAGTAGTGGCTCGTATTCTCGTCTGTACACTAGTTGTGACTAGCTCGCTTCGCTCGCTGGCTCGTATGCTCGTCTTCATCAAGGCTCGCTCGCTTCGCTCGCTCACCTGCAATCCGTATACTCCTCGTACCAGGTTGTTCGCTCGTGGATCTGCCCTCCTACATCGGTGATGCTCCAGTCGGAAGGTTCGTCGGCGGTGAAGTTGACACTGCTATTTTTGGATTGGAACTCCTTGGGATCAAAGGTGAAGTTCAGTGTGTGAGCTCCATCGGTGGACCGCCTCATGTTCAAAATATCAGTGTCAGTCGGTAAATAGCCAGGGGCGCACACCCGATCAACATTGTCCAAAAAAATGACATCGTTGGGCATGAGCGTTTCCTTCGCCTTGCCCCCCTTGAGGGAGCGCTTGTAGCTTTTCTTAATGTACGGATCCCGCCATATTTGTTTGATGAGTTTCCCAAACTCGTCAATGGTTGCCTGGTTGGAAATGTCTATGTCGTGGCTCTTGAGCTTCTCGCCAGACTCAACGGTTTTCTCGCTGATTTTGTAGTTGTGCTTGAGGCCGATGGCCACCAGCTTCTTACAGGCCTCGGTCATGTTCTGGTACACTCCAGGCTGGGCGTCTAATCGGTTACCATCGTCGAAACCTTTGGTGGTGAGAATCTTCACCTGCTTGAAGAGAGTGGATTTGCCTGCACCCGAACTGCCTAGCAGGAGCAGTCTGCGACGGTTGTCATCCGGCTTGGATTCTTTGGAGCCCCCACAACCCATGGGGATGGATGTTGGGTGGGGCGGGTTGGTGGCTAGGTGAGGTGTGGGCAAAGGTGTGGGCTGAAGTTGAGGGTTATGGGTGAAGGTTTGGTTTGTGAAGAGGGTTAGTAGACATATGTTTGGGGAGAAATGAGGGGGAGGGAGGAAGAAGGGGAGGGAGGAGAGGAGTTGTTTTTTTGGGAGCATTTTGAGACCGGGCATGGGTGGTAGGGAGTTTGAGGGGGTGGTGTGTAATGCTCACCTTAGCTCTTATGGTCTATGGTCTTTATGGGTTTGAGGAGTTTGGACAGAAAGAGGGAAAATAGAGTCTTTAGCTCGGAAGATAAAAAGTTAATTTTTATTTTTTTTTATTTTTTTTCTCAAAAGTTACCATTCCAACACTTCAACTGGAATGGTTACGTACATGGTGAACGAGGGACAGCAAAACTCATCAATCCCAATTGGCCACGCAAGCCCGGTACTGCCAAGCAGCTTTTTATTACAGCAGGATAATTTCAATCCTTTTTTGCAAAATTCCGAGAAGAGTAGTGAAACTCGAACGAAAGGAGTGAGTGGCAGTTTTGATAATGGAATTGGGTCCCTCGACAGTTTCAAGCTCAACCCAGAGACGGATTGGAGGGTGCAAAGTCGGCAGAGCAAAAGCAGGGCAAACTTGCTGAGCATGGGAGGGGGAGGTAATAATGAAGAATTACCATTTGCAAGTTTGTCACTGAAGTCACCAGAGGTGGTGCCACCGAGAATTGACACTGGCAAACTGCTTTACAACAACAACAACAACAACAACAACAGGAGCAAGTTCAACTCACAAAAGGGCATTGAGGCGGATTACGCCCCCAGCATCGTCATCAGCTCATTGGCAAGTCGGACAATTGACCATGATTACAACTACGCGGGGGGGTATAGAGCGCAAAACAAGAATGGGGTCAAACCCATGACAGCCAAAGACAGAGCAAGGCATGGCATGCTAAGGACAATGTTGAAGAAGAGTTTGGAGGTGACGCGGCCGAGCTGGCCCAAGCATCCGAATTTTCAGAGCACAGACAGGGTGTTGGACGAGGAGGAAGTAACGAGGAGGAGGTTAAGAACGAGGCAGAAGATGGTGCTGAGCATGAAGGGGACTGGGAGCGGGAGCGGGAGTGGGAGTGGGAACGGGAGTAGCTTGCACAGCATGGGATTCGTGAGTCCGACAAAAAGTCCGACAAAAAATATTTGTGGGAGTGTTGGTGGGAGTGTTGGGAGTGCGGAACCTTTCAAATCACGATCGCCGCCCAAGACGGCAGGGGGAAAAGGGAGCCCCAAATCACCCCAGCTGAGCAACAGCATGCTCATGGGAAGCTTCACCGGATTCGAGGACCGGGAGGGGGAGGGGGAGGGAAGCGGCTACGAAATTGAATTCGATTTTAGCTTGGGGGGCGTGGGGGGAATTCCAACGTCACCTATTAGACTGCAAGGAGGCGGGGGGGGATACATGAGGGAGAGCCCAAGCGCCCAGAACCTGAGCATGATGAAGGACAAGGACGTGTTGAACCCATTTTTAAAAATTCACGCGACCAGCAGCAGTTTGAACATTAATTTGCAAAAACGGAAGGATCGGAAGGAACTTGGAATGTACAAGGGCACAAGGAGCGTGAGAAAGGTACATCGGTGAGGGGGGGGGAAATGAATTAATTCTTGTTGAATGATTTGTTTAAACAGCTACTTTTTTTAATAACGACCCTCGAACTTTTTGTTCAGCTTAGTCTTGCCATCGCCTGTCTGGTTAGAAGGAGCACTCCAGGCAATGTTCTTATTTGGATCCGCGGGCTTGGGCTTGGTGGGGCCACGCGGAGGCCCTGGTGGCGGCCCCATCAAGTTCTTGATGGGCTTGGGTGTGGGTTTTACTTCGATTTTTTTAAATGTGGGTGGAGGAGGGGGAGGGGGGGCCATGATGTTCTTCGACGGTGGGGGTAGGGGTGGGGGAGGCGCCATCGGGGGAGGCGCCATCGGGGGAGGCGCCATCGGGGGGGGCGCCATCGGGGGAGGCGCCGTCACCGTCACCGTCACCTTTTCAACCTTCAATTTCTTGGCCGGAGGTGGTGGCGCCATCGCCGTGACTATTTTATTCTGCCAAGACTTGTCCAAAACGCTCAACAACTTCTCGGCCACGGAGACCTCGCCCTTGAAGTGCACAACCTCCTCCTCAACGCTTCTCAGAATTTCTCTCCCCTCCCCCAACTTCTCCTTCAGCATGAAAATTTCCAAGGCGTCAGCTCCCTCCTCAGCCTCCATCAACTCAACATCCGCTTCGCAATCCTTGACCTTCCTCTGAATTTTCATTTTCTTCTTCTCCAAAACTTGGGTGTGGGAAAGAAGGTGGGTGCGTTTGGCGAGAAGCTCCTCGAAACCGAGGGCTTCTTGGGGTTGGGTATCATCGGGACTGGGTTTCGTTCTATCAAAAAAGTTCTCGTCATTGTCGTCTTCGGAAGAAATGATTTTTCGTTTCCCTCCGCTCGTTTTATTTAAAATAGCATTCCTCTTATTTTCAACATCGCCCTTCAGTTCCGCCTCCAACACACCAACCTCCGCCCGCAAGACCTCAATTCGGGCAAGGGTTTTTTCTAACTGCGCCTCTTGACCGGTGCTCAGGCCACAGTCGTCGTTGCGCTTGGCATCGATTCGGTCGTGCTCCAGCTGAATGTTCTGGAGCTTTTGGGACTTGGCTTGCAGCTTCTCAAAGAGCTTCTGTTTTTTTTTGGAGACGTTTGCGGCAGTGATGGAGGAGGCATCGGAATCGGCGAGCGTCGTAAATTGTTTTTTGTTGTTGTTGTAGTCTTTGAGATACTGAGGGAGGTCGAGGTCCGGGGTGGGGTTTGGGGTGGGGGTTGTTGTTGATGGTGTTGTTGATGGTGTTGTTGATGGTGTTGTTGATGGTGTTGTTGATGGTGCTGTTGATGGTGTTGTTGATGGTGTTGGCGCCTCATCCTCCTCCTCCTCCTCCTCCTCTACATCACCACCCCAAAAATAGTAACTCCGTGTACTCTCACCCACAACCAAACAACCACCCCGCTTTAGCCGCACCCACTCCCCCTTTGGAACCCTACGACCATCCACTCGCGAACCATGAGCGCTTTCGAGATCCCACAACCAAGGGCAGCCGTCTTGGCTAAACTGAACTAATACGTGAACTCGACTGCAGCTGGGGTGGGAGGCCTCAATGTCCACCTGGTCCGCGGCTCGGCCAATCGTGAACCGGGATTGGGAAGGGGAAGCAGCGTTTTCGGAGAAAACGTAGGTGCCAGTAACTTGGCCGGCTTTGATTGACTCAAGGTACCATCGAGGGGACGGCGGGGCGGCCCAGGAGGGCTCAGGAGGCATTGATTTCATATAGGGGAGTCTAGGGATTTGAAGGAAGATTACCGTTGTCGTCCACCAAGTATGAGTTGAACTTGAACAATGGGATGATAATTATATGAGCTATGATCACCAAAAGAATGTCAATTAGGGTGTTACGGTTCGTGCCAAGGTCGTATCGTTTGACAATAACCTCCTTCTTCCTTCGTGCCATAAATGTGACCTTGACACTTTTTTGAGGGACAAGAAGACAAGGTACACTTTTTTGAGGGACAAGAAGACAAGGTGGGAAAAAGTTTCCTTGTTCACGCATTTTTACGAACGATAGCCGATTATTTGCGCATCAGCAATTGATCGACAACACACAAATTGCCCTGTTCCAAAAAAACATCACCGAAACCTCTCACATAAAAAATTCCGCACCCAACACATCCAATTTGAAGAATGGTTGAAGCAGTAGACAAGACCACGACGAAAGAGCTCCTTTTGCTGTGCAGCGCTCTGGGATCGAAAATTGACGTTGAAGATGAGGAAACTGGGTTGATGAATGAGCGGTTCATACCGGCACCGGAGTGCAAGGGATGGTTGAACGATTTGCTTCGAGCAGTCAAAGGGGACGACGAAAAATTCCGGCAGAAATCTCTCCTCTGCAGCCAGTGGAACTTGGCCTCTACGACGCTGATGCCTTTAACGCTGAGCACCAAGCTAACGGAAACCCCAGATCGCAGACTTTTGTTTACGATGGTAAAGCTGATGGTTGCTTTAACCAAACCGTTGGTCAAGGAAGCTAGGATGGCGGCTAGGACGAATGTCAACATTAAGGTGAGTGAATTGGAGTGTGTTTTGTTGTGGCCTCCCTCCTTGTCTAACTCCCAGCAACGCAAATTTACAAACCACCCCCCACAGTCCAAAAAAACCACGCCCGAATCAATCCAACGTCACCAGGAGTATAAGGAGAACGCAATTGCCCAGAACAACGCCTTGATTAAGTACAAGACGCTGTTTCTGAAGAAGGATGTTCTAGGCGTCTTCGTTAATCAAGTCAGTGAGCCCATTGGGAAGAAAGCCGTCAACAGGATCGAGAACGACAACCACGTGATTGAGCTGTTTTTGCACTTGGTGCGAAATTTGGTTGCCATCGGCCCGCAAACGAGTGAGAGCGATCCGGCGATTAGGACTGCGCACAAGAGGACTCACCAAGAATTGATCGTTGCGTTTGGCGAGGAGGTGAGTGAGTGAGTGAGTGAGCGGAAATGGCAACACAAACAATCGTCGTATTAACAATAAATCTGCGCAGATGGTGCTGGACATTTTGATCATGCTGTGCCAGGTCATCGAGAGGAGGGAGAACAACAATTGGAACCTGCCGGTGATGGAAATTTTGTTTCACATGCTGAAGGGAGAGGATCCCGAGGCGGTGGCGGAATGGTCGGGGCCGGCGC
>Ga0302116_1001300_pt1 | contig 15073 bp, 10 predicted proteins | sample AG5_SCM_MG_FD_203124 | JGI IMG/M metagenome (GOLD analysis project Ga0302116, IMG submission 203124) | Marine microbial communities from Western Arctic Ocean, Canada - AG5_SCM | ecosystem: Environmental > Aquatic > Marine > Oceanic | place: Canada: Western Arctic Ocean | collected 2017-10-01 | reverse complement strand
AGGAAATTGAGAATTTTAATCGAAACGTGTTTGAGTATCGTCTACGAGTATTCAAAGGAAGAAAAAGAAGAAGAACGGCAACAACAAAACGGTGGCGATGCCGATGGTACGAAGAACGACGCCGAAGTGGCAAAAAGTACGAGCATTCCGACAGTCTCGGGCGTCCGCATCGTTTTCACGGACGAAGAGCTCGATTCATTCGGCGCGCATAAATTGGCTCTCACGCTTCGAGACGTTTTGCTAAAAGTCAAGAGAAAAAACGATCGAAAGGCGCAACGCAAACGCGTCCTGAATTTACGAGCGTTGGCAAAGGCGTTGAAACATAACCTCGACGAGAACGAGTTTTTCCACATGTTTGACCCATTCTGTCACGACTTGACGGCGACGAACAGCAACTTCTTCTATCTCACGACCAATAACGTGAACAATCGCATGCATAGGAGCGTCACACGCATACGAGCCTTGGCCAAACTGCGACGTTTCCTTTACCGAGCGCAAAGCTTCCTCCGCGGCGTCTCGTTCGGCGCCAAGTTAGCCTACGATAAATTCTTCTGGATCGCCGGCTTGATCTTGTTCTCCTTGGTCATCTTCGCGTTGATCGTGCAATCTTTACGGTTCATTCATCGCTTTGGTCCGAGTCAAGAGGAGATGAAACAAGAGCTTCAACGCGTGCAATCGTTCGTGCGAGAGTTTGCGAATGTTGTTTTTTCGCGAAAAGTGATGGATGCGTGATGATGCGTATTCAGTTGTTTCCTTCCACACTCTGTGTGTGGTCACTTACTTAAATATATTTAAAGTGTAGTTGAAAAATTACACGCACGTTGTATATGTCAGCGACGAAGAAATTCGTCGTCCTATTTATAACATTAAAATTCTCTCTCTCTCTCTCTCTCTCTCTCTCTCTCTCTCTCTCTCTCTCTCTCTCTTCTCTCTCGCGTGCTTTGTTTTCGGCTCACTTACTCTCTCAAAGCTGAGATGTCTTTACTAATACTAATACTCGTACTCTTTTTTAAAAGTTCCTTGGTCTCAACGCGCCTCCGTTGGAACCGTTTCTTCCTCCCCCCATCTCTACTTTCCTCTTCATTTGACTCCTTTTCCTCGCTTGCAGCACCACAGTACACGCCTCCATGCGTTCGCTCGTTTGGTACTTCCATCTTGTGAACTCCTTGCAGCTCTCTCTGCCGATGCGAAACAACTCTCGTTCCATCCTCGTCAAATATTCCTCCTTGAAGCTCGGCTCTTTCGATCCAACCGTGTGACTTTCTATGATCATCTTACTAAATCTGCTCTTAAACGCCTCTTTCGCTTTCTGCACCAACGCCTTCCCCGCCTCGTACTCTTCGTGGCCATCTTCGCTATCGCTGTTCTCCTCGTCAGAGTCGCCCTTATAGTCGGGGTCGAACGTTTCCATCAACAACTTCCCATACATCGACGCCAACTCGAAGAACATATCCGAATATTCCTCCGACAAGTTCACAATCTTCGGCTCCGCGTTAATTCTCGACCAGACGTGCGTGTTTTCCGGGAATGTCCTCGCCACCGTTTTCAACGGTAACCCGAACATTTTATATGTAAACTCTTTGCACAGCCAAAACGGTATCGTTATTTTCTTGTCCTCGGGCAAATCGTCGAACGGGCACGACGGGTCAAACTCTTGACCTAAATTGCAAAACGGTTTCTTCGTTTCGAATTGCACCGGTTCAGATTCCGCGAGGAATTGCGAGACGGAGTAGTAATCGTTGAACATGGTGGGGTGATATATCTCTAATGAGTCGTATCTGTCGTCTCGATTTTTGAAATTCCCGGGGATGGATTTTTGGAGATTTTTCCTTCTTTTTTCCTCTCTCTCTCTAGATGATGATGATGATGATAATAAAAGAGCAACGTATTAGTAGTTAGATTGAGAGAGAGTTTAAATCAAACGGAGATGGTGGTGGACTCTCTTAAGAAGAGTAAACGATGATGAGTGCGCTTATATATGCGCGTTTGTGTGAGGCTTCTTTTTCTTTTTGAATTTTTTCGAGGAGAATTGAATTTAGGGTTTCACCGTCAGGGTTTGAGACCGCCCGACAGACCCTTTAAAATACTTTACACGCGCATAGTATATAATAATCGGATGAAGAAGCTCTAGTATAAAGTAAATTTAAAAAAAATTAAACGTTAATGGTCAACCCGCCTTTGGTGCCTTTCTTGGCGATAAACTTGAACACCTCGATGGCTAAATCGAACGAGTGGACGTCCGTGAAGCCTTGGACGTTGTCGAAATAGTGGTATCGGTAGGATTTTTTCCTGGACGTGTAGGCGTCGAAACCGTAGAGATCGACTTTTTCGCACATTTGCAACGCGTATAAAACGGCAAAGAACCCACTCATTGGTTTGCGGTTGTATTGACTGTTTTTCGTCTTTTCCAAAAGTTCTTTCAGTTTGATCCAGAGCGAATGCGCTCGATTGGAGAACAACGGGTTGAGTAAAATCGCATTTTCCGCGCCGTATTTCTTCAAAAGCGGTTGACAGAGGTGATATCTCGCAAAATGACTGGCGGTTTCAAACAAGACCAGTTTAGTTTCGCCTTCGTTCGCCGGACGCCATCTGCGCACGCCTTGTAAAATCTCTCTCACGTTGTGCGAATTCACCACGTCGAAGGTCGTGCGTTTCCCGACGTACTTCTCAAACCCGCGAATAGGCGCCATGTTAATCCGTATGACCGCGTCGTGGTTATCGATTTCCTCCCCGTATTCTTTCAACAAAGTTACTCCGGAATTTCCAACCACCGCACAGGTTTTAAACTCGAACTTTGGCTCGTCCAACGGCAACTGTTCGAACAAACTTCTCGGAAAGTGATAAATCAACGTCTCGTTCGTATCGCTCGTCGTTGATTCCAACCAGTGTTGCAAAACCGGCTTCGTCCGAGAATCTTTCGGGTCCTCAGGATTGACCGGTTTATTCACTATAAATAACCTCTTGTGCGTGACGAGCGGCTGCGAATCGTCTCGCAGCGTCTCGAAGATGTCGTCTTCCATCTTTTGCGTTCGACTGTTGCTCCTCGCCGCGGTACCCCCGCTCGCTCGTTTCTCGTTACCGCTACTTCTGCTACTCGTGCCACCACTTTTTCCTCCTCCTCTTCCTCCTCCTCCTCTCGTTGGGTTACTCTCGCTATTGCTCTCGCTACTCCTTTTACTACCGCTATTACTATTACTCTTACTACTACTACTCCCACCACTGATGTCATCAGAAACCTTCTTCTCCTCGGCACCATCGCCGCCGTAATCCTCGGTTTCCTCGTCCTCGTTGTTACTCCTTTTAAATCCTCCTCCTAAACCGATTTCGAAATCGTCGTTCTCGTTTTGACGACCCATCATCATCGAAGAAGAAGAATCAGAATCGGAGAACAATCCAGACACCGCGATCCCTCTCCAAATCACAATCACAATCAAGACACAAAAGATAGTTTTCTCCATCGACGATCGCCGCACTCGGATTCCTTTTTCTTTACTTTTAGGGACCATCGCATGAGGAGGCATCTTTTGCTCTTCTTCTTCTTCTTCTTTATAGTCAACTCTCTCTCTCTCTTTCTCGTCGTCGTAGGTTAAGTGTGTGTGTGTGTGATTTCGCAAGAGTTTTATGAAGAAAAATTGGTCACTTTTAGACACTCGAATATTCTCTATTTATTCTCTCTCTTATAGAGCACATCTCGTCATGTTTTCATCGGTCCAGGACCAAGTGAAAAAGTTCTTCCACGACGACGACGCAGAGGAGCAAAAGATGAAGGTTTTCGTCGTCGTCGGGTTGGGGTTCCTGTTCGTCTCTTTAAGAGTAAATCCAATCCAATTCGGGAAAAATCTTATAAAAAAAACGCGTTTATATGTGCTCGCGGTTTCGCACTTAGTCCTTTCCAACGAGAAGAAAGGGCTGAAAGCTTTACAGAAAGAGATGGATTTTGACGAGGAGACGATCAAATCGCAATCAACGTTGAAAGGGACGAGAACTATTTATTTCCTCAGGCACGGGGAAAGTCAGTGGAATTACGTCTTCAACAGAGGTTTTGGAGTCAGTTTTCCTTTGCGTTTGGCGAGAGGTTTAGTCATGGAATTGATGTGTTTGTTTAACGCGCGAAACTCGTTCTTCGTGGACGCACCTTTGAGCGATCGCGGTTTAGAGCAAGTGGAGGAGTTGAGGAAGTTTTTGAACAAAGTGAACGATCCGTTTTTAACAGACGCGGAGGTCGCGGCGCTGCGATCGAAACACGTGGACGTGTTGAGAGCGGACGCGGCGAAGGGAGAGAAGTTGAGCAAGAAATCAATTATCGTGACGTCAAATTTAAGACGCGCGGCTCATACCGCGGCGATTGCGTTTATGGATAGGTTTGAACGCACGAAGGAAAAGTTGTTCGTGAACGACGCTTTGCAAGAGATGGCGAGGAACGTGGACGCGTTCGCGTTGGCGGGAGAGGCGTTTGACGCGGTACCGTACACTGGAATTACGAACGTGGCGAAGGATAAAGGGACGTTGAATACGATCGTAGATGAAACGGTGAAGTTTGACGTGGAGTCGAACGCCGGGAATAAGGGGATTGGGAGGCGTGGCGCGACGGATTGTTTGAGATTTGCGCATTGGGCGACGAGTCCGAGCGCGGTTCCGAAAGAGTGCGAAGCGATCATCGCCACCGGCCATTCTATATATTTCAAAGAGTTTTTCAAACTCTTTTTGCCGAGCACGAGTAAACACGACGCGAAATCGAAGAAAATCGTCAATTGTGGAGTCATCGCGTTCGAGTTGAAGAAATACGAACACGAAAAGAAGGGCGTGTTTTATAGCATCGACGAAAACTCGATCGAAACGGTGTACGGGGGATTCGTCCAGAAAGGGAAACATTGAAGGAAACTATTTATGTAACTAAGAGTAGCATTATATCATACAGCGTCTGTGCTACCTACAATGTGTGGCCTAGAATTATATAACAACGTTCAAACACATCTCTTACACATCAACCGGTTTTAAGCGTCTCCGCGATGTTTTCTAAACTCTGCGAAGTGAGCTCGTTTTGAGGCGTTAGTGAGATGCCGCTCATAGCGCTCCCCGTCCGTTCTATACCGAAAGCGGCGCCGGCTGGGGTAAACTCTGCCGGCGTCGCGTTAGTATTCAAAACGTCCAAGGTGACGTGTTCTTTGCTTATGCTCAATCTTCTGTTCATCTCCTCTCGCGTCGTTTCGTAGAGACTCGTTGAGGTCGTGTCTTTCGATTGATTGACGCCACCATTGTCTCCTTCGTTTGCTGCCACCACAGTCATTCGCTCGCACTCTTCGTCTATGCTTTCTTCGGTGATCGTTTCCCTTCTCCCGCCGTTTAATTCTTTCTTCGCTTGTTCTTCGCCGCCCCATTGCGCCAACAACGCGCACGAATTCACAATCGTTTCGCAATACTGATCCATGCGCAAATGGTTCGCCCTGTTCGCATCGAAAGGGATTTCGCATTCCATGGCCGCACCTTCCACGCCCATCAACGCGAACGTGGCAATCGCAGTCGCTGGTATTGTCGCCCAACCCCAATTCATCGCGTATACGAACGGAATCGAAAAGCAATACAAAATCAAAAACGTTCTCAAATGCGCGACGTAAATTTGCGGCAACTTTGTCGCTCGGAGACGTTCTAACGCGCCTTCTTGCGTGATTAAACCTTGTAAGTATTTGCTTAACTCGCTTCTTCCACTTTCGTCTCGTATAGTTTCGTGGATCTCCCTCATCTCGCTCTTCTGGGAATGTCTATACGTCACGTAAATCCTACTCGAACACCTGCGCATCATCGAGTAACAAAACATCGGCTGATGCGGCGATTTTTGCAACTTGTTCACGTCTTCTTCAGACAAAACGCCAAGCAACTCTTCCTTGGGTAACGCGTCAATCCCTCGTAAAAACTGCTTCGAACTCACCGCGAACGCCGCGCACCACGCCACGCAATCGTCGCACGCCGCAACGATTTCGCGAGTCACCTCCTCGCTCTTGTTGCAATCCATTTGAACTTCCTCCGCGCGAACCATCAGCGCGTCCGCTACGCACCGACTGTAAATAACCATGTTCCCCCACGCTTGCCTGCAGTCCCAAAATCGAACCGCCGCTCTCGTCAGTCGAAACACGATTAAAAATCCTAGCGTCGAGAACATAATCAAATACACCGACTCGACTTTACTCAACTGTTCGCTAAACGTTTTCAACGGTTTCGGTTCGATGATTTTCGTAAACAGCACCCACAAAATGGTCACGAATTGGACGCACAACCACGGGTTGCGGATATTCTCGAACCCTCGTATGTTTCTCGGCGCGAAGACGACCGTTCGTAACCAATCTCGCGCGTCGTAATCCGGTTGTTTGGATTTTCCCGAAAGGAAGGATTGAAATCTCGCCCGTATGCACAAAGGGGCGTTCATGGTCGCGGTTAATCGATGAAGCGGCGATTTATCCATCTCGTCTTTTGCGGCGATTCGAGCGTTTCGTCGTCTGATCGAAGGGCTCGTTTTTGGAGTGGTGGTGGACATCTCCTCGAGAGTCTGCAGAAGATAAAGTGACGTGTAATTGGATTGGAGTTTTAACAAAAACGAGAAAACAACACAAAATATATTACTACTACACAAATAAATATTACTACGTACAATTCTAAATCCCGTATACCTCCCTCGTGTTCTCTCTGCACACCTCAAACACGTCTTCTACGGTACTTTTCTTAACCTTCGCGATGATTTCAGCAATGTGCGGCACCATCGACGGCTCCGCTACTTTTCCTCGAAACGGCACGGGCGCCATGAAAGGTCCGTCCGTTTCGAGCAGTATTCTATTCAAATCGGTCATTCGAACAACCTCGCGGACGTTCGAACCGTTTTTAAAAGTACAGACGCCGGTAAAGCCAAGTTTTAAGTTCGGAAAGGACTGTAATAATTCTTGAGCAAACGACGTGGTTCCGGTGAAACAGTGCACGTGAATCTTTTGCGCCGCGTCGCAGTGTTTTCGCATGATATCCAAACAATCCGATTCCGCGTCTCCGTCCCCGGCATCTCTCGCGTGCACGACTAACGGCAAATTCATCTCCTTCGCCAACAGAATTTGCTCTTTGAAAACAAACTGCTGATGTTCTCGACAATCGACAGGACAGACCCATTCTTTCGCGTTCGCGACGTCCGGATCTTGACAGACGTAGTAATCGAGACCGCACTCCCCTATCGCTTTCATCTTTCGCGGGTATTTTTTATGCAACGCTTTTAAACCATCCGAGACGGTCGTGGAAAAAGTTTTCTCTTCAAACGCGTTTGCATTTAACGGATGCACCCCGAACGCGCCGTACACTTCTTCAAACTGTAAGAAATGTTCAACTTTCCTCCAATTCTCTGGTTTACATCCGATTGTCAAAATAGACTCTAACGAGTACATTTGCTCCGATTCTTTCTCCCGAACAGACTCTATCCAGTGTTCGTATTTCGTGTCTAATTTCTCTAAAATCATCTCTAAATGCGCGTGGGTATCCACGTATCCGTATTTAGTTGTCGAAGGTGGGTTTGTTGTTCTTCCAGAGGTAGATGATGACGACGACGCGTTCACTTTCATTAGGGGAATTTTTGTTGTCGTAGTCGTCATCAAAAGACCTTTCTTTCGGATGCGCTCAACAGATGACGACGAGGCAAAAGATGACGATACGAAGGAGCTTCGCCGTCTCGCTGTTGTTCTTCTTCTTGTTGTTGTCGTTCCTGCGCGACGGAGAATGCGCAGGGCCGCGAGTGACATTTAATAAAGCGAAGAGCTGGTGCGCTTCTTTCCACAAAAGTGTGGAGAATAAAGAAGAAAGCAAAAGGGCGAAAATTTAGGCAAAATTAAACGACTACGTATTACGCGCATCATTGATTCACTCTTCATCGAGTATTATTCACTCACGCGAATAAATATAATTAATTGTCATACAACAACGCCTCGGGATTCGGGTACCCTTTTAACTGTCTCACGTCGACTACATCCATTCCGGCTTTCTTCGCGCTTTCGATGCCTAATAACGCATCCTCGTACGCGGTGCACTCTTTCGGATCTACGCGTAACTTCTTCGCGGCTAATAAATACAAATCTGGCGCCGGTTTCCCACGCTCCACGTCTTCGCACGTCACCACGCAATCGAATAAATATAACAGGCCTCTCTGCTTCAAATGCATTCGAACGACTTCGCGGCACCCGCTCGACGCCACGGCCATCGGTACCCCGTTCCTCTTCCCGTGCATGATGATGGTTTCCGTGCTCTGTATGATCTCCGGTGCGCCCATTTCTTCTGCTAATTCGCCACATCGTAAGGTCATTCGATCTAAATCTTCTTCCGTTATTTCTTCCGTTTTCCCTTGCTCGTCTCTCAATATTCTAAAAATCTCTTTTATCGGTACCCCGGCGAGTTCATAAAATCTTTTCTTCGTCAACTCTAATCCAACCTCTGAGCACGTTTGTTTATCCGCGACGAAGAATAACGTCATGGTTTCTAAAATAGTCCCGTCGCAATCGAATATTAACGCTTTTGGTGTGAGGTTTGTTCCGTGATATAAAGGATGATGTTCATCATCATTATGATGCTTCCTCCTCCCTTCCTTTTCGTGTTGGTTTGTCGTCGTCGTCGAAATCGTCTCGTGAAACTCTTCCTCGTTTCCATCATCGTTTTTTTCTAAACTACTCATATATATAATAAAACGAAGAAAAGAGCAAAAACACCCAAGCACACGCAACACACCGCGGATAGAGCGACTCTTTCTTTCTCTTTCTCTCTACCTCTCTCTCGCTTCCTTTCTTCGTCGTTAAAGTTCTCCAAACAGAGAAGTGTTTTTGAAACGTTCAATACTACTTCAAATATATTCCCCTACCAATGTAAAAAAGAGTAAAAATGCAGTTTAGGGTGCTCACATTTAGGGTAGGGTGCATACATTTTAGGGGAATTTATTTTACTCCTCAAAGTACTTCAAACACACATCACAAAAGGTCAACTCTCTCCTCCTCTCTCTCTTGTTCTTCCTCCTCCTCCACTTCTTTTCTCCGATGATTTTGATAACGACGATGCTGGAATTTCTACTCCTCCGCGTGCTCACTCTTTTATCCTGGATGTATTCTTTTTATTCTTTTTCTTTTGATGACGATGATGATGCAAAAACGGATGATGAGGAGAGAAAAAGTCATCGCATTATTCCCAAACACATCGCGTTCGTGATGGATGGCAACCGCCGGTGGGAGAAAGAACAACTCAAACGACTCAAAGGAAAAGGAATTAATAAAGGGGAAGAAGACGTCATAGAAAACGAGAGTAAGAGTTCAAAAGATAAAGGGCACGAAAGAGGTGCGGAAACCTTACAAAACGTCCTCAGGTGGTCCTTGAAACTCCCTCAGATTGAAACGATATCCGTCTACGCGTTTTCTTTGGAAAACTTCAACCGAGACACACGAGAAGTGGACGGATTAATGTCCTTATGCATCGAAGAGTTACCGAAACTGGCACGAAGCGACGCGGTGAGGAACGCGAACGCGAGGATTGTAATATCGGGGAGGTTGGACGCTTTGAGCGAGGAGGTCCGACAGGCGTGCGTGTACGCTATGGAGGAAACGAGGAGGACGAGTTGGAGAGATGAAAGAGAAGAAACAGGAGGACGAAGATTTAGAGGTGAAAAAGAGAAGACTGTCGTGTTGAATATTTGTTTGGCGTATAGCGGCGCGGAGGAGTTTGGGAGCGCCGCGTGGGCGGCGACGGAAGAAGACGAAGAAGAAGACGAAGAGGAAGAAGAAGACGAGGTTGGGAGGAGGAGCGGAGAGGAGAGCATAAAGAGACGTTTTTATTACGGTGGTAACGGTAGCGAGAATAGGTACGGTAGAGATAATAGTAGTCGTTTTAGCGAGGGGGGTGGTAAGAATGGTAGTAGTAAGAGTAGTAGTAAGAGTAACGGTAGAATTGGCGGCGTCGATGGCGGTAAAACGAGGAGGAGGCGAAGTAAAAAAAACGAGAAAAATAAATTGGAAGCGGTTATCCTCCCCGACGTGGATTTGGTCGTTCGAACGTCGGGCACGAACAGACTGTCGGATTTCATGACCACTCGATTGGAAAACGCGTTGATTGTTTTCGTGGACGCTCTGTGGCCGGACTTTGGCGTTTTTGATTTCTTTTCGGTGATTTGGCGGTATCGGAAAGCGAGTTCGATTTTACGAGACAATAAGAAAAAACGCGAAATGAAGAAGGAAGAGCAAATCTTCTAAGATAATTAGCAGCGCATTGTAATTAGGATGATGGTGTTATTATTCTCACCATCAGGCGCGAAACAAAGATGGTACAAACTGTTACTTGGAATTGTAGTGCTACTGGGCGTCGTAATAGTCGCCAAGAATGCTCGCGCTAACGGAGAAGAGTTCATAGCTCTGTTCGAATACGGCGAACGAGGCTCGTATTTTGGAAACACGAGGGAGGACATTTCCATTCCGAAATCGTCCGTTGGTCAAGCATCGACCAACAGCGGATTTGATAGTTATCACAGTGAATCAGGCGTCGTGCAACTCTTCTTCCCGCGAGGCGCGCCGGAATCTGTACGGACTAAGTTTCCGCTCGTCTATCTGTGCACTCCGATTCACGGTTTCACGTTCCGCCGATGGACGGAGATTATGCAGCCATCTTTGATTAATTTTTTAACGTCTCACGGATATGCCGTTGTTGTGCCGTCATCTATCGGCGAACGAGGTTCTTCGAACGAAGTTTTGGGTGCTATTATGCCCAACCTTGATTCGCAAGCAAACGGCGTGTCTTTGGAAGAGGTTGCGAAGAGATATTTGAATTTCACGGTGGCGAGTTTTACGTACTTGACGAACGAGTTTTTTGGCAGCGAGAGTAAGAAAAAGAACGACAATAACAATAATTACGTTCCAGGCGAGTCAGCTTTGGATACCGTTCGAAGGAATTACCGAACGCGAGTGTATACTTTATACAGCAGAGTTGACGTCGAAAACGCGGCTTTGATTGGTTTCAGCGTCGGAGGCGCTATCGCCGCGTATTCGGGAAGTATTTTAAAGAGTCGGAATCAAATGAATTTGAGAATGTCTTTCTTGCTCGCGCCAACTATTGGTGAAAGACCAGGCGCTGCGAGAAAAGTTGGTTTAGAGTTATGGAACCTCTATCATTCTGACTTACATAACAACCCGAACGTCATCGTAACCGGCTCGGCGGACGGGATGGGCGGCTTAAGTAGCTCTAGAGCTTTTTATTTCGAAGCAGAGAAGCTGGAAGCTTTATTGGTGGAAATACGGTTCGCCACGCATTGTCACTTCCCAGTTGTCATGTCCGAGTGCAATTTACTCAACATTCAAGAGGATATCGGGGGTGTTCGAGCGTTCGATTTAGCGCTCGCGAACGCCGCGTTCCGATATTACTTGCGAGGCGATCAGAAAGCCGGCGAGTTGATTTCTTTACAGCGCGGCGTAGACTCGTTTAAAAGTCCTACTTCGGTCTGGGACGTAGACGTGTTAACGTTTCGAAACGATACGAGAGGGTTCATCAAACTGTTCAATAACAACCGAGGTCCGACGTTTGAACGAAGTTCTAAAGTCAAGTTTCGCGAGATGAATGACCGGTAAATAAAATATTATACAAATTATTAATTGTCTACGCCAACTTTCCCGTCGAAGCCGTCCATCATGCCGCCCCACCCGTCACCCGTCGGTGGAAGCTCTGCAGCGAATCTATCGAACGGTGCCACGCCTTTGCCACTCGCTCTCACTCTCCCGTCCATCCTCAAACCGACGTATACGCCGACGTCGTCGCCTAGTTTTGCCATCTTCTTCTGTTCCAAAATCCAATCTCTCCACCCGTCTTTTTGGGAGACGTTCACCGCGGAACCTCGGAATCTTCTTTCATCTTTCTTCGCGTTGTCTGGTTTGTTTAACTTTGTCGCCGCTTCGTCGTCCATAGCCACGGGTACTAGAAAAACGCCTTTTTTAATCAACTCGTCTTTGTACTCCTCGGCGACTTCCAACGACTTCTCCAAATACTCCAAATCCCCGGCGAATAAAACGACTCTCGAAAAGCCTCTCAAACTTTGCATGCGCACGATTTTCCCCGTCGTCAGCTCTACTTTCAACCCACCCAAACGTTCCTCTCTCCCGATTCTGCTCATTTGCTTCTGCTTCGCCTCTTCGTCCTTCTTCCACAAAAATACAAACAACGCCGCGCACGCGCCGTCGATGCCGACGTTCGATACCGATTGATCAAACGGCGGCGAGTTCGGCGCGCCGGCGAGACCGGTCAACAACTGAATAGTCGCGATACCAAACCCAATCGTCGCGCTCAGTGCGCACGAGGCGTACAAAAACTGTCGCGCCACTCGAAACGGCGCTTGCGCTTCCGATCGAAGTTTCGTTTCGTTCGAGAATTTTTCATTCATTTGATACGACGAAGACGACGACGACTCTTCTCTCTTTTCTGACGTGGCGTCTGAACCACCAGAACCACTCGCTTTTGCGAGGCATACGAAAGAAGAATCTCTCGTCGGTTTCCTCGTTCTCCTTCTAAAACTCGCGCCGTTGTTGGTTTTCCTCGTCGTCAACGTTCTCGTTTCTGTCGTTGTTTCTGTCGTTCTCCCTTTTCCTTTTCCTCCTCCTCCGCGTTTATAATAATCTTCATCCATCGTCGTTAAAACGACGTCACGACGACATCGAGACAAAGAAGAAGAAATCGTGTTTCCTCTTTTACTATTATTAGTAGTATTCGTAGCATTCCATCCTCTCGTTCTCTCTCTTCTTAACTTTGTTGTTGTTGTTGTTCTTGTTTTCGTCGTTCTTGTTGTCGTAGTCCTCGATGATGATGACGACGACGAGCAGTAGTGCGCGATGATGACTGTTCGAGTCACAGACATCATCTGATGAGACGAGAAAGAGACTTTGAGAGATGTGATTTCTTCTTTTTATGTCGTCACCACACGACAGACAAAAGAAACAACGAACGCGTTGAAATCCGTCGTTCTCCTTTCTGCGGATGAAAAAGATGAAAAGCCGCACCAAAACGCTCTTCTTCTGCTCTAATAAAAAGAGACAAGAAAAAAGTTTTTTCGAGAAAATGCATGCAGACGACGAGGATTTCGAGGATGATTTTTGCAAAAACATCAATCCATGGACATAATGGACCATGGAGGAGAAATTTTTGGATAAAGATATCACACGAGAGAGTGGAGTCACAACAGCGCACACAACGTGCGCTTCAAACTCTCGTCTTAAAAGCGCACACAAAACGAAGACTTGGTGGCTTTACTCAAAAGTAAAGAGAGAGTAAAGAAGAGAGATTCGTTTATTTATTATTAAGAACGATACGAAGAACGCGTACGAAAACAGCGTCGTCGGTAAAGAAGATGCAACCCTCTGTCTCCTTCGGGATAAAAGCACAGTCATCATCGTTCTTTTTGCGATTGGAAAAGAAGACTTTCATTAGGACGACGAGAGGAGGAAGAGGAGGAGGAGAAAAGGTTTTTGAGAGAACACAAAGAGGAGGAAGAGGAAGAAGTGTTGATGTTGGTGTTCTCGTCAGAGGGTCGAAGGATGACGACGACGCGTACGAGAACGTCGCTCGACTTCAAAGAGAATCCGAAGACTTGCTTCGAAAACAACAACTCCTTCTGGAACAGCTGGAAGAGAGGAAGAGGTTACAGAAGGCTTTGCTGGAAAAGGTAGCCAGAGAAAGCGCGACGAGCGCGAAGGGAGTGCCGTGGAATAGTAATAATAATAATAATAATAATAATAATAATAATAATAGCAGTGGTGGTGGTGGTAATACTTCTTCTTTCGTGGATTCGGGGATACCGGGGGTCGCCGCGGCGGTCGCCGCCCGGGCGCCTCCGCCGCCGCCCCCACCGCCGATGCCAGTTGCGCAAGCACCTCCGCCGCCGCCTCCGCCTCCGCCGCCACCGCCACCACCACCTCCACCACCACCAACATCAATATCAATTCCGCCTCCTCAGCAAGTCAAAAAAGAAGAAGCTCCTAAATGTAAAGAAAAATTGAACATCATCATGGTCGCGAGCGAGTGCGCGCCGTTTTCAAAGACCGGAGGTTTAGGCGACGTCATGCAATCTTTACCGAAAGGATTGGCGAAAAGAGGTCATCGAGTCATGACCGTCGTTCCAAGATACAAAGAGTACGAAGAAGGTATCGATACCGGCGCGAGAATACGGTTGAAAGTTTTAGGCCAAGACGTGGAAGTTGGTTTTTTCCATCACTACCGAGACGGCGTGGATATCGTATTTGTCGATCATAACTCGTATCACCACGTGCGAGATTCCATATATTCCGGCGATCGCGAAGCACAAAACTTTCGGAACTCACTTTTGTGCCAAGCGGCGTTGGAGTTACCGTTTTGCATCGCGCCCGGGGACGTGCCGTACGGAGACGAAAATCTAATCTTTGTCGCCAACGATTGGCACGCGGCGTTGTTACCGGTGTATTTGCAAGGCTATTTCCGCGATTACGGCAAGTACGAATTTGCTCGATCGTGTTTCATCGTTCACAATATGGCGCATCAAGGTCGTGGTCCGTTGAATGAGTTCGATAGATTGGGTTTGGATGCCGGAAAGTACAAGGATAAATTTTACTTGGACGATCCGTTCGGCGGAGAGTGCATGAACATCATGCAAGCCGGTTTACGATTAGCGACAAAAGTGATTGCGGTATCAGAAGGGTACGCGTGGGAGATTTCCACCGATATGGGTGGCTGGGGGCTAGCTCCGTGTGTGAGAGAGTTTGGTGAAGGGAAGTTGTCCGGCATCGTCAACGGCATCGATTACGACGAGTGGAGTCCCGACGCCGACGAACACTTAATGTCGGACGGATATACAACGTACACTCCAGATGCAAACGGAATAGATGGTGGAAAAAAACAGTGTAAACTTGCTTTACAACGCGAACTCGGATTACCGGAGGATGAAAACGCTTTACTCATGGGATTTATCGGCCGATTGGACGACCAAAAAGGCGTCGATTTAATCACCGACTCCGAGGGATGGTTTCGCGACAACCACGTCCAACTCGTCATGCTCGGTTCCGGTCGAGAA
>Ga0302116_1001299_pt1 | contig 15076 bp, 18 predicted proteins | sample AG5_SCM_MG_FD_203124 | JGI IMG/M metagenome (GOLD analysis project Ga0302116, IMG submission 203124) | Marine microbial communities from Western Arctic Ocean, Canada - AG5_SCM | ecosystem: Environmental > Aquatic > Marine > Oceanic | place: Canada: Western Arctic Ocean | collected 2017-10-01 | reverse complement strand
CTCCCCACCCCCATCCATCTCCTCCCCAACCTCTGCGTAGATCTTTCGCACAAGCTTGCTAATTTTGCTGTCGGCGGCTGACAAATACACACCCACTGTGCGGCCCAAGAACGCCCTGAAGGTCTCGTCGGGGTCGAACATGAGTTTAATCTGCGCGGAAGACAAAATTGCGCCGATCTCCTTCACGAAGAGCTTCTTCTCGTCCAGTTTCTGTTTTTGTTTCTGTTTTTGTTTCTGTTTTTTCTTCTTCTTCTTCTTCCCCTCGCTGACGAAGAAATACCCCCTCGTAGCCTTGAACAGCCCCAATCTCAGCATGACCTGGAACTCCACACTGGTCTTGTAGCTATTTATATCCTCGTTGTCGTCATGGCTGCTCACCTCCACTACTTTCACCTCGCTTAAAATTTGGAACACCTCCTTCCCGCCTTCGATTTCCGTTTGCTGGGCGAAATAGCTCGTGAGGAGGTCAGAGAGGGCGGGTCCGCGCATGGTCCGCGCCGACTGAGCGAAGTTGGAGGGTGTCAACGAGGACGGAGACGAGGATGAGGGTGGAAATGAGTGGTTTTGATTTTTATTCTGATTTTGGTTCTGTGGAGTGTTGAGATTCGAACCAAAACAGAAACCATCCAATTTCTCCGAAACGGAGCAGGTCGGAACAAGCTCGATGGATTCTTTTGGAAAAAATTGGGGCAATTCAGATGCACCAAAATCGTCGAGTGTTCTCGTTCTCACGCTGCGCCGAGCGAAGCGAGGCGCATTTTTATTGGAGCATGGGGGAGGCGAGTGAGCCGAAGGATTTGAGTGGAATAATGTTAGTTTAGTAGTGGATGTGGGTGGCTGTAACCATTTCGCGCAATTCATCGTTCGAGAAGGGGGCATGTGGGTGGAGAGAAAAAAAAGCAAAAAAAGGCGAATCCCTGAATCAACCCTAACTCCAACGCATAGCGTATTTAGACGCTCAAAATTGGACACGGTGGCGGGTTTGGCCAGGCGCATCTTTTTGCTCAAAGGGGGTTGTTCAGGGACGGTCCAATACACAGGACAAAAGAAAATGCTCGCTCGCTTCGCTCGCTCACCTACAGAACAAGAGCGCCACCGGAAGCAGCTCGTCGCAGTCGAAATCGAAATCAAATTCCAGTTCGCCCTCAACCTCAACCTCAACCTCAGCCTCAACCTCGTCGACGACCTCGCACAGCGCGGCCTCGCCGAACGTTCGGCCCGCGAGCAAGAAAAGCTTGCTGCTGCTCCCCCCGCCAGCGGTTCCAGCTACGAGGGCGTCAACGCCCTCCCTCGAGCACAGCGCCAGGAACCGCGCAAGTGGCATGGAGCCATTTATGTTGGTGCTAAACAGCCCCGATCTCGTGAGTGCAAGAGCGTGCGGCAAAATTGAGCCCCTAGGAACGAACTTGGTCACCTTGAGAGATGAAGGGGGTGGTGGATCATTATCATTGTGAGTGCTCACAAGCGACGCGTTGAACGTGAAGTTCTTGTAGGAGATTACTGCTGGCTTTGAGTCTGCGTCTTTTTTATTATTGTCGTTGTTGCTGTTGCTGTTGCTGTCGCTGAAGATTTTTCCATTCAACACGTCTATGCAGGACTTAATGGTGAAAATTCCTGTTGGAACGAAACTCGAGTAGTCCACCGCTGCCCCTCCATCACCCGAGTAGCAGCCTGAAGTGTCAATCACGGTCACGAACACCTCGCTCCGGCCCATCACTTCGACAACTTTCCGGAGGAGCTTGAGCTCTACACTCGTTATAGCGGAGTACTTTGCCAGAGGAATAAGGATGAAGAAGGAGTTGGATTTGGTGGTTGGCGTGGAGGAGTTGGAGAGGATGTTCCAAGGGAGGTTCTCGTAGACGGAGATTGCCTGCATGCAGAGCTGAGTGAATTCGGGGAGGTGGAAGGGGGGGGAGGGGGAGCGGGAGCGGGAGGGGGGGGATGAAGAGCAGGAGCAGGATGATTCTATTGCCGCTCGGAGAGAAGGGTGGAAATTTAAAGAGGAGTTTGTCGAAGAGGTTGTCACTATGCATGTTTCAGTTGGTTGGGGAGTGGAGGGGGAGGGGGTGGAGGGGGTGATGAGAGAGAGGGTGGTCGTTAGTGTGAAGATCAGCCTGTTGAGGAGAGAGGTCGTAACGGGGCTGTCTGAAGCACAGTTGAGGAAAGCGTTCTGTCTCATCGCTAGAACTGTAGTATAGTTTCCAAGGGGCTTCTTCGACCCAATTGGACAATATACGCAATTTTATATTGGATATATTATTGCCCCCGTCAAGGGTATCGACTGCCGCTATCACCCAAACACTTCCAGCTATGCTACCATCCCGACTTCGTCAGCTCGCCAGCAAAATTGAAGGAAATTGTGTCTCCGTTCCGGAGATCGAAGGATTATTAAATCAGCTAATCGAGTTTCAATCACATCTCATGCTGCAGCAGCAGCAGCAGCAGCAGCAGCAGCAGAAGCAGAATACACGGTCACCGATGTGTTCAGCCTGCCTCAGCAAGAAAGGAGACTGTGACTGCGCCAACCACCAGGCGAAATCACAACCAAAACAAAAACCTGCAGCAGTTTTTACATCCGATTTCCCTCCCATTCCCTCCCACACTTCAACCCACAGTCCAGCCCCACTGCCACCCTTAACTCCCCAAAACCTAAACACCAGCAACGGCAGCAGCCTGTCTTTCGGCTTCTGCGACCAGCAGCGGAGGCGCAACCTTCGCTACGTGTGGAAGCCAATTTTCATTCAGCTCGACTTGGCAGAACAATACCCAGACCTAATCATTTCTCGCCGCATCCTGTCAGAATACCAAAATCAAAACCACCCTTCCCAACCAGCTCGGTATGATTCCAAGCTCCTCCACGTGGTTCCCCTGCACCACATCACCCACATTTATTTCTCTGATGTTTACGGCGACTACCGCTGCTGCATCCGGCTCCACAATCACGACGAGGACCTTGAGTTTCGGGTGCAGGTTAGCGAGCGAAGCGTTCGAGCTTTGCGGGCAGAAGAGTGCGAAGCGACTTGCCCACTCTTGCTCTCGCGCTTGTTTTTTCTTAACCCATTCTTCTCGTCGTTTCTCGTCGTGCTTTCGCTCGGCGGCGCGCAGGATGAGCAGCAGGCCCACGACATGGTCCAAAGGCTGGCCTCAGCTCATCAGTCGAAGATTGACGCTCTCTTTGGAGTCGGAGGCTCTCCTCCACCCCCGAACAACCCCACCTACAACGACACGTTCGACGACGAAGAGGAAGACTTGATTAATTTCACGGACTGGGAAGATTCGACCTTCACCCCGCAACCGAAGCGCGAGTCCACCCCGTACCAAGCCAGCAATAACAAATTGAGAACGAATAAATCCATCCAAGAGCTAATTGCCTTGGCTCGAGCAGCCAACATCAACACCAGCGGGATGAGCAGGTTCGACTTGGAATCTGCCGTGCTTGGCTCTGTCCCAATGCTGGCAGGGGGGGGGGGCATCCCCAATGCTGGGCCTTCACCTTCCCCTGAACCTGTACCTGTAGTACCCGCACCTGAAATCGTCCAAAACATTACAGCCTACTGGGGAACACAGCCCAATGGCATGACCCAACCACTCTTCTTCCTGCTCTCAACAATTCAGAACGCCCTCCCGCCAAACTTTAACTGCGAGACCCACCCTTACTTCTTTAAGTGGAAGCCAATCTCCCTCTCCCAAGCGTCGGACCTCTCGGAAGTGAAGAGGGGCTTGAAGAGAGCGAGGTTCTTCCTCCACCCAGACAAATTGCCATTGACGCTTAGTGCTTCGCACCGCGTTGCCATCAAGGTTATTTGGAATTTGTTAGGGGAGGCGGAGGATGTTGTGCTTTGTGGATAGGATAGGTGGTTCGAGGAAGTTGTTGAAGTTTAAAGTAAATGGCCTTGTACGAATTTGATATAACTACTTTAAATTGAATCTTATTAGGGGTAGCCCATGCCCCTTGAGCTTTAAATTACCAGCGATTGTAGATTATAGTAGGGAGGTCTTCAGAAATGATACTTTCATCTTACCAGGAGGTGACGACAAATCCATCGTCGTGCCAATCACACCACCAAGAAGAACATGGTTGCTGGGATGCAACTAGTGTAAAACGAAAATTTGCTTCAGCTCAAACGACATATAAGTGACTTAATTTTCATAAAATCAAATAAAATTGAAAATAATTAATAATAAGAAATTTAGAAATATTTAAACAAGTGAGACATCAAGCTAATGAAAATACCATACGATCATTTGATATAAATATATCTCGACACACTTTAAGCATCTCAGCACCATGTCTAGTGTGACCCCAACTTCAACATTGCCATTAGATGCTCCAACATTAGATGCTCCAACAGTAGATGCTCCAACATTAGATGCTCCAACATTAGATGCTCCAACTAATGTCAGAGAGCTATTTATGCAGCAAAGACATACTAAAAGGCGTAGATCTATGTGTGAGCAACAACAAATGTTGAGATCAAAAAATCATTCAAACGGAAGAGAAAAAAAATATATTTCGTTACCACAAATTGATGTTTTCGGCTTGCTTGTCGAAGAAGGTGAAGCTGGCCTGTCGAGTGATAATACGGAAATCCGCGACCAGCTGATCTTGGAGATCAAGCCACGTCTCAAGAACAAGACTTTTTCCAAAGCTGTCGGGGTTCTCTTCCTAACAATGCTGGCAAGTTACGCCTTCCCTCTGATATCGATCCTTTTTCCTCGGGGGGGGTACAAGGTATTCGACGGTTACTCCTCGAACATTTCCCTCCACTGGGTCTTTCGGCCCCTAGTGGTCTTGCCTGAGTCCTGTGTCCTCGGAGTAGTGGCGATGCACGGGCTCCGGATCCACGACGTTATCAAGGGGGAAGGGATGACCGACAGAGAGGGGCTAATCGAGAGGATTAAGTTTATTGCCCTCTCGTGCGTTCTGCTCTCGACGATTGGTGCTGTTGCATTCGTTGGGACTTTGGGGGTGTTCTGGGTCCACCCAGTACCGTTTTCTCATGGAATTGTAATTTGCTGTGCCCCGATCGCCGGGACATTCTTGTTCGCTTACGCATGGTTCAGGTACCCGAAAAAGTACAGGTTGCCTCCCGGCCAATACTTCCGCATCTTCATAGGAATCGTCGTCCTCTCGTCCTTCTACATTCTAATCCCCGCCTCGATTGCACCTTATCTCTGGCTCACCGGCTTTGAACAGTTTTCCTTGGCCCTTCTTATCGGAACGATGAGGTGCGTGTACGGGTTTATTTTTGAGTTTGTGGCTAGTGAGCTTGACGTTCGCTTCCAACTTATCGGTCTGCTCACAATCAACGTCCTCTACGAGACGTACAGCAACATACTCTTTACCGGGGCCACGTCGACTGCTACTCTCGTCCTACCCCCTATCATGGACTTTTTGGGGAACCTGGTGAGCATGATTTATATCTACTACGCGGTGTTGTCTCCCCAGAAGCAGCTCATGTATCTCATCGAGCTCTCCTTCCGAGAGGTCGTCGAGCTCGTCTCCTCCGTCGGGTCAATGGTGAACATCGTGATAGTCTGGTGGTTGAGGAGGGAAGACTATTACATGCTAGACTCCCTCTCGAAAGAGAAGCTCTGGGGGGCGGTGTACGCATCATTCACTGATTTCGTCGCCGAACTTGTCGTTCTTGTTATTTTCTACAGGGTCGTCCAGAAGATTTTTAAATTTCGAGTTCTCGACTTGACCCAGTCGGTCGCAAGCTTCATCGGGTACGTTGAGTTCTTTGCTCTTTTGATGAGTATTAACTCGATCATCTTTAGTTTCTTTATGTATCAAGCTGGCAACGACTGGTATTTGAACTTTGATTGGTTGAAGGAGGAGAACATCGACAACGGTAAATGGTGTCAAACTTTAAGGGAATTAGAATTGTCGTGCTACAACCCTGAAAGTGCAGCTGAAATATTTGCAAGATTAAATATTACTATTGATGTTATCATATAGTTAAAGTTTTTCCACAACCGCCTTGGAAACTAAGTTGCTCCTCTTCCTCCCTCTCTCCTTCCCCTTCGCATTTCCTTTCCCCTCACTCTTCATCTCCCCCTTCCTTCTCGCCTTAACATACGTTCCTGCCCACCTATCCAAGTGCCCAAAGTTTGAGAAGTTGAAGTTGAATAAAATGTGGTGCTCCAGGTGGTCTCCCCCTTCAGGCTCTCCGTCCTGATCGTTCACTGTGTGGTGACCATTAGTGAAGGTCGTTATTCCCCCCAGCATGAACAGGGAGGTTATTGTTGTGGAAACTGGGAGGCCGGAGTAGAGGACCGTCAGGAGAGGGGTTATTAAAGACGTCCAGAGAACGGGGAAAATGTGGTCAAGAGGGCGAAGAGTAATAAGCGCTCCATGAGGAAGTGATCTTGAATTTATGGTGGTGCTTGTGGCAGAGCTCGTAGATGCCCGGCTGGTGGAGGAACTTGGAAAAAGTAAAAGATAATGTCATTGGCTGCTGTCCAGAAGGGAATAAGTAGGAGGTGGTGAGGAGGGAGAGCGAACAGGGTGGGGAGCGTCACTAAATTCGGAGAGGCCATGTGGACGAAAGATAACCCAACAATTGCAGTAAATACGTTAATTTAGAATTTTGCTTTTTTTTTTGCTTTCTCCTTTTTTCGTGATTTTAAATTTAATTTATAGAATTATCCGGACGACTTTTTTCGCGTACGGTCAGACCGGGGCCGGAAAAACGTACACCACGCTGGGGGATGAGGCGTCGATTATACGGCAGGGCTACAGACAGAGCGAATCAGATGGTTTGTTGCCAAGAGCAATCAGCTACTTGTTCAAACTGAGCGCGAATAATTACAACGGCAATAACTATGCAGTGAAAAAATACACCATCCGTATGTCAGTGATGGAAATTTACAACGAGCAGTGCTTTGATTTATTGAGGAAGAGCGAGAGTATGGGCGGAGGGAAGGCGCTCTTGGTGCGGGAGCATAAAACGGAGGGTTTTTATGTTGACAATTTGATGGGGGTGCGGTGTCCGACCGAGAGGGCAGCGCTACAGACTGCGGCGGACGCGATTAGGGCGAGGAAATCCGGAAGCCACGAGATGAATGAGCGATCGTCAAGATCACATTTAATGGTGACGCTCTACATCGACGGGGTAACTTTGGTTTCTGAAGGTGAGCGTGTTGTTGTGGTGAGAGCGAGCCAGATAAATATTAATTAATACAATGTATTCGCTCGACTATGCAGGTCACAGTTCCGAAACTTCTCCCTCCACCCAAGGCCGGCTCTGCATCGTTGATCTCGCCGGTTCTGAGCGTCTAAAAGAGACGCAATCTACCAACCACACACTGCGAGAAACTGGCTTCATTAATAAGAGTTTATACACGCTTGGCAAAGTTATCAATGGTATTGCGCAGAGGGGTCAGTCGAGAGGGGGGGGACAACGACGAGAAAAAACTTCAAAGGCCAGCGTCCCCTTCCGAGATTCGGTGCTAACCAAGCTGCTAATTTCTAGTTTGGGTGGAGAGTGCATGACAATCATGATGTCCTGCGTTTCCCCTGCCACCGAGGCCGTTACCGAGTCTGTTCGCACCCTGTCCTTCGCAATGCGCGTCAAGGGCATTCAGAACCACCCCACCCTCCACGTTGACCAGCAGGAGAAAATGCTGGTCGATTTGAAAAAGGAGATCGATAAATTGAAAAGGGAAAACGTCAAGCTCAGAGAGATGGTCGTTGAAGTGCAGGAGGAAGCAAAATTGGGGTTAGGGAAGAGCTCGAATGGTCACATTGGTTTGGTCAGTGAAATGGTAGAGTGGAAAGCTGAAGTTGGAGTTGAAGTTCAGCCAATCAAAGAATTGCAGCCGCAGCCGCCCCAACCTGTGGATAACGATAATGATGTTTATCATGATGACGAATTTCTGGTTGAGGATGACGATGAAAACGAGAGATCCATGCCAAAAACTCCTCCGTTTAAATCAACGAAAGCAATTTTTTCCGCCTCTCCCCAAAAAACTCAATTCGTAGCTCACGGTTCCAAGCTCGAAAAACTCGAGAGGCTATTGCTTGAATCCAGGGCTGTGGTGGAGAGCGCGGGGGGGGAAGTGGGGAAGGGGGTAGAAGAAATTGAGGAGGAAATTGCAGAGTTGAAGTTGGAGTTGCTGCTTACGACACAGTTGGCTGGGTTGGGTTTGGATGAAGACGAAGACGAAGACGAAGACGAGAGGGAAGACGAAGACGAGGAAGAAGCGGCGGCGGAAAAACTGCTTGAGGAGCAGCTTCGCAATCTGATGGGGGGAAAGGGGGGTGGAGACGAAATTGACGACTCGGACAGCGGCGGGGAACATTCTCATTCTGACGACAACCTGGTTTCGTCAGAGGAGGAGAGTGGCGGAGACTGGAGATCAAAGTGGCAGGAAAATTTGGAGAGGATGGAGGCAAGGTCGGCAACAGAGCAATACGAGGGGGGGGACGAGTTCGAGTTCCCCGTGGATGAAAACTTCTTAAGTCCGCCGCGAAATCTATTTGGCCAGCAGCAACAACAGCAACAACAGCAGCATTATCATCAACAGCAACAGCAACAGCATCATCTACCCCAAATCAAGAACCGGAAGAAATTTTTTAGAGGAGGGACCGGAGGCGCCGGCGTAGCTATCTATCGACAGGAAAATCGCGGTCTTGACCGAAAACTGAGCAAATCGCTTCAAAACAAAAATGCTCGAAAACGACAAAAGTTTTGAAACAAATTTACATCTTTTGCTTCTTATGTCTTGGTGCTGGGGAACTGCACTCTTCCGTTATTGTGCACTGGGAGGGAGGGTCGTTATAGGTCAGTGTGACCGTTCCACCATTTGCTCCGTTCAACAACATTTTTTTTTGATTTACCTCCATTCGTAGAACTGCGCCGAGCGAAGAAGGTGCGAAAACGAAAACAATATTATATGTTTAGTAGTGGCTCATATTCTCGTCTGTCTCATCAAGGCTCGCTCGCTTCGCTCGCTCACCTTCTTCGCCAGCGTCCGTTGTCGTAATTGCATATTGATATTTTACGTTTTCCGACGAGGATTCGGATGAACAGGGGTGATGCACGGTGGTGCTCGGTTCAGGGGAGGCACGAACCACGCTGTCGAAAAGATCGCTGGATACAGTGCTGGGCGGGCTGAGTTTAAAAGGGCCGGTGGCGTTGTCGGCTGGGTAGCGCTCGCAGCTGATCGGTTTATAATTCAGCCAAATATTTACGAGGAAGGTGCAACGCCGAGCTTGACGCTTGTCAATATCAATATCAATATCTTTGTGGGATTCCATGAAAGTGGCAATCTCATCATCGAGGGATGTCCCCTTGAAAGCGCCGACGACGGCGTGGAGGTTCCGGCCGTCAAAGGCCAAATGCTTGCCCGTTCTCGGGAAGCTGACCCACGCCTTATCTATGTCTCCCACAGACGAACCTGTCTGAATGCCGTCGACCATTTTATCTAGTACGACGGTCGGGGCTCCGAGGTCGCTGAGGTAGGTGACTGTCGAAATGTGTGGAAAAACGTGTATATTTGTGAATTGGAGAAGCTCCTCGTCCTTGTCGTAGTGAAAGTTCACGCCTTCTTTTGATATACCGGTGATTTCATTTGTTGCGGCATAGCGCCCAGAAGCTGGGGAGGGACGCACTTGGCACCACCACTCAGCCCCAGAGGTCGCAGAGTCAAACACATGCGGATTGGCGGGATTGTCAGTGACGTGAAAATCGAAAATCTGCTTTGCAAGGTGTTCGAAGCTGGAGGTGAGGGAGGAGGTAGGAGTTGAGGCAGGAAGCCAGAAAGTACGCGGGAGAAGGACACAATCGGTCACATCCGCATCCAACAGTAGCTCTAGGGGGGGGGAAATGAGATTTGATTGGTATGTTTTTGGTGTAGTTGTGAGGCTTGAGGAAGGAATTCCTTCTTCTGGCATCTCGGGAGGAGGCTGAGGCAGCCCAGTTGCATCGATACGAAGGTCAAGCTCCATCACGTGTCCATCTTTCTTCTTTTTGTTGTCTTTTTGGCTAATTTCCAACCAAGAAATACTCTGCCATCTCTCATCCCTTCCTACATCACGAGCGGCAATCGACAATCCAACCCAGAAATGGATACTTCACCTTCACCACCCTCACCAACACACCATGTCAAGCTGGGCACTGTTATCCGCCAGGCTTCAGTCATCACCCTTCAGGAAGTTAAATCGAACACTGCCTCAGCGGCCACATCAGTCTTGTCGCAACCACTTCGAACTTCAATTCGACAGGTGTTCAGCAGATGTGTTGAGCTCGTGAAAGAGCCATTCCTTGCCGTACACAAATGCTTTAGAAAGACAGACGATTCTTACGAAAGCATTTTGGGTGGTAAGCCAAACTAACTAACCAACCAACCAATTTAAACTAAAATAAACTAACACAATGGCTCGCAAAGGTGTTCGTGGCTCTTGCTTCATGGATCTCTTGATTGGAACAATAATGCTTCTTATGCTTCCAACGGTCCCTTTAGACGATTTTAACTGTGCTCAAGATGAACAAGTGCAACTAACGTTGAAAAGGGGCGAATATTCCCGGTATACAGCATACCTCATCTATTCGATCTGCGGGCTGTTTTCGTTGTTTATCCTACAACGCTACGAAAACCACGTAAACCATGACAAAATCCGAAGAATTGCAGCATGCATGATTTTCTTTATGCTTGTTTTGTGCGGATATATCGCGGTTTGGTCCGTAATTGTGATCGGTGTTGGGATCCACGCTCTCAACAACGCATACGAAGGCAACTGTAGCGACGACACATCTTTGTGGTTCAGGTGAGCGAGCAAGCTATAGCAAGTGAAGCGATGCGATTATTCCTACAAAGCAAAAACTAAATGGTTCACAGTACGACCTTCAGTTTTTTCACGTTGTTTCTGGCCATTTTGCATTACGTGATGTGCGGGTTCTTGAGTTCGTTCACTTGGCATAACGGGCACGAGAAAAGTAGGATCTTCAGGCGAGGCATGTGTTGCTGTTGTTGTTGGTGTGTGACGATTTGGTTTTTTAATTTTGGAAATTTTGGAAGGAAGGAGGAGGGGGAGGATGAGAATGAGGATGAGAATGAGGAGGAGCGAACCGAGAACGAGAACCAGAATGAAAACGAAAAGGTCTGCGAGTTGGAAATGATAGAAACAGTTTAATCAGTTCACATTTAATACATGGGTTTTCACCCTCCCCCCCCCATTAGAGCTTCTTATCCTTCTTGTTCTTCAAAATATCCTTCACAGCCCTCAACTCTTTCTCAAGCATGTCCAGCTTTGCCTCCAAGGCACTCTCCCTCTCGCTCCTGCTCTGGAACATATTTCCGAAGCTCACGCTCCTGTTGGAGCTTCTGAAGCTAGTGTTTCCCGCCCCCCCTCCACCTCCCTTTCCACCAGCTCCACCGTCTGCGTCGCTGGTGCTGCTGTTCAAGCTGCTCTTTCTGTTCTGCGTCATGCTCGTCCTTCTCATGGTGAGCCTCTCCTCCTCGATTTGGTTGCTTATGACCGTGTGCAGCTGTTCTGTGGCACTGGCGGTGCTCACATCCTTGGCGTACCAGTCGTACGCCTTGTAGACGCTCCTCTTAACTAAAAGGTCTTGAACAAGAAAACCACAAAGCACGTAGCACCACACGAAGCGAACTTGCTGTGCGAGTGAGCAAAACGAATGTTATTGAGTGGAATAATATAATGTTAGTTTAGTGGCTCGTACTCTCGTCTCCCTCTCGTCTCCCTCAAGGCTCGCTCGCTTCGCTCACTCACCTTCCAAGTCAGGTTCTCCATGTCGAGGGTGTTGCTGATGTCCTCAACAGTCAGGGACAGCACCGTCGTGATGACGAACGCACAGATCGTGGCGCTCATCAGGAGCCAGCCCAGCCTGCGCCGAGTGAAGCGAGGCGCATTTTTAGTGAACACGAGCGAGCCAGGCGAGCCAAACGAATTGAGTGGGTAAATTAGTGGATGTGGCCTTTTGCAGTTATCGGGGGGATACATTGCTCGAGTCTTCCTCAAGGCTCGCTCGCTCCGCTCGCTCACCTCCTCTCGAAGAACGGTCCTCTCGTCCTGGCGCTCATGACTGCCAAGAACCCGCTGATGCTCAGCGAAAGGTACATCATCGTCTTGACCTGCTTGTACGTTATGGTCCCAAAGGTGTCGTCGCCAACGTAATCAGCGACGATGCCTGTGCACTTGTCGCTGTTCACATGGTCATGAATGTCTAAGTGATAATCATCTTCATTCTGGCCGCAGTGCATGCCGGCGACGGCGCCGGGTCCTAATTGCATTCCGATGGCCAGCAAGCCGCAGTTCTCGACGACGAGAACGAAGCCCAAGCCAGCGGCAGCCGTGAAGATCTCCCTCAGCTCCCACATCTGCGGCTTCTTCGCGGCAACGACCTTGTCCTTGCAGATGGAGATAATGAGCCCATCGTTGAGGAGCGTGATTGCCACCAAGGCCATGACGGGAAGGGTGAACACCGTCTCGGATTGGGCAGGAGACGTGCCGAGTCCACAGCAGAGCTGCGCCGAGCGAGCGAGGCGAATTGAGTGGGTAGTTTTAGTTTAGTAGTTTAATAGTTTAGTAGTGGATGTAGCCGTCTGTTGCGGGATTCATCGCTCGATTCTTCATCAAGGCTCGCTCGCTTCGCTCGCTCACCTTGGTCTCGGCAACTTCTCTCTGACTGTCAGGGAAGCTGGTTGTCACGCTGCCCTTGAAGGCAATCACGGCAAAGAAGAAGAAGAAAACCATCTGGAGGGTAGCGGCAATTCGGTAGATGGAGTAGTTGCGCACGCGGGCAAAGATCTGCGAGAGTATAGATTGTGTTATTATTTGTTCCAATTTTCAACTCAACTCAACTCAACTCAACTCAACTCAACTCAACTCAACTCAACTCACCTTCCTCGCACGCAAGATGGCATCAATGATGGTGGACAGACCGGGATCTGTGAGCACAATATCAGCTGCGGCACGAGCCGCGTCGGTGGCACCCTCCACGGCGATGCCGATGTGGGCACGCTTTAGAGCGGGTGCGTCGTTCACCCCGTCTCCAGTCATGCCGCAGGTGAACCCTCCGTCCATGAGCATCTTAACGATCTCGAACTTGTGCTCGGGGTAGACTTCCGCAAATCCGTGAGCGTCACGGACGATTTCGGACAAACCGCGGGGGGAGATTTCGTGGAAGCAGCTGCTATCCAAAATACCCGCCCCCATGCCGAGAGCCCGGCAAGTCTCCTTGGCAATGGCAACCTGGTCGCCGGTAACCATCTTGACGCTGATGCCCATGGTCCCGGCCATTGCAATTGTCTCCTTCGTGTCCTCCCTCGGCGGGTCGAACAGCGACAGCACGCCCAGGAACTCCCAGTCGCCACTCTTGGAGTTCGTCTTGGCAACTCCAAGGGCGCGGTAGCCCCTGTCGGCAAGCTCCTGGACGCTGTCAACAACCATCCTCTTCACCTCAGGAGTCGTTTTGCACATGTCCAGAACAATGTTCGTCATTCCCTTGCAGGTCTTGAACACCTCACCGCTGGAGGAACGAACAGTCGCGACCGTCCTCTTTGAGGTGGGGTCGAACGGGACGAACTGGAGCGAAGCGAGTTTGTAATGTTAGTTAGCGCATCTTTTTGTTTGATGAGGCAACTCGCTTCGCTTCGCTTCGCATCGCATCGCTTTGCTCGCTCACCTCGAGCTCAGAGTAGTTCTCAATCTTCTTCGCGTAAGCCGCGTCCGTGTTGTTCGCGTTGGTGACGCACAGGTCAATCGCGTCCTGCCCCTCCTCCATACGCTTTGCCGCCAGCGCGGCATAGAGAATAATGTCCTTGGCGGAGAGGGCTGGGTCAACGACGATGGGTTCGAACAGCTTGAGCTTGTTCTGGGTCAGGGTCCCAGTCTTGTCCGAGCACAGCATGTTCATACCGGCCATCTCCTCAATGGCACCCAGACGAGCGACAATCACCCCGTTCTCAGCCAGCCTGCGAGCCGCGAGCGAAGCGAGCGAGCAAGGGAGGGAGGGGGTTGGGGTTAGGAAAGGTGAGCGAGCATGAATAGGGTTTTGCGCGGTCTCACTCACCTCCTCGCGCCAACCGCCATGGTGGAGGCGCTCACAACCTGCATGGCAATGGGGATGCTTGCAACGAGGAGGACGACGCACACGCTCAGGCATCGTAGGAAGCTAACACCCTCGTTGAGGAGAACCACCATGATGACCGAAACGACAACCACCGCAAGAGAGAGGAGGAACATGGTAATCTTGAACATGACCTTTTGGAAACGAGACACGTTCTCAACCGAGTTGACCATGGCAGCAGCCTTGCCGAAGAAGGTTTCGGAGCCTGTGGCGGTAACGTGGGCCTCAATCTGGGGAATGAAATGGGGGAATGGGGGGGGAATAGGGATGTGGATCGGTGAGGGTGTGATCTTTTTTTGTTTTTATTCTTCTCAATTTTAAGTCACTTACCTCGCCTCGCTTCACCGTTGCCCCCATCTTGGCAGAATCACCGGGGTAAAGAGTGACAGGGAGGGACTCGCCGGTCAGGGCAGCCTGGTCAACTTGGAGGGGAGCTCCTTCCATGAGCTTGCAATCGGCAGGAATAATATCTCCCAACTTCAAGTTTACAACATCGCCAGGAACGAGGTCGGAGGAGTCTAATGTCATCCAGCGGGAGTCGCGCTTGCAAGTGCATTTGGGCGTGAGAGAGTTTTTCAAAGCCGCAACTGCATCACCGGCATTCTTCTCCTCAACGAATCCAACCAAACCATTTATGGTCTGGAGCACACACAGAACAGAAACATCAGGCCAAGAGCCGGAAATGACCTCGACAATAATGGCCAGCCATATCATGATGGGCATGGGCCCCCAAAAGTAGCTGCAGAACTTGAGAAAAAGGGATTCGTTCTTCTCCTCAAGGGCATTTGGACCGAAGTGTGCAAATTTTGAAGCAGCTTCTGATGACGAGAGCCCAGTGGTTGGATCACCAAGGGAGTACCAGTTGGCATTTGAAGTTGTGAGAGAGGTGTTGCCTCTTTCAGGGTCTAGCAGGGGTTCGTTGGTCATGGTGTACAAAATATTTGAGTTAAAGGAAGATTTTAATCAACCAATAGTTC
>Ga0302116_1001298_pt1 | contig 15087 bp, 19 predicted proteins | sample AG5_SCM_MG_FD_203124 | JGI IMG/M metagenome (GOLD analysis project Ga0302116, IMG submission 203124) | Marine microbial communities from Western Arctic Ocean, Canada - AG5_SCM | ecosystem: Environmental > Aquatic > Marine > Oceanic | place: Canada: Western Arctic Ocean | collected 2017-10-01 | reverse complement strand
GTTTGGGGGGTTTGGAAATTATTGGTGGCGGGGCGGGTTTTATATTTATATTTATTTTTGAATTGATGGCGATGTTGGCCTTGCCTTTGCCTTTGCCTTTGCCACCACCACCACTGTTGCTATTGCCACCACCACCACTGTTGCTATTGCCACCATTATTACTACGACTACCACTAGATACCGCCCGCTGACTCCTCCCATACCCGCTCGCAGGCCCATGTCGCTCCCCCCCCCCCCCACCCCCTTTACAGCAAACCTCCGCAGATCTAAGCTCCTCGAACGCCGCCTTTGATCTCAGGAGCTCCCCCACGGCGGCAAGGTCGCGAGGAGTTTGGTTGAAGACGTCCAGGGAGAGGCGGGAGGAGGCGAGGGAAGTTAGGAGGGAGGGGTCTGGCGACACCACGCACGAGGAGGAGCTTGAAGAGGGGAAGGAGGTGCAGGCGATCATGTAGGCGAGCTGGAGGGAGGAGTGGCTGTGGTGGTGGGAGGTGGGGCGGGCCATCGAGTGGGCTCGTCTGACGTTTTGAGAAAGGCAGGGGCAAGCATTAATGTGTCAGTTTTCAGTTGCAGCGCAGGTAGCAGCGCAGCAATATAAACCACCCACCTCGATTTCATGTCGTGAAAATCGGCCCGTCTCTCGTTCGCAGCCTTGGTGGTGAGGCACTTTCCCTGAGGGACCTTTTTGGGCTTGCAGTCCGGGGAGGAGGGGCCCTCCGTGTGGAGGATTGAGGAGCGGATTCGGTTCACCGAGGAGAGTTTGGCGGTTATTCGGGCTGCGCCAGTGTTTGTTACGGCTAAAAAAGCGAACGTAGTCATCAAGGAGGGGAAAGATAATAAGATATTTAAAATTAGAATTTAGATATCAAGTCAGTTTGAAAGATGTGCCATTTTGACTTGACGTAAATAAAACCTACCATGATCAGAGAAAACAAGTCGGTTCGCCATACTTGATTCACACACGTACACAGCCACGCTTGTTAATAAAAATTTTGAAAAAAAACTTGAAAAAACAAAAAATAATTTTTAAAAATATAAACATCACATCATTGTACATCATTGTAACACGCACTTCAAATTTAAATTAATCCTCGTGGGTACTCATCCTTCAATAACACATGCACATTACCATAAATTTTGCAGCACTTCTCCTATTAAACAAATCATGACCGACAATATTGCCCTGTCGAAAATGACGATGAAGAACCTTCGTCGTCGCTGCAAGGATTTCCAGCTCGACTTTTCTGGCATGACAGAACGGCGCGAGCTCGAGGATCTAATTGCTGGTGAGATGAAGGCCAGGAATCTGAAGCAAATCTCCACATTAGACTGGAACAACCTCTCCGCCCCTCCCCCAACATCAACAACAATAACAAATGCAACACCAACAAAATCCTCCGGTTTCACTCTATCTGGCATGCCTAAGGCCACCCCGGTATCGTCGCGTCCTCCTCCCCCGAAGCCGGCCGTTAAGCCTCCTCCCTCCCCGACCAAACCTCCCACTCAGAAGGAAATTCGCGACAAGAAGCGTGCTGAAGTTCTAGGTGAGGTTGGCAGCAATGGAGGTAAAGATATAGATAGAGATAGCGATATATATGGGAAGTCTCGGTTCGCGAAAAAATCTCCGTCCAAGAATGGGAAACTCCCGCCGCTTAAAAAAATCACTTCCTCTTCACCTTCTGTTCAAAATGTTTTTGAGGACATCTCGCACGATTCAAAGGCAGAGTCCGACAGGCGCACCTCTTTGAAGGTGACGAACACCTTCATGGACTCTCAGCTTGACCGGTACAAGCGCACCCCTGCCGAGCTCTCTGTCAACAAGGCCCTCTCCTACGACGAGGTGACAGGCATGTCGGACATCAAGGGCGTCGAGGTGACCGAGAACACCGACGCGACCTACCAAACGAACAAATTCATGCCCGCGAAGCGGGTCAAGACCGAGGACAATTTCTGGGACGGAGCGGCGAGCTACACCACCGCCGAGGACGCGAGGCTCGGGAGGCACTTTCACAGGAGGAAGAAGACGGACAAATACGGTTGGTGGGAGGAGAATGAGGGGAATGCGAATAGTGAGCACGCGAACAAATTGAAGAGTATAGAGGAACGAGACGGGGTTGGGAGCAAACTGGTGGGGGCGAACAATATTGTCGTTGAAAGCAGGTGAGTGAGCGCGCGTGTGAAAAGAAATGATGAAATTTTATATATTTGTTCACTCACATTTATACCCACACACACCCACACCTAAAATACTTCGCTTCGCTCGGTGCAGAAACGGTTTCTTACTCCGCTCCAAAGCTCCAGTAGAAACAGACGCGGCAATTGAGTTCTACTCCAACCAGCTCCGCTCCTTCGACCGCTACGATTTCCCCGAGGAGTGGGCTCTCTGCCACGTGAGCCTAGCGAAGCTTTTTATCGACAGGAAGAGGGGAAAGAGGAAAGCAAACATTGAGAATTCGCTGTACCACATCGAGAACGCGATGCAGGTCTACAAGCAGAGCACGCACCCGCTGCTGTGGAGCGACGCGGCGATGATGGCCTGTGGCCTGTTCAGGGAGCGGGTCGGGTTGCACGAGCAGAAGGCTGTCAAGAAGTTGGAGTTGATGAAGGAGCGGGCGATGCTGGATGCGGAGCGAGGTGAGCCGAGACCGAAACCAAAACCAAAACCAAAACAAAAAATTCTCTCCCCACTCACTAATCACACTCATCCAATCCCAATAAATCCCATAGCACTCGAAAACGCCGAAGCCGCCCTCACCGTTCTCAGTCCAACAGACCAGCCGATCCGCTGGTCCAGAGCAAAAAGAGAAATCGCTTTCTGCCACATGAAGCGGTTCGAAGGCGACAAGTTCCACGTTGACGAGCAGGAGTCCATCGAGGTTTGCATCAGAAACCTGGAGGAGGCCGCCGACGTTTTCTCTTCCCTTTCGGAAATCAACAAGAAAACTGACAAAGCCAGCAAGGCCAGCAGGTGAGAGATTTCAAGTCTCCTCGCCGAACGACTGCAAAAAAGTGCATATCGTTCTACTTTACTAACTTTCATCCCACAAAAATTCAATACCAATAACAATTTCAATCTTAAGCAATAAATTCCTCGTCCTAACACTCGTGACTGGAGACACCGAGCACGTTGATCCCAAACTTGAGCTTGGAAAGTGTAAGTACATCATGGGGGTGACCTTTGCCCGTCGCCACGAAGGAAACATTGTCAATAATTACAATGATAGCATAAGGTTCTTGGAGGAAGCGTGTGAGCTGCTGTTGAGAGGTAGTCCGGACCACGTCCTAGCACACGCAATGTTGGCGAAGATGCATGCGGGGGTAGACGCCCCTGAAGCGGCAAACGCTGGGGAAGACTTGTTGAGCAATATCACCGATGATGTGGACAAGGCGATTTCGCACTTGACTGAGAGTTTAAAGAGCACAGATCGGGTTCACCAAAAGGGGGAATGGGCGGAGTTACATTGGCAGCTCGGCTACATGACACACCTGAAACTCCGCAAGCTGAACGGAACGAAGGACAGCCAAGGGAACGTTTCCTTCCGGATCACCACTCTGAACAAGGAAGCTGCTGACAAACTCGTCGAAACCTCAATCAACCACCTTTCCAACGCTCTCACTTACATCACCGCAAACACCGCTCCGGCCCCTGATCGCTACTGTGCGATTCACTCCGTGATGGCTGCAACCCACACCATTCGAGCTGACGTGCTGACTGTCGGAGATGCAGACGTGATGGACATTTTCGAGGCTCAGTCGACGTTGGCTGAAGCCGTTGGCCACTACCACGCAGCATGCGAGGAGTGGAAGCCTACGAGTTACCCGGAGCAGTACAGTTTGGTCAAGTGCAGGATAGGCGAAACTTTCATCAAAATGGGCGAGCTGAGCAAGGCGGCCAACGCGTATCGTTCGGCCACGTTGTCAGCGGGAATCATGTGCAACATTGCGAGCTACGACAAGGAAGTATTTTTGGACCAAGAGAACGGGGGAAAGGACAAAATTAAGAAGCCTTGGGATGTTTGGACGAAGGTGGGAGGGTTGTTCGAGGCCAGCGCGGAAATTTGCGTGGTGCGCGCTCTCATGGAAGGCGGGGAGGACAGAAAAACCCTAGCCTCATTGAACGAGGGTAGGAAGGAGGATTGGATCTGGATCCTTGACCCGGATGAGTTGGAAGAGTTGGAGGCGAAGAAGCGTGAGTCGAATCGAAACCTTTTATCCTCGCCTCGATGTTTTTTGCAAATATTTCATTTAATCTAATCAAAAAATTCCAATTCACAGGTTTAGAAAAACTCGCCCAGGACAAAAACGAAATCAAAACCGACGCCAAAACAACTAAGTCGACCGTCAAACGGAAGAAGAAGGGAATGGCCGACTGGGAGAAAGAAGAAGACGACTACGACGCGACCGAGGATATGGGCGGCGAGTTCGATCTTGAAAATGCCTTGAAGAAAAAACCGCTAATTGGAAATATTGGCGAAAAGCTCGATGAGAAAGCACGCCAGCTGAAAGCAGACTTGCTTGGAGTTGAAGACGTCAAGGGTAAGGCCTACTTCGTGCAAAAGGAGCTGAACAAGAAGCTCGCCAATAAGAAAAAGTCCGGTTGGAGATCCATCATTATGTGGGGCGGATCAAGCGCCAAAACTCAAAAAGGAGCAAAAATCGGTTTGGGGTATAGTACCCCAACGAAGAAGGAGCAGAAGCAAGGTGAGTTGAGTTGAGTTGAGTTGGGTTGAGTTGGGTTGGGTTGAGTTGGGTTGTACTACCGTATAATTCATTAACGCAAATCGCATCGCAGTCACCAACGCACTGCGGGCAAACCAACGTGACGAAGCAATCTCTGCCTCCAACTTCAAGTCTCGGAAATCTCCTGGATCCGTTCCAATGGCTCCCTCCCATATCAAAGCTCCTGCGATGCCTCCGCCTGCGTCCGTGTTGCTCACGGCAGCCGGAGCCATCCCCACTGCGCCTGTAGGTGTCCGACCCCCAAAAGGCCCTCCGCCAAAAGGCTTGAAGTCAACCGTTGAGGACAAGTTCATCAAGGCCGTTTGGAACATTGACGACATACCGGTGGCCCCCTCCCACATCAGAGCACCAGGAGGCAAACAAAGAAAGGAGAGCAAGTTCAACGTTTGGTTGACCAACGCGAGGAACAACTTGGAGAACATGAGCGACTATGCGCGGAGAAAGTACGAGATTTTGGCCAGGTGAGTGAGCCACTACGACGTATCACAACAACGCAACGCTGCGCATTTGCGCAGCGCAACTAAACTAACCCACAAACAGCATCGGCAAAATGTACAATTACGAGGCCAAAGTTCTAGCCCATCCCAGAGCGATGGAGGCGCTGAAAATATCGTGCAGGGCTGCGAGAATCAAAATGATAGAGGGCACCAAGGCGGCAGAAGCGGATAAAAGTAGGAGAGTCATTGACTGCTTGAACCACGATTTGCAATATTGGAATTCGGAGGAGTACATCAAGATTAAGCAAAGGTGAGTGGTGGGCGGGTGGGCGGGCGGCGCGAAATAAAATCAAATTCAGTTCTAACCTCTGAATTATACGATGTCTGATTTGCGGCAGGCTAATTCGGTCCATTCGGGAAGTTCGTCGGCTGGAATCTGAGCACAAAAAGCAGAAGCACGAGTTTAGCGACGCAAAGAATCAGGGCGAGCAGACCTTGCAGTGGCTCAGTGCCAAATCAACTGACGTGAGCAAGTGCGTGAAGTTCAGCCGTGATCTGGAACAATTTTTGAAGGGGGAAGTAACGGAGAGGGACGGTTTTTTGCCGATGGTAAATATCGTGCCGAACATCGAGTTGAACAGAGACGAGGAGATGGAGTACGACTTGAAGAAATTGGGGTTGCCGATGAACTCTGTTTATCCAAGCGATCACGATTTGCTCAAGAGCATCGATTTGTACGAGGCCAAGGTGATCGCGCGGTCACAGACAACACACACTTTAAAAACTCAAAGTCTAACCTAATCTTAATCTCACAAAATAGGTGCTATGGTTCATGAGCGAAGAGGGGGGGGTTCAGAGGGACACTGAGGACGGGGCCAGCATGAGCGGGGAGGGGAAAGTTGGTAGTCAAGCATTGTTCGCGATAATTGTGTACCGCGATCTGATTAGATTCACGCCTATGGGCAAGAAGATCGGCAAGAAGAAATCCGCCGCGCTCGACCGGACCGAGAGAATCATCGAGGTGGAAGAACGCCAGAAGGACGACGAGGAAATGGTCAAGATTCGCGGGATGAAAATCAGGCAGGCAAAGAAGGCCATGCGGAAAAGGAAGAAACGAATATTGAAACGAGAGCGATTAAAGCAGAAAGGAAACGGCTACGTGCGAGTTCCGGGCGATGTCAAGGTGAAGATGCTTTGCTGCGAGGCGAAGGACGGGAAAAAGGGGGTTGAGGTTGCGATTTCCGCGTACCTTGACGCTTCCAGGACGAAACAGTACCATAAACGTGGTTTTTTGTTAGAGGTGAGTGAAGCAAAGCAACGCAACGCTACGCTACGCCAAAGCAAAGCGTGAACGAGTGAATCAAATCAGTTCGCGCAACTAACCCCAGTGCAGCGGGCTCTAAAATTTTTGGGAGATTCCCTTGGCATCTCCCGCATTCTAAACATGCTACCTCACCACGTTGACTCCCTCTGCATCATCCCTCAGGGACCCCTTCGATTAGCCCCGCTCCACGCATTACCCATTCCCACGAGCGGATCGCGAATGTACAGGGGCGACACTCTGATCGACAGATATGCCATAAGATACTGCAGCAGCTTTTTAATGAGTGACTTTTGCGATCACCAGGCGGAGTGGGCGCGGCAAACTACCCCTTGGCACTACCACAAGTTGAGTGTGGTGTGTAACCCCGTGCCCCACCACAAGGGGAGCAGCCAGCAGATGCGGCTGGCCACGATGGAAGGAAATATTGCAAAAATGATGTGGAGCAACGAGCGGAGTGATTCATCATTGGTTGATGGCGAGCTGGCCAACGTCGACGTTGCGCTGACCAACGCAAACTACAAAAACAAAGGAAACGACATTGTGAGCGTCACAAATGCCGACAATGTCAACGTGAGTGGAGGCGGAAACCTGACCGACGCCCAAAAGGCGAACATGGAGAAGAAGAAGCTGAAGAAGAAGAAAATTGGTGCCCAGGTATTGGGCGAGGATGGGAAATTTCATGATATTGAGGTTGGCTCTGGCGAGGAGAACAACTCCGACGAGTCGGACTCGGACTCGGAGTCCTCCTCGAACCCATCATCCAAAATTTCCGAAACGCACAAAAAGTTCCTGAACAAATGCCGGTGCCTCCACCTTGCCGCCCCCGTGATCCAGTTCCCGACCCCCACGATTCTACTAGCCCCGTCCTTAACCGGAAAGAAAACTACGGCAAGCGAAGGCGTAGCTGTGGTGAACGGAGTGGCCCACTATACCGCAAAGGACATTTTGAAAAATATGTGCTTGAAGCATTGTGGTCTGGTGTTCCTCTCTCGCGGGGCAACCGCGTCGGGGGTGCAGGTGGCCAACGAACAGTCTAGTTTGAAGGCAAAAAGGGCGATAGGCATCGACATCTGCGACACCTTGTTGCTGACAGGAGCGCAGACGGTGATTGCTCCACTGTGGAGCGACGAGAGCAACGCGCTGTCGACTATTTTCTTCACTGCAAAATTTTACGAAGACGTGGTTGATTGTGCTGACGAAGTGAGACCGGTGGCGGTGGCACTGAGGCATGCATCACTTTGGCTAAAGAACGCAACCTTTTCGAGGTGAGTGCGTGTTGTGGTGTGGTGTGGTGTGGTGTGGTGTGGTGTGGTGTGGTGTGGTGTGGTGTGGTGTGGTGTGGTGTGGTGTGGTGTGGTGTGTGTTGTGGTGTGGTGTGTGGTGTGGTGTATTAAAACTAACTCCAGAATGAAATGCCTCTTATGATGCCACCCACAGCATCAGAAACTTCATGTGGGCTTCGCGAATCTCGCGATCCATCCTCGAAGACATTGACGACGAGCTGTGGTCTGTTGCCCTCGCCCAGAAGATGCTAAAGGGTGCAGGAAAGTTCAAAGATTCTGAGGACCGTTGGGAGAGGGTTCAAAAGGACGCTAGACCGTTCGCCTCGCCGTTCTACTGGGCGACGTTTCGGTGTATCGGATCGTGCACGGGGGTGCATGATCCAAGAGTTGCGGAGAGGGACGAGTTTGACGAGTGAGTGGGCGAGCGAAGCGAAACGAAACGAAGCGAAGCGAGCGGCACACCCCTACACAGCTAACCCGAACAATCCAATTAATTTAATCCAATCAATTCAATCGCTCCCCAGATTCGAGGAGAACGACAGGATGGACAGCTACCTGGACGAGTTCCACAAGAAGGATGGGGAGATTGAAGGGTTTGTCGAAAAGGGGGGGAAGATGTTGGAGCTTGGGGGGAAGCTGGTGAAAGAAAAAATGGCTGAGCCGCTTATCAGGGTTGAGCAGAAGCTGAGGGAAGCGCAGGACCGCGCCGAGGTCATCAAGCTGGGCATTGCGAACAGCGTCGAGCAGAAGAAAAACGAGATTTTAATGAAGGCCGATTCGGCCAAGGAAAAGCTGAGCAAGGCGAAGGCTGGGATAGCCGACCCGAGGAAAGCAATTAAGGAGAAGCTCGAGATCGAATTGGAGAAGAGAAGGAAGAAGAACTTGAAAAAACAAAGCAACATGATTAATAAATTGAAGTACAAGGGTGGGGGGGGTGACGACGAAGACGATTTGCTTGATTCTGACGCACGGAAATTGCAAGATATTGATAGCGACAGTGACAGTGACAGCGAAAGCGGTGATAGTAGCGACGACAATTTGAAGTCAAGGAAAATGAAAAGCAAATTCCAGTCGGTCAACGAGCTGAGGAAAAGGCGAAAGGGAGACAAGAAGCATGGATCAGAGGGGAAAAGAATGGGAGACCTTCGGAGGAAAAAAAATGATGATTATGACGATGATGATAGATACGCCGACGATAGCGACGATAGCGACGATAGTGACGATAGCCACAGTGACAGCGATGAGGATGACAAGGAAGGTAGCAGAGCATGCACAATCATGTAAATGTAAATGGTAGAAAAATCAAAATTTTGACAAAGCGACTTGGTCAGCAATTATCTGAGCTGCCTCCTCAACCTCCTCCATTGACGTCAACGGACTAAAAGATATCCTCAGCGTGCTCAACGCGCCATTCCTGTCCAAGCCAATGGCTGAAAGAATGGGGGAAATTGAGACGGAGTCACCGTGACAGGCCGATCCTGCAGAAATCGCAACCTGACCCTTTAATTTCCTTATTAAATCCGACGCTGTTGTTCCAAGAATTGCAACGCTGAGCGTACTCGGGAGGCGGTCGGCTTTATTCGTTGGCCCGTTGATGGAAATTCTTTCTATTCCAAGCCGCTCAACCAAAAGCTCGATCATTCGAGCCCGTAATTTCTCAAGGCTTGCTGAATCTGCGCCGAGCGAAGAAAATTGAGTGGGTTAGTTTAGTAGTGGCTCGTATGCTCGTCTTCCTCAACCCCCCCCCCCGCTCCGCTCGCTAACCTGTTTTCCAGTTCAATCTAGCTCTCTCGCAAGCGGCTCCGATGCCCGCGATGTAAGGAACGTTCTCTGCGCCGAGCGCCGAGCGCCGAGCGAAGAAGGTGAGAAGTAAATTGAGTGGAATAATATTAGTTTAGTTGTGGCTCGTATGCTCGTCTTCCTCAAGGCTCGCTCGCAGTATTTCGCTCGCTCACCTGTGCCTCCGCGCCGACCGAATTCTTGCCCCCCCCCAATGTTCACGATACCGTGCTTGAACGAACAGTTCGGAATGGATTTAGGACGCACGTAGAGAACTGCGACGCCCTTGGGGGCGCCCATCTTGTGGCCGACGAGAGTTACCATTGAGGGGTTGCCAAGGTCGGAGAGTTTCACAGAAACTTTGCCGGCAGATTGGGCGGCGTCGGTGTGGAAAAGGATGGACTTGGAGTTGCAGAATTCGGCTATGTGAGAAATTGGGTTGAGGGAGCCAATTTCGTTCTGGGCGTGGATTATTGTAACGAGGATAGTTGCGGGGGTGATTGCGGCTATTACTTCGGCGGAGGATATTTGGCCGGTGGAGGAGGGTTGGATTATTGTTAAAGATATTTTATTCCCTGAAGCGAGCTGAGTGAGGTAGTTTGTAATGGCAGGGTGCTCAACTGCAGAGGTTACTGTTAAGCAGGGGGGAGGCGAGCGTGCCGAACGAATTGAGTGGGGGTTAGTTTAGTACATTTCGCGCACTTCATCGCGAGCATGCTCGTCTTCATCAAGGCTCGCTCGCTTCGCTTAATCACCTATATGAGGGAGGGCATTGGAGTTGGAGTTGGAGTTGGAGTTGGAGTTGGAGTTGGAGTTGGAGTTGGAGTTGGAATTGGCAAGCATTGCAAGACGAATTGCAGTGTTGTCAGACTCGGTCCCCGAGCCTGTGAAGGTGATGGCTTCCGAAGCATCAGCGGGAGGAACTCCAAGGAGGGAGGCCACCTGATCCCGCGCTTTCGACAAAGCCTTCCGGGGCTCTACACCATGAGCATAAGAAGAGCTGGGATTGCCAAAGAACTTTGTCAGGAAGGGAAGCATTGCTTGAAGGACCTCCGGATAAATTGCGGTGCTCCCGTTATTATCCAAATAGATTTCTTTCTCCTGAGCACTAACTGCTTGGGAACGAGGCAGAATCAATGACAACACGAAGCAGGAACTGGAAAACACGAAAGCAATGATGGAGGCACTTCTTGCCATATTGTCTAGGTGGTATTGGTGACCTTTGAAGTCTCAATGGCTCGGTTCCAATATTTGAAGGAAATTGGAAATTTGCAAATTTGTTAAAACTTTAAACGCACATTTTGCACGTGTTTTGTGGTTTAGGTGCCTAAATTTATAGAGAAAATGACTATGTTGATGGTGTGTCGACATGCCCTCAAGCCTTATGAGGCCCGTCGGTTCTGAGTCTGGGGTAGCACAAGGAAGACCGGACAAAGGAGGGGAGCGTTCTGAACTACAAGGACCAGTGGTCGAGCTTGAGAGGAACACTTCACATTTTAGAACTTGGGACTTTCTTTGGCTCCTGGTAACGCTTTACTTTCCCTTACTGTACTTTCTTCTCGACTCTCAAAAAAACCAAGTACAAAAATTCAAATTTATAACTCACTTCCAAACTCACTTCCAAACTCACTTCCAAACTCACTTCCAAACTCCTTCCTGTACGCCAAGTCAAAAGCCTGATTTTTGGTCCACTCGACCTGGCTCGTCATGAGTTCGGACAGTAACAATATCGTCTGCATATTGTCTTGCTGCAGTTGCACGATTTCCGAATCGCTCCAGCTGTCGGGATTGTCATAATCCAATTTCTTCTTCCCTCTCGATTTTTCAGCCTTGATAATTCTGTACGCTTGCTCCCGGCGAAACTCCTCCAGTTTGTCGCTCTTGACCTTTGGCTCAACAATTTCCCTATTTGCCTCCTGGAAGCCCTTCACGTTCCTGTACTCCACCCCGGCCTCCCGAAGCATTTCGACCGGATCATGTTTGAAAAGCGGTCCAAAATTAGCCCTGACGCTTCCACCGTCGTAGGCCGAAAACGCGGGGTACCACAATCCACTATTCACGTGATTGAATGCGATCCCGCCCTCCTTCTTTCCTCTCACCTCCGATATAGGTCCCATAAGCTGTGAGTGTAAGTGGAAAGAATTTGGGGGTGATTTTATTGGGTTGGAATTTAAATAGGCGAGTGAAGTGAAGCGAAGTGAAGCGAAGTGAAGCGAAGTGAAGCGAAGTGAAGCGAAGTGAAGCGAAGTGAAGCGAAGTGAAGCGAAGCGAAGTGAAGCGAAGTGAAGCGAAGTGAAGCGAGCAGCGAGTGAAGCGAGCAGCGAGTGAAGCGAGCAGCGAGTGAAGCGAGCAGCGAGTGAAGCGAGCAGCGAGCAGCGAGCAGCGAGTGAAGCGAGCAGCGAGTGAAGCGAGCAGCGAGTGAAGCGAGCAGCGAGTGAAGCGAGCAGCGAGTGAAGCGAGCAGCGAGTGAAGCGAGCAGCGAGCAGCGAGTGAAGCGAGCAGCGAGTGAAGCGAGCAGCGAGTGAAGCGAGCAGCGAGTGAAGCGAGCAGCGAGTGAAGCGAGCAACACTGCTTCGCATGCCGCTCGCCAGCCCCACCAAGTTGTTGGTGTCGAAAAATTGCTCACCTTGCCGTTTTTGAAGAATCGAATGTGGTTCGTTATGGGCGTGAGACCAAAGTTAGCGTTCGTGCGGGGTTTTGATTCTGTGATCAATGCGTGACTTGTGCCGCCCTCGCAAGCTCCACCTTCCCCGCCACTTTCCCCGCCATCACTTTCGTCGCCTAGCGGGCTCAATTTCCCATAACTTTTCCCCCTCCCCACACTAACCAAACTCTTATCAATCGTTGTTTTTTCCCCCTTCTCCTTCAGGCAGATCATAAGACCAACCACATCCCCTTTTCCGTACTCGCCCAAATACTTTTCCGGTGCTTTTGTTTTATCATCATCGTCGTCGTCGTTGTCATCAGTTGGAACCAACCCGCTCCAGGTATCCTCTCGGCGAGACTGGTGAATCCTGCTGCCTGACACATCCCTGTAGGCGTAGCTCCACTTGTCGAATCCCACGGGAGCTTGTAGGTCACCCGTGCGCATTGAGAAACCAATTCTGACGTGACCGTTGTTGCTGTTGCTGCTGCTGATGCTGTTGCTATTGCTGCTGCTGCTGCTGCTGTTGGTCTCCACCTGAGAGGATTCAAGATCGTCAAACGCCGCCCCCCTCCCCAATACTTCGCACTCGAAATACCAGCACCCTTCGCTAACAGCCTTGCTTCCTCTAACCATCCTGAAGCCCCCATCAATCTTTCCCCCGGCTGTGAGTCGGTCCTTCCCCAAAACGATCTGCGGAGCAGAGTCCTTCGAATTCCAGCAAACGTAAGGGTGTTGGCTGGTTGAGGTAGACGACGCTGAGTGCAGTAGAGTGTGCGTTTGTTTTAGGAGGGGGATAGGGGGTGAGAGAGACAGAAGGGACGACTGTATCGACGGATAAGACAGATCTAAGGGTGGGTGACCAGAATTCTTCATTGCCATGTGCTCCTTTTTCGACAGTGTTATCAAATTGTATCCTAGATTTTGATGGCCCAATGCTATACCCCAATCTGAGGGGATTTTAGGAAGTTGGTTTGGGGGAATTGGAAATAAATTAGAAAGGTGTTTGGCCAGAACAAGAACCCTTTTGGCCAAACTGTTGCTCGATGTGTTGATCGTGGCAACCTCACTATTATAATCAGGGCCAAAGGTACGCTGACGTTTGGTAGAGGCGTTAGTGGGGGAAACCGGGCGCTTAGAAGTCATGATTGCTCGGTGTAGTGATTTTGGTTTGAACCATTTTAGAAAATTTTCTACAATTGTACATTGCCAACTGATGTTATTCCCCGGTAAAACGCTATTCGTCAACGTTATTCTTGGTGGAAATACACAGAAAAGCTACTATCTTGATCGTGTCCCAAAAGGCTCAGCAAAATCACCAAAATAATCATGGTTTATCCTGCATGACTCCCCATCCGTTTGTAGATCTTATTCCTCGCATGTGAATGATGGAGTAACGTTTCAAAGTCTCGCAAACAACGATAGAACGTGTCAGAGCAACACCAAAAACAACCCCAATTTTCGTCTCAACTCGTTCGATCCCATCTAAATTCAATGTGATGCTTTCAAAATGAATCGCCAAGGCCTTTCCGCCCTCTATTGCCCACTAAAGAAAATCTGTAGAATTTATTTACTTGCGAATTACATTGCAGCAACATTGCAGCGAGAAATTCTACTTTATCAAAAGTTCCCTTCATGATATCAATCAAAGCAGTGAGCGAGCTACAATGTAAACTAGATTATTCAGTGAAAACTCAACAACTGAATTCGAATTGAGTGTTGGGGATTGTCGAGGGGAGAGAAGGGTTTTGAATGAGAAAGTGAAAATTTGGGAAAAGCGGATACAGCAAATATCAACCAGTTCTGCCAAACGAACCACAAAACAAAAATTGTCATCAAACAAATTTATGAAATATACTGTCAATCAAGCAGAAGGAACATAACAACACAATTCTCTTCTTTCTCAATTCTCTTCTCTTATGTCTTTTTATTCTTTTTTCTTTCTTTTTTTCATTTCCAAAACCCCACATGACCACATGACCCTTGCCCTTTTTCCTTTTCCCACATCCAATTCCAAATCCAAATCCGCACCACTCAACTAAAATACGAACTGAGAATACTCAGATTCAATCCCCCAAATCGACGAATTCAAACAAGTATCCACATCTGTTAGAGACGCATTGACCAGGCAACAAAAATTTTCACCAGCCAATTCAATATTGGTGGTAACATTCTTGATTTTGGCGCACTGAAATTATAATTTATCGTGTGAGCAATTTCTGATGAATTTTACGCGAGCAATGATAAACTTACCTTAGCCGAATAACGAGGGTCGGTTGAGACACAGCAATCAGTATCAAGTTGGCACCTAGATTCGGGTTGGGTGAGGTATTCGATATCTTTATTAAGTGCGCTTCCACAAAGACAATAACCTGTCGCACAGTCTGAATCAATGGCAATGACACTCGCCAACTGTGGAGTCATACCAGAAACCTCACAGCAAGTATTATTTACACTGGTCACATTACACTGATCACCGAAAAGAGTACAACTCTCTGTCGGGGCTGCTGAAGGTGCTGCTGAAGGTGCACCGCTTGGAGCGTTGCTCGGACTAGCACTTGGTGAGGCGCTCGGGCTAGCACTTGGGGCAGCACTGGGTGCTGCTGAAGGTGCTGCTGAAGGTGCACCGCTTGGAGCGTTGCTCGGACTAGCACTTGGTGAGGCGCTCGGGCTAGCACTTGGGGCAGCACTGGGTGCTGCTGAAGGTGCTGCTGAAGGTGCACCGCTTGGAGCGTTGCTCGGACTAGCACTTGGGGCAGCACTGGGTGCTGCTGAAGGCGCCTCGCTCGGCGCTCCGCTCGGTGCTGCGGATGGTGCCGCCGAGGGACTGAAATTGAAATTGGTGAGAATAAATTAGTTTTTCGAGAAGTGGAAGTGGAAGTG
>Ga0302116_1001297_pt1 | contig 15087 bp, 20 predicted proteins | sample AG5_SCM_MG_FD_203124 | JGI IMG/M metagenome (GOLD analysis project Ga0302116, IMG submission 203124) | Marine microbial communities from Western Arctic Ocean, Canada - AG5_SCM | ecosystem: Environmental > Aquatic > Marine > Oceanic | place: Canada: Western Arctic Ocean | collected 2017-10-01 | reverse complement strand
TGTTGTCAACTATTTGTGTCGTTAGGAGGTTGAGGGTTTGAACTTGAGAGAGCTGGGGATCGTTTGGGATGGCAAGGAAGATTTGGGTGTTGGGAAGCACTCGGTTCTTCGTCGACAGGATGGTCAGCTCATTTGATCTGAGCTTGCGAACTGTAAAAGTTGGTTGTTTTGCTGTTGGGGACGAGAACAGCAACGCTGATCTAACAGCAGCCGAGCGACGCTCAGCACGTGCGTCTACGAAGTCCATAGGTACTAGGAGACCCAATAATTCCCAAACTTAAACCAAAACTCACAAAACTTGCACCTTTTTTCAGCACCACGTTAAGAGAAGGCATGCAGGCTTATCTTGCAATTCTGCTGTGCGTATTATTTTTTAGTTTGAGTGCTATTGATGCATACATCACACCTGTCCCAACTCCCAAGATTCGTATCTCAACTTTTTCATCTCTCTCGGCGAAGACCAGATCCCTGTCCACATCCTCCTCCACCACGAGCTCTTCCACCACGAGTTCAGTAGATTCACTCACCAAATTTGAAAAGGACTGCACGAACTTGATTTCAAAAACCAAGGGGAAGGACAAGTCGTTGCCAGCATGGGCTGAGGAGAGAGGTTTGACTTACACTAGGATTTGGTCATTAGAGATGTGGGACCGGCATGTTTCCCGTCTCCGGTACTTCCGCCATTTCTTCTCTCTCTTCTCTTTCCAAAAGGGCATCACGAACCGAATAATGCCTTTGGTGGTCCTCCTTGGGGGCTGGAGGTTGGCTAGCGAAGCGAAGCGAGCGAGCTTTGATGAAGACTAGAGCGATGATCCACTTCACTACTGAATTTCTAACTCACCCAATTTGTTTGGATCGCTCGTTTCGCTCGTCCTTCATTAAAAATGCGCACAATCTCGCATGAATTCGCTCGGACAGTCACTTTGTACTCCACCCCCCGGTGAACATTCCCTTGCTTAAAAAGATGAACTACCCTCTGGCGAGCCTGGCGTTGTTCTCGTCTTTCGTTGCGTTCTTGCTTACGCTGAGGACGAATCAGGCGGTAGGTCGGCTGGCGGAGGGAAGACTCGCTTGGGGGCGAACTGTCCTTTTAACTCGAGGTGAGTGAGCTTGCGAGCCTTGTGGCAGAAGAGTGCGAAGCAAAAAAACGTGCAAAATTGCTATACATGGCTACATCCACTGCTCTACTGAACTTACCTACTCAACTTTTTTTGCTCGCATTATATGCTGCTCTCGTGCCTCATTGAAAATGCGCACAATCTCGCTTCGTCCGGCACAGACACCGCCAACCTGCTATCCGAATATGTGTACAGGGTGAACGCCAGCCACGGCCTCAGCGCCCTCCGGCACCTCTCCATCTTTGGTTTCCTGCTCAAGGCAAGGCTTCGGGAGGAGGACGACTCGAACGTGATCAAAATGATGCTGCCGGCGGTCGACGCCAAGTTCGTCATGTCGCAGCGCAAACACCCTGTTGCGCTGATCATGAAGATCAGGCAGATTGTCAGCTACGAGGCGAGGGCCGGGAACCTGGAGGTGAGCGAGCGAACCTTGTGGGAAAAATGGGAATACGCGGGCCGTATAGTAAAACTAACATTGCTTCGCTCGGCGCCAGATTGGTGCCCACATGGCTCTGGAAAATAATTTGTTGGAGCTAAACCGAGTTTACGGAATGTGCGAGCGAATTCGAGGGAGTCCCATACCACCCATGTACACGAGGCACACGTCACGGTTGCTAATGTTCTACCTGTTCACCTTGCCTGTGGCACTGAGCGGAAGTGGGTTGACAAAATGCATGAGTTTAGTGACAACTATGATTGCGACCTTTGTCATGTGCGGGATCGACGAGATTGGGGTGCAGGTGAGCGAGCGAAGCGAGCGAGCCTTGTGACAGAGGAATGCGAAGCTCCGTGCGAAAACGCTATACATGGCTACATCCACTACTCAACCACTCAACTAACCTTCTCAACTATTTTTGCTCGCGTTATTCGCTGCTCTCGACCTTCGTTTAAAATGCGCCTCGCTTCGCTCGGGCGCAGATCGAACAACCTTTTAGGATCATGCCCATGAAGCCATTGAGCGCAGCGGTGATGCGGGACGTGGCAGACGCGCTAGTGTGCCTGCCACCACCACTGGAGGCCGATGATGTTGATGAGCCTTGCAGGGTCGACTGGCTGAGTGTGGACTGCGACGAGGACGATATGATGGCAAAGAGGTACCAAAATTACCAGAACGCCAATTTGGATGATTCGGATGTGGTGATGCCGAAGTACTGGGGATAGATTTTTCTTAATTTTCAATTGAAGACCAAAATTTATGCACCGAACAAATCTAATTAATAGCCTTTCCGCAATGTAGGATCGTCCTTCTCAGCATTCAATGCCCACCGCTGCGAGGGTATGTGCCACTTCGGGGCTATCGGCCGCCGCTCCTTCTGTGCAGAAGTTGTAAATGTCCCAATGCACAATGTGCCAATTATGCCAAACGCAATGGCCGTGTTGACTCTCCAGTTCTTATTCGTGTTCCACCATCCTCCGGCTACAAAAGGGGGGGCAAAAGTTAGTGGGGGTGGGGGTTAGTGGGGGTGGTGGTGCCAGATGCTTGAAAGCAATTTGATTTACCTGGCGACCAAACTTTAGGGGTGTGGAACCATCCACCACCACCCATTGCTTGGTGTGGGGTGTGTGGAGGGGGGGGGGGGTGGTTTGGATAAAAATTTGTTATCTGTCTTTGGACCTAAATTTTATAAATATAATTTGCTTTTTGCCTAAATTTATTTTTCTATTTTATTGTCCAATATACAGTTATAAAGTGATACCAACCAGTGAACAAAAGTGCAAAATCACGAGTTGTTTCTCCAATACAGCAATTCTGAACTTCTTCGAGCCATAACTTGCTCAGCCAATTATACCCCAATTCCCTCATGTTTCTTGCTCTTCGAATGATCCATCGGCATCCACTTTCTCTCAGCGCTACAAAATATGGTTGGACGTCCCTCAAACTTGCTGAGCCACCCCCAAGTCAATTCGTGCAGTAATTGCCAAAACATCCTTCGCCTCACCCTCACCCACCCTTCATTAAGCACATGAAGTACGACAAAGGCCGATCTTCTAAAGGTGGAGGATGTGCTGAAGAAACCGACTCGCCAGTGCGACGTCTGCAGCACCGCCACAACGAAAGCGTGCGGAAAATGCAAAACCAGCTACTTCTGCAGCGCCGATTGCCAGAAGTCAGTGTGGAAGAAGCACAAGAAGACGTGCAAGGCGCCGACGAGGCCACCCGCCACCGAAGCCGAGCTCCGCACCCTCCACAAGGCATCGCCCTCCTCAACATGTGCAACAGCGGCCTGGGGCTGGAGACGGGCCCAAAAACATCTGGTGGAAAAAAACAATTAAAGATTGAAAAAATTCAACCCAAAAACCTGCTCTCTTAGAATTATGTTTCGCCTGATTGGAAAGAAGTTAAAAGAAGCGGCCTCAATTGAAATGCACGTCCTCCCAGCAACGAGATGATTTTATCGACGTTCGAAATTAAAAAACTTCGATCGTGTCATTCAACAACCCAATGCCAAAAATGTGTCCATTTCAGGCGCTTCCCTCGGCACAGATTGGGAGCTTATACCAACCCAGCCAACTCAACTCCCTGCCCAACTCAACAACTCATCATTCCTTTCTCCTTCCCCCCCTTTCTCCCCCCTCTCCCACCCGTCTAAAATTCCCCCCATTTCTTTACGCTCCTCGCATGCCGTTGATGGTCAGCAGCACCTCCCTTCCGCTCGGCATCCTGCCCATGGCCAGTTTTGAAAAAACCAAATCGCCATTGTAAAAAATCTCAAACGCGCCAGTGGAAAGTTGACTGTTTGCCATCGAGTTCATCAAGAACAAACCAACGAAGACCGGCATTTTGTTGTCCTTGACCTCATTCCACCACCCCGGCTGTCCCCCAAGGCTGTCCCAAATTCCATCGCCAAACATCATGAACGCCATCCCCGCTAGCTGAAGGATGCCAGTAAACTGGGCGATCCAGACCGCCCAATCAGGGGGGGGGTAGTTGTCACCACTGATGTTCCCTTCTGCGTGCGCCGAGGGGAGGGGAGGGGAGGGGAGAGGAGCGGAGCGAGGCGAGGCAAGCGGAGCGAGGCAAGCGGAGCGAGGCAAGCGGAGCGATTACGGATGATTGTTAGCATTGTGTTTTGTGTATCGCCTTAGTGGGCAAGGTCACACCCCCAAACCCACCTAGATCAGGAAACTGCTGCACCAGGAATCTCGAAAGCTCAACGAAATTCCTTTTTGACCCTCAACTGGTGCAGAACAAAACTTTTAGCTTGTTGTCACCAACCGGACCGTTATACTGGCTCTGCATTTGCTCCTGCTGCTGCTGGCGGACTTGGTGGGGATCCACATCGGCCGCCCCGAGAGGCTTTGAGATTTGTGAATCGACGGACAATGAAAGGAGTGCGAGGAGGAGGTGGAGGAGGAGGAGGGCTGTAGATTTCATGGGAGCCACTTCCTTATATAATTTGAACAATTTCATTCTCTTCTGGTTCTTGTTTAAATTATTGTTTGTTTGAGTTCTATTACCCTAATAATATAAATCTATCTGTACTCCCATATGGTTAAAATAGTTGGCATCTCGATCCTACGCCAGTTGGAAACCACTTCGAATGGTGGTCCAATTCCCCTTATTTCTGCCTCAGACCTGACTTCCTATGGGTTCTTCCAGCGAGGTGCTGTGGGTGACATGCTCAAGTTCTTCTCTAAAACCTTCATCACACGAACCCCAGTTGGGCAGCGTCAGTCTGTCCAGCACGAGTCCTACATAGTGCATTGCTACAAACGGGCTGATGGTCTTTGTGGCTGTGTGACAACAGATTTGGAGTACCCTCCCCGGGTTGCCTTCCTCCTCCTCTCCCAGCTCCTGGACGAGTTCACCACTGCGATTCCTACTTGGAAGGTAATCATTCCCGACTCTTCCTTCTCCAATGTCAATTTCCCAATCATCGAAGAGTACTTGGTGAAATTTCAGGACCCGGCTGCAGCTGACAAGATCACAAAAATTCAGAAGGATCTCGACGACACGACTGAGATCCTTCACAAGACGATCGATTCCGTGTTAGAAAGGGGGGTGAAGCTAGATCAGCTGGTTGAACGTTCTGACGACTTGTCAAAACAATCCAAGATGTTCTACAAACAAGCGAAAAAGACAAACAGCTGCTGCATCATTTCGTGAATGAAATTTTAATGTAGGGTTTAGTGTTGTTTTCATAACACCAAAATGAAAAAATGAAAGATTTTTTTCATTCCGCCGTCAGTTAAGTTGTTTTTACGCAGGAGCGGGGTGAACCTTGTTTCCTCCCTCTCCATCCCCATTCCCATCCCCGTCCCCCCTGCTCACCACAGTGGAAGCAGCAGAGCCCACTTCGGTACTACTCGCCGTACTTTCAAACAGTTTTTTTCCAATTGCTGCCTCGGCTAAACGTGTTATCGCCTTCTTTCCCTTTCGGGCAGGTTGACAAGTGTAGGCGATGAGGTACTGCGCCGAGCGCGAGCCAACGAGGGAGCCACACGGATACGAATTGAGTGGGAAAATGTTGGTTTAGTAGTGGATGTGGTGGTGGTTGTAGCCATTTCCGCTCGTTCGCTCGCCTCACCTGAAGAAAATAGACGAAGATTGGGATCATAAGCTCGATGATTGGATCACAAGGGGTTACCGTCTGACATATTTTGAATTCTCTGCCAAACACACCGAAGACCTTCACGAGGGCGCCAAAAAAGAATCCAACGGTCCCCAACCTGCACATTTTCCGTATCCTTTTCGCTTGAGGGTTAATCTCACCCTTACCCTTTAGCATGTTCGAGATGCGCATGCCATAGAGGAAGCACAGTATGCAGTAAACAACGCACCACAAAACACTGACCAGGTACTTTACGCCCGTTATCGCACCATCCAAAGCTCCACTGTCGTTCAGGGCTGGCATTCTATACTCCAACAGCCCCAACCCGAGCTCTGACGCGTACGAAGACCACACACCTAGGTTGTAGAGGACTCTAGCCCACCGTGGCGCTCGCTTTTTTTTTCCGCCGTCGATTATGGTGATCCAACTGGTTACGAGCATGAGTCCAACATGAATCGGGCCAGCGACGCAAAAGCCAGTGGCCAACGTGTGTAAATTCTTAATCTGCAGCCTTCCCGCGTAACCACTCGGGTCAATGCACCTAATGGCATGGAAAACTCCAACGAAGCCACTGATGCATAGCAATTTTTCGTTCAAGTTGGGCTTCATTGGAAAGAACCATTTTACATCCGGCTTTTTCTTAGCGTCATTTCAAAGTTTTACAAACCACGCGCAAGCAAGACTCGGAATCAGAGCTAGCACAATCATTGTCAGACATTGCTGATCGTAAACGCCTGGCCCGAACGATTCGGAAATGAATATGCTACAGTCGTTGAACTCAACGTCTCCGAACCCTGGTTCACCGTGTGCCATCCAGCCCTTGTTGATGTAAGGGAATTCGCAAACCGGAATGTAGTAAAATTGGGGCATAACACCATGCCCACCTGACTCACCCAACTGATTGTTCTCGCACACATAATTAACCAAGGATGAGCTGTTACTGAGCCAGGTGGAATGGTCATGCTGGGGAAACTTAACCTGACCGACTGTTGGAACTATTGCCCAAGTGGCGTTTGCTGGGATAGAATTCATGTCGGCCATGTGATCATGGAATCGCTCCTCAGAGGTATAATCCAAGTCGTGCATGTCTAACAACGACCTGAACTATCCTGTTAAATGTTTCAAAGTAATTCTTTGATTTTTAAAACTTTTTTTGAAGTCGACAACGCTTTATTTTAAACATGCTTGCAGATATACCCTAACCTAACTCATCTTCCAATTAATTTTAACGCTTTTCATTACTCTGCACACACCTCAGGAACCAATAGCTATTCCCTTTTAACCATTCCCTTTACAGCTCTCTTCGGTGATTCCAAAAGCAAGTAAAGTCAAGTTCAAGTAAATAGGTATGAGCAGCAGCAAAATCCAACCTGCCTCCAACGACCCCTCAAACAATGATTCCTCGATGCTCTTTAAATCCCTTGAAAATTCATTCAGATCTGACGAAGACGAAATGACACCAATCCAAAACACAGCAAACATGGAGGCTTCCTTGGGGCAAATGATTCGTGGTCACAGGAAGGGTTCAACAACTACGATTTCGACAGAGGGAAAAGCCTCCAAACCGAGTGTTGTCCCTCCCCGGAGGCTTTCCTTGGGGTTAGTTTCCGTGAAGGAGCGAGAGCAGATGTCAAAGTTGTCCATGGCTACAAAAAACAGTGGAAAGTCTTCTGGTCGCCGACAAACTCAGGTGGATATGACTCCCGACGTGCGTCGAGTTAGCACATTCATTGTTCCCACGTTGAGTGTAAATAATGAAGAGAAAATTTTGCAGTCTCAAAACTCCCAAACTCGCGAGAGCATCCGCTTGAGCGATCGGAAGCGGTCGAATTTTGCTATAAGGTACGGGACGGCCGGTTCGGAAGAGGAACAGCAATTTACGTTGTATCAGTACATGCTGCTGCCGACGAGTTCGGGGAGGCTGTGTTGGGACGTATTCATTATGTTGCTACTGATTTACGTTGCGCTGATGGCGCCCTACAGGTGAGTGACAAACTGACTTCCCAAAGCAACAAGTTTAATCTAACACCTCCCCTTATTAGAATTGGATTCAATGCGGACGCGGTGGGATTCCTGCAGTTCTTGGAATACTCGATAGACATATTATTCATCGTCGATATTATGATCAATTTTCGGACGGGCTACTTTGACGCCGACCTTGACATCCAAGTTATGAATCCTCGGAAGGCGGCTATGAACTATTTGCGAGGCTGGTTTTTGCTTGATTTAGTTTCCTCAATTCCTTTCGATCTTGTGCAATCCATGATGGACAGCGGGGAAGGCAGTGATTTGGGATCGGTTAGCACGGCCAAGTTGCTTAAAACAGGCCGCTTCGTCAAGATCTTCCGGCTACTGAGGATAACGAAGCTCATCAGGTGAGCGAGCGTCGAGCCTTTTGGAAGGAAGACCGAGCGGCTACATCCACTACTAAGCTAACCCACCCAATTCGTTTGGCTCACTCGTTTTGCTCTTGCCTTCATTAAAAATGCGCCTCGCTTCGCTCGGCGCAGGTTCATGAAGGGAAGTGCCTTTGCCGAGCAATTTGACGACTGGGTGCACATGAGCGCCAGTCGACACACGTTGAGGATGGTGAGTGAGATGACCCTGATCTGGACCGTCCCTGAACATCACCCTCGCACTAAAAGATGCACTTGGCCAAACCAGCCACCGTGTCCAATTCTGAGTGTCTAAAACCTCCGTGCGTCTGAGTTACGATCGATCCAGTGATTCTCCCATTTTTATTTCATTTTCATTTTGCGCGAACATTGACAAATACATTTGAAAAAATACGAGAGCCACCATACTCACACTATCCCCCCTACTCCATTAAAAATGCCCCTCGCTTCGCTCGGCGCAGGTAAAACTGCTAATCACAACCGGCTTCGTGAGCCACATTAACTGTTGTTTTTGGGCTGGGGTGGGGATGAGCAGTGCCGTGCCTGAAGAAAGCTGGTTGTTCCAGTACGAGAACGGCGACTACGGTTTGTCAGAGGGAAATATGCAGAGCCAGTATATCAGCGCGATGTACTGGAGCATTCAGACAATGACGACTGTGGGCTACGGGGATATTGTTGCCAGGAACGATGTTGAGAGGGCCTACAGCATCTTCAGTATGATTTTGGGTGGGGGCTATTATGGATTCATCGTCGCCACAATGGCAAGTTTGGTCAGTAATTTGGACGCCAACGCCAAGAGCTATTACGAAAAGATGGACAACGTGACGAGTTACATGAAAAAACGAAAGTTTCCGAAGGTTCTGTTCCGAAAAATGCGCAAATACTACAAGCACTACTTCGACACGAGGACTGCTCTAAACGAAAGTGAAATTCTGGACGAGCTCTCCCTCCAGCTCAGGACCGAGGTGGCCTTATTCCTCATCCACGATGACATTTATAACATTGATTTGTTCGAAGATTTGACACCAGAGATGCTCGCAAAGATACTAACGAGCTTGAAGCCGCTGCAGGTGGCAATGGAAGAGACAGTGTGTGCGGCGGGGGACATAGGCAGGGAGCTGTACATACTTACAAACGGGGAGATGTCTGTAAGCAACAGCGAGGGGAAAATCCTGGCGATGCTCCGGGCAGGGAGCTACTTCGGGGAGCTGTGCGCTCTGGATTTGAATCTTGTAAACTTAACAACTGTCACGGCCATAAGCAACTGTGAGCTGTACAGTTTGAGCAAGGAAAAGTTGACGACGGCCTTTGTTGGCATGCCGGAGGTGAGCGAGCGAAGCGAGCGAGCCTTGAGGAAGATGAGAAGACGAGAAGACGAGCCACTAAACTACATTTTCATTCGCCTCGCTTCGCTCGGCGCAGATTTTGTCGCATATGCAGGACCTCGTGCTGGAGAAAACCATCGTCATGTACCGCCTAGACGCATCAGTTGCAACCGGCCCAGACGTTCTGAACGATTTTTTCCAACAGGAGACCAAAAAGGCAATTGCGTGCAAGGAATCCTTGGCCCCCGTCGTTGAACTAGAAAACAGCAACAAGAGGGGCAGCAGCGTTACACCCAGCACACGGGAGAAGAACGACGAACCTCGGAAATCTATAAAGAGCGGAACAACTCAAAATATTACAAGAAACGTCGGGCGAGGTAACCTTACGGGCAATTCTGGTGGTAGTCCCAGCAACAAGAGCGATGACCAGGCCATGGACAATCCGAAAGCCAGGTTCAGCATGTTGAAGAAAATGGAAAGTTTCAGCGGGTCTTCAAACAATTTGTTGAATGGAAGTGGAATTGGAATGGGGGAGGAGAAAGGGGCGGCGGGGGGAATTGCGCAGGAAGAGAGGATGAACAATATCGAAGCTAAACTGGATTTGTTGCTGAGTGCTCTGGGGAAGTCTGAGTTGGTGGCTAGAGCTGACATTGCGGAAGTGATCGAAGAAAATGAAAACGAGTGAATTGTGCAAATTTGTAATAAATGCCATTCTACATATAAACTTTAATCTTCTTTTTTCGTCGCTCTTGCTTCCTCTTTCGCGTTCATACTCTGCATTTGGGATAATTTGGCCACGGCCTTCTCCTGGACGAACTTGTCCTTCTCTGCCTGCAGTTCGTCCAACAGCACCCAGGGCAACCGGCTGATTGGCTTCCTGTACCGGTTTCTCTTCTTGTCAGCTCTCCTCTGGGTAGCCCTTTGCTCGGGCGTCTTGAACTGAACCATTTTCGTCCCTCCTTCATCTCCTCCCTCTTTCTTCTCCTCGTCCGTTTTGAAAAATGGGTCTTCGTACGGATCGTCTTCAATGTTCTCGTAAATTTCGTACTGGGGAAGTTTCTCCGAGGGCGGAGTTGGCAACCTCGGCGTTTGGCCCGCTTCCGGTATGTTCAGATCTTCCAAAACTTCTTCGGAGATTGCAACTTGGTCTTTTCCGTCCGTCATTGCAAGCTGCATGTTGGATGCTAGTGGTTTCAGCAGTGCCTCGTACTGCACCGAGCGAAGCGAGGCGTATTTTTAATGAAGCAGGGGGGAGGGAGTGAACCAAGCGAATAAAAATTGTTGTTGTTGTTGTTCATTTTGGTGTTAGGGCTCGCTCGTATTCTCGTCTTCATCAAGGCTTGCGAGCGAAGCGAGCTGTGAGCGAAGCGAGCCAGCAACACCTACACTAGTTGCGACTAGCTCGCTTTGCTCGCTGGCTCGTATTCTCGTCTTCATCAAGGCTCGCTCGCTTCGCTCGCTCACCTGCTGAACCTGGTTGTGGTAGGACTGGAGCTGCAGCTTTTGCATGAGTTTGGAGATGGATTCATTGGACCCGACTCGCAATTTTTCCGAGTCCGAAGCGGCAGCAAAAAGGTTTGCCGTGCCCCCGCAGAAAGTTGCTTTTTCGGCTCCGGCGTACGCCTTCGATTCCCACGGTCTGCCCGGCCGGCGGAGTTTGTCTGGTTTTCCGCTTGGCTTGAAGAATTTTACCGACCACTTGCGCTTCTCGTCGGCGATCTTTTGTCTGTTCCAGGTATCTTCCATTTCGTAAACCAGGTGTTGTTGCCGGGCCCATATTTGTTCCAGCTGCGTGCGTGGGGGTTGGGTTGGGGTTGAGGTTGGGGTTGGGGTTGGGGTTGGGTAAGTGATATGATTTGATTGATTTGGTTTGAGTTTGTTTGAGATTTGATGATTTTACTTGGTTGTGGAGGAGGGAAGACCCCCCCACCCCACCCCACCCCCCACCGCTGCGCTCGGCTTTCCGCTGCGCTCGGATTTCCGCTGCACTCGGCTTGCGGGTTCCAGCTCCCTCGCTACGCTCGGATCGCAATGGATGTAGCTTCGCTCGCTGCGCTCGCTCGCTGTCTCACCTCCTCCTCCCTCCACTTGGAAAAAAACGCATGCTTCTCCTTGGCGAGGTTTATTATAAGCATCCTCCTGTTGTATTCCTCCTCTACCCCACGCTGCTCAAGGCCGCTATCAAATAAGCACTCAAGCTTGTACTTGGTGATCCAATTCCTGTGGTCGCGAATATTCTCATTTAATTCTTCGACCCAGCCTTGTTCGATGGCTCTGGGGGAGACTGCGTCTCGCTGTCTAACGAGCTCCATGTATGCAAACTCTTGCTCCTCGACGTAGTTGTACATGTCGTTGACCTTGGTGCTGAGCACCTTGTTTTTCTCTTCCAAATTTAATTTCTTCATTCTTTTCTCCAGCAGCCTCACGTGGTCAGCCCACCACTGCTCGTCGCTCGCAAACAACCGTGTTTGGTTGGTTCGCTGGGTTGTTTCGCGCTCGTATAGCAACTCGTTTTTTCGACGCCGGCCGCAGTAGCCTCGGTAGCAACGTTCGATTAACGAGGCGGCTTCGTTCATTTCGATTTTCTCCTCCTGCGCCGAGCGAAGAGAGGCGCATTTTTAATGGAGCAGGGGGGAGGCGAGCGAGTAAAACGAATGTAATGAGTGATATAATGTTAGTTGGGTGGCGTTTCTCTCGTCTTCATCAAGGCTCGCTCGCTTCGCTCGCTCACCTCGAATTTTCCCTTTGCCATGGCGAATCTTACAAACGCCTGAAGCACAGTAACTTGGCCGTCCAACCACTTCTTGTCGCACCTAGCCCTTGCAATAATTCCTCTCCACATGCACTGAATGCGCTCGCTCGCAACCTCGAGCTGCTGCCTCTTGGCGTAGCACTTTGCTAGGTACATCCGAACGCACTTCTGGCACTTGACAGCCGCCAGCTGGTCCTCCTCTAAGCCCTTGCGGATGGACACGTTGGATAAAAACCGCCTAATGCGAGCCTGCCACTGGACGATCATCAAGAACCTGTTCTTGTACCACAGCGCAAGCCATTTGCGGGTGATCATTCCGCGAATAATGGCTTGGATTCTTTTTATCTGCGCCGAGCGAAGAAGGTGCGAAGGGGTTAGTAGTGGCTCATATTCTCGTCTGTACACTAGTTGTGACTTAACTCGCTTCGCTTGCTGCTCGCTTCGCTCGCTGGCTCGTATGCTCGTCTTCCAAAAGGCTCGCTAGCTTCGCTCGCTCACCTTTTTACCCTTTTTGAAATTGTCCCGTAGTGTTTTTATCACCAGGTACTTGTGCCAGAAACCTTGAATGATGTTTGCAGCCTGAGTTTCGCGCCTTTCGACCTCGAACATCTTCTCCATCAAGCCACTCTTCATAACAGGCGGGTGCTTCAGCGGCTTTTTGTCCTTGAGCACTCTGCGCCGAGCGAAGCGAGGTGCATTTTTAATGACCAGGGGGGAGGCGAGCGAGCCAAACAAATATGAATTGAGTGGAATAATGTTAGTTTAGTAGTGGATGTAGCCATTATGTCTGTAGCCATTCGCGGGATGCATCGCGAGTATTCTCGTCTTCAGGGTACGCCAATGTGAAAACTAAAAAAAGGCAAACGAAGACGAATTACTAAATCAGCCGTAACTCCAACGTATGGAGGTTTTAGGCGCTCAAAATTGGACACGGTGGCTGGTTATCCCAAGCGCATCTTTTTGTACCAGCGATTCTTCACGCACGGTCCAAAACAGCTTCGCTCGCTCAAAAAAAAGCTCGCTTCGCTCACTCACCTAAGAATCTTCCTGTTTGCCGCCTGGTACAGCGCCATTCCGGGGTTCTTCTCCCTCCTCTTTTTCTTGACGAGCTCGTCCCCAAGCTCGTTCAGCCTCATTCGCTCCACGTCGGACATTTTTGAACGGTTGTCGTTCTGGGAGTAGTCGATCGGAAGGTTGGGATCCTTGAACCGGGGGGAGGTCGGGTTGGCGGAAATCTTTGAACGGAGATTTTTGTCGGCCACCTTGCGCATGTCTTTTTCTGCTTCTGGGAGGACGGTTGAGCCCGGTAGGCGGAGGAATGGTTCTGTGGGTGGTATATGGGGATATTGGGGGTTTAGATATGGGGGTGGGGAGGTTTCATGGGTTAGTTTATTGTATTCGTGTTATGCTGTGCGTTACTTAAATGTTGTTGTGTTATCATCTCGTGACTCACCCAACTCCCGAGCCACCTCCTCGTCCTTGGTCTTCTTGTTATGATGCAGAAAACCAACCATCCACATGCTATCTAACTCCGCAAAGCTCTGCTCGCTGGGCTTCTTGGTCGACAACTTGGGATAGCTCACATCATCGTACGGCATGTACTGACTGCAGTCAGGATCCTTGTTCAAAGTGAAAGTCGAAAAAACGTTGTTGCTCTCCTGCTTCTCAAGCTGCCTCTCCCGCTTCGTCTTGCGAGCTTTCGTCGCGTTGCGGAGGCGGGGGGGGAACTTCTTGTTGCGAAGCGAGGGGAGAGGGTGGCCGGCTGCAGTCTCTGCTGCATCGATCGTTAAGTCGGCAGCTCGTTTGAGTCTTTGGGCATCGGTCAGGGACTTTGAAGCCCACATTGTTTGTTGGGGGTTGGTGGGGTTATTGGGGATGGAGTTGGAGTTAGAGTTGGAGTTGGGATTTGGGTTTGGGTTTGGGTTGGGGTTGGGGTTGGGGTTGGGGTTGGAGTCGGCCATTGACATTGACTTGCTGAAGGCAGCAGCATTCTGGGTGTTGTTGTTGCTGTTGTTGTTGTTGTTGTTGTTGTTGTTGGGAGGTTCAAAGGCCTGGGAAGCAGACGTTCGTCGCGTCTTTGTGGATGGCTGGTGCTTGTGAGGATCCCAAGAATCCTTGTTGCTGACCGAAGCTTGGGATGCAGATCTTTTGAACGTGCTCGTCATGAGAATGTGCAAGTTTAGGTTATAGTTTTTGGGTATTCTTTATGTTGGTGGGAAGTTGGGAGTTTGGAACCTGCATTGGACTTTTGATTGGGCCTCGCTGGGGTGCCACAAATAGAAATAGAATAAGAATATTTCAATTTTAATATTTCGACCAGCGGCTCAAGAGTTTGCTTATGCGTTTAATGCGTTTAATGTTGCAGTTTCAAACAACTGTTTGCATGATTGAGGGTTGCTCCCGATCCTGGATGATTGGAAGAAGTTCTTGTTTAACTGTCTTTGCCGGCGTCCTTTGCAAAATCCTCTTCAAAACTCCCTCTCTCAAAAAAGACCCCTTTAAAAATTATATTTTCATATTTATATCAAAAACTGTGAGTATTAGCTGGAATTCTGAGTCACTTGGTGGATCCTCCTTCGCATAAGCTTTGCCCTCAAGTATTTTTGTCTGTCTGGAGGGATCATAGTCCCTGTGATCGACGATATTCAATTTTTATCAATTCCATTGTGGTTGGGAAGTTTTGTCGATTGTAACCACTGTGAGGCACGAAACTCTGGCATTTATGGCTGTAGTGGTCCTTTGACTAGCTGACGACTTGGGGTTCTAAGGAATTCTCGCTTTGGCAAATTGGTGCTTGTGTATGAGCTGAGTTGTTGAATAAGCGATTTTGAACTTGGTTGGGTTACAGAGTCGGGCTATTGCTCTTCTCCCAAGCCTTCTTAGTTCCATTTTTTCACTCCAACCAATAACTAACCCCTATCCTCTCCCCTCCCGGCCTGTTTT
>Ga0302116_1001295_pt1 | contig 15097 bp, 15 predicted proteins | sample AG5_SCM_MG_FD_203124 | JGI IMG/M metagenome (GOLD analysis project Ga0302116, IMG submission 203124) | Marine microbial communities from Western Arctic Ocean, Canada - AG5_SCM | ecosystem: Environmental > Aquatic > Marine > Oceanic | place: Canada: Western Arctic Ocean | collected 2017-10-01 | reverse complement strand
AGTGCTTCGCCGCCGAAATCTTCTGCCAGGAAAATTTCTGCCGGTGTACCCAATGCTCCAACACCCCCTCCTTCTCTTTCGAGCGCGACGCCGCGATTCGGCGCATAAAGAACAACCCTGCGTTGCGAGACTCCTCCGGCACGAAGCGCCAAGCTTGGGCGCCGGGCAGCTCGGGCATTGCCCCCAACCTCGCACTCCTCGGCCAAACAACGTTTTCCTGCAAGTGCAGGAAGGGGTGCTTGAAGAAATACTGCGAGTGCTTCGAGCACGGGCAGCTGTGCCAAGAAGGTTGCGAGTGTCAGAAGTGCAGCAATTTCTTAGGGAGCGATGATTTAGTTAGCAAGAGGCACAGCATGAAGGACTTTGATGGCGTGGCGAAGGTGAGCTAGCCAGCGAGTCGCATGCGAGCCAATAATATTTACTAACATTATATTTATATATCCACTCAATTCGAATTCGTATTCGTTTGGCTCGCTCGTTTTGCTCAGGCCCGAAACATGAATCCCATAAAAAAACGAGTTATAATGAAGGCATCGAGAAGAAGTGAGAGAGTTGCTGGCGAACATAGACCGGCGGTGGCGAGTCGAAAACGAATGAAAGAGATACTTGGCATTGAGAATGAGTAATGAAGAAATGAGAGTTAAATTGTCTGTCTATATATTCTCTCTTCCACTCTGTACATGATTAACAAATTTGTGCCTGGCTCATCATGAGAGGTCGAAGCTCGCCCCCTCCTCTACTTCTACTTCTACTTCTACTCTTCTTCTCGCAAATTTTCTTCGGAAGGAAAAAGTATATTTCGAGTGGCGTGAAGAGGAGCATTCCCGTAAATGCAACGCACTCCGTCGCCCAGAAGATCATTTCGTTGCTGGGAACGATGCACAACCCCACGAAAGCGCAGGCCGCAATGAGCAGCACGAGCTTCGTGATGTTGTGAGGCTCCAAAACTTTCACCACGAGAATGGCGTGGATCAAGAAGCTGACCCCGAAAAGTGCCACACAGAGGGTGTGAACGTAGTTCGGAACGAGGCCAACCGTGCAGGAGAGGAAGGCACCATAGAAAATTTGGTACATTGTCAGAGACCCAACAATGACAGAGTTGTCTTCGTCGCTCTTGATCACCTTTATGTAGTAGTCCTGGTACTCCCACATTAGAGAGATGGGCACAAAGCTAAAGGCGGCCATCATCCCGGTTGCCCTTGGGTTCGCAATGAATTCTGAAATTGAAGTTCCATGATCATTGGCAACTGGGTTGTGGGGAAGTGTCCACACAAACACAATCCCCCCAAGGGAAAGCAGAAGTCTCACGTAGCCCCAGAAGCCAAGTTTATCTAGATTCATTGAATCTCTTGTTTTTTAGTTTTTTACGTTCTGCTGCTTCTTGATGAGTTTCTCAAGCTGGTCGAAGGGATCTTGTAACCTAAATGTACACTATTTTTTATTTTTTTTGTGTCGGTTTCCCAGATGGCACAATCACTCCAGTCATTTTTTCCATCAACTGTACGTGACCCACAGCACGCAAAAGAGCCCACAATTGCACTGGGCAACCCCCATGCCATCTACAAGACCTCTCAGCCAAAGACTAACCCCCTACTCGTTCTCGATCGTCGTTTCGTTCACCAAATCTTACCAACAGTTTTCGAAGTTCTAAACACTATGTCCACTGGAGATTACAAGGTGAGTCGCCCGTCCATTCCTTTTCCTGTCCTGTTTTGTCCTGTCCTGTCCTGTCCTGGCCCAACGCCCTTCCCCACAGTAACCCTAACTCTCCTCTAAACTCCTCTTTTCTTTTCTTTCTTTCTTTTCTTTTTCTCTTCCTCCGTTTCTCTTCTCTTTTTCTTTTCATTGCTCTTTCATTGCTCCATTTCAGGTCGCTGACATCAGCCTCGCTGACTTCGGTCGCAAGGAAATTGAGATTGCTGAGATTGAGATGCCTGGACTTATGTCGACCCGTTCTGAGTACGATGGTTCAAAGCCCCTTGCCGGAGCCCGCATTGCCGGTTCCCTGCACATGACCATCCAGACTGCCGTCCTGATTGAGACGTTGAAGGATCTTGGAGGAGACATGAGGTGGTGCAGCTGCAACATCTTCTCCACCCAGGACCACGCCGCCGCGGCAATTGCTCGCGACGAGTCCGCCGCAGTCTTTGCCTGGAAGGGGGAGAGCCTCGAGGAGTACTGGGACTGCACGCTGAAGGCCATCACCTGGCCCAGTGACGACGGGAGGGGGGACGGGCCCGACCTCATCGTCGACGACGGGGGCGACATGACCCTCCTCATCCACGAGGGGAAGAAGGCCGAGGACGCCTTCAACAAGGACAAGTCCCTCCCGGACCCTACCTCCACCGACAACGCGGAGTTCAAGATCGTCCTCACCATCATCAAGGGCCTTCTCGAGGAGGGAGTCACCGACAAGTGGAACAAGCTCGCCTCCCGCATGGCTGGAGTCTCAGAGGAGACCACCACCGGAGTCCACCGCCTTTACACCATGGAGAAGAACGGAAGTCTGCTCTTCCCTGCTATCAACGTCAACGACAGTGTCACCAAGTCCAAGTTTGACAACCTTTACGGGTGCAAGCACTCGCTTCCCGATGGTATCATGCGCGCCACTGACGTTATGTTGGCCGGAAAGAAGGTGAGTGAAGAGTGAAGAGTGAAGAGTGTGGAGTGAAGAGTTAAGAGTGAAGAGTGAAGAGTGAAGTGGAATTGAAGTAAAGTGAAGTGGAATTGAAGTGGTCTTGAAGTGGAATTGAATTGAAGTGGTCTTGAAGTGAAATGAATTGAATTGAAGTGAATCGAAGTGAAGCAAAGTGAAGCAAAGTGAAGCACGGCACATTAGATTATTGCACACATTCTAATCCATTTTACCCCACCACACCCCATCACACACCCCACCACACCCCACCACACCCCACCACACAAATAGGCCGTCATCTGCGGCTACGGAGACGTCGGAAAGGGATGCGCCCAGGCCATGCGCGCCTGCGGCTCCGTCGTTTACGTCACTGAGATTGACCCCATCTGCGCCCTGCAGGCGTGCATGGAGGGCTTCACCGTCACCACCCTCGACGACGTTGTTGGCTGGGCCGACATTTTCATCACCACCACCGGAAACAAGGGAATTTTGATGGAGGAGACCATGAAGAAGATGAAGAACAACGCCATCGTTGGAAACATCGGACACTTTGACAACGAGATCGACATGGACGGTTTGATGAAGGCCACCACTAGGAACAACATCAAGCCCCAGGTTGACAAGTTCATCTGGCCCGACAACCACGGCATCATCGTCCTTGCCGAGGGACGCTTGTTGAACTTGGGATGCGCCACCGGCCACCCCAGTTTCGTCATGAGTGCCAGTTTCACCAACCAGACCCTTGCCCAGCTCGAGCTCTGGAAGGAGAAGGAGAGCGGCAAGTACGCCACCGGACACGTCTACGTTTTGCCCAAGATCTTGGACGAGAAGGTCGCCAGGTTGCACTTGGGAAGCCTCGGAGCCAAGCTCACCGTGTTGAGCGCTGAGCAGAGCGAGTACATTGGCATTCCCGTCGATGGACCCTACAAGCCGGACTCCTACAGGTATTAGAAAATGTAACAAAAATTCTAAGACAGATTTCTTTCAACTTCTTTCGATTTGATTTATGCTATATATGCTATAAGCTATATATGCTATATATGCTATTTTAAAAGGAAAAAGGCAAGAGACTATTATATTTTTGTGTTAACCCCCTCCATCATCCACTTCTTCAACCCCACAGAATTCACCAACCAACCTTCTGGCTCCTTTACTCCCCACCAATCGATGCTTTTGTTGTCGGTAAAGCCGCTCGTGCCACTCACAGCGCCCCCCGTGCCGCCAGCTTCCGAAGCGCTTTTGGTACTTCCCCCGCCCTCTTCTCCCTCCAACGGACTAGGGCCACCCTCCAACGGACTAGCACCGGAAATATCTAGTTGTGTGCTGTTGTTGTGGTCTCCCGGCCTGAGGAGCTTGAAATCGCCATAGTCTCGGATTTTTTCCTGGACAATCATACCATCAACATGCTCGTCGTGAAAAAAGAAGCCATAGGGATCCACCGCCACGGCGGTAGCCTGCCCCCCCCCTCCCTCCCTCTCGTTGGTCTGATTGTTGTATTGCCCCCCCACTATATCCTCCATATTCGCCGTCGCCGCACTCGTATAACCTATATTGTAATTCAAAGCCATATCGTCCCCAATGACAAGCTGCGAATTGTTGCTGTTGTTCTCGTTGTTCTTATTGTATGCCGCAAACGCTTTCGCGAGAAACTCGTTGTCCCTGATCATGCTCAGCTTGCTGGCGATCTGCGCCGAGCGAAGAAGGTGCGAAAACGAATTGAGTGGGTTGGTTTAGTATTGGCTCGTATATATTTCTCATCTTCATCAAGGCTCGCTCGCTTCGCTCGCTCACCTGCTTGAAATCGTCTGGGTTTTTTGTTCGTTTTTGTTTTGGGAGTGGTGGAAGTGGCTGCGTGCTGTCAGGTTCTGGCTCTGGTGGCGGTGTCGGGTTTGGATATTTTATTGGTTGCTGCGATTGTTGTTGATGTAGCTGCTGCTGTAGCTGCTGCTGCTGCTGTTGTTGTTGTAGCTGTTGCTGCTGCTTGAATTGTTGCTGTTGCAACTGCTGCTGTTGCACCTGCTGCTGCTGCTTTCGTTGTTGCGTTGGTCGCTGGCTTTGTTGATGATTGTTATTATTATTATTGGAATTTACGGGTGGCGCCATTCCTACCGCATGAACAACCGGTGGGGGGGCGATACTTTTCGGAGGGGCAGCCTTACGAGGAATTGGTTTTTTTTTGGGAATGACTGCTGTTGCTGTGGTTGCTGTTGTGGATGCTGTTGTGGTTGCTGTTGTGGACAAAACATTATTGGGAACCTCCCGCGGTCGCTTCTTCCCCTTTGAGGCAGTGGAGAAGGGGTGATTTTGGTAGAAGCTCCTGATGTTGTCAGTGGAATAGCTGCTGAGGGATTTGAGGTGCGCAGCCTCAGAATCTTTATTATTCTTGTGAGTTACGGTCTCGGTGGAGGAAATTGACTCTAACACAATCCACCGTTTTGAGCCAACGGAGTACGTGGATGTGAAGCCGGGGGCAACATACCCTCGCAGAATAGCTAGTTCCCGAGGATCGCACGTGGATGCCATGGCCGAGATCGAGGAATTATTTAATAACTTTTTAGGGTAAGGAGGGTTAGCCAGTACCGACATGAGCTTCAGCACATCATTTTCCATTAGCATATTGTAGTGGAGATTGTTAAGGAGTTTACTTGGAAGAGATTTCGTCGTGGTAATTCACTAATTCTATAAAAACTGAAAAAGTCAAAATAAACCAAAGGCTATCTATGTATAGGCCCCCGATTGACCGCGACCCCCATGAAACCCGTGGCGCGGATCGCAAGGTGGTTTCCGGCAACCCCAAAGCACCCAAAAACCAATCGATGAAAATTCCAAAAAAGCAAAGAAATGTGTCATCGAAGAATACGCTGCCCCCCCCCCCAAAAGCCCCAAAAGTTTTCAACCCCTTAAAAGTTCTGGTTGGAGACGTTGTTCCTATCGCCATAGACAAATTCAATGAGTCGAACTACTCGGTAAGTGTGGTGGTGTAATCGAAAAACGACGGCAATTATTCTAACCCCCCTCTCTTCACTCACTCACTCACTCACTCAGTACTTGATCAAAACTTCCAATACCTCCTGCATTCTTGTGGATCCATCTGACCCCAGCCTTGTTTTGAAGAAGGCTGAGAGCCTCAACCTCACTCCCTCTCACATCCTTGTCACCCATAACCACCAAGACCACGCCGGCGGAAGTTTGGAGATCATCCAGCACTGCCTCGGCTGCGAGGTGATTTCCTCCAAGGTGAGAAATGATTGATCCAAGCGCGAAATGGCAGCAATTAAACTACAACTAAACCAAACCAAACCAAACCAACAACTCGCTCAGATCGACAACGTCAAGGGCATGACAAAATCAATGACCCACATGGAGGAGCTAACGGTCGGCAGCGTAACCGTCCGCGCGATGCTAACCCAGGGGCACACCAAGGGCCACCTTTGCTACTACATAACAAACAAGATGAAAACCGGCGCGAACGTCAACACCCCGCCCTTCATCTTCACCGGCGACACGCTCTTTTTGGGGGGGTGCGGTAAGCTCACTCAGGGGAGCGCCACTCAAATGGCAAGCAGGTGAGCGATTGAAGCGAGCGAGCTTTGTGACAGAATAGTGCGAAGCGACTAACTCACTCCTTAATTCACTCCTAATTCACTCCTAATTCACTCCTAATTCACTCCTAATTCACTCCTAATTCACTCCTAATTCACTAATTCACTCCTAATTCACTCTCTTGCTGGCGCAGCCTGTTGCTCTTGTCCCGGCTGCCCGCCCACACCTTGGTATACCCTGGGCACGAGTACACACGAAGCAATTTGATTTTTGCTAGGGGTGTCGAGCCCGACAATAATTTTATCCACGAGAAATTGAGGGCGATTGAGGGCAAGGCCTGCACCGTTCCCGGAACGATCGGCGACGAACTACAAACAAACGTGTTCATTCGAGCGGCAAACAAGACATCCTTGCCCAGTCTAGGGCTCAACGTGAGTTGTTTGGACATTACTAATCCCAACGAGTTTGTGAGGCTTCTGAGGGAGGCCAAGAACAAGTTCAAACCAACTCCACAACAAATGGTGGTCAACACAAATAATTTTGACGGTTTTGCAGAGGCCTCTGATGGGAATGATGATCCAGGGGCGGCGGCTATGGCGGCGGCGGCGAGTGGGAATGTCCCAATGGAGACGGAGATTTGATTTAAAAAACTAGGGGGAGGAATTTGTATATTTTCGAAAGTTTTTTTCAGTTTTCAGTCATAAAATTATTTCCGGACACGTCGTTCCAGTAACAAACCGTCTCTTTTCGTCTACACCAGTTGTGCTACACCTAGACGTTACGTTTTCTCAGTGACACCGCGGCGAGGCCGCGGCTCTCAGAACCTTGCTCAATACACTCCTCCTCCGTGAGCTAAATGTGAGACGACTTTCGCTTACTGCTCCCTCAACTTCCACCATTCTGTTTTCTTGTACATATATATTATTGTTATTTTATTTTTGCCTCTGTACCCCAGTGACGCTACGACACTGTGCACATTGCTCCAGCTCCTCCTGCCGCCTTCAGCTTTCTCCTTTGTTTCGCCTTCCATATTCTGCTGCTGTACTTCTTCTCGATTATTTCCTTGACCATCGTGGGGAGAATCACTTCTGCTTCTTTTGACCTCGCCTTTCTTCTCTTCTTCGTCAGTAGCTCTCTCTTCTTGACCACCGCGTTGTGCATGCGAATCCACTTTCTCATTCTTGTCCAGGTACTCGAGCTCGTCCGCCTCCTTGCCTGCTGCTCTCCATCGAAAGTTGATGAATAATTAATTCAGATTTGGGCTCGGTGCTGAGCAAGTGGCAGATTAAGAACTCTCCCATGGTGAAAAAAGATATTTGAGCATTCACAATTCCTCAGCCCTTTTCTTCCCCAAATTTAATGATGCGACAGAGCCTCGAACAGCTGAACTTGCTCGAACGCGTGCGAGCTTCTCTCGGTCTCCTTTGTGCTTTCCATATGCCAGATCTCTATCGTGAATTCTTTGCAACTCTTTAGGGGTTGGCACACGCTCCTCCTCCTCCTCCTCCTCCTCATCTTTCTTCCCCCCCTTTTCTGCTGTTGCGTTTGAATTCTCCAGTGAAGCCAATGGAATTTTCTTCTTGAAACTCGATAAAACACCTGTCGGCCGCCCAGACTGCATGCAATTTCCCATTTCTGATGGGTGGTGGGAGATTGGGTTCTTAGAACTGCGTAGAGGAGGGTGGGTTGTGAGTAGAGGATCAAGAGATTTTTGTTAGTCCGAAAATCTCTTAAATGTGAAATCAGTTCGTTATCTAGAATTGGAAATTCAAAAATGGTCATCATGATTGTCACTAGTCCACCAAATATGCCCTATGCAGCCGACATTTCCACGCTGAACGGCTATTTGACAAAAGAATCTGCGAAGCCAAAGCTCCTCGGTTCTTCCAAAACAACGAGGTACTTTGTAGTCGAAGAGATCACAGGAACAGCAGGCAACGAGCTTGCCCTGTGCTATTACAAGCACAAGAACGACAAGGAACCCAACGGGTGGTTCTTCCTGAAAGATGTGACTGACGTTGAGGAAGATACAGACTACACCAAGGGTGGTGTGTGCGGCCTGTTGGTCGTGAACCACCCGGCGAGGATGTTCCGGCTGCATGCACCATCCTTAACAGAGCACAAGCTGTGGATGGACGGGATGGTTGCCCTGTGCGACGATGCTGTTGTCACCAGAAATGGCGTGGAGCAGCCGAAAAAAGAAAAAAACAACCTGGAAGTTAAGAAGAAGAAGAAGGGGGGGGAGGAGGAGGAGAAATGCGACAACGAAACTGGGGAAGGGGACGAAAACGTTTGGTCGAAGGGCGAGGACGGGGAGGATGACTACGACGAGTTCAGGTCGGGGCCAAAGGACACGGCAGAGACCCGTCAGCAGCGCAAGAACAAGCGAGCCGAGCGGCGAGCGGAGCGACACCAGGAGAAGCCCTCAAGAGGCAACAATGGCAATGGTGGCAACAACAACAACAAAAGCAACATAAACAATGACAACACTATTAACAATGACAACAACAATGACAACAACAATGACAACAACAATGACAACTCTTCTCATCAGCAATACCACGAAAACGAAAACAACAACACCAACAACGACGAGGAAGGACTGCCACCTGACAGCAGCAGCTACGACCATAGGCGCAGCCACGAGAAGAGGGATTACGGCGAAGCAACAAATTCAAGGCTGGGGCAAGCTATTAGCTCCAGCAGCTCGAGCCCTGCCAGAAGCGGCAACAAGTCCAGGGAGAGCAGTCGGCCGAGTAGCAAGAACGGGATGGTGCGCGAGAGCCAAAACAATAAAAACAACACGGGCAACGACCAACAAGAATCAGAATCACAATCAGAATCCAAAGTCAACGACGAAGAATCGCAGAGCGAGTCGCAGAACTATGATAACGACAGCGAGCAGAGCGGCAATTTCGACGATAAAAGGAGAATACAGTTTTCGAAGAAGAACATTAAGAATAAGAACAAGGATGAGGAGGGGAAAGAGGGGGAAGGGAAGGAGGAGGAGAGGGTTCTGAACGGTCAATTTAAGTTCGGAGCTGGGTTCGACGACGGCTCCAGAGAAGGAGCTGAAAAAGTGGAGAAACAGACAACGCAGCGCACCGACAACGGCAACGGCAACAAAGCCAGCGTGGCGTCCCTCGACACGGAAGAAGACCTCCAACGCGCTTTGCTGCTGGCAAACGATGGGGGCGTTGCAATGGAGGAGGTGAGCGTGCACGACACTTGCGTTGAAGCTACAACAAAACTAACAAAACTCACTGCCTGGCGCGGCGCAGAGCACCCTGTCGTCAGGGCGACGAGTCGGCGGAGCGGCAAACTCGACCCTCGCAACAGGCCAGGCGTTCGGCAATGGGGGCAAGGGAAAGAGCGACACGCCGGCGAAGGGGGCTCTGAGCAGGAGCGGGAACGGGGGACAGAAGGGGGGGGGGGGGGGGGAGAAGAGCACCATGGACGATACCGAAGAGGAGGAGGAGGAGGAGAAGAGCGGCGACGTTGTACTGCCCAAGTACAACAAGGCCGATGACGAGGACTTTTGGGGAGTAGAGGGGTCGAGCCCCAGCGACAAATTCCTGGCCAAGGGGAAGCAGATTAGCTTCCATTTCAACGACAGTGACAGCGACGAGGACGTCGATCTGGAGAAGGAGGCGGAGGAGAGGAGGAAGGCGGTCGAGAAGGCGAGGAAGGCAAAGAAGGAGGAGGAAGAGAGGGAAGAGAGGGAAGACAGGGAAGAGAGGGAAGAGAGGGAAGACAGGGAAGAGAGGGAAGACAGGGAAGAGAGGGAAAAGACAAAGGAAAACACAAGCACAAATATGAATTCAAAAACAAAGGGCAAGAAGATGGAGCCGCCGGGAGGGAAACCGCCCAGCAAGAAAAACATGGCGCCGCCGGACTTGCCGCCGCCGAAGAAGGAGGGAACAACAAAGAAGCCGACAGAAAGAGAAACAGCGAGCGCCAACGTTAGCACACCGACGAACCAGAAAATTTTGAAAACTGGGCTGACGCCGGACAGCAACTTTGCCATGGAAAATTGGGACGACGAGAGTCCGGATAAGAGTAACAGAAGGCGGCGAGAGGTAGATTTGGAGGACAGCATGAACAGCGAGGAGGGAGGAGGGGGGGGAGGAGAGGTCAGAAAAAAAATGCAATTTCAGGAAGAGAAGGATAGTTTGGAGGACAGCATTGACGTTGAGGAGAGTAAGAGGGGGTCGCCAATTGGGAAGGGAGGGGAGGCTAGTGCTAATACGGGTATCCTCGATGACTGGGATTGATTCAAATAGTGCAATCTTTTTATTTTATATATCGTGACAGCCATAACCCTGATGAGAGTCTTTTTCCTCAACAAATCGGAAATTTCATTCTTCGCGGAGGGAATTTCCACGGCGAGTACCCTGCCAAGGCATTGGACTTTTTGGCCGTAGGAATCACCGAGCTTGCGTCAAATAGCGAGAATTTCTTCCTGTGACGCGCTCTAATCTGCCTCTCAAAGCTGCATTCTCATCTTTAAACCTTTGAATCTCCTCCTGTGAGCGATCAAGTTCGCCTCGCACCGCTGCATTCGCCACACTCAACCTGGCAATGATGTCCTCAGGATCGCGCTTCCACTCGTTGGGATGATGGGGAGTTGGTCTGGGGAGAGGAAGGAGACGATCTCGGTGGTGACGTTGTAGCCGCCGTCGTGCACGCACTCGCCGAGTAGTCTTATGGTGTGTGCGTGGGTTGAGAAGAATTCCCACTTGTAGACATGTGGAGAAGGAGATTTAGGATTGGGGACAGGCAAGAGGGCGCAAATATGAACTCTCGACAGGGTGTGATTCTAACCGTCTTAATTAGTTTGCCGACACAATGCAGTTGGAATCGGCCGTGATGGTGACCTGATTGGTGTGGAATTCCTGCTCGAACGTGTGCTTGAGCTCGAACAGATCTTCATCTTGTCGTCGTCACCGGCACTCACAAGAACACGCCCGTTGGGGGAGTATGAGACGCTCATGACGTCATTGGTGTGAGCCTGGTCGATGCTCTTCACCAAGCTTCCATCGGCAGGGTTCCAAAATTTGATGGATTTATCCCAACCTCCGGAGGAGCAAAGGAGTTTGCAGTCGGGAGAGAACGAGAGGGACCTGACGCTGTAGGTGTGGCCCTCCAACGTGTGCGTCAAGATGGCATTTCCCTCGTTGAAGCTATAGGTCTTGACGAGCTTGGCGGTACTTCCAGTAGCCAGCTGCTTGCCGTCTAGCACACTGCATAAATACAACCCGTGTGATTCTCAAGCACTTGCACTCTCGCCCACTCGCCACCCTCCCCATTCGGAAGATAGCAAAGACCCTTGACACCATGGGCAAAAACATTGTCAGCTCGATATTCTACATCGGACTTGGTAGCATTGATATTATTGGGATGTGTTATTTTCACGGTTGTGCTTAATGTGTTTCAAAGTTTTTATGGTATATTTATTGTTACTTTGTTTGATGTGTTGATAACGTGTTGATTAATTTGTTCTTCCAGATGTGCACATGTGGTGATATGCGCGTAGATATTCACATAAATTGCTTGAAACTTCTGGAACAAAAATGAACGTCAAGATCGACCACATCAGTTTCTTGTCCGTCCTCAAGCGCCTATCTACACGCAGTTCCTTAAAATGTCGAAGTTTAATTTACAGCCACATTCTTGGAGAATCGTCAACACCCCTTTCAGAACTTTGTATAAGCGAGTTTTCAAAAATCAGTGCTTTGATTAGCAGTGAGCAATTATCTTCCTCCGAGTCCCTATCCTCTTCCCCGTCCCCGTCGTCCCAACCACCCCCTCTTCCTGCTTCTCCAACCTCCATGTTCTCTGTTGCCTCCCCCACCGAATTCAACCCTGGTTCCAATCACGATCTGAATCCAGAACTGTGGTTTCATTGGATAATGTTTGAACCCGTGTTTTATGTTGCTTCCCTTCTTCTCTGTCTGGTCTACCTGGCCATTACCAAAATTGACAAGAAGATAGCAGCAATAACCGAGGTGGATCCGACCTTAAGGCCAATATCCCGGTGGAAGATTTGTGCGGGGTATTTCGTGACTCTAACTTCGACAGCAAAACGCGGTGTAATTAGAAAAAGGCGTAAGACTAAATAAAGGGGGAAGAAGTAGAAGTATGGATTATCTTATGAAGTTAAACTAAAGGATAGATCTTCTTAGACTGCATTTAAGGGCTGGTGTTAGTGTGGGTTGGAAAATTTAAATTCACACGCCAAATCACATCCACATTCACATTCAATTCGCTCAGACTGACGTGCAAACATCTTTAATACGAGATCATGGTGTTACAAATATGCAACAGCGTTCAAAGTGTATAGCGTTGGCTTTTCTTCACTGCAATTCAATTAATCCAACTCCATCCAAATTCCCATCCTAATCCTATCACTCACCAATAAATGCTTCTCATACGGCTTGACCGGATGGACCCTCCTCGTGTACAACTCGATTTCGTTGTAATCCCTCTCGTCACTTGTCACAAACGGACCCTCACCAAAATCGTTCTCGAAAGCCGAGCTCATAATGTACTTTTTCTCATTGCTGCACATGAAACGCAAATCCTCTCTGCAAAATATCGAGTTCATTACGGTCTGTTCCTGCCTGTGGGTGGCGCGAGTGGCTCCTGGCGGGTTTATGCACTGTTCATTTAAACTGCAGAGGGCCATCTCCTTCAAAACTTCGACGAATCTGTTTTTTTTCTCACTTTTGTGCACCCCAACGAAAGTAGTCGCACAATGCTGATAACTTTCTTCCTCGACGCCCACACACCCCAACCCACTCACACATTCCTCGTGATGAAATTGCCTGTTCGGGAATCCGTACGGGTGCTCTATCAAGAAGTGACCATTCCGCTTCAACCTCCTTCTAAACTCGTTCAGTGGTTTTCTAATTTCTGTTCCAGCGTCAATCCACAGTAGCCCCCCTCCCTCCTCGAGACGAACCCACGAATCCCAAATAGCTACAGACTTGAAAGCGTACTTGCCCGGCTCCCTCACATGATTCGGAGTTGCGAATCTTTCACCGCCAATATCAATTTCGTTCGGTACTTTTCTCACAACTACGTTGCTCCAGGACCCAACCTGCTTCAATGCAGCTGGATTCAAACCCAAATCGTAGAAGACGATCTTGGCGGTTGGAACTTCCCAGTAGTGGATCGAGCCGATCAGGTTCTGGAGCCGGCCATCGTCAAAATATTCCTGCGAGGCGCCTGTCACGAATGTCAGATCCTCACTCTCGCCCTGGCCCTGGCCCTCGCTCTCGCCCTCGCCCTCGCCCCCACCCTCAAAAACATCAAATTCAATGTAATCAAATGGACAATCGCCACTGTCATCCCAATGGACAGCAAGCGAAGTTCTCCCAATTGGAAGGTTTCGTATTCGGCTCCAGGATGAATTTGGGTCAATGCATTTCGTTAACGTATCGTTGAGATAAACGCAGACGACCTGTTGCTCCTGCTCCTGCTCCTGCTCCTGCTCATGCTCCTGCTCCTGGTGGTCGAGAATTATTTCTAACCCGCCATTTTTGCTGTACAACCCTCCGTGCTGGGGAGACGTCAATTTAACATTGGACTTTGGCAAAATGCACCTCTCGTCCCCCACCAGAAAACTGAGAGCGCTACGTGTCGGGCTCGACACCGACTTGCCCGGCGAGTAACCGGGGAAATTCGACAGCTCGACCCTGAATGTGTGGTGCCCGGGGGTGAGCAGTTCGGGCTGAATTAAAATTTCCGATTTGTGAGCAAATGGGTATGTTTGCTCTTCTAATGGGTTTTCGTCCAAGTACACTCTCATGGTCGAATTTGGCAATGATTTCTGCTGAAAGATTGCATCAGACAACCTGTCGAATAAGTGGTCACAGTTTGTCAAGGATAAACTGTCAGAGGCGCACAAATCGTCTATTGAGGATTTCAGAACCGAAGGAGGGTAAGTTAGGAGGATGTTGCTGTCCAAGTAGGCGTTCTTGAATTGGCGGTTGACCGCGTATGGAATAGAAACGCAGCTAGTTGAGGGGTTGGGGCAAGAGGTCGAGGTTAACGACCATTGTTCGAGGGAGTAGGTGAGGGATATTGATATCGTTAGAGGGGAGAAGGAGGGGAAAAGGGGGGGAAAGGGGGTAAGGGGGGGGGTGAGGGGTGAGGGGGGGGTGGACGCTTCCAGCCAGTGCATATCAATTATGTTCCAGTGTGAGGGTGTGGTTGCAGAAGCAATGGTTTGGTTTGTAATGATTACTATTGTCTGCGAAGTTGATCTGGAATGTGGATCATCTACTTCAAATCCTTCTGTTCTAATTCGAATGGAGAAGAAGAAGAAGAAGATGGAGAAGGAGGAAAACAGAATATTCATTCCCCAAGTGGTTTGACAAAGTGAAAAAACAATTTTGTAACTCAAATTTGACTCAAAACAAATCTCAAATTCTCAAATTGCGCCAAATTGCACACAATAATTTAAACACCCTGCAACTCTACCTCGCTGATTTCGCTCACAGCCACGCTGGAGCTCATGACGCTAGAGCTCATCGACGACCGCAATCTCGCGCTACTGCTGTAATACGCAACATCTGGATCCTCGTCCTCACCGCTCTCCATCGAATCCTTGCTCTTCCCACTGCTCTTCCCGTCGCTTTTGTCACTCTTTAACGTGGACAAACCCCCCAAATTGCTGGTGTTCAAGTTCAGACGACTTTTCAGGAACTGCTTCTTCTTAACTCTATTCTTCAGCACGAAGCAGCTCACCCACACATTCACCAGCAAGATTAAGCTCCCGCCACCCCCGGAGGCACCGAAGAACGCCCCCTTGGAGCAGCTTGGAAGCTTCATGATGTAATCCTCTCCACGCATCGCAAGTCCAAACGAGGCCAATAAGTAGTACGCATTACCCATGGCTGAGGTAAACGTGAC
>Ga0302116_1001293_pt1 | contig 15102 bp, 16 predicted proteins | sample AG5_SCM_MG_FD_203124 | JGI IMG/M metagenome (GOLD analysis project Ga0302116, IMG submission 203124) | Marine microbial communities from Western Arctic Ocean, Canada - AG5_SCM | ecosystem: Environmental > Aquatic > Marine > Oceanic | place: Canada: Western Arctic Ocean | collected 2017-10-01 | reverse complement strand
AGCAACTGCATTTCGATTTGAGGAGGATTTTCAAATATTCAATGATGATTATATTGACTATGCTATATTGGTGCCTGGTGTTCGGGTGTTACCAGTTAGTGTAGAGGACAATGTCGACTGGGCGAAAAATGGTGTTTTGTTTTCTCTTATTTTGTCAGGGTTTTTGTTTTTGTTGGATAGTTTCCCCCTCACACAGCCCGATTGCGTAGTTCGACCCGCTCTCATTCTGAGGTAAGTACGCGCAGCGCTGAATGTATTTTGATGTCGTGGCAACCCCTTTACAATAAAGATCGCAAAACTCACAAGCACCACTCATCTTCTAACTCCTACCCCCACTCCTATCCCCCTTCAGCCGAGGTCATTTGTTGAGTCCTGTAGGACCAGCGTCTTAATGAGCTATGGGGAAATTCCTCGGAGATAACGCCAGAAAGTGGCAGGCTTAACCGCCCTCCGGACCTTCACTCAACCCAAATGGCGAAGATGGCAGCTTACTTGTTGCAAGAGCTTGGAAATGAATGAATGTTCGCTCTCATAGCAAAGTTATTCGGGTGCGAGTACACACACTTTAGGTTACACTTTAGTTACTCGTCACTCAACGAGGATTAAGTGTGTGGGGTTGAGACTCCCCCTATTTTTTACGTTACCTCTAGCGAGGGCTCATTGAGATTGAGGTGCAATTCCTCTTTGACGTCTTTTATGTAACTATAATTTTTCTTTAGTAATTCTTATAACTATTAGGTTTGGGTTGTGTGTGTCGAATTTTCTCATTCTTCTCGATATGTGCTGCTGTAGAATGATGACAACAACACACATGTCATTCTAAAATGAAACTGGCACTCGCCCCCTTTCCTTTCCCCCTTCCTTCTTACTTCTTACGAAGATCAGCTCAAGTATGACAAACCAGCAACGTTGCGATATTCTTTGGGGGTCGGTTCGAAAAATCGCGGGTCAACCTCAACTCGTTTCGAGAGATCGTAATAGTCGTAAGGTTTGGCCAGGATAGCGTATAGCTCCCGAGTTCCCTCAAAGTCGTCATCGTCAACCGCCTTTTTGTATGCTTCAAACATCATCCAGTTACGAGGAACCAGGCAAGGATTGGATTTTTGCATTACCCCTCGACGTTCCTCATCTCCCCCTCCGCTCATTCGAATTGCATACTCGTCAAACAATTCCATCCACCCCCTTTTCTCGTCGTCCTCGATGTCATTGTAGAAACTGTGTGCCACCGCGCTGAAGCAGTCGTCAGCTGACGTCAATTTCTCAACGCTGCGCCGAGCGAAGTGAAACGAGGTGCATTTTTAACGAAGCACGAGACAGCGCAAAAATATTTGAGTGGGTTAGTTCAGTAGTGGATGTAGCCATGTATAGATAGCAATTTTGCACGGGCGAGCTAGTCACAACTAGTGTATGGTGTTGCTGGCTCGCTTCGCTCGCTCGCTCGTCGCTTCGATTCAAAAAATCGCACTCTTTTGTCACAAGGCTCGCTCGCTTCGCTCGCTCACCTGCTCAAGCCCGCAAAGAAACACGTGTAATCTACGCCCGCCTGAGAGCCGTCCATCCCATCGATGAGCTTCCACCAGAGATCATCATCCGACTTCCCTCTCCAATCAACTAGTCCTAGCTTCTTCATCCTCATGTTTTTGTATTTCCTCGTAAAAATGTCCTTGAAGTGAGTGGAAATGATCGTTTGCATCTCCTTCTTCGATTCCTCTTCCACCAGCGCCGAGCTGAGCGCTGCGCCGAACACCGACAAGGCCGTGGAAATGGCCTGTGGTTGATTCAAGAAGTTGTAGTGCCCACTGCCATCTGACGTGAAGGGCTGGAAACTGTGCTTGTACTTCTCCATGAACGCAAACGGGCCAAGGTCAAGCGTGAAGCCGCCCACGCTCAAGTTGTCATTGTTCATGTTTCCTTCAACAAAACCCACACGAATCCAATTCACAACGAGCTCTATCTGTACCTCCACCGTCTTCTTGTAGAACGCAAGAATCAATTCGTCACCAGATAGCTTTTCAAGGTGTTTCATCGAGGAGGTAGTCGCAACGCCGAATTTCACCATTTTCACCATGTTCTCAGTCTCCTCCCTTCGCCACGCTAGCTCCAAGTGGCCAAGGCGCAAAAACGACGACTCGGGGGCCAACCTCGTCACAACACCTTCCTTCTCCTTTATCATGTGGTTGGGAGGGAACTTGGCTCGCGACTCGACGTTTTCCTTATACCACGGTCGGTCTATGAAATCGCCCGTCGCAACAACCGAAAGCACCCGTTGAGATCTCACGCCGAGAGCGTGTAATCCCTCCGACCCGAGGAATTCTCGAATACAACCTCGAAGAGCCGCTCTTCCGTCTGCGCCGAGCGAAGCGAGGCGCATTTTCAACGAGACACGAGTGCAGCGAGCGAGAAAAAATAGTTGAGTAGGTTAGTTCAGTAGTGGGTGTAGCCGTCTATAGCCATATTGCGGGGGTTTATCGCGAGTATGGCTCGTCTTCCTCGAGGCTCGCTCGCTTCGCTCGCTCACCAAAACCGCGGGAGAAGAGGGACCGACCGCAGCCTTTAAGCTGGAACTCGTATTGGTGCTCTCTGTCCTTATCCAACACCTCGAGTATGGATGCGGCTCGCCCGTCTCCAAGTTGTCCGAACCACTGAGTACCACAATGGCAGCCGTAAACTGAGTTCCAAGGCATTACATTGGGGATGATGGTTTGGCCTGAAAAAACTGATGCAAAGTGCTTGTAATCATCGCTGCCCTCATCGTTTTGAACATTGGGGTCCAGGTTAAATTTCTCAAAAAGTGAAGGAGATATAGCCACAATTCGTGCAGCTTCATTGTTGTGGTTTTTGTTCTTCTCCGGGAAAGCCTGAACGTAGAAGCACTCAGACACAGTGCCGGGGCCAATTGTTTGCACCTGGTCGATTGCAGAAGGATTTGACAAACCTTCGCCAAAAGGTAGCAGCTTCGAAGTCGTCGCAAGGTGTGACTCAAAGAGATCGGTGATCATTGAAGCGTTGCGAATCACACGGTTCCGAAAAGTTCCGTGTCGGAAATTGTTGCTGAATGCTGACGATGTGTGTGATATTATTGACCAGAACATCAATGGCCACATCGGTTGAAAAAATATGTAGAAAATATTTTGAGAAAATTGAAAATCTATCACTCATAACAAGCTCTTAACGTCCATACATTTTTAGTCCAAATGGCATCAGGAGCACGCCACCTTGCCCAAATCCACGGGACGGAGGAAGATCGTGTGAACTGCCCCTTTTACTTTAAGATCGGAGCCTGCAGGCATGGTGATACTTGCTCACGAGCCCACCACCCGCCTGCGTTTTCGCAGTGCCTTCTCTTGAAGCACTGTTTTCGACATGTTATCTTAGAGGGTTTGAAGAATTCCCAAGCTATGGCTCAAGCCGAGTCTAAGCAGGCTGGGGGTTCAATTCATGGATCTGGTGATTCAGGTGGATCCTCGAGCAGTGCTTCTCACATTGAGTTTGTGAATCTCTCCAGGTCTGAGGCTTTCCTCGCCCACTTCGAGGACCTGTACCTACTCCTGTCGAAGTTTGGTCGGATCCAAACACTCCAGATTTGCACGAATCTTGGGGAGCACATGGTCGGCAATGTATACGCCAAGTTCAACGACGAGGAGCAGGTGAGTGAGCGAGTGAGTGAGCGAGCGAACGAACGAGCGAGCTTTGATGAAGACGAGCATACTCGCGATGGTTCTCGCGAAAAATTTGGCTTCAGACACAATGGCTACATTCCACTACTAAACTAACCTACACATTATTCCACCTAATTCGTTTGGCTCGCCTCCCCCCTGCTCCATTAAAAATGCGCACAAACTCGCTTCGCTCGGCGCAGGCGAGCGAGTGCCTCGCCCACATTAACGGCAAGTTCTTTGGCAACTACATTATCCAGGGCGAGTTCAGCCCCGTTTCCGATTTTCGCGAAGCTCGGTGCAGGCAGTTTGACGAGGCTGGTTGCGGCCGCGGGCCGCTTTGCAACTTCATGCACTGCTGCCGCGTGCCTGAGGGCTTCTTGAGGACCCTTAGGGAGGATGTAGTGGAGGAGAGGAGGGAGTGGGCCAAGGGGGCGAAGCAGAGGCAGTCGGAGGCAAGGAAAAAGAGGAAGCAATTGAACGGGTCGGATAGCGGTAGTAGTAGCAGCGACAGCAGTGACAGCGACAGCAGCGACGACGATCGTAGGGGGGGGGGTCGTGGCAGCGGCAGAGGAAGAGAGAGGGGGGGTAGGGGGGGAGATAGGGACAGGGACAGGGGTAGGGACAGGGACAGGGGTAGGGATAGGGACAGAGGGGACAGGGATAGGGATAGGGACAGGGACAGGGACAGGGGAAGGAAGAGAGGCAGGAGCAGCAGCAGCAGTAGCAGTAGTAGCGACAGCAGTAGGAGTAGGAGCAGAAGCAGGAGCAGGAGCAGGAGCAAGAGTGTTGATCGTGAGGCCAAGAAGGCCAAAATTACTGACGCACCTGCTCCCGCATCCGCACCTGCACCCGCCCCGGTGGAGGCACCTGCACTTTGTCAAGAAGTCAAAGAAGTCCAAGAAGCAACCCCTGAACCAAACCCAGAACCACCACCCACACCACCACCACCATCAACCACCACTACCGCAGTAGCCAACAAAATCACAGAACCCTCCGTTGGCGGAATAAACTTTGTTGAAACATTTGCGGAGCACAAAACTGTGGCTGAGAACAAGAAGATCACAGTAAAACTCCTCAACTCCTTTCTCCTGGCCAATGACGAGAACTTCAACACAAACCACAAAGGTGGGAAAGGAATGAAAAAGCCGGAGCTAATTAAATTGTGCGATGACCTTCTGCTATAATAAACATAAATTCAAACGGTTCGAAGAATGAAACAGCCAGGTTATTTTACAATCTATTATTCACTCAACCCAATTGCTTGGAGCCGCCAGCGTCTTGATAAGCGGCTCAACCTCGAAGTTATTTGGTACCTTCAAATACCTTGCACTCTCTGGGTTGAACTCTGGTGTCTCGATGAATTGCAAAAACAAATTACTCAACCTGAGCCGCAAGCCCGCCAGCGTTCCCCCGCTCCTTCCCCTATTTAACAGGTCGGCCTCCCTGTCGATCAAATCCACGATATCCCTGCACAGCGCGCAGTCGAACTCGTTGACCGTCCACTTGACGTTAAGCAGCACATCTAACCGCTCTTCGATATTGAGCAGCGGAGTTTGAATTCCGTCGTACAAATCCTTGAGCTCCTTAGCTCGTGTGGTGTACGGCGTGTTGACATCCACCTGCACACCGTTGCTCCCCTCCCACTTCTTGGGCTTGCTCATGTTGTTCATCATTATATTGACCCTCTTCGCCTTGCCCTTGATCAGTGCCTTTTGCTTCAAGTTGTCAATCGTCTGCAGAAGTTTCGTCTCCTTCGCGAGCAGGTCGGCCACCATGACTTTCCTCTCCGCGTCGTCCGCATCGGAGACCCGAATTTTGTGGTGTTCTGACAGTCTCCATGTTTCAAGCTCGTTGTAAAGGATTTCAAAGTCTTTTACGCTCTGTTGAATGGGGTTTGGGTTGGGGGGTTGGTGGGTTGGAGGGTGGGTTAGTATAATTATGGGTTAGTATGATTATGCGTGGATGGGGCTCCGCATCCTGTGCACGCACCTTGGGATTCATTCTCCTCTCAATCTCGTTCTTCTGCCTCTCACTGCTCGCCCTGACATTGTTCTCCTTCTCCCTCAACTTTCCAAGCTGCTTCTGGTAAATGTCCTCCCGTCTAGCCCAAGCCTTTGACCTGGCCAAGTACCCCCTCCAAAAGCACTGAATCAGCAGCGTGTGTGCCCTCTGCTTCTCTAAAAGCTGAGCGCTAGTGAAGTAAGGTCTCGCCTCCTTGAACTCATCACTGGAGTTGTCCAAGTGTATGTCCTTCCGCTTCATCTGAGTGCCGTACTCACGGCGGTTCTGGGTGGACCGGGAGATCATCTCGAAGGTCTGAGTGTTCCTGCTCCTCAGGTTCTCGACGTTCTTGTGCTTCCGCTCTGTCAGCTCGGTCTGGGTGTTGGCATGGTGATATACCTTTGAGGTCTTCGAGTGCTTGTAACCACCAAGGAAAGATTTTTTGTGGGTTTCAGGAAGCTTGGTGATTTGGAGTTGGAACTGGGATTTGGATCCGTCTTCTAGGATGGCTTGGACGGAAATTTCGTTGGGCATTTTGTAGTCAGGATCGCAGTAACTGGGGAATTGTTCCTCCTCCATGTTGGAAATTTATTAGGACTTTGGATGCAACGGGCAGGGTGGAGGGTTGGTGAGGGATCAGGGGTAGGTATATTGTGCGTGTTGTTTGTGAGTTGGAGCGAATAGAGTTAAAGGTTTATGCTGTGCTGGTCAAATTTCGTCTGTTGTGTTAAAAATAACAAACAAAAAAAAAATGTTCCATCGTTTTTAAATTAAGATTTCCACTTGGAGACATGTACAAACTCGACAAACCCAATCCCCACCTCAACCCGGTTAACTCTCAACAATGGAAACAGCCTGCAAATAATTACAATGTGCCAAGCCGATCGAACAACTCCAAACTTCTTAATAAATTCAATCAGCATACCCAGCGAGCCCAAGCACTGAACGCTCACAAACCCGGGCTCCATGCGCTTTCCCGGTCGAGCAACTTGGCGGGAGGTTTCGACCCAAGGCCCAGCACAACTGGTCAGCCCATGCGGCACAGCCAGTCGACAGGGAGGCTCGGTGGTAATAATAATCTCAGCTGGGGGGGGCAGCCGCAGCAGCAGCCGCAGCAGCAGAGTGGTGCTGACAGTCTGTTGAACAGGTTTCAAGGCAGTGGCGCAATCCCCCCCCCTTACAGTCCGAGCCCAAGCGTGAACGTGAACGTGAATATACCCACAGCTTACACTGCAGAGGAAGCTCCTCCAGAAACGTCAACATCAACGTCATCGTCGCGGCGTAACTCCAACCCGAACAACGGCCCCGGAATCCGGTTCGCCGACGACGTGGTCGACAATGCGAACGCGAATGCGCAGCAACAACAACAACAACAATTTAGCCGACCTTCAACTTCCCAAGCCTCGATGCAATCCCTGCCTGTAGACATGACCAACACCGACAACCTGCGGGAGGAGGTGAAGCGCCTGCAGCTCGCCATGATAGACCAGTTCCGCGGCAAGAACAAGAACAGGTTCACTGGCGGGAGCCAGTTCAGGGCCAAGCCGGCAAGTAATGAGGGGGCGGACTATCCAAGCAGGGTTGAGTTAAACGGCTTAAGGAGCACGGTTAAGAGTTTGCGGGGCGAGATGAAACTGATGAAGGGGGAATACGAGGAGATGGAGAGCAGCGTTGAGGAGACGAACCAGAGGCGGTATCTGATCGAAGAGGAGCTCAGGAAGGAGCACATGACGTGCGTCAATTTGAAGCACCAGCTTGATAAGATGAACGGGTTGTTGGAGAAGCAGATGGGGAGTAGTAAGGTGAGATGAATCCAAATCAAACAAATTTATAGTTTGTTATCTTCATCCTTTCCACCTTGCTCACACTCAGCAACTACTACTACTACTATTACTACCAGGTTAACATGGAACCTACTGGGATGGACCTGCAAATGCTGGAGCAGCGCCTGAAAGAAGCGCTGAAGCAGTGCGACGGCCTCCGCGATGGCAAGGTGAGCACGGCCCGCGAGCTCAAGGTGAAGAGCGAGGAGATCAAGGAGCTCGGCCAGCGGCGGCTCGCGGAGAAGACGCGCTGGGAGGAGGAGCGGGCGAGGCTCTACGCCGAGATCGACCAGTGGAGGAAGAGGAGCAAGGAGAGCTTGAACGCGCTCGAGAGCAACGAGGCAAAGAGCAAGAAGGAGACGAGCAAGATCGAGGAGAAGCTAAGGAGGATGAGCAAGACTGCGGTCGACAAGACTAGCAGCAAGGTGAGCGAGCGAAGCGAAGCGAGCGAGCGAGCGAAGAATACGAGCAAATCACTAATCAAATTATTTTAACTCAAATTCGCTTCGCACCTTCTTTCGCTCGGCGCAGCTGAAGGAGAAGGAAGATGAGATTAGGAGGCTGGCGGCGGAGGCGGAGGGGCTCAGGTCTACGCACGACAAGCTCCAGGCGCTGGAGAAGGAGCACAAGAACGAAAGGAGGAAATCGCAGCAGATGGAAGGTAGCCTAACGGATCTCAGGGAAAAATTGGTGGGCAAGGAGGGGGAGGGGGAGGAGTACAAGGTGAAATTTGAGAGCGCGAACGAAAAGATCATCAGGTTGAACGAGGAGATTGTTGGCTTGAGTGGGATTTGCGACTTTAACGATGGGAAAATAGAAAAGTTGGAGAGGCGGTTGAGGGAGGTTGAAGAGGACGACACTGGGGCGAAAGAAAAGGACAACCTGCTGGAGAAGCTAAAATCGGTCACGGACGAGCTGAGAACCGTGGGAGAGGAAAAGAACAAAGTTGTGAAGAAACTGTATGAGAAAATCGAGGAGTTCGGAGTGCTGGAAGCGAGAAGCGCCAGGGAGCGGAAGAACCACACCAGCAACATGGAGCAGGCGCTGAACAGCATTGTTCGGCTCTGCGTGGTGGCACCAACGGTGAACGTTCAAATGCAGGAAGACAAGAGGTGAGCTAGCGAAGTTGATTGAGCTGGACTTTCCCTGAGTCCCTGAACAACCCCCTCGCACAGAAAGATGTGCCGTGCCGAACCCGCCATCGTGTCCAATTTTGAGCGTCAAATAACCTCCACGTTGGAAAATACGGCTGATTAGTGAATCGCCTTTTTTTGTTCACATTGGCGTGTGCACACACGCCCCTGATCTGGACCATCCCCGAACAAATCTCTCGCGCAAAAGACACATGGCTCTCCACAACTGAACTAACCTACTCAACTATTTTTGCTCGCTCGCTGCTCTCATGCTTCGTTAAAAATGCGCCTCGCTTCGCTCGGCGCAGCATGAGCTTCAAAGCACCGTTGCCGAAGGAGAAGATTCGGCACTTTGTGCAAGACCAAGTTCTGCCGAAATTTGCCAAAATCTTCGCACAGCCAAAGGATGGCTGCGCCCCGGATGGAAAAGCAAACTTGGACACTTGGCTTCAGAAAGTGCTGGTCGAGATGCAGCAGACGATTGAGAAGCACTTGGCCAAGGTGTTTGGTGGCCGATAGGTAAATTTAACAAAACTATAATTGAAAGCGTAGACAGATTTCCAATCAAATCTTTAGCAGGTACATATTTTAATTCCACATTTCTTAGTCAATCACTCTCACCACTCACTCTCAACTCATATCCCTGTAGCCCTTCCAATCAGCCGGCGGTACCCCGCCCTCGTAGTCATTGTCCATGTGACGCAACAGGTTGATAGTCGGTCCATCCTTTCCGTTGGTAATCTCTAGAATCCTCGCGAACTTGTCCCTCGCCGCCTGCCAATCCCCGGCTATGAAGAAGCCCATCCCCTGCCCCCACACCACCCTTATTTCGTCGTTCATGTGGCTCCTCATAGCCACGAGGTCCAAGTCCTTCTCCCAGATGTCAACCGTGAACTTCTCCAGTAAAATTTCCGGCGCGTCACCAATGCTCCCATGGTTGCTCTGTCCACCTCCCCCACCACCTCCTGCACCCCCCCCTCCGCCCCCTTCGGTGAGCAGCATGCTTGGTCGCACCTGCCCAGTCCTCCGAATGCTCCCTGACGGACTCTTGGTTAGATTCGGCGAAATTTCAGCATCTCCCAATACTTCGTTCTCGCCCTCAGGAATTGTCTCCTCGACGTTTCTAAAGCTCCTCATGGCCGATCCTGTCTTGGGCTTCATGTAGCTCTGCCTCTTGCTCATGACCTGCTTGCTTCCTACCGGAGAGCTGAGGGATTTCTTCCGGGTGTTGCGCCGGCCGCCAGCGCCACCAGCGCCGTTCTCGTTGTTTTTGTTTTTGTCATTGTTGAACACCGCAAAGTCGATGTCGGGGTTGACGTCGTAGGTGTACAGACCGGTGACCTCGTCCGACTCGCTCTTCTTGATGTTGTCAACCTGCCTGCACCACTTGGTGACGTTTGGGCTCAGAAGCTTGAAGAACGGCTCGGACATGAGGATCGGAACACCGTATTCCTTCGTGGAGGACTCGAGGAACTCAGACCAGTTGACGTGGGGGGAAATGTACGAAGCATCTATCTTCTTATCGCTCCCGATTGCTCCTTCGATGGCCCACCCCATGTGGAGCCCGCACCCCATCTTGCACTTGTACCCGGGCATGCGCTCGTACAGAGTAGACAGAGCTGAGGGGGAGAAGTTGCAGATGAACTCCTCATGGCGCGCCATCTCCGCGGTCGTCTTCAGCAGCGAAAGCAAAGCCTCGTCCCCGACGAACTCCTGCTCGCCCCCTTTGCCCCTCTTCTTCTCGATAATCTTCCACGTCAGCAGGAACGCGTCTCCGATGTTCTTGTTTGCGCTGCCGTGGCACTGCACCACAATGCCGTGCAATATGTGCGCGATGCGGTTCACGAACAGCATGACCTCCTCCTGCAGGCATTCAGTGGTGTCGGTGAAGTTCCTCACATCGCAAAACCCGAATATGCTCTCGATCTTGACTCCGCTGCCCAGCAAGTTCATCGTCTTGTGGTCGCCGTTGGCCAGGTTTTTGCTGATAATTTCGGCCCCCGCCTCGCCAAAGCCAACCCTCATCAACCCGGCGATCTTGGTGATCGTCTGCAGCAGTAGTGTCGTCTCCATGCCGTCCTTGCTATCGTCCAGCTCACTCTTGCTCACGGAAGTGAACTCCTTCTTCAATGGGTTCTCGCTGATCTCCCTGACCAGCTGTACCATCTTCTCGATCGGAATCAGCACGAGTCGGTTCACCTCGCTGCTGAACTGCATCGTTCCACCTCCCAGCAGCAAGATGACGAAGCTGGTCAGCAGCACGCCAAGCAAGGCGCTGTCTTGATTGTCGTCCCTCTTGTAGAAGTAGAATGCTGTGCTGCCCTGGCGAATCTGATCGTACTCGCTACTCCTGAGCGTTGATTTGATCTGTCCTATTGACTTGAACTTGTAGTCGTAGTAGGGGTATTCCAAGTGGACGTTCTGCTCGAAGCAGGACTCGTCGTCGCAGTCCCCGGTGTTCACCCCCATGCAGTTCATGCTCTTCTCCTTGAATATATAATTCTTAGCGAACTCCATGTTTGCAACGGTCCCCGACGCAGTCGAGTTCGTGTCCATGAAGGTGGACACGAAGAAGTTCTCGGGCGTCTTCATACCGGTGTACATTGCAGTCTCGTCTACGCCCAGCATTGGAATTGCTATCAGCATGCCAAGGATCATGATGATAACGCGCTTTGTGGTTAGGTCGGACATGGCTGCACCAACGTGAGACTCGGGGGGGAGGTTTTCGACGTCATCTGGGATTGGATTGAATTGGATTGGATTGGATTGGATTGGGGTGGGGTGGGGTGGGGGGGTGGAGGGGGGTGGGGTGGGGGGGTGGAGGGGGGGTGAGGGGTGGGGGGGGGGGTTAATTTTGTACAACTCCATCTTTTCATTTTTTTCATCTCTTCACAAAAAAATATTTCTCGTTCTCGTATCATCTCCTCCATCCCACTCACTCACTCACCATCAGCAGGAATCACGTTGCGGCCGTCCTTCTCCTTTTTCTTGTCGCTAAAGTACTTGAAAAGCTTCACCAAGCGAAGCAAGCGAACCATGCGAATGATTCGAACCACGCGGCCAGCTCGAGCGCCGGCTTTTGATGCTTTGGATGCTTTGGCTGACTCTAGGTAATCCGATGCAGCTGGGTCATTTTGGTTTAGGACGTCAAAGTACTGGATGTCAAAAATCATTGTAGTCGTTGCCAACAAATCCAGCCAGAAGTAGAAACTCGCCGTGGCACACCCCTGCCAGATCAACTGAAGGTAGCTCTGGTGCTTGGTTACGTCAATAGCAAAGTTCCCAGTTGGAAGGCTGAAGTAGCCTTCCTTCATGAAACTGAATACAAACAGCTCTACTGCAAAGAGGAGTAGGGCCGTGCCGGACAGCCAGTCAAATGCCGCGTCTGCATCAGAGTCGAAGAAGTAGACCCGGGTATCATCAGCATATAGAGCATAAAGTGTGAAACTAGTCATTACGGCTGTGGCTCCATTGGATTCCAGCAAGTCCATGAGCTTGCCTTGGGGTTTTGGGGGGGGTGGAGCAAGGGAAGTCATTAAGCTTGGAAGGGGGGAGGAAGATTGTGGTTGATTGTTGTTGATTTGTTGTGTGAAGTTTTAACGAGAGGATCAAAATGGAGGGTGTGTTTTTATTTTTTGTTGGTTGTGATGGTGTGTTCTCGGTGGAGCGGATGGCTGATGCGGATGGATGTTTTTATTATTATTGTAACTCCGGCATAAAATAATAGGAAAAATAAAAAAACCTTCATTTTTTTTTTTTAGTTGCTTTTTTGCAGTCTGTCATTGCCGAGGGACTTCTATCCATAATTATATTTAATTATCTAGTAAATGCCTAGTTATATATTAAGAAATTGGGGGCAATGCGTCGGGAGCTGGACTCGCCGCTGGACTAACTTCTTCTTTGATGGTGGGCACGTCACTTTCTGCAATAGCTTTTTTTGTGGCGACGTCGTTTGTATCCGAGCTTGTCTGGTCGATCACGGGTAAGCTCTCAGCTTCCTCCATAGCCCAACTTTTTGCGTCGCTCAGAGCGCTCGCCACAATATTCTCCGCCCCATCTCTATCTCCAGACAAACCACCATCTCCCCCAACACTTGAGTTGGGCGAAAAGCTCGTCTTCCCCTGTGGAATCCGAACGCTCCCGAACCCCTTTCCTCCTTTGGCCCCTCCGAACGCCTTCCTCTTCCACCGCATCGCCAGCATGATGGCTCCAGCTGCATCTCCGAAACCGCTTTCCTTCAACCACTGACCCAACTTATCCATCTGCTCTGCAGCATCGCTCATCAGCAAATCGACGTTATCCAGCAATCCAGGCTCGATCTTTTCCTCAAAGGCCTACAATGTGGGGGTTGGATTGTTTGTTGGGTTGTGTTATGATGTGTTGGGGTTGTGTGCGAATTTGATTTGGGTTAGTTGCATTTGAGCATTTTTCTCATTACTTTTTAATTCATTTCTGTTGAGCACTCACAGGTTGATCCCTTATCGCATTCATCATTTTTGTGAACTTGGGGAGCAAAGCACTCAAAATGTGCTTGCTCGTTGTCAGCGCCTCTTCTACAGAATCTGGAACCAATGCAGCAGTCGAAACCTTGCTCTTGTCATCGCACTGATTGGTTGCCTTCGTAATGACAATGCTGACGTCCCCTAGGTCCTTGGTGAGCTTCTGCGCCATCGTAATAGCCTTTGCCTCGTCACCTTTGTTCTTATTTTTCAGCAGCACACTAGCCAGCGTGTCCATACTTCTGCTCACGAGCATCAATATGTTTGAGAAATTTCTTTCCAGATGCTTCACCATCTCTGGGGTGGCAAACTTTTCGCTAGTCTTCCTTCCGCTCAGCGTTAACGACTTCTTGCCCAGGGATCTCCTACTATGCCTTGCCCCTGCCATGTCAGCGCTAAATCCTTTCATTTCTCCTACAAAACTCTCCTTTCTCTTGAGGGCAGCCTTGTTGGCACTGCTCCCTTGTGCCAAGAGGTTCGAGCCAAGTTGCGTTCCCAAAACAGGTTCACTCGCAGAAGCCAGCATGGTCTTTGGATTGCCAGCATCTGAATCACTTCCTGTTTCCTCAACGATTGTAGATCCAACTATTTCAGGCAGAGGATCAGGATCTCCCAGCCCAAGCAGAGAGCATGCATCTATAACTAGTTCATCATCAGCATCGGTGTAGTTCTCAGTGTCGCTCATGATATGAATGAATGTGAGAACGTGTGACTTTAACTTTTGCAAACTTAAATTTTGCGCTCCTCAAGTGGCTCAACACCAAAAAAAATCTAAAAAATTAAACAAAGTTGAAAATTGTTTTTTTCGTTTTTATTCTTTGTTGATCTCACTCTCACGCTCTCACTCTCACGCTCGCTCTTGCTCTAATAACCCGCCACTTTCGTGTACCCGGATTGCCTCCCCCTAATCCACTTTCCGCCGAAAACAACGCCAAAAACTCCGAAGCAAATTCCAACAAACAATGCAAAGAAATGTCCTCCGCCGATTCCAGCTCCCTCCATCGGCGCTCCGTCCTTGTAGTAGTGGACCTTGTACTCCTTGCCATTCTCGTCTAGGTAGATCTTGTCGTAGTCGTACTCTCCCATGTCGACGAGTTCCTTTTCGCGCTGGCTAGCGGATTCTCCAATTTCTCCCCAGTAGCCTACAGATTCGAGCCACCACCTTGGGTAGAAGATCTTCGCAGGAACGATCATTTCGGCCATTTTGTCGTCAATTCTATATCCGTCGTGGTACTTTGGAATTGAATTGGTTTTGAATTTTTGTTGTTGACAGGGTTAATTTTTGCTTAATTTTTGTTGGTTGAGGTGTTGAGGGGCACCCAAAAAACACATAAACTCACCTTGGCGACCAAGAAGTCGAAGAAGTCCCACCAGCGGTTGAGGGTTTTGGTCGCAGTGTTCTGGCAATATTCGGAAAGGTATTGCTTGGCTGATTCCGGGTCAGATTTGGCCAGGTGAGCGGCCTCCTCCTCGATCTTGGTTTGGTCCGCGAAGAACTTGTCCTCGAGTTCGTGCTGGACACCCTGTACGTCCTCGATAGTGGGGGTGTACCAGTGGTTGGCGTAATTTCCAGCTGTGCAGTGAGCCCAGAAGTTCGCTCCCCTGTCCATCTCGAACAAACTTCCCCTGCTCAAACTGCTAGGGACCTTATCGACAGCCGCGTACACGGGTACGTACGTCGTGTCGTGGGGGGTGAACTGCCCGAACCAGGTAACCGCCAAGTCAACACCCGTGTTCTCGGGGTCAGTGTTAACCCTGCTCTGAGTGACAAAGCTGTAACTCGTGCGGAACAACGAAATCACTCTCTCGAATTGTCCGCTCAACAATTCTGGGCGAGTCATGCCATCAACCTCGCCGCCGTCGTACCTGCTCGGATCTCCCCAAGCGCCTCCCATGAGGCCCTGGGTATTGGGTTGGATTGGATTGGATGGGTTGGGGGTTGGGGGTTGGGGGTTGGGGGTTGGGGGTTGGGGGTGGGGGGTTGGGG
>Ga0302116_1001291_pt1 | contig 15122 bp, 7 predicted proteins | sample AG5_SCM_MG_FD_203124 | JGI IMG/M metagenome (GOLD analysis project Ga0302116, IMG submission 203124) | Marine microbial communities from Western Arctic Ocean, Canada - AG5_SCM | ecosystem: Environmental > Aquatic > Marine > Oceanic | place: Canada: Western Arctic Ocean | collected 2017-10-01 | reverse complement strand
CTTATGAACCGTATTACCCTTCCAGCCCTCATCCTCACTCTCGCGTCCTCCCTCGCCCCCGCGGAAGATTGGCCGCAATGGCGTGGCCCGAATCGCGATGGCCGCTCCACTGAAACCGGCATAAACACCGACTGGAAGAAGAACCCACCAAAGCTCCTCTGGCGCAGTGAAGGATGCGGCCGCGGCTTCTCCTCGGTCTCCATTGCCGACGACACCCTCTACACCAGCGGAAACTTCGAAAGTGGCCAAGGCATCAGCGCCTTTTCCACCAAAACCGGCAAGCTCCTCTGGCAAACCGCCGTCACCGACAAAATCCCCAAGCACGGCTACGGCGGCGCTCGCTCCGTCCCCACCATCGATGGCGACAAGCTCTACCTCACCACTTCCAACGGCCTCATCGCCTGCCTCTCCACCAAAGGAAAAGTCCTTTGGACAAAAGACTTCAAAAAAGAGTGGGACGGCAAAATGATGTCCGGCTGGGGCTTCTCTGAGTCTCCCCTCATCGATGGCGACCGCGTCGTCTGCACCCCGGGCGGAAATGAAGCCTTCATCGTCTCGCTCGACAAGCGCACCGGAGCCACCAAGTGGAAAACGAAACTCGGTGATGTCGGTAAAAAAGGAAAAGACGGCGCCGGCTACGGTTCCCTCGTCATCTCCAATGCAGGCGGCGTAAAACAATACGTGCAAATGGCAGGCCGTGGACTCATCAGCGTCCGCGCCAAAGATGGCCGCTTCCTCTGGAACTACGATAAAGTCGCCAACACCACCGCGAACATCTCCACACCCATCGCCATGGGCGACTACATCTTCGGCTCCACCGGATACGGCACCGGATCCGCCCTCCTCAAAATCACCGCCGAAGGAAGTGGCGCAACCGCCAAGGAAGTCTATTTCCTCAAACCGAAAACCTTACAAAACCACCATGGCGGCATGATCCTTATTGAAGACCACATATACTGCGGCCACAAGCACAACGGCGGCGACCCCATCTGTCTCGAAGTCAAAACCGGCGAAGTAAAATGGGGGCCTGAAAAAGGAGTCGGCAACGGCTCCGCCTGCCTCACCTACGTCGATGGCCACCTCATCTACCGCTACCAAAGCGGCCACGTCGCCCTCGTCAAAGCCACCCCCGATGGCTACGAACTCAAAGGTTCCTTCATGCCCGTCCATCAAGAAGCGGAATCCTGGTCCCACCCCGTCGTCCTCGACGGCAAACTCTACCTCCGCGAACAAGACCACCTCATGTGCTACGAGCTCTAGAGCAGCCAAAAAACCGGGCCACCGGCCGAATGGCGCTGTGTTGAGCGCATTTTCGGTGTTCTCTTTGGATTGCTCAGATCAGAGGCTCATTCAATCTGGGATCACTCAATCTGAGTTTGGCTAAAGGCCAAATAGATACCCCATGGGGCACACATCCTTGTGTGAATATCGCCGTTAGCCAATTTCCTGCTCCTTATAAATTCCTCAACGAAACAGGGATCGAAAAGATTTTCTCTCTGCCCGCTGTCATTAGGATGGAGGAAAACTACAAGGTTTCCTATCGGCACCTGAGGAGGTATCATGGCACTTGAACTGCTCTCCTTATACCACACTCATGCCACACCGCCTCAAGGACACCATCGGATTTGCCAAAAACGGCCCCGCCATTGCCTCAGCCGACGAAGAAGAACGCCTCAGGGAGTTCGTCAACCTGAAGCTCGCAGCGAGAGGCCACGATATCGTGGGCTCGGAAGAGGACTATCCCTTCCTCGATCTTGGACGCTCTCTCATCGCCTCCTTCCAGGAAAAAACCCGCCTCCTTTCCGACTACCTTTGCCCGGTAGACCAAGCGATTCACGACTACCTCGCCAAAACCCTTGGCGATACCGAATCTCCCGCACTAGTCCCGGCCGGAGCCCTCGTTCTGGAGCGTCATGGTATTGGCCGCATGCTCTCGCTCCCTCCCGACCAGGATGTTTTTAAATCATCCATCTTGAGTTCCTATCGCGTCAATCAAGGCGTCTGTCATAATCCCGCTTCCGATCGCCGCACCACCAAGGGTGTCTTTCACGTCGCCGAAGGCGGCCTTCCGGTTCCCGCCGATAAGAAAGAAGTCCCCCTGCAAACCTTTGCGGGACTTCTTAAGGCCGCCCTCAACCCTCCCGAGGACATCATGGTCCTTCCCTTTACCGGCAATAGCGAAACACCAGCTAAGGTCTTCGTTTCCCTCCTTCTTCGTCCCATCGTCTGCCCCGCCGTGCCCGGAGTCTCGAAGGAAAAGCGCATGGAAGTTCGCTTCTTCGCCCCCGGAAATCTCGTCTCCAATCTTGACTTCGTAGAGAGTATTTTTGGCAATGGCGGCGACCCTTACCTTCCCGAGAATGACTCCCGCCTCGATACCGCACATTGGTCCGGACACACCGGGTGCGTCATCCTCGCCCCCCAACTCACGAAGCTCAAAAAGAAGGACCTCGGCCTCCCCCACCTCTCCGCAGCCAGCGACCGTCAAAAGCACGATGGCATGTGCTGGGAATCCGAAGACGAACTCTACAACGATGGCTCCGCCTTCAAAATCACCTCGCGCGACACCAGCGGCACCATCGTCACCCTCATCGCCGACAACTATTACGGCTACTGCAAAAAAGAGGTCAAAACCCAGCTCAGCTACGCCACCAATCTCCTCGGAAACGCCGAAGAAGAACACGCCGGCGGAGCCATCGCTTTCCCCAGTGCCGACCTCGGTGAGGACTTCGCTCTGAGCGAGTTCAAGCGCGACGTCCACCATCGTTTCATAAACGTCGTGAAACGCTACGGAGAACTCATGGACCTTCAGCCCGAAGGCTATGGCATCGACAAAATTCACTCCGATATTTTCTACCTCCCCGCAAATGTCCGCATCCAACTCGACAACCAATCGATCACCTGGAACGACCAAAAGATTTCCCTCCAACCTGGCATCACCTATATCCTCCCATCCGGCTACAAAGTCGAAATGGTGAAGCCCTCCGCAGGCCAACGTTGGCGCCTCATCGGGACCAATGCCGAAGGTACTTTTTGCCATAAACCCTGCACCGTTTCGGGCGGCGGAAAGTCGGAAATCTCCAAATCCCTCTCCGATGCCATGATCTCGGGACCAGTGATCGTCGACAACTTTAAGGAGGACTTCTATGCAGCCCAGGAGCTCGTTCATCGCGACTACGGCGACCGCTACGAGAACCCAAACGAGCCTGGCAAAGAGAGCCGTCCGCTCCTCTGCGCCACCCGTTCGCTGGGATCGGTCATTCGACTTTTCACGCCAAACTCCGGATACACCAAGACCTACAACGAATGGCTTAAAACGATCTCACGTTCTGTGCGCGACCTCGTTTACGTCATCAAGCGCCTCTACAAGCCCGACTGGGAAGAAGCCGGCGGTTGGGCTTCACGTTTCAGTGTCGATCTCATCAATGGCCGCCCTGGAAACGAACTCATCTACCAACGCCAGCGACTCGTCACACAATACCTGCGCGTAGGATTTTCCGAAGATGGAACCTGGCGGACTTTTGGATTGCGAAAGGATTTCTCTCCCGCCAAGAAAATCCAAACCGAAGACGATATCACCGCCTCCACCATCATCCCAGCGGATCAAGTCGAGGGCCTTCACCCCGACATCGTAAAGCCCTCGATCAAGTTCGCCAAGAACTGCGAATACCGCCTCTTCCAAAGACCCGATGATGCCATCGTCCGCGGCTACGACAAGCAGGCGGAGTTGGACTTTAGCCACAAAGGCGTCTTCTTCTCCAACTACGAACCCATCCCACGCGCAGAGGCCGAGGAGATGAAAAAAGATGCCATCCGCTTCGAGCATTTCACCGCGCCAATGCAGAAGATGTTCAATGCTTACCTCGACGCCGATTCACCGGACTTCGTCATCTCGACTCACCTCCCCCGCATCGTCGATGGTAAACCGACCAAGAATCCCCGCTACCTCCAAAACCGCCCCGATCTCGAAGACCCCCGCAGTCTCTACATCGCGGAAATGGGCTCGCGCTTTTTCCGCCGCCTCTCCCACGAAGCTCCCGTTCCCATGCCGGTAAATTCCGTCCTCCTCGGCCGACGCAACAACCCCGCCGAGCCCGGCATTCGCTCGCTCGCCGTTTATGCTCCGATCCACTATCAGGAACTCCCCGAGCTCTTCATGGATTTCATTGCCTCCCTCACCGGCAAGAGCCCCTCGACCACCGGTGCCGGATCAGAAGGTGCCCTCACCAAAGGCCCCTTCAACGCCCTGCTCCCCATCTACGATCTTAATGCCGCCCTAGTGAGCTACATCCTGACGACCGACCACGGCTTCTCCTCCGCCGCCGGGCACATCGGTCGAAAGTATCGCTTCGAACACGACATCTCACTTGTCGTCCCGGAAATCTGGTCGCGCATGTTTATCAACGAACGTGAGCCCGAGTTTCTCATCGAGAATGACTTCCTCGATAAGATCGATGACTTCGAAAAAGACGGCCGCACCATTCACGCCAGCCGCCTCGGATACCGCATCAATGAGAGCTTCGTAAACACCTTCTTCGGTCGTATGTTCTCCGCGCCCGGAACGATCTTCACCAGTGACATGCTCCGACCCGAGGAGCAGTCAGAAGAGGACTATATCGATGGCATCGACAACATCGTCGAAACTCAAAAACGCATCGCGGAAAATTACTTCAAAGACGGCTCCATCGATGTCGCCTGTCCTCCACTCAAAGCCCTCCTCAACATCATGGTTGAGGGTCACTTCGAAGGAAAAAAAATCACCGCTCTCGAAGTACGAGGTTTATTCGATCGCGAAACCGTCCTCGCCTCCAATTGGTATCAAGCCCGCCTCGACACCAAGGTCATAGTTGAACAAAATCTCATCGCACGGAAAATCACCGCTCTGGAAGACTTCCTGAACAAGGAATCCCACGAAAGTGAAATATCCCGGCTGGGAATCCTCGAGAATCTAAAGAGCGCTATGGCGAGGCAAAGCGAACTGGAAACAACCGAATACCGAAACTCTCTTATTGGAACCATCGGAACCGACCCCGCCCTGGCAGAAGCTTAAGAAGTGATTCTAATTTTCGATAAAACCACCTCAAAAAGAGACTGGAAAGTAATAGGATAATTCCCACACAGCCTTGATTATTTTCGTCGAGTAAGCATCAAGATGGTTCTCATCTATTTCCATTTTTGAAAACCATTACGATCTTAGTTCATTCAAATAAATCAATTCAAATCCCGGACACGATCATCGAAACCGATGGCTTGGAAAATAGGGTTGATGTTCCCAAACTGGAGGTAGATTTGTTTGATATCGAGGGCTTCGAGTTCGGAGAGAATGACGGAACTAATGCCTTCTTCGAGGCGGGGTTCGAGGAGAAATTCCTCGGTAAAGTTATGGTGGCCGGGGCGGTAGGTTTGGGAAAAGTAACCGCGAAGTTCAATAGGGGAAGTGGTGAGGCCGGTGATGGTGGTGACGTCCCATTTTTGGAGTGGTGCAGTGTAGCCGGCAGAAAGGCCGGTCGGGCCAGGTGGCCAGAAGAAGTTGATTTCTACTTGGCTACCGGATCGAGCTTCATGAGTTCGTGTTTTCTTGGTAGATCCGGGAGGGAGTGGTTGGTCGGTGACGCTGGGAACAAGGATAACCACTTGTGAGGTAGTGGTCGTGAATCCGGCCGGAAATTGCCAAGTCAATTGAGGTTCCGCAAATGTGGCGTGAAGCTCTGCGCGGAAGTCACCCAAGATGCGAATGGGTTGTGTCGCAAGTTCGTTTACAGAGGGCATTTGGAAGCGGAACTCGAGATCGGTGCTGCCGCTTTTGAAATTGGGCTCGATCCAGGAATCGACGGCGTAGTCTTTACCAAAGAAATCTACTACAGCGAAATTGGCATTATCCCAGAAAGGAACCGCTCCGGTTCTCTTTTGAATGGCACCATCGCTGTGATGGAGCCAGTCCGACTTGGTGAGGAAGCTGGTGGTGCTTCCAGTGCTATCAAGCATCCGGCTTGCGGTTTCGCTGTCGAGACGGAGCTTGAGGTTATGGTTGGAGAAGAGATCGGCTCGTTCTCCTTGAAAGACTTCAAAGGTGACGGGGCGGTTGACGAGAGCGGGATCTTTGGAGCCGGAGGATTCGATCTCAGGGACTCTTCGTACTTGTTTGATGACGAAGGATCGGTCGGTGAGTTTCTTAAATTCAAACTCGAGGGTGAAGCGATCAATGCCGGTGGCCGTTTGGTAGGACCGGGCGACGTCGAGAGCTTTTGAATTGAGAGCGCTGTAGTCGTCCTGCCAGTCCATGATGGAAAATTGACCAAGCGGAAGAAGGCTGGAGCGTTCCTGGAAGAAGTTACTGCAGTTGGTGACCGAATTTGTCTTGTAGCAATTTGATTCCACCAGCTCGGGGATGCTGTTACCATCGGGGTTGGTAACTGAGTTAGCGCCAAGTTGGGTGACGATTTCGCTGAAAAGGAAAACGCTGTTTCCCGAGGGTTGGAATCTTCCGGTAATAACTCCGTTGGCGGCTTCGATTTCATCGGGAAAGGAGTGGTGAACGAGGACGGCCATGCCTACTTGCTCTTCGTCGACCCCGCGTCGGAGTCGCTCGAGATAAGCATTGAGATTGTAGAAGCTGGCGTAGACTTTTCGCAAGGCGCGGAAGACACCGCGTTCGTTTACCTTGCTGGAATCGCAGTGGGAGGGACCTTCGTCGTCGCCATCGAGATCATCCTGGAGGCAGCCGCTGTAGCTGTCGTAAAGACCCGCACCGATGAATTGGTCCGAGTCTTCGACATTGGTGGAGCTGCGGAAGCGGAGTTTTTTGAAGGGGTCGAATCCGGCTGATTGAAGGGAAGCGATGATGGAGTTTTTTTGCCCTGCGGAAAAATCGGCATCGTCTTTGATAAGGTCGCGGATGGCTTTGAGATCGGCGTCGAGCGCGGCAATGTTGGGGGGCCAAATATGGGAGGAAAGGCGGTTCGCGATCAGGTTTTCGAGGGAGGTTCCATCGATGGTTTGAGCGAGGTAGCTGCCCCAAAGATCAAAGGTGAAGGCGGTGGCTGCGGGAGAGATATCTGGGATGGCTTGGCGAAGGAGGCTGAAGTTGGCGGCCTTACCTCCTATATAACGGGTATCGGAAAGTGCAGCGGAAGCGACATCCATGGTGAAGGCGCCGAGGTTTTCGCGCGGAGTGAGCTCAAGAGGTGGAGTGCTTTTAAAATCAAGAATGGCAGAGCGATAGTCGCGGCTGACATCTTTCGCCTCGAACACATCGACCTTACATTCGCCGGGATACTGTGAGGCTCCGCGGAGAACGACCTCTTGCCCGTCGAGAGCGAGGGCGGCAGCGACATTTGCTTGATCCGAAAGGTAAACAAAGGGAACGCCATAGGAGCGGGCGAGAATGGCAACATGTGAATTGGGAGTCCCCGGGGCGGTGGAGATAATGCCGGCGACGAATGGGACTTCGGCAGGGACTCCATCGGTGATGAGAATGTCGGTGGAGAGGAGGGCGCCGGTGCGGAAGGCTTCCTTGATCTCGGCGCCGGGAACGAAGACCAACCGCCCGAGGGCCCAGCCAGATGAATAGCAGGCATCGGAGTTTTGCCAGCGGGCGATGGAACCGAGAGCAATGTTATTGCGTTGGAAGTATTCGGCATCTTCACGGGCGCTTTCGGCTTGCTCAAAGGTGGGAAAATAGAAACCAGACCAATCATCGGGTCGTGCGACAGCGGCATTGGCGAGTTGGTAGAGATAGCGCAGCATCTCAGGTGGGTAGGAATCTTGGCCGACGAATTCGAAGGCGAACTCCTTGTGGGCGGGGGCGAAAAGAAGGGCTCCTAAAACGACCTCTTGCTCCGGAGGGTAGAGAGAAGCGGCGTTGAAATCATCGAAGGAGATTCCAGAGAAAGGATCGAGACGGTCATTGGCAAAGTTGAAGTGGAATTGATATTTGCTGCCGTCCTGGAAGTAGGCGGTGGGAGCATTGTCCAGGAGGATGGAGAATTTGATCCAGCGAATCTCGGTCTGGCCGAAGGCGGTGAGAACGGGAGCGGAGCGGAAGGGGTCCTCGGGAAGGGTGACGGTGTTCTTCCAAGATGAGTGCGATGTGATCGGAACGAGAGGGTTTTGAGTGGCGCGATAAAAACCCCGGGTTCGATCGAGGGAATCGCTGTCCACAAACTGCCACGGCAAAGTTTGGGTCCCGGCAATGGGAAACCAGGTTTGGGTGTCGTGGCTCAATTGAAGGTGGTAATTCGTCCCTGCGGCTGGAGTGCCCGTAATTTCCAATGTCTTGCTCCCTGTAACCGCTTCTTCTTTGATTTCCAATGTTAACGACTGGGCGCAAAGAGTCACGCTACTGAGCGCGGAGAGGAACAGGGAGAAAATCTTCATCATCGATCTAAGGAAAGGCTGTTCTACTTGCGGAGTCAATTGTTGAGAAGCGATTGATTTAAGTCCCGGAAGAAAGAAAAGGAAGTTCTCCACTCATTGTCCCGTATCAAGGCTGATGAAACGTTCATGGCTTCTTCTTTTCGGTCTCTGCGCCTCTCCCGCCCTTGCCGATCCTCCACCTGTCAATCCAAACATTGGTCACAACCATCACCTTCATCGTCACGGTGAGAAGCACGAAACCGTTGAAGCCACCCCGGACCGATTCGACACCTCGCGCAAGAGCAAGGTGAAGCTCCCTCTTCCCAACGAGAAGGACGCCTTTAGCTTTATCGTCTACGGCGATCGCACCGGAGGCCCCGACGACGGAGTCGCTATCCTCGCCGATGCCGTGCGCGACACCAATCTTTTGGAACCCGACTTCGTCATGACCGTCGGCGACCTCATCAATGGTTACAGCAACGAGGACGTCTGGATGACGCAGATGAAGGAATACAAGTCCATCATGAACGAACTCGCCTGCCCTTGGTTCCCGGTAGCCGGAAACCACGACATCTACTGGCGGGGTCCGGACAAATCGAAGAAGCCCGAAGGAGAGATGGAAACGTCCTATGAGATGCACTTCGGACCGCTTTGGTATGCCTTCGAGCATAAAAACTCCTGTTTCATCGTCCTCTATTCCGACGAGGGTGACCCCAAGACCGGAGAACGAACCTTCGGTAAACCAGCGGCTCAAAAAATGAGCCCCGAGCAATTCACCTGGCTCGATGGCATGCTCAAAAAAGCGAAGGATGCCGAGCACGTCTTCCTCTTTATCCACCATCCCCGCTGGCTCGGACGCGGCTATGGCGACGACTGGGAGCGCGTCCATAAACGCCTCAAGGATGCGGGCAACGTCTCCGCCGTCTTCGCCGGACACATCCACACCATGCGCTACGATGGCCCGCGCGATGGGATCGAATATGTCACTCTCGCTACCACCGGTGGTAATCAGTCCGGAGCCATTCCGCAAGCCGGCTACCTCCACCACTACGATATCGTCACTGTCAGAAATGGTCGCATTGCCCTCGCCGCGGTGCCCGTGGGTGAGGTCCTTGACGTTCGGGAAATCACCGGTGATCTCATCGCACAAGTCAACAAAGTCAAATCATCGCCCGTGAAGATCACTCCGCCTCTCCCTCTCAAGAACGATCAGGGCGGACAGCATGAAATCACGATGACCCTTACCAATCCCAGCGACCGCTCCATCACCGCGGTCCTCTCCCATGGCACCAAAGGATCGGCCTTTGACTGCCAACCAGATCACCACCACGCCACCATTAAGGCCGGAGAATCAAAGGACTTCACCTTCACTCTTTCGTGGAACGCCTCCCTTACCACGGGATCCTTCGCCACTCCCGCGTTTCATCTCGACACCGAGTATCTCGCCAAGGGCTTCGCATACGAAATCCCCCGCCGCTCCGTCCCCGTCCCGCTCGACTTCCAACTCGACCGAAACAAATCCCTTCCCAATGGAGCTGCGCGCTTCAACGGCAAGAACCAGGCTCTTTCCATCCCCTCAAAGCGATTTAAGGTCACTAAGAATGTCACCCTCGAGTGCCGTTTCAAAGCCGACACCTTCGCTGGTCGTACCGGCCTCGTGACCAAAACCGAAGGCTCTGGCTACGGCATCTTCATCAGTGAAGGACGCCCGGAATTCATCATCAATCTTGATGGAAAATACCTCGCCGTCGCCGCTTCATCCCCACTTCTGAAAACCGACACATGGCACACCCTTGCAGGAGTCTACGATGGCAAGGAGGCCCGCCTCTATCTTGATGGTAAACTTCTCGCCACCGAGGCCCGACAAGGAAAACTCAAGGACAACCGTCTTCCCCTCATCGTAGGTGCCGACGTGAACGGCAAAGGTCAGGCCGTCGACCACTTCACCGGACAAATCGATTGGGTCCGCCTTTCTCCGAAGGCCCTCTATTCAGGCCCCGAAGTCACCCCCCTGAAGGAAATGAAAGACGCCCTCATTGATCTCCCGCTCAACGAAAGCATCGGCCCCTGGCATCCCGATTCCTCCCCCTCCAAGGCCCACGCCATGGCGACCGGCGGTGTAATCATCGAAACCATCCAGTAACGATCCTCCGCTGCGATTGATCACTTTTATGAAACCTTCGACTTCTCTCATTCCAGTCATCGCCTTGCTGCTCACCTACCTCGGCACGGCAAAAGAAAAGATAAACGTCCTTTTTATCATTTCCGATGACCTCACCGCCACCGCGCTTTCATGCTATGGCAACGAAGTCTGTAAGACACCGAACATCGACCGCCTCGCGACCCAAGGAACCCGTTTCACGAAAGCCTATTGCCAGGGAACTTACTGCGGCCCCTCGCGAGCCTCCTTCATGAGCGGCTACTATCCTCACGCCATCAAAATGCTCGGCTACGGATCTCCCCGGCCCGCCATTGGCGAGCGCGCCACCTGGGCCCAACATTTCAAAAACTCAGGATACTACACCGCCCGCGTTTCCAAAATCTTCCACATGGGCGTTCCCATTGGCATCGAAAAAGGAACCGACGGTGCCGACGATCCCATCTCGTGGACCGAGCGCTTCAACTCCCAGGGCCCCGAGTGGCGGGCTCCCGGTGACGGTGAAACATTGGAAAGTAATCACGACGGAAGGAAGCCCGGCCCGGTCGGAGGCAATACCTTTGTGGTCGTCGAAGCCGACGGCGGTGACCTTGTCCACTCAGACGGTAAGACCGCTGCGAAAGCGGTCGAGCTTATTGAGAAACACGAGAACAGCGAAAAGCCCTTCTTTCTTGGAGTGGGATTTGTCCGCCCTCACGTCCCCTTCGTCGCCCCCCGCAAGGACTACAAAGACTTCCTTCCCTACGACACCATGAAACTCCCGGAAAAAGTGAAGGGCGATTGGGATGACATTCCCAAGATGGGCATCAACTACAAGACGAGTAAGAACATGAAGATGGATGTGCGTCGCCAAAAGAAAGCAGTGGGTGGCTACTACGCTTCGGTCGTCTACATGGACCGCATGGTCGGACAGGTGCTCGACGCCCTCACCAAGGCCGGCCTCGACGACAACACCATCGTCATCTTCACCAGCGACCACGGCTACCACCTCGGTGAGCACGATTTCTGGGCCAAGGTCAGCCTCCACGATGAATCGGCCGCCGTTCCGTTGATCGTGCGCATCCCCGGAAAAAAGCCCGCGATCTGCCACTCGCTCGTCGAACTTCTCGACCTCTATCCCACGCTCTCAAACCTCTGCGGCCTCGAAATTCCCGACCGCCTTCAGGGGAAAAATATCTCATCAGTCTTTGACAATCCCAAACACGAAGTCCGCGATGCCGCCTTTAGTGTGAACGGAAAAGGCTTCCTCCTCCGCGAGCACAACTGGGCCTACATTCAATACGGCAACACAGGCAATAAGGGAGAGGAACTCTTCGATATGAAGAAGGACCCGAAGCAATACACCAACCTCGCCAGCGATCCCAAACACGCCAAAACTGTCACACGCTTCCAGCAAAAGATGAAAGCCAAACTGAACGAGGTTCGCACCAATGATCTTGGGCTTAAGTACTAGACCGACCGCCTTCGAGAGCTCCCGTCATCTCCTGTAAAGAAGGCTACCTAAGCCCGTGCTTTTCCCGATAAACAACCACTTTTTCGTTCACTGCTTTGCGGAAGGCAGCCCACTTTGCAGAAGTTTGTTCCCTACGATCAGGCGGACGCAATTCGAATCCAAGCCACTGGCAATAGTGGATATGGATAAAATTTCTCGCCTCTAGTTTTTCATGCGGGAAGCCCGCTCCCGGGCCATCTAACTTCTTGCTCGTTGAGTTATCACGAACCTTCTTGTCATTGGCGCGACGATCCAGGATCTCGAAAAAAATTGGGTGACCTCCCTGGGCATCCGCAGGTGGCTTGAGATTGGCGATTAACTCCATTCTCATGCCAAGCAGAGCACGCTTGAGGTAATTCTCAGTCGCTTTCCAAATTTCCATATTGGTTGATGTAGAAACGAATCTGCCGATTGGACAAATCAAAAGAATTCAGAGGATTTGCCCGTAGTTGTTAGAACAACTGGCGGCGAAAGCGACTTCATCCTTCCCAAAGTTCCCCCATCCAGTATGCCACTTTCATCCCAATGAAACTCTTTGCCCTTTTGTCATTTTTGGCGGCTACCTTCGTCCACGCCAGACAGCCAAACATCGTTTTCCTCTTCTCCGACGACCATGCGCTCCGGTCGATCTCAGCCTATGGCGGGGACTTGGCCAAGATCGCTCCTACTCCGAACATCGACCGCCTTGCGGCCAGCGGCGCCATTTTTAAGAATTCGTTCTGTGGCAATTCCATCTGCGGTCCTTCCCGGGCCACCATCCTCACGGGGAAACACAGCCATAAAAACGGCTTCCTTCGCAACTCAGGCAAGGGTCTCGACCAATCCCAATGGACGGTCCCCAAAGCACTGCAGGGAACAGGCTACAACACCGCGGTGTTTGGAAAATGGCATCTCATTTCTGATCCGGTAGGGTTCGACCACTGGGAAATTCTCCCCGGACAGGGCAGCTACTACAATCCCGTCTTCCTTCAGATGGACGGCAGCAAAAAGAAGTTCCCCGGCTACTGCACCGACATCACCACCGACAAGGCCATCAAGTGGCTCGACGATCGCGATCCGGAAAAACCCTTCTTCCTCATGTGCCAGCACAAGGCACCCCACCGGACCTTTGCGCCCGCCTTACGCCACCTTAAGTCATTCGACGGCGTCACCATTCCCGAGCCTCCCTCGCTCTTCGATGACTACTCGAATCGCAGCAAATCTCTTTCCGAAAACGAAATGGAAATCGACCGCCACTTCCACTGGACCTACGACGCGAAAGTCCGAAAAAACGAGCGCAAAGGCATCGAACTCCCCGGTCCTGATCGCTATGGCATGGCCGAATATGGTCGCATGAATCCGGGCCAGAAGAAGGAATGGGACGCCCACTTTGTACCCGAAAATCAAGCATTCTTGAAAAAGGTCGGCTCCATGAGCCACAAGGAGATCGTGCAGTGGAAATACCAACGCTATATGAAAAACTACCTCGGTACCGTGAAAGCGGTCGATGACAGCGTGGGCAAGATGTTGGACTACCTCGACAAAAACGGCCTGACCGAAAACACCATCGTGATCTACGCCTCCGACCAAGGATTCTACCTCGGCGAGCACGGCTGGTATGACAAGCGCTGGATGTTTGAAGAGTCCTTCAAGATGCCCTTCGTTATTCGCTGGCCCGGAGTCACCAAAGCCGGTTCACGGCCTCAGGAGATGATTCAAAATATCGACTATGCCCCCACTTTCCTCGAAGCTGCCGGATTAAAAATTCCTGCGGAGATCCAGGGAAAATCCATCGTTCCCACTCTCAAGGGTGAGTCCAAGGACTGGCGCAAATCACTCTATTATTCCTACTATGAAAAAGGGGAACACAACGTCCCGCAGCACTTCGGCGTTCGCACCGAAACGCACAAACTATTCTTCCTCCCCGGAAGCGACGAATGGCAAATGTTCGACCTCGTCAACGACCCTCAAGAAATGAAAAGCGTCTACGGCCAGCCCAAATACGCCAAGGTGCAGAAAGAACTCACAAAGGAGTTCCACCGGCTACGCACCCACTACGAGGCTCCGCCATTTAAATAAGCTACTCGATTTTCCGAGGCTCTTGTGGTCGCGGTTCAACTTACCGCAGACCAGTTCACAGAGGTCAAAGACGAGGAGGCCTTCGACCCGGTAGTAGGCGCGGAACCCCTTCAATTTCCTTTCGAACAAGCCTGCCTCCCTCATCATTTTTGAACTCTTTGAGACGGTGGCCTGACCTTGGCCCGTAATTTCCACAAGATCCCCGACAGGCTGTTCCTCTATTTGAAGACTTTGTGATCAGGATTGGCTCCCGACATGAGGTAGGCGACAAGGTCGGCGAGTTCGTCCGGGTTCATGGTGTTGATTAGTCCGGGCGGCATCATTGAAACGGGCAAGGCTACACGCGACTCGATGTCCTTGAGCGGGATCTCGATGAGAGCTTCGGGCGCGAAGGGATTCGTCATGATGAAAATGGAAGTTTCGCTTTCACCGCCGAGTCGGCCGATAACGGTCGAGCCATCCTTCTTGATGATGGTTTCACTGCCGTACTGGTCAGAGATGACCATAGAAGGGTGGACGATGTTCTCCATGAGATCGCTGAGCGTGTAGCGATTTCCGGAGCCGGTGAGATCGGGGCCGATTCCTCCTCCTCCACCCGCGATTTGGTGACAGCTGGCGCAAGCGGTGGCCTGATAAAGTTCCTCACCACGTATGAAGTTGCGTCCGATTTTGCGCTTTTCGAGTTCAGCGACCGCACCGACCACGGTCCACGAACGGCCAGGGCCTTTGGGTGGTTTGGCGTTAGCGAGAGCGGCAGGAGGAGTTTTCGAAAGGGCATCGAGGTCTGCTTTTTCTGAATCGGGCGCGATGTTTACGAGCGCTTCGTTGCGGATGTTTTCGATAAATTTCTTCAGGCTATTTCCGCCCTCCCAGGAAGCTGCGCGGGGGAACCATGAGAAGTAGGTTCTGCGAAGCCCGGAGTTCCAGCCGGTCTTGGCATTTCGAAGAAGATAGAGGTAGCTGTATTGCTGAAGGTTAGGCCGGCTGTTATGAGCCTTGCGAGCAGCGCTGGCGTAGCCCGCATTACGATCAAGCAAGCTCTCGTTGGCGATCGCGGTG
>Ga0302116_1001290_pt1 | contig 15127 bp, 7 predicted proteins | sample AG5_SCM_MG_FD_203124 | JGI IMG/M metagenome (GOLD analysis project Ga0302116, IMG submission 203124) | Marine microbial communities from Western Arctic Ocean, Canada - AG5_SCM | ecosystem: Environmental > Aquatic > Marine > Oceanic | place: Canada: Western Arctic Ocean | collected 2017-10-01 | reverse complement strand
ATCTGAGACATTAGATGTAACTATGGACAATGAATCTGAAATAGAAATCCCTTCTGACTTAACTAAACTTTGAAACTCGGATAAATTAGCAGATATAGGAGCTGGCTTAGTGCCAATAACATTTTGTTTATCATCTTTTAAATCCAAACCGGCATTACCATCTGTTGAGAAGGTCATGCGATCAATAGAAAGATTCTCTTCCAATGCTAAAAGGACCGCTTTATAAGGGTCAATGAATTTGGAAGCCCCTGTAGTTATATCTATTCTTCCTCCCAACTTACCAAATTCAATTGCTGATTCAAATAGTTCCGAAGTCCGAGCTACATGTGTTGGAGAAATTGACTCAATCGGGACTTGGTGGTCATTAACCATTTGAAAAAGAGGATCTAACTTACCAGGAGAATTACCGAGATGTACATGTAAAATGCCTTTTTTACCAGCAAGCATGGAACCAATGTACACTTCGCGCCATCTCTTAAGAAGCTCTTGAACTGTCGGAAACGATGACCTTATATCTGAAATAGCTATTTTACAACCCAACACTTTGTCAATAAAAACCAAATCCTCCTGAATAGAATCCATTACATGAACTGGGTCCAGGCCATAATATCCTGTATGCATATAGCCCGTCATACCTTGGTCATCGAGCCCTTTGACTTTCGCATACAATGATTTTGGACTTCTTGTAACTCCATCTGTCCCTAGAAGACCGACAACAGTCGTTGTGCCTACGGAAAGTAGATCTTGAGCCGTTAACTCGTTTGTCATAGAGCCAAACCCGCGCTTACCCCCAGCGCCAAGAACATGAACATGTTGGTCAATGAATCCTGGAGTAACAATCTGATTATTGAGATCTATAACTTTATAATTCAATCCGATAATAGATAAATTTTCCTCTATTGCGATGATAGTTGAATCCGAAACCAATATATCAGTATTTCCAATTTCTTTTGGAGAATACAACCGAGCATTTTTAAATAAAATCATAGCAATATTATTTGAATTAAAAGCATTAACAGCAAAGCGACTGTTATTGGAATTGCATTTCTTTTTACAATTTCAGAAACTGGAACATCTGCTATGGAAGACGTTGCTAAAATAACCCCACTGATTGGAGAGACTGTTCTACCCAAAGAAGCAGCTAAATTCATTGGAAGAATAAGATTAATACTATTTACACCAAACTTAGCGGCTATAGAGGGAATTAGAGGACCGAAGGAGAAAAATGCTGCATTCCCACTACCCATAAGAATTGAGGATAAGAAAACTAACAATGTAAATACAACTAAAACCAGGGAAGACCCCAATCCTAAATACTGTGCTCCATCAATCATGCCTTGAATAAAACCAAGGGAGATAAGTCCCTTTGCAAACACACCCGCGGTAATAACCAATGTGACAACCGAAACAAAAATATCTGACATCCCTTTCCAAAAAATATTGGAACTATCCATGGCGCTCTTTATGGATTTCATTTTTAATGAAAAAGCAATCAACGCGATTATCCAAGAGATAATCATCGCCATAGTAGTATTCAAAACAATAGAAAAATCAGTATACTCATTGATCAAATAAACAGAAACTAATAATATTATAGGCAGTATCGGTATCAGTGAAAATAATGATGGAACATCATTTTGTTTAACTGTATCTGAAGGGTTTATGGGAGGGGCTCTAAACGCTTTACCCTGCTTGCCGTCAAAATATCTATTAACCAGATAATAAGAAATCGCCATTACTAACATCAATGGCCAAACAGTTGGGATTTGATATTGAATAAAATAATCAACTATCGGTATATTGGCAATTGAGGATGCACTCGCCGTTATTGCTGAAGCTGGACCCATTCCAAAAGCTGTACTTCCAGTGATAACTGATACCGCTGATGCTCTACTCACTCCTAAACCAACTAAAACGGGAAAAACGGAAACCATAAAAAGACATGCACATCCAGCAGCAGAGGGAATACACACAAAAATTAATTGCATCAATGGGAGAATTGCAACACATGTAAGGGGTGGTGAAAGCCTCAACTTTTTTACACCACTAAGCGTCTGTCTAACCAATTCATTTGAGGCCCCAATATGATCAGAGTAAGCTACAAATCCTCCAATGCTCATTATCATTAACCCTACTCCACTTAACGATTTAGAAAATTGGGATGAAACGATAGTCATGACACGGACAAAAGAAAAGTTACTCCCTTCATTGAATCCAATCAAATAATCATAACCTAGAAGACTTGCTAAAATCAACATTAACATTCCTGAAAACAATAATACTGCCTGCGCTGGCCACCCCTTTAAAAGGGCCCAGCAAACTCCAAATAGGATTAGAAAGACAAGAAAAATACCCACTTGAATTAAAATGAAGAACCATCACTTTTTGTCCCTGGGGAAAAAAGTAAAGTACTTGCAGATGTATGCTGAACAAGCTCACCTATCAAATCTGGAGAACGTGTGTAAGACTCATTAGGGTTGTCAGAAAAAGGAGTAATATCCAGCTGAATCATTACGCTATCCGATATATTCGTGATTGTTAATACATCGCCAGAATTATTAAGATTCATCATTCCCGTTGTTGTTGCAGAAGTTTGAGCGCCACCAAATGAACCTGTAGGTGTTCCTCCGCCAAACAATACATAGACTCCCCCAGCAGGAAGAATTGTTCCATTAGGAAATTCGTGCCTAGGTGAATTTGAAGAAAGAGCCGTAGCATCATAAACCTTGTATCCTGATAAATCAATAGAGGCAGATCCGATATTTACCAATTCGATGAATTCATCTTCATTTTGAACATATACCCCATCACCATTTGCATCTCCATCCAATCCACTGTTAAAAGGATCATATAAAATTTCATTTAATATTAAGGAGGCTAGGCTCTGGCCGTCATCGTCATCAAGAATAACTGAAACTGTACTTTGCCCAATATTTATTGCGTTTTCCAGTTTAAAGAAAATGATAATATCTTCAGTACCCTCTATTTCTTCATCATTGATTCCAAATAAGGAGACACGTGCTAAAGTGTCTCCTGCTGGAATAATTATTTCTGTACTGCTCACGCTATAATCAACACCCTGAATTGCCGTTCCTTGAAATTCTAAAGAAGCCGTAACATTTGAAGTGGTTACATCATCTAGGCTTAATTCAAGAAGTACAGTACCCCCATCATTTTCTGATAAAGTTAACTGGCTCGCATTTAATTGAGCCATGGGGGTATAAGGGACATCATTCGTTTCACAACTATTAAAAAGTGAAACGAAAATTAGTGCTCCCAACGTTTTCTTGACCATGATAAACAGTTAAAAAAATCAATTAATGATTAACCACAACTTTTTCCTCCGAAACAATTCCGTTAGAAAATAATCGTACAATGTACATTCCATTGGGAATATTCGATGTATTCAAAGAACATTGTCCGCTAACAATAGTAGAGTTCAAAATTCGTTGACCAGTCGTTGATAAAAGCTCAACACTAGCTCCTTCATTTGCAAAGTCTATTTTTAACAAATCATTGACTGGATTGGGACTTATAGAAAACCCAAAGTCATACTTGCTGTCTTCACCAACCCCTACTGTGGAGCAATCGGTATCACAATAATTAAAGCAAAAAGCAAGAGTATCTGCAGCTGATCCCACCGTGTGAAAACGATTAATGAATCCACCTGCAAGTAAAGTGCAAGAAGAATCTAGAGCGGTAAATTGCTCCTGACCTGCCCAGTCATCCGCTATGAACTTGTAAAATATAGGCGTATTCTCATCGATCATTGCTGTATACTCCCAAACGTTATCACCATTAAGATCTGTCATTGGCCATGCAGTTGCAGACCAGGCATTAAAAGATCCAGTTAAATATGGCTGAGTAAATGAGGAAGGAGCTTTTGGACTATTCATATCTACCATAAAGTGAACACTTTGCGGAACTGCTGGAGCCGGGCAAACTGTATCTGGCGAACATGTTCCATAGCAGAAACCTAAGGTTGTGTCTTGCGAGAAAACAGGTAAGGTTCTATCACTAAAAGCTGCTGGGTCGGCACAGGGAAGACCAGCAATATTCTCTTGAGTTGCCCAATTTGTACTATTCGCAGGGCTATTTAAAAATCTAAATTTCCCAATACCATCACCGGCAAGAGTATCTGTTCCTTCCCAAATACCGTCCCCGTCAGGATCAGACAAAGCAAGACCGGTAGCGCTTCCATATAAACCGCCACCTACATAGATACCGTTGGGTCCGACAGTGATATTCGCGGTATTGACTCTAAAAGTTACTACATGAGTCGCTGCTGGAGATGGGCAAACTGTATTGGGCGAACAAGTTCCAAAGCAAAACTCTAATGTTGTGTCTTGTGAAAAGGTAGGTAGAATTCTAAAATTAAACATTGCAGGGTTAGCGCAAGGGAGACCTGTAAGGTTCTCCATGGTTGCCCAGTTACTATTGCTTGCCGGGCTGTTTAAGAAAGTAAAATTTCCTCCAGCAGTTCCATCAAGCGTATCTGTTCCTTCCCATATACCATCTCCATCAGGATCAGACAAAGCAACAGCCTGAGCGACACCGGGCTTACCTAGGTACATCCCATTGGTACCAACAGTAATATTTGCGGTGTTGACTCTAAATGTCACTACATGAATTGTGGAATTACTAGAGCATTCAGGATATGGGCAACTAGATGTAGAAACCAGAGTATCGTTGTCTGTACAATTTGGGCCTCCATAAATCCATCCATTTGGCCAAGTCATTCCAAGGGTATCCTTGTACGCCCAGGAATCAGTATACTCCCAAAAAGTCCCAGAGCCATCAATAGTAATATCGCCAAAAGTTTCAATCACAACACTGTCCTTGAAAAGCTCTATGGCATCGTCACCATTTTGAGATATCGAATTAGAAGCCTGTAACCGAACTTCAAAAGAATTTATACAAGAGCCGAAATAATTAGACATCGCGGAAGAGTCTCGATATAAAAGAACATCATCTCCCTGCTGCAAAACAATTGACGGAAAAACATATTCAACACCGTCTGTTCCACCGCCATTATTTGCAACCCCAACACCATAAATGCTCAAGTCAGAAATAGATGAATCAGCCCTAAAGTGAATGGCTTTTCCGGTTGAACCTGCAGAAGGTAAATCGAAATCTATGATTCCCTGAAGACTTAATTGCGCAAAGGAAGAAGATGATATCCCTAATGAAACAAGTATAGCTGTAAAAATTCGTGAATATTTTTTCATTTTCATGGTTTTAAGAAAGTACTTTTGTTGGTGATTTAAAAAAATTAAATTAAACTAATATAAAACAATTTTTAAATTGTTAAGATCAAATATAGAGATGAATATCAATTTATTAAAAGGAAAAATAAAAATACTAGTGTTTCTAATAATTGGATCTTTAATATTTCCTTCATGTCTTCCTGACTCTAACCCTAACCCCATTGAAGGAAACCCTCTAGGCCTTTATGGTAGCGGATCTTTTTTATTTAATGGGTATGTAAATTTTCAAGACAAACCTGTTAATTGTTACTATTTCATTCCTGAATCCGCGACAGACCAAACCCCAATCATGTTTTTAATTCATGGAAATGGACGAAACGGCCAATCATTATTGTCATCACTAAAAGCGGCTGCGGAGTCATCAAATATTATTTTAATCGCACCAGAATTGAGCACCCAACACTATAACTTCAATGCATTCGGTCTGTGCAACATATTTAAAGATGGAGAAAATGCTACCGGATTGAATGAATATGGAGATTGGAGCTTCAATCTTTTAGATCCTATTTTTTACGATTTTAATTCTTTAATAGAATCCAATCAGTCCGAATACGATCTTTTTGGCTTTTCAGCAGGAGCTCAATTCGCTCATAGAATGATTCTTCTAGATTCGAGTAGCCATGTGAGAAATTTTGTGTCTGCTTCGGCAGGATGGTATACTCTGCCAGACACGACTATAAACTTCCCCTATGGTTTAAAAAAGATTAATTCAAGTCAATCCAAGCGCCAAGAGCAGTTATTGCGTTCGTTTTCAAAAAAACACTTTATTATTATCGGCTCTGAAGACAATGATGCCAATTCCAATGACTTAAGACACACTTTGGAAGCTGACTACCAGGGGTTGAATCGATATGATAGAGCCCACTATTTTTTAGCGAAAGGAATATCTATTTCAGATCAATCTCAAATTCCATTTTTATGGGACCTCCGCGTAGTTCAAGACGTCGGACATTCTGGTCAAGAAATGGGATCTTTTGCTATTAACATGTTGTATCCACAATAGTTAAAAAAAAGGCCTCCAATTATTGGAAGCCTTGTAATTATTTAGTCGGGATGACAAGACTTGAACTTGCGACCACACGACCCCCAGCCGTGTACTCTACCACCTGAGCTACATCCCGAATTTATTGGTCGCAAATATAACATAATGCCGTTAGTAAATAGATCCAATTGATAGCATTATATAACGGTTAAGTTCATATTTTTGCCACCTATGGAACAACATGAATGTATCATCATTGGCTCAGGTCCTGCAGGATATACTGCGGCTATTTATGGAGCCAGAGCAGATCTTAAGCCGATTATGTATGTAGGCCTCCAACCTGGCGGACAACTCACAACAACAACTGAAGTAGATAACTTTCCAGGCTACCCGGATGGTGTCGATGGAAATGCCATGATGGAAGATTTGAAAAAACAAGCAGAACGCTTTGGAACTGACGTAAGGTGGGGAATGGTAACCTCTGTTGATTTTTCGAAAGAAAAAGGAGGGTGGCATACACTAACAGTGGATGAAACCACTCAAATACAGGCGAAAACTATTATTATTTCAACTGGTGCATCTGCGCAATATCTAGGACTCCCATCTGAAGAGAAGTTTATGGGGTTTGGAGTAAGTGCATGTGCTGTTTGCGATGGCTTCTTTTATAAAGGACTCGACGTTGTAATAGTTGGTGGCGGAGATACTGCAGCGGAAGAAGCTACATATCTTGCCAAGCTATGTCCAAAAGTCACATTACTGGTGCGAAGAGGAGAAATGCGTGCATCAAAAGCAATGCAAAATAGAGTTCTTGAAACTCCAAATATTGAAATCAGATGGAATACCGATACCGTTGAGCTTTTGGGGGATAAATCTGTAGAGGCTGTAAAAGTTAAAAACAACCTAACCGGAAAAGAGGATACAATTTCCGCCAAAGGATTTTTTGTAGCGATTGGCCATAAACCAAATACCGATATTTTCAAAGGACAGTTATCAATGGATGAGACTGGATATCTAAAGACCACTGCTGGAATAACCGCTACGGAAAGACCAGGTGTATTTGCCTCAGGAGATGTTCAAGATAAGGTTTACAGGCAAGCCGTTACCGCTGCTGGAACCGGATGTATGGCCGCACTTGAAGCTGAACGATACTTGAGCGCTCTATAGATTCTAAAGCCTAGGGCGCCTAGGACCTCCAGATGGTCTAGAAGATTCTCGAGAATCACTGTTAAAGCGTCCTCCGCCGGAACGACTTCCACCTCCAGATCGACCTCCAGCAGGGCGTCCTCCGCCCCAACTTTGATTTCCTCCAGGGCGTCCGCCACGACCACGCATTCGGCTTCCACCTTCATCACGTTTTCGTTCTTCTCTTCCCACGTGGTGCTCCACTAAATCTAATTTGATTTTAGTTCCATCCCATTCGCCTCCTTCAATTAAACCTCTAACACTTTCAATTTTTGATGTAGGTACGGTAAAATATCCATGAGCAGGACCTACGTTAACACCTTGAACTTCAAAGTCACCAAGTTTAGCAGTTTCACGCACAAAGTCTTTCAACAAAGGCCATGTTAGGCCTTGCTTAGTTCCTAGGTTAATCCAAACTCGTTGTTCATCCTTTTTCTCTCGGAAACCTCTTCCACTATCCATAGAATCGCGATCTCTTCGGTTGTTAGATTCTCTTCTTTCACCACGATTTCCTCTTTCATTCTTATTTAGATCTAAATCTACATGCTCAGCATAATGACGAAAAAGAACATCAAATTCCGTGGCTAAAAACCGAGTCACAAGCTCACGTGTTTCCATTCCTTCAAACATTGGTAACAATGCATCTACATTTTTTTCTACCAATTCTACTCCTTCAGATTGAGAAGAAACTTTTTCAGCAAAATGAAGGAGCTGCCCGATAACTACATCGTTTCTTGATGGGAACTTTTCTCTTGGAATATCTCTTTTTATTGCTTTTTCTAGCTGAGGAATTTTTCTAGCTTCAGCATTGGTTACTAATGCCCAACTTAGTCCTGTTTTACCTGCCCTGCCTGTTCTTCCTGATCGGTGGGTATAACCCTCAAGATCATTTGGTAAGCGATGATGGATAACATGAGTTATATCTTTCACATCAATTCCACGTGCCGCCACGTCAGTACAAACTAACATACGAACTTGTTTAGATCGAAAAGCATGCATCACTAGATCTCTTTGCTGCTGGGAAAGGTCTCCATGTATTGCCGCCGCAGTATATCCATCGCCGATTAAATTCTCAGCAACTTCTTGTGTCTCTCTTTTTGTCGTACAGAAAATCATAGCATACATTCCTGGGGAGCTATCTATCAGGCGACGTATTCCCTGGTATCGATTTTCACGAGTTGTTAAGAAAGCCTTATGCTCAACTTGAGATGACCCTTCATTTCGCGTTCCAATTTGAACACGAATAGACTCTTTCATGAAATCACGAGTGATTTTTTCGACTTGTTTAGGCATTGTAGCACTAAATAACCAAGTATTCATCGTATCTGGAGACTTCTCTAAAACTTCTCTTACGTCATCGAGGAAGCCCATGTTGAGCATCTCATCCGCTTCGTCTAAAACCAAAGTCTTTAATGAATCAAATTTCACATCTCCCCTTCTCGCCAGATCCATCAGTCTTCCTGGAGTAGCTACCAAAACATCAACACCTCTTCGCATTGTTCTTTGTTGGTCTCTAACCGAAGAACCTCCATATACAGCAAGGAGTCTTAAATTTTTAGACCTTGCTCCATACTTTTCCATCTCACCAGTGATTTGCATGCACAATTCTCTAGTTGGAGAGAGAATTAAAGCTGTAGGACACTTGGGTTCTGCAGCAGGAAGATCGCTAAGAATATGCAAAAGAGGAAGTCCAAATGCTGCCGTTTTTCCCGTACCTGTCTGAGCTAGCGCAATTAAGTCGCGTTCACCATTTACTTCAATTAACTGAGGAATTGTTTCAGATTGAATTGGTGTAGCTTCAGTGAAGCCGATGTCTTGAATAGCGTCAAGTAATTCTTGTTTGAGGCCTAGAGATGAAAAAAGTGTCATATAATTTTATAAGGGGGCAAAGGTAGTTCTAAAAAACGTACAGCCGTGTAAGCCGAATTCTGTACACACTAAAGTGCGTCCTTGTCATTGATCTAGGCCTATTGTCGCCAATAAACTCTATCTGCCTACCCTCCGACATTGAGCGAGCAGCTCTTAAAAATCGGTATACATGGCATTTCAACCCGCGAGGTTTACCTAGCTGATTCAGTTTCCCAAATCACTGGTGGGCTCTTACCCCACCTTTTCACCCTTACCTCATTACTCGATCGATGTAAAGTGGCGGTCTACCTCTCTGTGGCACTAGCTGTCAGGTGTTTAAAACTCCTGCCTTCCCGTTAGGAAGCGCGGTGCTCTTTGTTGTTCGGACTTTCCTCTTTAAAAAATAAAGCGACAAGGCCGGCTGTACGAACACCAAAGGTATTACTTATTTTGAATTATAGATCCTTACCTCAATCGCTCCCTGACCATATAATCGATATGAAGCATCAGAATAACTAACATAATCCATGGTATTTAGCCATTCTTCAAGATTCTGCTTTAAAATTCCTGAGCCGTTGCCGTGGATAAAAGTGATGCTAGACATTCTTTTTCTTCGTGCATTTTGCAATGCACTTTGTGCCGTCTCCAATTGATACAATAAAATACCATGACCCTTTAGTTCATTTTTTCGATTAGGTAAGGCGGAACTATGAAGGTCTATTACTTGATTTGAAGAATCGGGGGATTGTTTATGGGGCGGTATTTCCTTTTTATTATCTTTTAAAAAAACCTGAGAAGTGTTAATTGCTTCTGAAAAACTATCCTGCCGAACAACAACCTCAGAAATACTATAGGTCTGAGCAAACTCCCCCACTAAAACTTGAAGAGAATCACCATCGATAGATATTATTTTCCCTTCTCCTTTTTCATCCAAGAAAGAAACCTTATCCCCAGTTTTCATATTGTTCTTTATAAAAAAGGCCCTCAGAAAAACTGAGGGCCTTTTTAATTTAAAATTCTAAATAACTTACTGCAGAACAATACGGAGATTGGTTTGCCCATTGTCTCCAGATAATCTCAGAGTGTAAACTCCTTTCGGTAAGTTGCGCAGATCAAGAGGAAGTTCAAATCGACCTTCCTGCTTAGATACAGCTTCATTCACCAAGACTTTACCTACACCATTGATGATCTCTAAAGATCCTTCAAAAGAAGTAGCCCCGTTGATTTGAATAGCTAACTGACCATTTGACGGATTCGGGAATGCTCGAACTGCTTGATCCAAGCCATTCTCATCCATGCTCACAGTACAAGTAACCTGGAAGCTAGTAGAGTCAGAAGTACCGCAAATAGTATCTAAGACAACCAAACCTACAGTGTAGATACCTGGAGCGCCATATACATGTTGAGTCATCATTCCACTACCCATCGTTCCAAGTGAATCTCCGAAATACCAGGTGTAAGAATTACCATAAGAACCAGTAGCATCAAAATCAAATGTTCCAGTCAATGGATCTGTTTCGACTCCTGTTCCTAAAGCAAGCGCGGTATCGGAGTTCACAGCAAATTCAACTTCAGCTCTAAGATTAGAACATCCAGCTGCGCCATAATGAACTGTACCATTCCAATTACGAGGTGAGAATGTTGGGCTAGGATAAGCTCCACCTAATCCTTCTGTCACTATCATATCATTGTTGCTAAACCATGTAGAAACACCAGGAGTTCCAGTACCGTTCGTGTACTGAACAGATCCAGTTCCTACATAGAATCCATAAGTAGATCCAGCAGGTATTGTGACAGCTACTGGGCAATAACCCGTAGCAGCACTAGCTGTAAGATTCGCAGTTGCAGTTCCAGCTTGAGTCCATGAAGCCGCTGACTGAGTGAGGTAATCTCCAGGAGTACTGTAAACCGTGACGGTAACATTCGATACAGAAGAATTACCACTACCAGGCCCCTGAGAGAATCCTGTGATACTAAGCGGTGCGCCAGAAGTGTTTATGATATTGAACATATTACCGGCTGAACCATTACCGCCAGGAAGAGGTCCAGGCAAAGTATCTGCAGTATTCAAATAACCTACGAAGTAAGAAGATTGACCTGATGTCGAAACAGTAAGAGAATCTCCCATTGCAAGAACAGAGCTACTCGTATCAGAGGCGTACCAACCATATGTTGTTCCAGGAACATTCACGGCTGTCAAAATTATAGAATCTTGACTCGCACAAACTGTATCTACAAGACCAGTTACAACAGGCTCGTTTGGTAAGAAAGAACTTCCCATCAACATTATTGTGTCGTTATTCGCACGTCCATCATTTGGAAGCTGAGTATATGACTTAAAGTCATAAGTTCCACCTGCATAGGTATTCAATGACCCCATTAGTAAGGTATCATATGCCATAGGCAATACAGATCCTGCATAGGTTGCATTCAAAGTAGTTACTGCACCAGAGGCGTCAGTAATCAATAACTCAACAGGTAATGATGTGATCGTATCCAGACCAAAGTTTTGGAATACTGTGTACAACATTGTAGTTGAATCACCACAACCACCAGAGCCTCCGATAAGCTTATCATTCAATGCATCTGTTTGGATTGGAGTGTATTCATCCGCTCCGATATCCGGAGTAGTTAGTGAACGAGTATCGCCATCAATATCAACAGGAGCCCGATCAACATGAATCGTACCATTCCAATTACGAGGTGAGAACGATGGTGAAGGATAAGGTCCACCTTTTCCTTCTGTAACAATCATATCATTGTTACTGAACCACGTCGAAACACCAGGAGTACCAGTACCGTTAGTATACTGAACAGATCCCGTTGCAACACCTACATAGAAGCCATAAGTCGCTCCAGCAGGTATTGTGACAGCTACAGGACAATAACCCGTAGCAGCACTAGCTGTAAGATTCGCAGTTGCAGTTCCAGCTTGAGTCCATGAAGCCGCTGACTGAGTAAGATAATCTCCCGGAGTACTGTAAACCTGAACGGTAACTCCCGTTACAGAGGTATTACCAATACCCGCTCCTTGAGAGAATCCTGTAATATTAAGTGGCGCACCAGAAGTATTTATGACATTGAACATATTACCAGCTGAACCATTACCGCCAAGGTTAGGTCCTATCAAGGAATCTGCAATATTCATTGGAGCTCCAATATTATTTGCTCCAGTAATCAAGTGCAAATCCTCGTTGGACATAAAGTTAACAGGGCCATCATTTGAATTTGCATTCCAGGCAGTATCCGCAGCTTGCCATGCAGCAAGAGTTGTGTGAATTGCACCATAGGAATAAGCAATATTGGCTCCTCCAGCATTGTAGACATTATAATCTAAAGTCATATTCGGAGGAACAACTCCAAATGTGTACCATGCATAATTAGATCCACCAACAAATATGTTGTTACGAACATCTAAATCTCTAGCCTCACCACCTGCGGCAGTAGTCTGTGACATATAAACTCCATATGTGTTTCCTCTAAATGAGTTATTGTGGAAATCAATAAATCTTGGAGAGTAGATGTATGCTCCATAAGAACCACCTGTTACCATGTTGTTGGCAACACGAGACTGCATCGTAGGCTGATAACCCAATCCACTATTGTCATAAGCATTTGGATAGTACAAGTAAAGACCATAAGACTTAGCCGGTAGGTTGTTTCCCTCTATAGTAAAGTCATTGGTATAGTAACACATCACTCCATAACCACCGGTTGCTCTATTGTCAGTAACACTATTACCGATAATTGAAATATTCTCAACGTAGTAAGTTCTAATTCCGTAGAAATATTGCTTTGTAAGAGTGTTGCCATTGATAACAAAGTCACCCACCTTACTTGTTGTAGACTGACCATTAATAACAATTCCATAATAACCGCCTTTAATATGGTTATTGGTTATTGTCACATGCTCCGCATTCAAGCCATAAGAAGTTGGGCTAGTCAAAGAATTTGTTGCGGTAATTGCAGCAGAGGTTCCTGTTCCTAAAGTATCTCCAATTATAACATTGTTATCCAATGTGATGTACTGCGCTCCGCCGGTGAGGACAACTGCTGAACCAACAGGACTGTAAAGGGTCAATCCGCTTATAGTAACATGCTCAGATCCGTCAAGGGTGACAACTGAAGTGCTACCTAATTGAGCTGTAATCGTTGCCGTTCCAGTTGAAGGACCATTGAAGGTTACCGTATTGGTAGAGCTACCACCTACTATCTGGCCTAAATTAATGCTTCCAGTATAAGAGCCTGCAGCAACATTAAATGTAACTGGACCTGAAATACCACACGCACCCAAGAACTGAACTGCACTATCAAGAGAAGCGAAGTTATTCGTACCTGTTCCTGCAGTATCAATAGTATAAACACCACTTAGAGTTGTAAGACAACTTGTCTTAACTGTAACTGGACCAACCATTGCTGAAGTTCCATTAGTTCCACATGAATCCTGAACCCAGAAATCATAGTAGGTGTTGGCTGTTAATCCAGAAATCGTTTGTGGCGTTGTTACTGCACTAACGACAGTTCCAGTAGCTCCGGTTCCGCTGTAGAAGCCTTGCGGTCCCCATGTGATCGTAGAACCTAAAGCAGTTGTTCCTACAGTAGACCATGCCAATGTTACACTTGAAGCCGTCTGGCCTGTTGAAGTCAATACCGGATCAGGACATGTGGGAATAAAGCCAACGGCAAAGTTGTCGATGAATACGTCTGGTCCCCACCCTGAAGCACCGTAAAATTCGAAGATAGCGTCATGACCTACATAAGAAGTATCTAGGTATACACTTTCAGTTACAAATGAACCTGGAGTGGAAATTGCCGACCCTGTTGATCCAAAAGATTGACCATTTAGATATACCAAAGTATCCCAATTAGGGCTTGTTGATTTACGAACTCTTAATGCCAAAGCATCATTGTAAGAGGTATAGTACTGATTCGAGTGAGACCAGTCAAAGCTTACCGTCGCTGCACTTGAAATAGCAATTGGTCGACTCTCTATAATTCCAGTAAGACCACTCGACCAGCTCCAATAATTGTAACGAACCATATTGTTAGATGTAGTTGGATCAGTATAAAGCAGAGCAGTATTGGTTCCTTTGTCAATATCCCAACACTGTAGAGGAGTTGGTAACGAAGAATTCCAACTCTGGAAATCCTCAGTGTAAGGCATCGCTGCTGCTGTACAAGGAGTGCAGAAAGAAACTGGCCCAACCCATGGAGAACCATTGGTTCCGCACATTGACTGAACATAAACATCGTAGCATGTTGCAGAGGCCAATGTGTTTAGAGTATAAGTTGAATCATAAGTTGTAACCGTTGAACCTGTTCCTGGAGTAAATCCTGCTGGACCCCATGCAACAACCGTTGGATTTGTAGTATCTGGAACAACCCAGTTAATGGTCGCTCCTGACCCATTAACCCCACTTGATGTTAGGAAGCTAGGACCTGAGCACAGAACGTTTTGAACCGATACATTATCTATCGAAAGGTCACCGGTAAATGAGGCACCCTTTTGGGTTCTTAGAGCAATAACGATAGTATCTCCAGCGTACGCCGCTAGGTTTGTCATATGCTGAGTCCAAGACGCAGATTGAGATGTTTGCTGAGATCCTACAAGAGAATCAATAGCAGTAAACGTTGCTCCATTGTCTGTAGATACATCAACCCATAATCCTGTGATGGTTGCACCGTACATGTGGTAGTAAAAAGAAAGCTCCGGATTGGTTGTTGCCGATAAATCTAAAGTTGGAAGTTTAACCAATGCTGGAGAACCTGCTGTACCAAATGATGATTCTGTGTACAAATAGTTACTTCCACTGTTTGCCGCTAAAGGTCCAGTACTAGAAGATGGTGT
>Ga0302116_1001289_pt1 | contig 15137 bp, 18 predicted proteins | sample AG5_SCM_MG_FD_203124 | JGI IMG/M metagenome (GOLD analysis project Ga0302116, IMG submission 203124) | Marine microbial communities from Western Arctic Ocean, Canada - AG5_SCM | ecosystem: Environmental > Aquatic > Marine > Oceanic | place: Canada: Western Arctic Ocean | collected 2017-10-01 | reverse complement strand
ATGTTAGTGTCAGCTGCTACATTTGACCTTGACTTCAACTGAGAGAAGGAGGTTAGGATGAGTGATATCGCTATTGAGTAAGATACTAGCTTGGGATTGGGAAAGGAACTGGGATCAAGATTGGGGGGAAGGTTGAGAAAGTTTTGGAGAGAGTGAAGGTCAGAAGTGAAGGAAGCAAGAGGTTGGGGGGAGCCTCGCGATTCATCTATTGTGTAAAACGTGGAGTGAAGGTCATTCTTTGTAGTTGAGAGGAGGGAGGAGGGGGAAGGAAATGACAGGAGAGCAACCGTTGAGGAAACGATGGTGTAAGGTAGATTTGCATCCGGGAAGCAGAATGTGAGTATTGGTTTTATGGCCGAGAAAGCCAATTGGTCCATTTTGTCCAATATATGCTTTCGTATTTGATGTTGTCAAGAGGGTAGTCTGAGCCTCGCTGAACGTCTGCAGAAACGTCTGTCACAAAACTGATTTAAGAAATAAGAAATCTTTTTATAAAAGATGCTCCAATTAAAGTGGGTGTGCTGTATGGCATGGTTGTGCATTGTGTGCAAGGGCTATATTCATACCACAACATCATCGTACATTCCAAATTCATTCACTACTCACTTTTCGGTTCGTCTCGACGACGTTTCGCCTGAATGGCGGGCAAAATTACATCTCTCAAACGAAGACGTTGCCAAGATGCATCACCGGGCACCCAACAACATGCTGTTTTATCGTCAGTCCGATGTTATGAATGGTGCTGGAATGAAGGAGCTCGAGCGAATTGGGCTTAACGAAGACGAGTTGAGCAGAATGGCTGTCAACATGCCGCAATTGCTGAGCTCGCATAATGTTGCGCGCGTTGTCGAGTTTCTCGTCACGAGGTTACAGCTGAATGAAGGCGAGCTTCGAAAGATGGTGCTGACAATGCCGCAGTTGCTTTCATATAGCATTGACACGGTGGAATCGAAGATGGCGTTTTTGACGACGCACTTGCTCCTCGACGAGACACAGCTTCGAAAGATGGTGCTGGCAATGCCGCAGTTGATTTGTTCATTAAGCATTGACACGTTGGAATCGAAGATTGCGTTTTTGGCGACGCGCCTGCTTCTCGACGAGACACAGCTTCGAAAGATGGTGCTGGCAATGCCGTCGTTGCGTGCATCAAGCATTGACACGTTGGAATCGAAGATGGCGTTTTTGACGACGCGCTTGCTCCTCGATGAGACACAGCTTCGAAAGATGGTGCTGGCAATGCCGCAGTTGCTTTCATCAAGCATTGACACGTTGGAATCGAAGATTGCGTTTTTGACGACGCGCTTGCTCCTCGACGAGACACAGCTTCGAAAGATGGTGCTGACCATGCCGCGGTTGCTTTCATTAAGCATCGAAAATTTGGAATCGAAGATGGCGTTTTTGACAACGCGCCTGCTCCTCGACGAGACACAGCTTCGAAAGATGGTGCTGACAATTCCGTCATTGCTTTCATCAAGCATTGACACGTTGGAATCGAAGATTGCGTTTTTGACGACGCGCTTGCTCCTCGACGAGACACAGCTTCGAAAGATGGTGCTGGCAAGGCCGCAGTTGCTTTGTTCATTAAGCATCGAAAATTTGGAATCGAAGATGGCGTTTTTGACGACGCGCCTGCTCCTCGACGAGACACAGCTTCGAAAGATGGTGCTGACAAGTCCGCAGTTGATTTGTTCATTAAGCATTGACACGTTGGAATCGAAGATGGCGTTTTTGACGACGCGCCTGCTCCTCGACGAGACACAGCTTCGAAAGATGGTGCTGACAATGTCGTCATTGCCTGGATATAACATCGAATCGAACCTCGAACCCACTATTTCATTTTTCGAGGAGACGATGGGATTAGAAGCTGCGCGCAATTTCATAATTTCCTTCCCGACCTGCCTCGGCTTTTCATTATCGAAAAGGCTGATACCTCGATTTGACAGACTCTTGCAATCACACAAAACCACACCATCAGCGAGTGATTTCGTTCTAGAAAAAACAACTTCCGGATACATTTGCACCCTTGCGGACGACAAGTTTGACGCTTGGATGGGTCGCAACCACGGCGAACAATTCACAGAGACAAAAATGGGCGACACCGTCATTCGAGAGTACAGTACACCTACTTCCAATAGCTAGCATTATTTTTAGAACAGAGCGGCATTTTTTAGAACATAGCACCACTTGCAAATCAAATCACCTGCCAACCTCTCCACTATTATTACTATTATCCTCGCCTTCAACATTCGGGAGTTGCTCGTCAGACAAGCCGCTCACAATTCTTTCCCTGACTCTCGCTGACAATTCCTTCTCCTCCACCTCACCCCCCTCACAACTGATTGGTTCGTGGAAGACAATTTTCAGTTTGCCAATTCCTGGTTGCAGTGGGAAGAGGCAATCGGCAGGCATCACAGCGTGAGCGTTGCATAACGTGATTGGGATGATGGGCACTTTAGTCTTGATCGCCATTGCCATTGCCCCCGCCTTGAATGGCAGCAGCCTTCCATCCACCGACCGCTGGCCCTCCGGAAAAGCCATCAAGCTCACCCCGCTCTTCAGCCAGCTGATTCCCTCCTTGAAAGTCTTCAGCTGGCTCCTTCTATCTTCCCGATCAATCAAAATGTGCTTCCCGCCGGTAAGTTGGTAGCCAATAATTGGGGCTGAAGTCAACTCTCGCTTGGCGATGAATTTGAAATTCAGTGGCAGCACCTTGCACAGCAGAACGATGTCCAGCCAGGAACTGTGGTTCGCGACGAATAAGCACGAATCCGTGTCCTTCCCTGACGCCGCCTTCTGCGCAATTAGCTCCTGCACGTTGTGCGGATCGACAACCTCTGGGAGAAGAAAATTCAGAGTCAGCCAAAGTTTACACCAAACTTTCCCCACCGTGTCGAACGTAGACATAGCAGGGTCGTAAAAGGGGACCATTGTGTCTCGCAGTACCGTGGTGGTGAGAAGGTCAGAAATGAACAGGCCGGCAAGATATGGCAGTGCAGTGATTATTGTGATAAATCCAGTGTAAGCTCCAAAAAGGTTGATGTACTTCTTGTCGTCGCTCGAGCCCATGGTGAACGAGAGGAAGGGACCAGCCTCATTCTTCTCAATGTCGAGCTTGTGTGAATGTAGGAATGAGGAGGAGGAGGAGGAGGAGGAGGAGAGAAAGTGAGGGCGATGTGTTGGTGCTGAGACTATTATTGTGCTGAACGACGTGCAAGCTGCTGGAATGAGTATTGCCAGTAACACCTTCATATATCCTATATGCGACCTGAATCTTTGCCCTGAAATTGAACCAAAATTTTGGCCTGTTGTCGCCCTTGTTGGCCTCAAAAACCACCCACAAAAGCAATTGACAAGAACATCCGCATGATCCTTATCTACATGATAATAATTCTGCAACTGCTCGTCCCCTCAATTCACCCATTCAACAACATGCTTCGATTATCACATAAGTGTCTTTCTCCCAGGTCTCCCAAGAACAACCTTTTCCGACTGTTATCTTCGTCGGCAGTCGCAATAGACAGCCCTCTAGGTGCTAATGGTGCTGATGGTGAATCAGAAGGTCCCGATATGTCCCAATTTTCCCACTTAACCTCTCAATCACCTACATCTAAAGCCAATTCAGTGTACTCGAAGAACTACCCTTCCCTGGCCTGGACATCTTCGTTTGGATCTAAAAACTCAACGTCCACAATCACTCACCTTAAACAAGGACACCCCCATTACATTAACGTTTCTAACATCACTGCCGCCGGGGTGTGCATCGTAACATCCATTGAGCAGGCAAAAATCGTCGTTGCCAGCCTAGTCGAGCACGGTGCCAAGCCCAACATTTTCCATGCTTGCGATACTGAGGTGATGAACATTGACTTAAAGCGCGTTGGGCCCATCGGCAACGGTTTTGTTACCTGTTTCTCGATGTATTCCGGCCCCGACTTTGACTATGGGCTGGGTGGTGGTCCGGGCCAAGCTCTCTGGGTGGACAATCTCGACGAGTCCGAGGGTGTGATGGACGTATTCAAGGATTTCTTCGAGTCTTCCGAGTACAAGAAGGTGTGGCACAACTACGGTTTTGATCGCCACGTAATGTTCAACGAGGGAATCGACTGCATGGTGGGTGATGATTTGCAGCCACATTCTCATTCACACACATCCACAGTCCTGAAACTAACACACTCGTTTCAATTCAGGGCTTCGCCGGGGACACCATGCACATGGCGAGACTGCAAGACTCGGGGAGGGCAAAGTGGGCCAGCGGGGGGGGGTATGGGTTGGAGGCGCTGACGGAAGATCTTTTGGGGCGGAGAAAGAAGCCAATGAAGGAGATTTTTGGCGTGGCGAAGTTGAAGAAAGACGGCACACCCGGTGCTATAATAGAGCTTCCGAAGATCGAGGAAATGCAGCGAAAGAGGGAGTTCCGGAGGCAGTGGATAGCTTACTCCGCGTACGACGCAGAGGGAACGTGGTTGATCAGGGAGAAGCTCGAGGAGAAGCTAAAAAAAATGGAGTGGCTAAAATCGGGCAAGGACGGGACGAGTAAGAACTTGTACGAGTTCTACGAAATGTACTTGGTGCCGTTTGGGGAGTGCCTGACGGACATGGAGAGGAGGGGAATCAGGGTCGATGCGAGCGTCTACCTAAACGGAATTGAGCAGCAGGTGAGTGAGCAAAGCGAGCGAGCCTTGATGAAGACGAGCATTCTCGCGATGAATCCCGCGAAATGGCTACAGACATAATGGCTACATCCACTACTAAACTAACCCCCTCCATTTGTTTGGCTCGCTCTTTTCGCTCGCGCTTCATTAAAAATTCGCCTCGCTTCGCTCGGCGCAGGCAAAGAAGGATAAAATCCGGCACAGTCTCACCTTCCGAGGCTGGGCCGCGAGTTTGATTGGGCCCGACGGGCTAGCGATGAACCCGAACTCAGCCACCCAGATTGCAACCTTTCTGTTTGGCGGTTGTGCGAACCAGAAGACGGGCGACGACATTGAGGAAGTGAGGGTGTTCAAAACGCTGAGGGAGGACATTTGCCAGGAGGTGAGCGAAAGCGGGGGCCGTCACACTTTTCTTTTAACTAACCCACTCGGGGCAGGCGTTGGACGGCTACGCTGAGCGAGACGCGTTTGAAAAGCTTGGGCCTTATCCTGACGGGGAGGGGGAAGCTGAGGAGGAAGAGGACGAATTCGACTTGATGACCGCGGTTCAGCTAAAGGAGCTGTGCAAGGAGCAGGTGAGTGTGATGAGTGTGATGAGCGTGATGAGCCTATATAATTAACTCTCATTTTCAACTTTAACTCACCCCCACTCAACTCAACTCAACTCAACTCAACTACACGCAGGGGCTGAAAATGTCTGGCGCAAAGCTTGTTTTGCAGGAGCGACTGAGGGACCACTTTTTGGGTAACTCCCTTGCTCCCGAGGATTTTGCGCCATCGGGCTTTGCCGCCATGACACTGCCGCAGTTGAAGGAGACGTGCATCGTTCGTGGGCTGAAGAAGGCTGGTACGAAAGCCGATTTAATCCAGGTGAGCGAGCGGAGCGGGTAGCGGAGCGAAGCGGAGCGAAGCGGAGCGGGGAACGAGCCCAACTCAAATTAATAATTATCATTATTACCCCCCAGCGTTTGGAGGAAGACTTGCAATATGCCAACGATCTCGTTGACGACATAATCACCACCCCGAACAGCAACGGAAGTGGCTACTCTACGATCAAGGAAGCGCTGGATGCGGCTCTGAGCATAATTAAGGACGGTGAAGACTCGAGTTTAAAATCGATAATCGCCGCGATCAAGGACAAGAACACCAACTCCAAGTGGGTTGACGTCAAAATCTCTTCGATCTTCATGCGCCCGCAGAAGTTCACGGTGGGGGGAGCACCGAGCGTCACCTCGGACGTGCTTAAGGCGCTCGCGGGAGACGGTTACGACGAGGGAGAGGAGCCAAACTACGGGACGGCGTATGATTTCTTTGGCGGGGGGGATGCGGGTCACGACGCGTGCGTTGCCCTCTACAGCTTGACGCAGATGGGTAGCATCGACACGATGATCGGGAACTTTCTCCTCCCTTTGCAGTTCTTGGCCGACGAAAACTCTCGGGTCCACTGCTCGCTGAATCTAAACACGGAAACCGGGCGATTGAGCGCACGGCGTCCGAACTTGCAGAACCAGCCGGCGCTGGAGAAGGACAAGTACAAAATTAGGAAGGCGTTCCAGGCGGGTCCGGGGAACTCGTTGATCGTGGCGGATTACGGGCAGCTCGAGCTGCGGCTCTTGGCGTCGATGACGAACTGCAAGAGTATGATCTACGCCTTCAAGGAAGGCGGGGATTTCCACAGCAGGTGAGCGAGCGAAATACTGCGAGCGAGCCTTGATGAAGACGAAATACGAGCCACTACTAAACCAACCCACTCAATCAATTCGTGTTCGCACCTTCTTCGCTCGGCGCAGAACGGCCATGGGGATGTTCCCGTACATCAAGGAGAAGGTGGACGACGGAGAGGTGCTGTTCGAGTGGGATTACAGCAAGGGAGCTGCGCCGAAGCCCGTCGTTAAGGACGAGTACGGGAGCGAAAGGAGGAAGGCAAAAACGCTGAACTTCAGCATCGCGTACGGAAAGACGGCGTTCGGGCTTGCCAAGGACTGGGGAGTTACCCAGGATGAGGCGGAGAAGATGCTAGATGCGTGGTACGCCGATCGACCCGAGGTGCTCAAGTGGCAGAAAGACACCATCGCGTACGCGAAGAAACACGGGGTGACGAGGACGATGATGGGGAGATATAGAAATCTTCCAGATGCAATGGGATATAATAAAAAATTGATTGGCCACGCGAGCCGAGCTGCGATCAATACCCCCATTCAGGGTGGCGCAGCAGATGTGGCCATGGCGGCCATGATCAACATCAACAAGAGCGAGAAGCTGAAGAGGTGGGGGTGGATCATGCTGCTGCAGGTGCACGACGAGGTGATTTTGGAAGGGCCAAAGGAGTTCGAGCAGGAAGCCTTGGACGAGGTGTTCTATCTAATGCAAAATCCTTGGGGGGAAGGGCTCGAGAAGCAGCCTGTAGAGTTGTTGGTCGACGGGAGCTTTGCCCACACGTGGTACGAAGCCAAGTAATGAGTGTAGAAAGTGAAACGAAATATTTGTTTTTGGTTCATAATTTGCCCACATACAAAAATATTGCCCTCCTATTATTTACACACCCAAACCCCCTGATCAATCCGCACACCGGCCAGTCATCTCCGCATCGAGATCCCCCGCACTCACGAAGCATTCGCCCTGGCTCTCGGCGTTCCTGACCATTCCCTTGCCCACCTCTCCCTCCCTCGTCCTCTCTCCGACCTCCCCTTCACTGACGCTCACCAGCCTGCTGCCTTTCTCGCTAGGGGGGTAGATCTGCCAGAAGCCATTTTTCACTTTTTCCTCCCAATCGATTAAAATGTCCTTCGCCACCTGACTCCCGGTTTCCGTGGCGTGTTTTTCAACCATTCCCCTCAGCTGATCCTCCCCCTCGACCGTCTTGATCCTCTGGACCCTGACAATCTCGTTGTTGACCCTCTTCTTAAAGACGCTCCTCTCCTTCTCGTCGCTCAGCACGTACGCTAGCCCGCCCGTCATCCCGGCTCCAATGTTCCTGCCAGTGCTTCCCAAGCACACCACCACCCCTCCCGTCATGTACTCGCACAGATGATCCCCGCTGCCCTCCGTTACGGCGTAAGTCCCGCTGTTTCGCACGCAGAACCTCTCGCCGGCTCGTCCGTTGGCAAAGAATTCGCCTCCCGTAGCGCCGTACAAGCACGCGTTTCCGACGATGGACGACTCGGAGGGCGTGAACTTGGCCACCTTGGGGGGGACGATGACAATTTTGCCTCCGTTCATTCCCTTGGCGACGTAGTCGTTCGCCTCGCCAACGACCTTTAAGTTCGTGCCCGCAAGGTTGAACGCGCCGAAGCTGGATAGATGAAGTTCTGTTTCGTTAGCTTGCATTTAACAATTTTCCACACTCACTCACTTACTCACTCACCTCTGACCAGCACTCCCCTCAAACTCCAGCTCCGCCTTGCCCATGAAGCCCTTGTTGCCCCACTTCTTTGCAATCGTTCCGGCCAGCATCGCGCCGGTGGAGCGATCCGTGTTGCGAATTTTGTACGCCTTGCTGAGCACGCCCTCCCCGTCCTCGATGAGCTTGTCAAAGTCGCACACAATCGTACGGTCAAGGTCGCTGCTGAACCCGTTGATATGAACCTCGTTGGTGGCCTTGTCGTTGCCGTTCTCGTTCATCAGCCAGGCTCGCTCCTGCGACACGTCGGGCATTCCCGCAAAGAACTGCTCGACGTTGACGGAGTCGGACTTTGCGATTTTCCCCTTCATCAGCTCGTCCTCAACCAGAATGTCGCCCCTGCCGATCAACTCCTCCAGCGAGCTGTAGCCCAAATGAGCAAGCAGCTGCGCCGAGCAAAAATGAAGCGAGGCGAATTTTTAATTTAAGCAAGAGCAAAAAACGAGCGTCAAAAGAATTGAGTGGAATAATGTTAGTTTAGTAGTGGATGCTCGAGTCTTCACAAGGCTCGCTCGCTTCGCTCGCTCACCTGCCGCACCTCCTCAGCGACGAACTGAAAGAACGCAACGACGTTTTCGGGTGTGCCGGGAAACTTCTTCCTCAGGTTCTCCTTTTGCGACGTGACGCCAACTGGACAGGTGTTCAAGTGGCAAACCCTCGCCATGATGCATCCCTCAGCGATCATGGCAATCGTTCCAAAGCCGTACTCCTCCGCTCCCATGATTGCCGCCATGACAACGTCCCTTCCAGTCCTGATCCCGCCGTCCACCCTGAGCACCACCTTTTCCCTCAGGTTGTTGTTCACAAGCGCGGAGTGCGCCTCGGTCAATCCGAGCTCGAACGGGCATCCGCAGTGCTTGATGGAGCTCAAGGGACTTGCGCCGGTTCCACCGTCTCCTCCTGAAATCTGAATCACGTCAGCCTTCGCCTTGGCGCAGCCGCAAGCGACCGTTCCGATTCCAATGCTCGAAACGAGCTGCGCCGAGCGAAGAAGGTGCGAAGTAAATTGAGGTGGGTTAGTTTAGTTTAGTATGTATGTAGCCATAATGTTTGTAGCCATTTCGCGAGATCCATCGCTAGAGTCGCTCACTCACCTTCACGCTTACTCCGGCGTGCTCGTTGACCGCGTGCAAGTCGTGGATCAGCTGGGCGAGATCCTCGATCGAGTAGATGTCGTGGTGGGGAGGGGGAGAGATAAGAGTAACTCCCTGCTTCGATGCGCGGAGCCCAGCGATGTACTCGGAGACTTTCGGGCCTGGAAGCTGTCCGCCTGCAATTGAGTTAGTAGTTGCTCCTATTCTCGTCTTCCTCAACCCCCCCCCCCGCTTCGCTCGCTCACCTTCGCCAGGCTTGGCTCCCTGCGCCATTTTGATTTCGAGCTGCTTTGCAGTGCTCAAGAACTCGGCAGTTACTCCGAATCTTCCGCTTGCAATTTGGTGAACGAACGAATTGGCAGAGTCGCCGTTCTTCAGCCCGCTCAAATGAGGGAACGATTCCGAGTTTCCGTTTTCGTCAACGTCGGTGATTGGAACTGACCTCAAAACGTCCTCTCCCCCCTCTCCGGAGTTCGACTTGCCGCCGATGCGATTCATGGCGATGGCGAGAGTCTCGTGCGCCTCGCGAGACAGCGCTCCGAGCGACATGGCGCCTGTGCAGAATCTGACCATGATGGATTCGATCGGCTCGACCAGAGAGATGTCGATCGGCTCTCGGTCGGACTTGAAGTCAACAATGTCGCGGATGTTAGCGACGGGGGCTGCTTCGAGAGACTTCTTGAAGATCTCGTAACCAGCGACGCTGGCCTGTGGGTGGGTGGGGGTTTTTAGTTTTGTGAATTTTTTTGTTTTTTTGGAAAAATTTGCCTCACCTTCTTCATGTCGGCTGCATTCGCAGTCAACCTCTTTGTTCTCGTCATTGTCTTATCAAGTCCAATGGCGTTGTGCAGCAGTTTTGCCAAGTCGGCCGAGTTCGCGTGATACTCGCCGCTGCTGGGGACGGGCTTGTAGTAGCCAAAGTTCACCAGCTTCTTGCTGCTCATGGGGGTGACAGGCCGCATCGAGGCGGTTTCAATTGCGAGCTGGGGCAGCGTCAGCCCACCGATCCGGGAGGTTGTTCCCTTGAAGCCTGCGCCGATTTGGTTTGGTTTTAGTTTAGTTTAGTTTAGTAGTCAACCGGAGACCGAGTGAGACTCACCTTTCTCAATCAGGGTGGGGTGGAGGCCTATCGCCTCGAAAATCTGCGCCCCGTGGTAGGACGAAAGCAGGCTGATGCCGATCTTACTCAAGATCTTCAGCAGCCCGTTCTCAATCGCGAGCTGGTAGTTGTCCAAGCACCCGGTGATGGTGAGGTCGTCCAGCTATTTATATTTAATATGTGTGAGTGATAGGGATAGCACAACTCATCTCAACACAACACAACACAACACAACATTCTCACCTTCCCCGCAGCCATTTTTTTCGCCGTGACGTCGAGCTCGTACCACTGCTTAGTTGACTCGATGGCCAGGTACGGGTAGACAGCGTGGGCGCCATACCCGATCAAACTTGCAAAGTGATGGGTCGTCCACGCTCCCCCAGTCTCGATTATGATGCCGGTGTTCATTCGCACTCGCGCCTTGATTAGCGCGTGGTGAACAGCTCCGACAGCGAGATTGGGGGGAATATACGTGCTCGCGGAAAGGGTGTTTTCGGCGTCGGGCTTGTCTGACAGGACCAGAACCTCGACGCCGTTGACGACGGCGGCAACAGCGTCCTCGCAGAGCTTGTCGACGGCAGCCTCCAGCCCCGATGGGCCTAGCTCCAGATCGTACCTCGTGCTCAAAACGGCGTTCGCGAAGCCCCCGTTTTCGGGGCTCGACAAGGAGAGGAGGTAGTCCATTTTCTTCGCATTGAGAAACGGCGAGTCGAGGTGGATCAGACGCGCACCAATCTCATCGGCCTTGTTGATGGAGTGCTTCTTCCCGATGGTCATCTCGAGAGACATGACGATTCCCTCCCTCAGGGGGTCGATGGGCGGATTCGTCACTTGCGCAAAACGCTGCTTGAAGTAGTTGGACAAGTGGTGGGGCTTCGAGGAGAAGATTGCAAGTGGAGCGTCGTCGCCCATGGAATAGGTTGTTTCCTTTCCGCTGTGGATTGGATTTGGTTAGCTGTTAACGTATCGATTCAATGATTTAATAATTTGCTCACCTGCTCGCCATATCGTAAATCTGCATGTTAATGTCTTCCAAGCTCCAACCAAAGCTCGCAAGGAGGAAGTTCGTTGTCGCGTCGTCGTACTCCCTAGCCTCGTCGTCAATGCCACCCCCCAGCTCGTTGTCGGACGGGATGTATTTCGCGTGCTTGTCCATCCACTCTTGGTACGGGTGGCGGGCCGCGATCTCTCTCTTGATTTCAATGTTGTTCTTGAACTCTCCAGTCTGCAAATCGACGTTAATCATCTGCCCAGGGCCAAGGCGACCCTTCTCAACTATTGTCGCCTCGTCCAATCCTGGGATCACACCGGTCTCGCTCATCACGTAAGTGGTGCCGTCTTCGGTGCGGCTGTAACGGGCAGGCCGAAGGCCATTCCTAGAAGCGCCGAGCATAATGTTAGTGATATAGTGGCGTCGTGGTGTGCGTGTTGAGCGGAGACTGATTTTTTATATAGACTCACCTATCTAAACTCGCGCCAACAGTGTTCCCGTCGCAGTACATGAGGAGGGCGGGACCGTCCCAGCCCTCCAGCAAGCCAGAATGATAATCCTGAAAGGCGACTATGTCGGGGTTCTCCTCGTACGTTGGCTCGTTCCGGTACGCAGCAGGGACAAGGCACATCATAGCACAAGCCGCTCGGTGACGAGATTTTGTCATCAGCTCAAAGACCGCATCCAAATTAGCAGAATCGCTCCTGCCCAAATCCACCAAGCTCTCCAAGTTACTGTTCTGGGTGTTGACGCTCATGACTATGTGATCAGTCGTGTTGTCGTCCACAAGGTCGACAAAGGTGTCGCTTTCCTTCGCAGCCTCTCGGGCAATCATCCAATTGACGTTCCCCAGTAGCGTGTTGATCTCGCCGTTGTGCCCAAGCACTCGCATCGGCTGGGCCAGTCGCCACTCGGGGGTCGTGTTGGTGCTGAACCGACGATGGTAGATCGCGAAGGTGGTCTTGTAGTTTGGGTTGGTCAAGTCCTTGTAAAACAACGGAAGAACCTCGGATTTTGTCATGCCCTTGTACACAATCGTTTGAGAGGAAAAAGATGCCACGTAGATGTCAGGATCGTTGCCTGTCGGGTCAACCTCCGCCATGAACTTCCTTCGGACGAGGTAAAGCGTACGCTCGAATGCGTCACGCATCGCAGGGTTGTTAAGTTTGGTTGGTGCTTTGACGAATAACTTGAAGGGGGGTGTGTGGGTGTGTGGGTGAGTGGGTGGGTGGGTGTTAAAGAATGGAATGGAATGGAATGGAATGGAATGAATGCTGGATAGGCTCACCTGCTGAATGTTGGGGCAGCGCCGTTTCGCGTTGAAACCGAGCACGGACTCATCGACAGGGACGTCTCGCCAACCCAAAACTTCGAGCTCGTGAGCGTTGCACACAGACTCGATTGTGGCCTTGATCATCTCTCTACGAGTGACAGTGTCAAGGTCAGAACCGTTCGGGAGAAAGATCATCCCAACCCCAGGCCGAGAACAGTCAGAGGAAACGAACTCGGGAAAGAGATCCCAAGGAATTGAAGTCATGACACCAGCACCGTCACCAGACGATCCATCGCCACCACATGCACCCCTATGCTCCATGCACGAGAGGGCTGACAGAGAATCAGACAGGATTTGGTGGGAAGGGGGTTTGGTCGGGTTGGTAATGAAACCCACGCCGCACGCATCACGGTCGTGGGTGAGGGAGAACGAACTAGCAGGTGACGGAAAGAGCGTTTGGAGGGGGGTAGGGGGGGAGAGAGGAGAAGAAATAGAGGAGGAAAATATCTGTGATTTTATTTTTTGACGGTGTTGGTTCGGTTGGAGCTGAAAAGAGGTGATCGGGACCAAAAATAAACAGAGAAAGGGGAGAATGACCATGCCGGATGATGCGATTCGTTTGGATTGATTTATTTTATGAGGTGGAGGAAAGTGTCAAGAAGAAAAGACATGAATTACATAGAAGTAATACTTGGTGACCATATATAAAAACCAGTGCGTAACAGCCCCTTCGCAATGGACAGCTTTGCTGCCACGATCAGCGCCACAAATGGAGCTTTTCTTCACGATTCGCTGGTTATCAAAAAAGTTGCCACCCTGAATCGTGGTGTTTTCTCTTCTTCTCTCATCCCGAAGACCTCAAGGCTTTTCACAATACCAGCTAATCTAGTTATCGGGCCCAAACCTTCCAGACTGCCGCCCGCGGCCTCTCCCTGGCTCTCAACAGTTGTCAATCTCATGCTTGCAATGATTTCTGATGAGAAGACCAACTACCTCACCTCCCTTCCGGCCAAATACGACACGTTGCTAGACTGGACTGACTCTGAAATCTCGTTGCTAAAAGGGACGGATCTTCATGAAATAATCACATCCGACCGGACATCTGGCTCGTATTTTCAGAACTTCAAGAACAACATCCAACCTCACCTTACTCCTCTTAACGATTCACGCCTCGACTTTGAGCTCTTCAAGCTCTGCAGCACGGCAGTGGTTACAAGGGGCTTTCACACCGCCGACAACACCAACAACGAGGCGATTGCTGGTCCCTTCCTCATCCCATTGGTTGATTTGCTCAACCACGAACACTCTCCAACCAGGCGGTGCACAGTTTTGCAGCGTGATGTGGAGAACAACTTCTTCATGAATGCCGAGCGTGATATCCTCCCGAATGAGGTGAGCGAGCGAAGCGAGCGAGTTAGCTTTGAGGAAGATGAGAATACTCGCGATGAAGTGCGCGAAATGGCTACAAACATTTATATATTGGCTACATCCACTACTACTTGGCTAACATTATTCCACCACCCGCTCGGCGCAGGAGCTCACCCACACGTATGTTGAAGTCTCCAACGACCAACTTCTCCGAACCTACGGCTTTACCCACGAATTTCCTCCTCTGTGCAGTCCTGGCTTCATTTCCAAGTCAGCAATTATCGAGGCGTGCAAAATCGTCGCTGCTTCGCACAATGATGAGCAAGAAGAATTCGACAATGATAACGATAACAATAACGATAACGAAGAGAGCTGGAACCCGCTTACCGGGTGGGACGAGAAGGTCAAGTTCCTCAACACGACAGACTTGATCGCCAGCAAAGTGCAAATTCGTTTCGAACTACCTTTGACGGACGAACTTGTTACCGCCTGCTGCATATTGCTACTGTCCAGCGAAATGTTTCACGCTATGTTTTTGGACGATGATGAGCCAACTCTGTTGGACTGTGAGGCGATAATTTCAGAAGAATTCCTCGGCAGCTTGATTTGCTTAAGCTTGCTACATGTTGTGGAGGGGAAATTGTCGGCGTTTGCGACTCGGGGGACGACGGAGGACGAGGCGATTGTCAAGGGGGAGGGGGGGGGGGGGCAGAGGCAGAGGCAAGTTAGCGCGGCGACCATACGGCTGGAGGAAAAACGATCATATCAGGCGTTGAAAAAAATTACAATCTCACATTTAGATTCAGATACAGCAACAACTACAACAACAACAACGATTGAACCGAAATCTAAAAGAATCAAGTTCTAAATAAATTATTAATATTCTACATAACCTCCCCCAGACTTCTTCGCATCCATGGCTAAGTTAGCCAGAGAATCGGCCTTGGAGTTTTCCGCGCGCTCGATCCAATTAACCACTGGATTGAATTTTTCAATCGTTCTCAACATGGCCTTGATGTCGTTGCTCAAATCTATCAAGTTGTCGCTCTTTACTTTCCACTTGTTGGTTACTTGGTTGATCACGAGGAGGGAGTCGCCCTCGATGGTCAGGTTGGAATTCGAATCGTTTGAGGGGTCAAAATTGGTAGAGAACCACATTAGAAAATGCTGAAGCGCCATGTACTCAGCCTCGTTGTTGGTGAACGAGCGGTTCAAGTTTCCAAGGTACTCGTAGTGGGAAAAGTAGGGGAGTAGTTGGGG
>Ga0302116_1001288_pt1 | contig 15138 bp, 9 predicted proteins | sample AG5_SCM_MG_FD_203124 | JGI IMG/M metagenome (GOLD analysis project Ga0302116, IMG submission 203124) | Marine microbial communities from Western Arctic Ocean, Canada - AG5_SCM | ecosystem: Environmental > Aquatic > Marine > Oceanic | place: Canada: Western Arctic Ocean | collected 2017-10-01 | reverse complement strand
CGCGTCGCGGCGGTGATGCCCACCACCGGTCGTTCCCGCAGGTGCGTCTCGCAGTATCTCCGAATCCTTCACGGCACGTCGCCGTATCGCGTGCGGCGCCGACGTACAGCGCCTGCGCTAGGGCATCGTTAAAAAAGCGATTGTTTGTTTTCCCTCGAGCCGCAGAAGGCACCGTGCGTGTGACCCCGGACAGACACCGCTCGCATCTCACGCGTCTCACCTCGCCCAACGATTTCACCTCGCCCAACAATTCCACAGGAACGTGTCGCGCATGTGCGGCATCGTCGGCATATTTCGCCACGAAGGCCAAGTCTCCTCCGAGCTCTACGAAGGCTTGCTCATGCTCCAACACCGCGGTCAGGACAGCGCGGGCATGGTCACCTTCGACGGCACCCGCTTCCAGGAGCGCAAAGACAACGGCCTGGTGGCGAACATCTTCGACAAGAAGGCTATCGATTCCCTCAAGGGCAGCGTGGGCATCGGCCACGTCCGCTACCCCACCGCCGGCGGCCTCTCCGCCACCGAAGCTCAGCCGTTCTTCGTCAACTCGCCCCTCGGCATCTACCTCATCCACAACGGTAACCTCACCAACACCTCCGAGCTCCTCCAGGGCCTCGGCGGGCGCATGATGAAGACCAATTCCGACTCCGAGGTGTTGCTCAACGTCTTTGCCGAGGACATCGCGACTTCCATCACGTCAAACCCGGGATCGGACATGGAGAAGGTCGCCTTCGACGCGGCGACCAAGACGATGAAGAAGGTCAAGGGTGCCTACTCCGTCATCACCATGATCAACCAGGTCGGCTTGTTCGCGTTCAGGGACCAGAACGGCATCAGGCCGCTGGTGATCGGCCAGAGGAAGGCGGTGGACGGGTCGGACAAGGATGAGTTTTGCGTAGCTTCCGAGGATTCCGCCTTTGGCCCCCTCGGTTTCAACCGGGTCCGCGACGTCAACCCCGGCGAGGCGATCCTGATCACCCCCGACGGCCGCCTCGAGTCCCGCCAGTGCGTCAACGGCATGATCTCCCCGTGCATCTTCGAGTACATCTACCTCGCCAGGCCCGATTCCATGCTCAACGGCATCAGCGTGTACGAGTTTCAGCTCGAGCTCGGGCGAAGGTTAGCCAAGCGCATCAAGGACAGGCAGGAGGACGAGGACTGGGAGATCGACGTCATCGTGCCAGTGCCGGACGGATCCAGGCCGTCCGCCATCGAGATCGCCGGCTGCCTCGAGCTCCCGTACCGCGAGGGCCTCGTCAAGAACCGCTACGTCGGTCGCACGTTCATCATGCCCGACCAGCGCACTCGAGAGCTCTCCGTCAGGCGCAAGCTCAACGCCATGCGCAGCGTGTTCAACGGTAAGAAGGTCCTCCTGGTGGACGACTCCATCGTCCGCGGTACCACGATGTCGCAGATCGTGCAGATGTGCCGCGCGGCGGGCGCCACCAAGGTGTACCTCGCCTCCGCCGCGCCGCCCGTGAAGCACCCCAACGTGTACGGGGTCGACATGCCCTCCAGGGAAGAGTTCGTCGCGCACAATAGGGACGAGGAGGGCGTGTGCGAACTCCTCGGCGCCGACGGGCTCATCTACCAGACCGTGGAGGACATGCTACAGGCGGGACGCGGCATGAACCCGCAGATTGAACGCTTCGACGCCTCGTGCTTCGACGGCGACTACGTCAGCGGGGACATCGACGAAGAATACTTGAGCAACTTGGTAGGCGCGGGGCGCGGGAAGGGGCGCCAGGGCGCCAGCGCTCCCCCCCGGTGAGCCGCTGTGGGAGAGGGTACGGAGCGGGGATGAGATGCCCCGGTTGTTTGTAGACGTTTATTCCGCACGGAGCACGTTGTCTAAATATTGAATCATTTTTTAGTGTGGCCGTCTCTCGAGATCTTGCGCCGTCAAGATTTTTCTCTCAGATCCGCGTCAGCTCCGCGCCGGTCGACACAACTCCGCGCACGGTAGACCGTTCGAGACGCGCGTTCGCGCTTTCGACCGACCTTCTGAGCGTTGGGGACCCACACGACCGCGTCTGGGGGGCGTTAGGGCGACTGGGTGGTGAGCGGCGGGGGGGGCGAGCGGCGGTTGGAGCACTGTGAAAAAAATAGGGCGATTCGAGGCGACGTTCCGGGTTTTCGAGAATGGGGGGAGGCGCGGACGGGGAGGACCCGGGCTCCCCGCCCCCGCCCGAGGATGCGGCGGGTTCGTTCGAGGCTGCCGGGTTCGATCTCGAACCCGAAACGCACCCGAAGGACGAACCGGACAATAACCCGGCCCAGGAAGAGGCACACCTCAGCGAGAGCATCGGGACCGAGGACTCCGCCTCGGAAGAAGAAGAGGACGCCGACTCCGCGCCACCCGTTCACCCGGTTCAGGGCGACGGGGAACACGGAGGATGGGACACGGATGACGAGTCCATCGAGGTGGTCGGCGACGACGAGTCCATCGACGATCAGGTGTGGCAGAACATCATCGCCGCGCACGGCGTCGACGGCTTCGACGATTCCGACGATTTCGACGAAGAATCGGGCGATGAAGACGACGACAGCGAAGACGACGAGAGCGACATGTCGGGGTTCGACGAGGACGCCATGCACTTCGAGATCGAGGGCACCACATCCCAAGGATCCCAGCGCCAGGTGGACCCGGAGGAGCGCGGGCACTACCTCCTGCACGACGGAAGGGTACCGGCGTCGTTCACGGGCATGAATCATCAACAGGGATCCGACAGCGTCTGCGCCGCGGGGCCCGGGCGGTTACTCGTCACCGGCGACAGCGACGTGCGTCTGCTACACGCGGATCACATCCACATCGCGGCGGATGGGAGTTACGATGCGGAAGGGAGGTTCACGCACACGTCGTACGGTCCGAGCCAGGCGCAGGCTGAGGCGCGCGGGGAAGGCGGGTTCGAGACGTGCATCGCTAAACAGGATCTGCCGTTTTCGGTTTACTCAGTGGCGTACGACGAACCGTCGCGTCTCATGGCTGTCTGCGGGGACGTTCGATCGCACGCGCGGGACGTTAACCTCGCGGTGTATCGCGTCGTGAACTACGGGGGTACCGCGATGGGCGACTCCGTCTTTGTTCCCGTGGCGGAGGTCGGCGTCGGCGCGATGGGTCGGTTCGGTCGCGACATGGTCAACTGCGTCCGCTTCGGTAAGTCCGTTTCCCCACGGGTCCGCACGACGACGAACCCTGGTTTGGGGGGTCACGAACACCGCGGTGGTGACTCGCCAGCTGTGTCGGCACCCTCGGCACCCTCGGCGCCGAGGGACGTGCTGCTGTGCGCGTCGCAGGATGGCAACTGCTACGTCATGTCCGTGGACGTCAAGGACGATGCGGGTGCCGGCGAAGACGTTCACGAGGCTCCTTATGGGTCACCCGGGAACCAAGGCGGCCGCGGACCTCGCCGCCGGCCCCGGCTGGACGCGCAGCTCGTCGAGGAGGCGCGAATCGCCTTCCCGGTGGCGTCAAACGCGGCGGCTTCATCCCCCGACGGGCGATGCGTCGCGATCTGCGGGGACGCCGAGTTTGTGCTTGTCAACGGCGGACCGCGCGGGTACGGTGATCACGGGCACGGCGAGCACCTCGCAATCAACGGCGACCCGTCCTCCGCCGGGCACATCTCCGGTGAAGCTGCTGGGGGCATGTACACGGCGTGGTCGCCCACGGGTGAGTACCTCGCGGCGACGTCGGATTCGCTTCACGCCGTCGCCGTGTGGCGCGTCACCGTGCACGAACCAGGGGTGGATAAACCCGCGCCGTTTCACCACGCGCCTCACCACTTCATCCCACTCGGCCAGGACCGCAAACGCGAGGCTGGGCCGCTTCGTATCCAGCGCGTGGCGTATTTCCGCGACCACGCGCACCCGTGCCTACCCGTTCAGTTTTTACCGAGCGACGGGAACATCGTGGTGTGGGCCGAGCGCGGTGGTAGGGTTCACGCGTACGATTTGCGGTGCGCGCGCGCGTCAGCGCCCGGTTCGTCATCCGCGGTGAACCTCTCGCCCGCGGTGCCCAAGGAGGGAGGAGGGGCAATTGCCGCTTTGGCCGGTTTACGGCGCCGGCGTTACGCGGACGACGACTCTCAGATTACAGTTTTAGGCGACGACGTCGAGGACGGGTCGGAGGCTGAGGCTGACGGCGAGGACTGGTGGGACGTCGCGAGATCGGAAGGTGTGGAGGTGTGCCTTAACCCCGTGAGCGTGCGCCTCCGTAAGCGGGTCGGGTTAGGGGTTAGGGACCACTTCCAAGAGCCGGATCAGGATCAGCGGAATTTCGTGCAGACGATTCGATCGCGGGTCCGGGGGAAATACGTCACGGGACTCTGCGTCGTCGCGTCGCACCCGGTGCCAGCGCCACTGCCCGGGTCGCCCGGGTTGATCGACGGGTGCGCCGCGGGCCTCGCGCCGCGTGCGCCGCCGCACGACCTCGTCTTCGTCGGTACCCCCGACGGGGTTTTGAGGTTTCGGTGCCCCGTGGCTTGGACGCCGGAGACGCACCCGGACTTTCCGGTTGCCTTCAGGAAGGCGTCCAGGGCGTTCATGCAGTGCGCCGCCGCCGATTTCGCGCGCAAGGCGAAGGGCGGGTCGGACGAAGAAGGCGACGCTGGTGGGTTGTCCCTCGGTGACCTTCCACAGGAAGTTTTGCTGCACATCGTCGGCCTCGCCGCGGTGCCGCTGTCGGATTGGGCGCATTTACAAGCACCGATAGCCGAACAAAAGACACCAAGCATACCGGTGGACGTGAATAGCGCGCGATGAGAGTTCTCAGTTCGCGCGCGAGTGTACGAGTATTAATCAAACGAACGAGTTGAACGAAAACAGGAGTGAGACGGCGCTATTTATCGCGTCGCAAGTCGTAGATGTCCATCCACCACACGCCAACCACCGAGTACGTCACGAACAAACCGTACACGAACAGGTAGACGTAACCCATGCTTCGATTCAGCCTGAACCCCGTGCAGACTAGCGACGCGTAGTACACGAGCAGCACGCCCGCGAGGATACACACGGACGGCCACAGCTGCGCGGTCGAGACCTCCTCGAAGCCGCCTCTGGCTGGCAGGAAGACGAGCCACGGGAGCCCGAGGCCGAGCCAGATGTCAAACACGTTGCTGCCGACGGCGTTGGCGACGGCCATGTCGCCCTGGCCCGCCTTGGCGACGGACACGGACGATAGCGCGTCAGGGATGGATGTTCCCGCGGCGAGCACGAGCGTGCCCATGACCACCTCGGGCACGTCGAGGACGCAGCCGACGACCGCGGCGGCGTCGACCATGCCGTAAGAGATGGCGGAGATCCACAGCACCGAGGAGAAAAACGACACGAGGTACCAACGCTCCCACCCGGACTTGCCGCAGTCCGGGACGGTGAGCGTGAACGCGGCGTACCACGGGAGGGACAACAGCCACATGGGCCACCCGCGCCAATCGTCGGGAATCGCGAAAGGGTTCGTCGCCGCTTCCTCGTCGCTCGAGGAGTCGTCGGCCGTTTCATCTTCGCAGCCCTTCGCCACGCCTTCCTCGGGGGACCAAGAGAGCTCCACCACGGATCGTGCCGCGCCGATATCCGACTTTTGAAGGACCGTATCCGTGTCCGTCTCCCCAACAAAGGACGCGATCTTGTTACCCAGCGTTCGCCGCCTAAACCCGCGCGCGGCTCGCTCCATCCACGCCATCGCGTGTTCGTTCTTTGTCATGAATCCTACGTACGAGAAATAAAGACACACGCTCACCACCCCTTCCCACCAGTACACCCTTCCGTCCCACATGACGCCCATGACGAACGCGATGGAGACGGCGTAGAACGCGCAGTCGCGGGTCACCGGGCGCCAGTCCAACGCCAAGTGACTTTCGCCGGAGAATATGACGGTGGCGGCGACGATGATCAGGATGTTGAAAACCGCCGAGCCGACGATGGTCGCGACTCCCAGCTCGTTGGTGGCGTTATCCGAGACCAAGGACATCGTCGACGTGAACAGCTCAGGGGCGGACGACCCAGCCGCCATGAACGTGGCGCCCGCGACGTCTTCGCTGAGCCCGAGTTTCTCGCATATGATCTCGAGCGAAGGCGTGAAGAAGTCGTCGCAGACGATGGCGATGCCGAGGAAGAGGTAGAGGATGGCGAGCACGTGGAGAGCCCAGCCGCCGTCAGAGACGAAGGAGGGAACGCCGCGGCACGAAACGGACGATAACAACTCGCGTTTCGGTCCGCCGTTCGAGCGGAGCGTTTCGCTCGATGACCGCGTCCACCCGAGCTTTGGGGCGGCGGCGGCGAGGGCGAGGAGGCCGGCGACGGCGAGCAGCGTCAGGTGCCTGGTGCGGGGCAATTTTTGGGTTTGGTTCGGGTTCAGCTTTGGGAGTCCCGGTTCCGTTCGTGGCGCCGCGAATTTGGGCGCGAGGGGTGGGGATCGGGCGGGTCACGTCGCGTCTCACCTTCGCGATCTGCGCGTTATACGACGAGCCGCGAGGTTCGTGTTGGACTTTCCTCGGGTGAATATCGCCATGGTGCCTGTGGGGGTTGGCGAGGTTAGATTTGGCGATCGATCGAGATGTGAGAGGGATGCCGATGGGGAAGGGCGCTCGAAGCCTTCGATCACGGGAACGATAGTGATCGATGCGACGTGGCGATACGCGCCACGGCATCTGCACTGGCATCGCCGGTGAGATCCAAGGGCAAGTCGCCGTCTCGGGGGCGTCGAGGTCGCGGGAGGGTGCGCGAGACACGAAGCGCCGCTCCTTTTTTGGCAGAGTGGCCCCCCAAAAGAGAAAGCCGGTTCGGTATTCGGGCGGCATGAGGGCGCGTACCTCTCGACGCGCGGTGTTCGCTGTCGGTGTGAGAGGGTATCGACGGGATCGACGCGCCGGTTGCGACTCTTCACGGCGGTGCGTGCGTGCTAATGACCGAGGTCGCCCGACTCGAGCCGCTGATGTGCGAGCTCATCGGTTCGGCCAGACTCGTACCCTCGGCAACCGAAACCGCTCCCGCGAGGCAGATGAAACGCAAACGAACAGCCGCGTGCCAAAACGAGGTAGGCGGCTCACAGCTCGCGGCGCGTCCACGCACACGCGCCCCGCACGAACGCCGCGGACCGAATGACGGCGTCCGGCGTGGCCGTCGTGAGACACACGGTCACGTTCGAAGGCGTCGACGCGCCGTCTCAGTGCGCGCCGGCGCCTTCCCCGGGCGACGGCCGCATCCGCGCATCGCCGCCCGCCGAGAGACCAATCGTCACGGCAAACCACATCCACATCGAGGGCGCCTTCAGGGGCGCGGGCATCGCCCCGCACCTCCTCGGGGGATGGAACGGCGCCCACCGCGACGAAATGCACGTTGAAAACGACGTACAGCGCCCCGCATCTCGCGCGGCGCCGCGCACCCCGGTCGACGCAGCCAGGCAGAGGGTCGCCTTCGCCGAGGTCAAGCTGCACGTCGAGCGGATCGACCTGATGGACAAAACCGGCGTCGTCGTCGCCGTGGACGCCGCCCCCCCTGCGTTGAACCGCGCGACGTCCGCGCTCGCGCAACCTCGTGTCACCAACCTCACGTTCGCGACGACGCAGAGGCCGGGAACGTCCGCGTCGTCGACCCGTCCCGGCCGCTGCCGCGGTACGCAGACCCTTCGGCGATGTGCACCGAACAAGGCGTCCAACTCTGATGCACCCCCGGCGACTCGCACCGGTTACACCCCCGGGCCGCACGTCACCCGGCCCCACACGAGCGCGTCCCTCGCCGCCGCGAGGCATCCCTCCCGCACCGGCTTGCTCCCGGCGCAGGGGCGGTGCGACGCGTCCGCGGCGGCGGCGCTCGCGGTGCTCACGTCGAGCGAACGGAAGGAAGGTGAAGGCGGGCGCGGATGGGCTTGGAACCTCTCGCCGCCGTCGCCGCCCGGCAGAACAGACGACGATTCCTCTCCCGAGTGGAACCCGGGCAGGATCACGCCTTGGTGATCACGACGCTGCGTTCGGTGGGTCGTGATGTATATATATTACTACAAAGCCAGTTACAACGTTGACGTCAGCTACCCTTCTGGTCCGCGTCCCCTCCTCCAATGGATGTCCAGTATCCCCCCTCCACGGACCCCGCCCCGCCGCCCCACCCCTGGAACAGCCCCTCGATCCCTTTCCTCGCCTTTTCAATGTCCGCGAGCCTGGCGCGCCTGAACTCGGTGGACTCCAGCTGCGCGAGCTGGTGCTCCACGTTGGCCACCGCGCCCTTCACCGCTTCCACGGTTTCCTCCGCGCTGTCGAGGTAGGCGAAATCCCTGGCGAGGCCCGACGCCCAGGCCTCTAGCGCGGGCGTGAGCGCCTCCCGCTGCTCCTTGGAGTCCTCGCGGAGCTTGTTCAGCACGGCGACGAGTTCGTCGAGCCGGGCGAGCATGTCCTCGGCGGACCGCTCGATCTGCCCGCAGTGCTGCGAGATCGAGTCCGAATCGGGTTGGACGTTCGCGGCGACGTCGTCGCACAGCGCGGCAGCCTTCTCGTCTCCGCTCATCGACGCGACGACGCGGGTGGTCTCCGCCGCGTCGGTCATGGCTAGGCTAACGCGCGCCCGGACGGGTTTCGGCGCCGAACCCTCCTCCTCTGGCGCGGGAAGTTGTGATGTTGGAGGGACGAAGTTCACTCATCTCGACTACAAATCTAAACCTAACTCATCGCCGGAGCTCTCGCGGCGCCCAGAGCCCTCGCTTGTACTTCTCCACGTGGCTCAGCAGCTTCTTCCGTTCCTGGATGCTCAAGCCAAACCCCTGGAGCTGATCAGTCTTGGTATCGTACAGCAGCGCCTTCATGTTGGCGAACTTATCCTCGTGCGAATCGAGCCCAATCGCCTGCAGAAACACCGCCACCTCGCTCGGCTTCTCCTCCCCCTCCCCCTCAGCCTCAGCCTCGGCGGAGAACCGCCTGACGACGGAGACTCGCGCCGCCGCGGGAACGACACACGCCCGCGCGAGGATCGCGCCCGAAGCGCGTCGTGCGAAGTGGGCCAGCATGGCGCGCGCTAAGATCAATGGACGGGGCGCGAAGAGTCTTCAGCGAAAGAATTTTACAACTTACAACACCAAATACAGTCTCTCATCAAGCCGGTCTCGTCGGGGGCATCAACCCCGGCCCCGTGTCCGCCGCCCTGCCCCACACGTCCCCGGCGGGAATCGACCCGTACTTTGGCGAGAAATCGTACGAAGCCAAATCGTCCGCGCTGCTCAGGTGTACCCCGTCCCGCGGCACCGCGAAGGCGACGTGACCGGACGCTTTCCGAAGTTCATCCGCCTCCGACGGCCCTCTCGTGCCGAACGGGTACTCGTGCAGCGGCACACGCCCGGACTCGATCGCATCGTTCACCGGGTCCACGATCTGCCACGCCGCCTCGAGCTCATCCCCGCGGACGAAGTGCGCCTGGTGGCCGTGCACCGCGTCCAGGAGTAAGCGTTCGTACGCGCGACGCGGCGCCTCGCCCGCCGCCTCTTTTCGCAGCTGCTCCGCCCGCCACCGCCCGCTGAGTTCCATCTCGGACGGCACCGGCTGGACCCCGAGCCCTGGTTCTTTGATCGTGAGCTTCATGTACATCTCCTCGTGGGGTTGGAGCCGGAGGACGAACTCGTTGGGTCCCGCGTAGCCGTTAGCCACCGCCGGGTCGGTCGGGTCCCCTGGTTTCTCGAGATCGCCGAAGATATCCCCCGGCGTCTGCCGAAGCTGGATGCGAATCTCGCTCCGCTTCTCGTTCAGAGCCTTGCCCGCCTTTAATATGAACGGCACGCCGTCCCAGCGCTCGTTCCGAATGTTCAGCACGAGCATGGCGAACGTGGGGGCGCGGCTATCGGCGGCGACGTTGGGGTTATCCTTGTACCCGAGCTTACCCTCGTGAGCCACGTACTGACCCGCCACAACCTTGCGTTCCACGTCCACCCTGTCAACCTGCCGCAACACCTTCAGCTTGGCGTCCCTAATGTCCTCCGGGTCCAAACTGACCGGCCTGTCCATGGCGAGCACGGCGAGGATCTGCAGTAAGTGGTTCTGGAGCACGTCGCGGATGATGCCGTGCGCGTCGAAGTAGTCGCTGATGGCGCCGAACGGTTCCTTGTGAATGATCTGCACGTTGGCGATGTTATCACGGTTCCAGATCGGCGTCAACAGCCGATTGGCGAACCTCATGACGAGCAAGTTATCGATCACCTCTTTGCCGAGGTACCGGTCGATGCGGTACAGGCTCGGTTCGCTCCACGTCCGGGCCAGGTGCCGGTTGAGCGCGGCGGCGGAGACGGCGTCGTGACCGAACGGTTTTTCCAACACTAGGCGTGTCCACCCGCCAGCCACGGCCCGCCCGCCCCTGTGTACCGCGTTGGCGACCGGAGGGTAGAGCTCCGACGGCATCGCGAAGTAGTAGAGGCGGTTACGGTGCGGCGCGTCGGCGTGTTCCGCCTCCCACCGCTCCACGATGTCGAACGTGACTTTGAGAGATTCGTCGGCGGTGGACGCGGCGTCGTCGTCGATGCTCGAGCTCGAATCGGACCCGCCGCGGCCGCTGGTGACCTGCGGGGACATTTGTGCGTACGTGGTGCGCGTGAGGAAGTCCACGAGGCAGTGCTCGGGGCACGCCGGGTAGGTGTGCTCGCCGGCGACGACTGATCCGACGGAAATTCGTCTCGACCCTGGGGCGGAGGAACGCTGGGATTGGGGTAATTTGTCCCCTCCGCCGTCGGCGTCGTCCTTGAGGCTCTTCCGTGGGGAGTCCAGCTGGTAGATGGTGGTCCTCGCGAGGGTTTCGGCGCACCCGCCGATGTCCGCGCGGGTCGGCGGCGCGTGGAACAGGCCGTCGAGGTCCATGCTGCTGCTCTGGCGGTTGAGCGTGTGAAACGAGCCGTGCCGCTGGTGCCCCGGGATGATGCTCCCTCCTCCGGAACCCCCGGACCCGTTCAGCTGCCCGCTCAGGCCGAGTGCCGCGCGCGGGGTCTCCCACGCCTGACGTATCGCGGCGGCGACGAACTCGTGGAACTGCTCATCCGTCAGCTCGCCCCGTCCCACGCCCACGATCCTCGCCTTCGGGGGCAGGTGGCCGGTGAGGTACAGCTGGAACAGCGCGGGTAACAATTTGCGCCGGGCGAGATTGCCCGTCGCCCCGAGCACCACGAAGGTGAGGCAATCGCGCCGGGACTGCTCCTGCGCCGGGAGCGGCATCGTGTACCGACCGCGTAGACAACCACGGACGCGGCGATGACGTCGCTGAATGAACCGTGGGCTCTCAGATTTAGGTTGTTGCTTTTTCCCAAAAGCGATGATCAAAAAAGTGCGTGAGCCTCGCGGCGCTGCCCTTCACTCGCCCGATGCGCCAGGGCCCCGGCTTCGGAGGCGCCGGTCCGTTTCGCCTGCCGACCCGAGGTCCGGACGGCCAGCTCGAGATCCACAGGCCCAACTGCCTGTGCTGCATCGGCCCGCCCGACCACGCGTTCGAGCGCTCCTGCGCCGCCGTCGTCGCGCTGTCGATCGACGGCGTGGGGCCCGCCGAGGCTGAGAAGTTCGTCCGTCTGTGCACGGCGGCGGGCGGTGGTGACGCGACGCGCCTGAGCAAAGGGAAGGCCAAGGCGGCGTGCCGGAGCGTGCGGTCGAAGGCATCGGGTCTACCGCCGCTGGATCTCGCCGCGGTGGAGTCCATGCAACGGGCGGTGTTGGACTGCTACGGGGTATCTGAACGAGTGCCGACTGAGGAGTCATCAGAAGCGGCGGGTGACGAGGCGCGCGTGGAGTGATCCAACGCGACGACGTTGGCATGTCGACGTATCCCGAGCACCCGCTGGTGTGCATGCACCGCCGCGCGTCGCACCCCGACCACGGCGCGCGCACCGCGCTGGCGTGGATGCCCGACCCAACCGCCGAAGCCCCGAGAATCATCCGGTGGTCCTACCGAAAGCTCTACTCCGTCGCTTCATCCGCCGCGACACGCGTGCGCGATGCGCTCGTAGGCAGCGTCGACGCGCCGAAACTGTCGCAGATGCAGGACCCGTGCCACGGCCTGTCGCCGACCGTGGGACTGCTCGTGGAGGACGGAATCGAGTTGCCGGTGTCAATCCTCGCGATTCTCCTGGCGCACGCGGCCGTGGTGCCGGTGGGCGCCCAAGACCCGCCGGCACGGATCAAAAGCATCCTCGACGACGCCGAGTGTTCCGTCGTGATCGCGTGTCCGCGCGCGGGTGACGGAAAGGCGTTGGGTCGGCTGAAGATGGCTATTACATTGGCCATCAACGCGAACAACGTTAAAGTCATCGACGCGTCCGAGCTGATCATTGAGACGGACGCCGCCGAGTCGAACGAACGGTCGGTCGCGCCTCCTCCGGCGTTCCCGGAGGATAAACTGTCGCACGTCTTCTTCACGTCCGGCAGCACCGGCCGCCCGAAAGGTTGTCTCGCCACGCACGGCGGACTGGCGCTGTACTGCGCCGGTAAGAACGAGTCGCTCGACGTTGACGAAAACTGCGTCGTTCTCGTGGCGTCGCCGCACTCCTTCGACCCTTCGCTCGGAGATTTCATCAGCGCATGGGCCGCCGGGTGCGTCGCGGCGATCGCACCGAGGTCACACTTGTTCGCGTCACTCGCGGCGTGCCTCGCGGTGAGCGGAGCCACGCACGTGCTGACCACGCCGTCGACGCTATCCACGATTGAGACGACCCAGAACGAGATGCTCACCAAAATGAGCCTGCGAGTGGTCGCTCTGGGAGGCGAGCCCACGCCAGCGAGCCTGGCGCGCGCGTGGTTACCACTCGTCGAGAGGCTCGTGAACGCGTACGGCGTCACGGAGTGCACGGTGTACCAGGCGTTTCGAACGTACGCGGACGTTGAGGCGCGAAGGGCGATCGGGCGCGGTCTCGCCGGGTGCGAGATTATATGCGCGAAGGAACCGGGCGACGACCCGTCGAACGTCCTCGGTACCGACGATCCGGACGGGTCGTTCGGGGAGGTATGGATCGCGGGTCCGCTCGTGGGACTCGGGTACGCCGGGGCGCCGGAACTGACCAAAGAACGGTTCGTGACGCGGATTGAAGACTCCTCCGGCGTCACTCGACGCTACTTTCGAACGGGCGACTTGGGAGTGCGGGTCCGCGACTGCGTCAGCGGGGAGTGGCGCGTGGAGGTGGTCGGTCGCCGTGACTCGCAGGTGAAGCTCAACGGGCAGCGCGTGGAGCTCGGCGACGTCGAGGCGGCGGTGTGCGCCGCCGCTCCGAGACTGGTGCTCGAGTGCGCCGCATTGACCCAGAGGTTCGATCTTACTTCGGGATCGGGCGGCAAGTCTCTCATCGCGTGGTGCGTGCCTCCGGGTACCGAACACGGAACGGTCGAGTCACGCGCCGGTGCCGACGCGTTGACGGCGGACGCGCTCCGGTGGCTCGTGGCGGCGCGCGTCCCGCCGCACATGGTCCCGTCGCGCTACGGAGTCGTCGACGCGAGGCTGCCGACCACGGCGAGCGGAAAGTTCGCGAGGTCGGTCGTCGCAAAGTGGGGCGCGCCCCCGCCGCCCGACAGGGACACGGGATGCGGCGAACACGTGCACGGGATCGAGACGGAAGGCGACGCCGGGTGGTCAGGTGCGGGTGGCATCGACGCGTTCGCGGCGGTCGTCGCGAACGCGTGGGCGAACGCGCTCGGGCTCTCCTCAGAGATTAAATTGAAATTATCCGCTCGGTTCGCCGAGCTCGGGGGCGATTCGATGGCCGCGCTTCGCGTGTGCCAACGCATCGCGTCGACTTTCTCGGACACGGACAAAGAAGATACCGGCGTGTTCGGGGAGGCGCTGGGCGGCGCGCTCGCACCGGCGCGGCTCGTACGATCAGGTTCACTCGGCGCTCACGTCGCCGCGTTGAGAACTGCGGCGGGGGCGGGGGAGTTGGGGGAAGCGGCGGCGACGCTCGCGCGCCGGGAGGACGGGGATCAACCCACGGCGGATCAACCCACGGCTGCGATTGGTACAAGTACCGACGTCGCCGTGGTCGATGAACGCGCTTTAGAGGGCGCCGGGCTGCTCCGCCGAGCCGCGTTCGAGGGCGCCGCGGCCGTCCTGGAACAGCTGCTCGACGCCGGCGTGCCCGTCGAGGGGTCGAGCGATGGCCTCACGGATACCCTCACGCCTCTTCACGTCGCGTGCGGCGGTGGGAAGGACCGCGAGGCGGTCGCGATGGCGCTCCTCGCGAGGGGTGCGGGCGCGCGCGCGAGGACACGACGCGGTCAGAGCGCGTTCACGATCGCCGCCGCGAGGGGACCGCCGTCGCTGCTGACTGAAATTTTAGACAAGGGCGGCGCCGCGTCAGTCGCCGACGACGACGGGCAGACGGCGCTGCACGTCGCCGCGAGGGCCGGTGCGCCCTCGAGCGTCATCAACCTCGTCGCCGACGCCATGGACGGCGTGCACGTGCCCTCGACGACCGGAGGGGCGAAGGGGCGAAAGAAACCGCGAGGAAAGGCGAGAGGTTCCATCGGTTCGGGCGTCGCCGCCGTGGACTCGAGGGACTCGTGGGGACGGACGCCGCTGCACTGGGCCGCCGTGAACGGACACAGGCCCGCGTGCGTCGCGCTGCTGGACAGAGGCGCGAACGTCAACGCGGTGGACGACGCGGGGGAGACTCCGACGGCGGCGGCGGAGCGTCGGGCTCTGTGCTCCGCGAAGGAGAGGCCCGACGGCGCGAGGGCGTCCACGTGGGGTGACATAGCGACACTCCTGGGCGGGTCGGGGCAGACCAAACACTTAAAGGCGCGACTCGCGGCTCGCGCGGGTACCAAGTGACCGTCAACGTAGTCAAACTGACGTAAGAGTCTTAAAGGGTATACACGGCGTTGAATAAAAGAATAGCTATTTAGTCAGAGACGCTGAGAGCCCTTCGCGAGGTGCGCCGTCTGCCGAGGAACTCGTGCCACTCCTTGCCCCGATCGTCGTCGGGGGGTAAGTGCCTGCCGTCGATGGACGTCCACGGCGCCACGACGTTGTGCCTCCCGACCATCTGCTTATACACCGCACGGCTGAAGAACGAGCCCATGTTCCCGATGAACACCTGCCCGTGCGCGAGAAAGTCCAGCGCCTCCAGCGCACCTTCCGTCTCTTCTTTCCCGATGTCCATCCTGTTCTCGATCCACCCGGCGCCGTGGTTCAGCTTGGAGC
>Ga0302116_1001287_pt1 | contig 15140 bp, 16 predicted proteins | sample AG5_SCM_MG_FD_203124 | JGI IMG/M metagenome (GOLD analysis project Ga0302116, IMG submission 203124) | Marine microbial communities from Western Arctic Ocean, Canada - AG5_SCM | ecosystem: Environmental > Aquatic > Marine > Oceanic | place: Canada: Western Arctic Ocean | collected 2017-10-01 | reverse complement strand
CTGCACGCCCACTTGGGCAAGAACATGTGTGTGTGTCTGAGCTTTCGCTGCCATCCAATGATGTGGCAGTCGTCCATGCTCATCTCTCTCCTTGTACTTGCTCCTGAGCAAATCTATGTCACGATCTGAGTCAGTCATGGCTCCTTCTACCGCGGGCCAATCACGCTTCTTGAGCCACTTGTGGTGCTCATTGGAAGGCATAAGGATTTGCTCGTGAAAATATCTCAAACGAGAATGGGGAGAGGGGGAGAGGTGAGTTGCTGGGGCAAGGTAGGAGAGTTGGGTTCGAATACAATATTGTTTTCGGGATGTTAGGATGGTACCGCAACAAAAATGAAATATAAACACTTAAATCAAAAGTGCTAGCAAATATAGAATTTTCCCTTCAAACACCATGCCTCGGAAGTCAACCTCTTCGACCGGGTTCAAGGGGGTGTACAAGAATTCAAGCAAACCTGGTCTCTTCCGTGCTGAATCTCGAATGTCTGGCTTTTCATCTTCGCTTGGTTCCAACTTTACATCCCCGGAGGCTGCTCATGAAGCTCTTGTTGCTTATGAGACCAAAATGGCGCCTGAGATAGCTCGAAGGGTTTTACAGAGGCAAAAAGACGAAGAGGCAGAGGCCGAGCGGATCAATTCCCTTCAATTTTCTGGCCAAAAAGACAAGGTCGATGAGGAGGGCTACAGCACTCGTACATCGACCCAAAACAAGGCGCTCCTCACCCTAATTTCCAAACAAGCAGATATCACCCCCGAAATCCGCCAGCAGCAGATGCAGGCCATGAGAATGGTAAAAATAAACAATGAAAAAATGAAGGAGAATGAGGACGAGATGTGGAAGTTGCGGAGCGAGGTGAGGGAAATGAAGGAGGAATTGGAGGAGAAGAGCTATGAGGTAGAAACACTTAGAACCAGGGTGGTTGAGTTGGAGAGGGGAGAGCAAGGTGGTAGTAATCTTGGTGGAAAGAGGAGGAGGTTAAACGAAGGTGAAGGTGAAGATGAAAGTGAAGACGAGCAGAATGATGGAATGCAGGAGCAGGAGCAGGAGCAGGAGCAGGAGCAGGTGCAGAACGAGAACGATGCGCAGCTGTTCAAGATCAATGACGAGGAGGCTGCATTTCTAAATTCAATACAGAGTTCCGAGTAGAAACAATTCAAAAAATTCATGAAAAAGTATGGAATATATACAGTTTATAAGATTTTTATGTCCTCTTTTTATAATTTTTTATGCCGCCGCAACAGGCTGACTCACGCCCCTCAGCTCCCAATAGTTCTCTGTCTGGCTCTTGAATTTCTTCTGTAAATAATCGAGCTTCTTCTGCAACTCGACCTCCTTCTTCTCCTCTCCCTTGCTCGCAGCAGTCACGTTCTTTATAATTTCATCGTGTGTAGCTCTCATGAACATCTTCCCGACTCCTTGGAACATTTTCACGTCGTCTCCAACGTTTTCCAAGTCCCCGACCGTCAGGGCACTCATCTTCTGCTCTCTCTGGGCCCTCGCAAGATACTGCGACACCTCGTTAATCTCCCTCTTCGTCGACGTCAATTCGTCCTGAAGCTCTAAAACCTCTTTCGCAACCTGATCGCTCCTGAAATCCCCGCCAGAACCACTCTGCCCGGATTGAGTCACGGCGCTGTCGCCGAGCGAAGCAAAAAAAATGAATATTTTGTTTTAGTTAGTTTAGTGGCTTGTATTCTCTTTTCATAAAGGCTCACTCACCTCTCGGCCTTCTTCTTGGCCGCAATTGACGCCACCTTGGTTTTGATGATTCGTAGCTGTTTGGAGAGTTCCGTGTTGCCCGCATCCACCTGAAGCCCAGCCTTGGCAACCTGAGTGGCCCCGGTGTAGTCCTTGTGCCCTATGAGCCCCGCAACAAGTCTGTAGTAACCCTTGATGAAGGCAGGCTGGATCTCAATGCACTTTTTGGCATCATTCACAGCATCTTCATACTTCCCAAGGGAGATGTAGCAAGCAGCTCGGTTGGAGTATAGAACGTGGTTTTTGTTGTCCACTGTTATTCCGGATGTGTAGTGCTTAATGGCGAGGGGGTAGTCCTTTGCCAAGAAAGCCTCGTTTCCCTTTGCTTTTTGTTCGTCTGAAGACATGACGATGGTGATGACTGCCAGTAGTTAGTAAGGTTTGGGTTAGTATTTTACCAAGGACGATAGCTCGACGAGACAATTCCTGCCCGCCAAGCTCTCCAGGCACGCACTGAAGTTGTGCCATGGTGCACATTGCCATCTTTGCGTATTTGCTCGTACCTCAGACCGGTGAAATCCAAAATTGGGTCTTCAGGTTATTGCTTCGTAATTTCACCTTGCGATTTTTAAAATTTGAATTTTCAAGTGTAAAATAGAGAGGCAATTCCTATAAACACACACGAAAAACTTGGAAAGTGTGTGCTTACCACTCAAAATAAGAAAATTCAAAATAATTAAAGCAATGATTTACTTCATGGATAATGAAATTTCTCCAAAAGAACTTCCAACAACTTCGATAAAACACAATCAAGTAGATGAACCACCCAAATCCAAACCCAAATCCAAACAATCGGAACATCAAAAATCCCAATCAAAACAATCCCATTCCCATTCCTACACCCGACCAAAGTCCATAAATATCAACCCAAACTTTGCATTCACCCAATTAAAAGACCTCAAGCTTACAGACACCAAACTAAAAAACAAGAGGAACCGTGTGATTTCTCCCTTCCACAGGACTCCAAAATCCGAGTTTGCCGTTTCTTCGGCTCTACTCTCCCAGCGTGGCAAAACTCTGTGCGGTTCGTTGCGACCAAAGTCCGCCTCAACCAGTTCGCGCACACGGACACCTCTAGAAAGAAGCCAGTTCAATCCCAACGTATCAACCTCCACGTACAATGCGAAGATCGACAAGAATTTCCGTTCTTCCTCAACCACAACGATCCACAACGATTTTTCTTCCACCATGGCCGAGCTTCGCCGGCAGAAGCCGGCTCCTGCATTCTCCCGACGAATCACCGCAATGTTCAATCCCACCCTTCGAGCCCCCCCCCCATCTCCTTTTGGTCCACCCCCCACACCCAAACCCACACCCAAACCCACACCCACACCCACACCCACACCCACACCCACACCCACAACAACACCGCAATATTTCTTGCCGGACAAAAATCTAGCTCTCCACAAGAAAACCCCTTCCCACACAAAACCCCTACACCAAAGGCACCTCGCACCGTTCAACCCCCCCAGTAAGTGGGTGCAGAACTACAACATTGACGTGAATGATTACAACTCCTTGTCGATACACGCGTCTGTCAAGATCCGCGAGGCGATCCATCTGGCGAGCAAGGGCAAAATCACCCAGAGCAACGTGATTGGAATAGTTTCCAGCCACCTTCTAGAGCAAATTCCCCGTCTGTCCAACATTTCCTCAGCCATCAATTTGCCAATTGCAACCCTCCTCTCCTCGGTCTTCGTTCTCCCCGACCACCACCCCACTTCAATCCTATCGATGGACATGAACCAGCTCATGAAGTTACCAACCTACTACGATATTTCGTCCAACTTGTTCTCCAGGTTGAAGCACGAGCTCAAGCTCCGCCCTCCGCTGCTTGAGCGCATGAAGTCCATCTTGGCCGACCAAAAGCTTGCGGTGACTGTGATCGAACGTTGCGCAACGAAGTGGAGCATGCACGTCCTGCGCTTCATCATCTACAGGTGGAGGTCAGAATTAAATTTGAATCACCGGCTGGCTAAGATGGGCAAGTACATGATGCTCATGACCACGTTAAAACCCTCCGACGTGTTCGCAAAGTGGAAACGCTTCTCACTCGAGAGCAAGAAGCAAAAGCAGAAGCTTTCTTCAGTCGACTACTCGGCGCTGAAACAGGCTAAAGTCCAAGAGGCCAAAGTTGCCGCCGCCACAATAACCTCCCTAACCCGAATGAATAACTTGGTCAAAAGAACACCGAGGCGCTTCGAAGGGAGCTAGAAAAGCAAAAAGCAATTTTAAACCAGCCCGCACGGCAAACGTCAATTCTGCGAAAAATCACCAATTGCCTCGGCAACGCTCTGCGCCTTTCAGAATCTACGCTGAAGTCCACGACCAGGGACGGAATTTTCGACACAACACTTATCGGCCTCCAGAACATCAGGCTGGCCCCAATATACACCTACAGCTTCAAGTCCACGGAGCGACTCGAGAACTTCCGGTATGACGCCGAGGACAACTATGACGAGGAAATCGAAAAAGCTATCACTAGCTTCAAACCGGGTCAGCTGAAGATGAAGGAGTTCACCCACGCCTTCAAGCCATTTCAAACGCGCGCAGGCAATCAGCTGAAGGTGAGTGTTTTTTTTCTCCTTGAGTTTTTTTGAGATTTACACTTGGCGTGCTGATGGTTTGAGATGGCGTGTTTTGGACTGTCCCTGAACAATCGCTTAGTACAAAAAGATGCGCTTGGTATAACTAGCCACCTTTTTTTGCCTTTTTTAACCTACTCAATTCGCTCAATTCGCTCAATTCGCTGGCTTAGCGTTTCGTGAACTTCACCATCATGGAGGAAAAATTTCTTTCAACGGCAGCCACCAATTTAGAGACGAACGAAACCTTCTTCTTTGACAAGGAGAACGGAAGAATCCCATTCTCTACGTCGAGAGATCTGTCTCCAATCTTGCCGATCATGCGCGCTTGCGACTACTTGGCGAGCAAACAATTCGAAGGAAGTCGGAAACGGTCACAGGCGAACTCCGTGAAGAAGTTGGAGGGAGGGACCCACAAGGTGAGCGAGCGAAGGGAGCGATCCTTTTGGAAGACGAGCATACTCGCGATGAATCCAGCGAAATGGCTTCAGACACAATACAATGGCACTTCCACTACTATGTTAACCCACTCATTTCGTTTGACTCGCTCGTTTCGCTCACAAAAATGCGCCTCGCTTCGCTCGGCGCAGCAAATTCGGGGTTTGCCAGAGGACTTTCAGAAAGAGCACCCGAACGTCAAGCTGGAGGAGTCACTACTCGTTCACATGAAGTACCGAATGAACCCCAAGGTGGGAAGATTCGTCACCTTGGGCAACTTGTCACAGTTGAAAATTCCAAAATCGGTGCAGCTCATTATGCTCGAGAAGAAGCGAGCAAGGGAAAAGGAAATCAACGAGAAGACGACCGGGTTGATTGTCCACGAAATGAGCAAGTACTTCGGGAACCGCGTGCACACGGGGAAGACCGACGACATGTTCATTTTCGCTCTTTTCAGCGAAATTTTCACTGGGCACTATCACCGCATTGGCGACAAAGTTGACGGCCTCGAAGCCTTCTTGAACAAGCAGTTTGAAGCCATTATGCTCACAAAGCTCAACAAGATGATGATCAATGTGGGGGATATTTACACGAACGGAACGTGGCACTACCCGCACAGCGAAGTCCTCAAGTACGCCAAGGACATTTCGAACAGCTTCAACGGCATGAAGGAAAGCTGCAAAATCATTACTGAAGCTGTGAACTTTGGCCGCGCGGACAAAATGGCGTACAGGTCATTGGTGCACAGGCTACAGGTGAGCTCAAATTCAAATACACACCCTGCTAACTTAAACTAACGCGAAACGAAAACATGCAGTTCCTTTCTTACCAATCTCTCTGTACAAGAATTCTGTCCAACCGGCTGCGGGTCGAGGAAGACATTGACGACGGCTCTCACACCACGATAAGGAAAATTCAGGTCGATGGCGAGCTGAAAAGGTTCGGCATCCTTGACGAAGAGGAGAAGGATTCGATATGCGCCCAACTTGGCAACATTTTCAAAAACAGGATTCGAGACATGTGAGTGAGAAGCGCTTCGAGCCTTGAGGAAGACGAGCATACGAGCCACTACTAAACTACTTTATTCTCAATTCTTTGGCTTGCTCGCCTCCCCCCTGTTCCTTCGCTCGGCGCAGCAAGAGAATCTTCACGTTCTACGCCGCCAGCAGCGACGCGGGCAGCGCAGCTGACTTGGATCACAGCGAGGCATGGAAATTCGTCAAAGATTGCAATTTGCAGAAGGACAGGAAGGTCATGCCGAGCGTGCGGGTAGATCTTACGTTTCAAGCCTGCCAGCTGGACTACAGTTTGAGCGGAAAGGAGCGGATGGCCTCGTTGAAACCGGAGTTGAGCAGTTTTGAGTTCATCGAGTTCGTCGCAAGGTTGGCAAGCCATAGGTATACCAAAGGAACATGGCCCCAACGGTTAGAGAAGATGCTGGACGAAGATGTACTGCCTAACGCCTGCAGCGTTGACATTGACGTTTTTAGGGTGAGCGAGCTGGAGCGATTTACTTGATCAATTCAATCCAATCCAATCCAATCCGTCAACTTACCCTCTTTCATTTCCATTTCCATTTCCATTTCCATTTCCATTTCAGGACCGTCTCGCTGGTGACGCGGTGAAGGCTGTATTTGAAAAACACAACCACAACATGAAAATTGTCTACAAGGACTACGCAATGGACGACACGTCCACCGGGGACGCGATGGCCAACTTGGATTCCATGAACGTGAAAGAATTAGCTGCGTGCTGTAGAGAATTCAAACTTATTGGACCAATGTTGTCGGAAAGAGCAGTGAAGGTACTGTTCGCATATGTGCAGCACGACACCGAGTCTCTGGAGAACATGACAGCAAACAGTGGGACCAAAGTGTCGGAGGAATTGGACGGTGACGCCAGCGAAATGGTGTTCTCTGAGTTTTTTGAAGCACTTTTTGCGATCGGAGCCCAGCTCTACCCCGACCCCTACAACGTACTGAACATTCGCATCGACCAGTTTCTTTCAAGCATTTTCGTCCCGAGAGCTTTAGAAATGCAACGCTTCAAGAGGAAGGGATTGAAAAAGTTGGGTGGGACGACCATATCCCCCAGAGTTTCCCCCAGACTCTCTTCACCCAGGCTCTCCCCCAGGGTTTCTCCCAGGGCTAGCGGAGGAGCCAGTGGGGCTAGCTCAAACGCGACAAACAGCCGCCGTCCGAGTTTCAGCGAAGCCAAAAACGGTGATAGCCTAAAAAACGTTCTTCTTGAGCGGGAGCTCACTCAGAAAAAGAACGCTGCTATGGCTGACTTTATCAGATTGAACTCGATGGGGAAGGAAGAGCGAAATCGTACTATGAGTAATGACGAAAAACATCAAAAGAGTCCCCAGGATGCGGCTGAAACGGTTCGAGAGAAAATGTTCAAGTCGAACAGAATGGAAATGGAAAAGCAAGCGGAATTGGAAAAGCAATTAGATGAAAAGATAGCTTAAATTATTTTTTAGGTAGCGGCTAATGGTGTTTGGGTGCTTCGTCGATCATCACCAACTCCTTCACCAGTTCCACTGCGCTTGCAATGCTGCTCCTTCTCCGCTTCCGAGTACTTGAAATCCTACCCATGTTCTCCTTCTCGAACTCCTCAAGCTCCCCCTTAACCCCCTCAGAAACAGATCCGATCCACTCAATGGGAATCTTAGTATACACATTCGCTTTAAACCACCCTGGCAGCTCTACATTCCATCTTTGCCAATTTTCGATCGTCCATTCTTTCACCTCCCCCACGAACTCCTTGTACAAGCTCGCGTGGCCCATGAAGACAAAACTTTTCACTGCATCATCCTTCCCCGTGAAGAACGTTTCCTTCATGAAATCTCTTGCCGTCTTCGTGCTCCAGAACGTTTGCCTGTACTTCTCCTCCATCAACCAGAGCATGCAGACAATGCTTATCCACGATAACCCAATTAACCCCACGCCCAGGTACGAAACCATATCCAAGTCGACTTCCACCACCCTCTCCTCAGCCGCCCTAACCCCATATATTGCACAAAGCAACGCCCCGTAAGTTGAAAACACATTGAACAACCAATAGAAGCCCCCAAGCTCGAAGGCGTGCCTGTTGGCCGAGCTCATTGTGAAGTCGGCAATAACTTTGGAAATAAGCCGCATCAAGATGCTAACAATCAGCCCCACGATTCCTTCCAGTGGCAACCAATACCTCAAGTCCCGGCGCACGCATTTGTAGCCAAGAAAAACCAACAATTCGCCCAGAAACAGCAGCGAGCTATGGAAACCTGCGCAAAAGGTTTTAGTTGTGTTGTGTTTTGTTGTTGTGATGTGCTCTGTCCCACTCACCTCCAAAGAGCTTGAAAATTAAACACATAGTCAGGCTTTTCATCAGTAGCTGGCAGCAGCTCATTGTGAACATGCAAAACTTGACAATGTATTTCTTCTTGCCAGACGGAATGAATCCAAAGAAATTCGGATGATTGTGTCTGTTGTCTATATCAGCGTCCTTCTTCTCATCGATGTTCACGGTCATATTCGCGGCGACCGTGACGCTCACGCACAGAGAAGCGTAGAGCCAAAAATCGAATTCTTGCTCCCCGAGTAGCGCGTAAACTTGGATGACGGTGCAAGGTATCGATTCTGCAAACAGTTCGAAGCTGTTTGTAAAAATAAAAGGGGGAGAAAGTTTGTTATTGTTAGCCTTCACTCACTCACTCACTCACTCACTCACTCACTCACTCACTCACTCACTCACTCACTCACTCACTCACTCACTCACTCACTCACTCACTCACTCACTCACTCACTCACTCACTCACCTCCTAAACCACGCCAACTCATTCACAGGATTCATCAGCTCATGACCTCCCATTGGCTTCTTGGTCCTCACCCTGAAGATATTCAAAGCGGGTTTTGTCATTGTAACGGTGTAGATTAACTCGCGCCTCATCGCCACTTTATCCTTCCTGTGCACAATATAGACCTGCGCCGAGCAAAATGAAGCGAGGCGCATTTTCAACGAAACATGAGTGCAGCGAGCGAGAAAAAATAGTTGAGTAGGTTAGTTTAGTAGTGGATGTAGCCGTCTGAAGCTTTTGCGGGATTCATCGCGAGTATTCTCTTCTTCCTCAAGGCTCGCTCGCTTCGCTCGCTCACCAAAAATGTCTGCAGCACAATTGTCAGAATGACAAAAACCATCATCAAATAGGCGTACGTAACCAAATTGTTGCCGCCCTCCCCACTCTGCGATTTCGCAAAGTAAATTACAATCGTTAACAAATCAGAGACAAAATCTGAAATGGTGAGCGCACTGGCTAAGATCGCCTCCATCACCTTGTGCCAAGTAACTTTGACCACTTGCTTCCTCACAATTGTTTCAACGAATGGTGCAAACATCGGCACGTCAGCCTTCAATTGAATCAAGCATGGAAAATGTTCGATCCAACGCTTTACCGCGACTTGTTCGTTCACACTGCTCCTCAAAAAGCTAAGCAAACTCTCCCCAATTCGTCTTCCTTCAATTCTAGTGATCGCCTCAATTTTCTTTATATTTACGTACAACTCCCCTCCTCCCCTCCGTACGCTCCCAAACCCGAGGTACCGAGAAGGCTCGCACGCGCGCAAAACATGCTCGCACAATTGGAACCAAAATTCATAAATTGCGTCCAAGTGTTTGTGCGCCGCATACTTTTTCAAGCTGGCCATCGTCTCCTTCAAGAATTCGACTTTTGTCTTAGAGAACTTGTTCTGCCACCATACATCGAAGCTGCACCGAGCGAAGCGCGAAATTTGAATATGTGTTTAGTTTGTTGTTGCGCACTCGCCACTCGCTTCCCCTGTTCGCCACTCGCTCACCTCCCCACATTACTCATGACGAACTCCCCAACCATTCTGCCATCGTTTTTAAAGGAATTCTGCAACGAAAGCACCTTCTGAAAATACCTTTGCGCCTTGACAATGGATCGAAGCTCAAACTTCTCAACCAAATTATTTTTCGCGTTTTTCAATTTCTTTTCAGTCACAACAAAGATGAAGTTCACTTTGCAGCTATTTGAGCTGGTGGCGACAATTTCCAAACAGCTCTCGTTGAAATCAACAACAATTTTCTCTTTCTCCCGAGTCTGCCTAACCGACTTCGATTTCAACTTCGACCTTGACTTCTGAGCGGAATTGTTCTTCTCGCATATTTCCAGATTCTTCCTCGCATTTTCTGCCGCCAAACCGAGATTGACATTGGCAAGCCCCCCCATTCCACTCCTGAGATCCATAGTTCGTGTTCTTGACGAAAATGAGCTCGGACGGGTCACAATCACGAACGAGTCATCGTTCTTCCGCTCTTTCACCATCCTGCAATTCACTTCGCGCAAATAGGCACTACTTGGCCTCTTTTCAACGATGCAGAACCCCTGGGACTGGCTCCCCAGATTGTGGTAAGATGAAAGTTCCCTCTTAATTTCTTGGGGGCTTGCCATCTCCCGACTCGTCACATGCCACATGAAAGCCGCAGCTCTACTCGCACTGGCCGGTAACGTTGCCTGGACCTGCACCGTGAATTTCTTGCCTTTAACTCTGACTCCTCGCTGACTTCTAAAATCCGCCCTGAACATGGTGGTCAAGCCGGGGTGCTGCGGAAGGTTAATCTTTTCAAAATGAACTTGGGGGTGAGAAAACTTCACCACCTCGTTCTCCTGTTCCTCAACTTTCTCCTGCTCAATTGTTTTCTTTGTCGCTTTCGTTGCCGTTGTCGTTTTCGTTTTGATTTTCTCCTCGTCTGCACTCGTCGGCACAACCGACGCGCTGGAAACGCGCTTCATCCCAGAGCTTTCAAGCGCGTTCAATCTCAGTTGAAACGCCTTTTGGTGTCCCCCAGACTTTTCACGCGATTGCAATGGTGTCCACAGAGCACCAACTCCTTGACTGCTTTGCTTTTTCATAACCGCCGCCTGGGCCAAGTTGCTGATGCTCGGGAACAAACCCAAAAAAGTCCTCCCAGCCTCCAAGTCCTTCTTTTCAATTGGGTCAAAGTTGACATCGCGCCGTCGCAAAATGAAATTGCGCTCAATAACTTTGAGGTTGATAGAGTCAAATGTCAAGTCTTTCTGGAACTTGGTCCTTGTGCTTTCCAGGAAGCAAGCCGGTTCAAAATTGGTAATTTGAAACTCTGCTGCATTGTTTTGCAAGAGAGGAATCCTGGATTCCATCGCAGTTGTACTGCACCAAAAATGCGTCAGCTTTGTTTGCTTGAAGTCTTTGCTGATTGGTTGCAGAGACTGGAGCTTGGTTACTGACAGCAGAGGAGAGTCTGAACCCACCACGGAAAAGCTGCTGGAAACAATTCTGGTGATTACGTAAGATGCCCTCTTCTTCGTCTTTTTCGGTTTTGGTTTTTGTTCTCGGTTTTGGTCCTTAACCTCGTCGACATAAGTCTCATCATTGCTGTAGAGCTTCAGATTATCGGCAACTGGACGTATATCATCGGACTCAACAAAAGACATTTCCAAAACAATATCCATTTTGCTGAGGGTGTTCTTGACAACGAGTTGTTGTTGATTTTTGCCAGACCTTGCCGTGGAAAACGTTAAAAATTTGCTCGCCCTCCCACTCGCCAAAAGTTTACAGTGCTCTCGAGAATTTCTGAGCCAAATATATGCGAGAGTTTCTTCGATTGACGTGTCTACAACAACGTCTCCAAAGACGAAGTTGCTCTTGTATGGTCTGAGCGTGAAGTGAAAGGTTAGGTTAGGTTTGTTGTTGTTGTTGTTGTTGTTGTTGTTGTTGTTGTTGTTGTTGTTGTTGTGCTGTTCACTCAGTCACTCACTTACCTAGAAACTGAATTCTTCCGACACTCTTCCATAACGTGCGTAAGTTTTATATTGCGCGAATTAATATCATATTGCTCCCCGATTTTGTAAACTTTTTTATCCACGTTTTGAATTTCTTCCGTGTCAAAGGCTGAGACATCAACTTTAAATTTGTTGACGTAGCCTGAGTTTCGCTCGAACGCGTGAATGGCCATCAACTCCTTTAGCGAGGAGACCGTGCTGGTGCTAAGGCATTCCTCTAACTGCAAAGAAAGGTCGGACCTGTTAATTTTATCAATCTCCTCGTTCCTGTTGAAGAAAGTATGAAGCTCTGGAAGGATGTCGAACATCTCGTAGTAGTTGGAGTAAAGTTCTTGGTCTCGGGGGGTGGCTTGGTGAGCGAGGAAATCAGAAAATTCAAGCTGCTCAACCATCAAAACCGTTGAGGTGAGTTGCGACTGGTCGATTTTGCTCACAACCGGCAGGATCAGCATGCAGAAACGACGTTTCAAAGGTGGGAGCTTCGTGTCGAGCTGCTCCTTTTGGAAATCCTCGTCATCGTCATTCAGCGGCTCGTTTACGTACAAATAGCCGGATTTCAGCTTGACCCAGAAAATGCGCGACGCGGCTCTTCTTACTTTTGGCATTCGGAACACTGATTCATGGAGACGCTCGTTCTTGCTCTGCATTTTGTAGACGATCTCCGAGAGAATGTGGTTGTCGTTGTTGTTGTTGTTGTTGTTGTTGTTGTTGTTGTTGTTGTTGTTGTTGTTGTTGTTGTTGTCGTTTACGTTGTTATTGTTATTTTTGTTATTGTTGTTTTTACTGTTGTTATTGCTGTCAGAGTATTCGCGGCACCACAGAAACCCCAAAATCGCATCCGCTGTAGTGTCGACTGAAATTGACTTCAGAATCCACGGCAGCTTGTGGTAGGTGCTGTCCGATGTCAAATTCTCTCTGTGAATGTATTTGTCAGGGCAAAGAAAAATCTTTTGCTCAACTCCAGTTTGGAGCTGGAAAGTTAGAAGAAGCTTGAAACCATCACCTTCGTGGTGGTATTTGTCAGTCGCAAAGTTTGAGTACTGTACCAATATATTTTTCTGCAGACGAGATATGGATGCACTTTCATGAATGGCTTCCATGATGTTGTGACGAAGTGTTTTATTTTCGCCAGAATTTCGCCCAGAACCAGAGGGTTCGTCCTCGTCGTCCTCGCTCTGGGATTCAGAATCATCTTCAGAATCCTCGTCCAACTCGTTGATGCCTTCCCCCGACCCAAAGTTAGTCTTGTGCACTTTCTTGCGGATATTAGCTACTTTGTCGATGAAGACGTTGCGCACTTCGACGCGTGCTTCTTTATTATTGCGCTGGAAGGAGTTACAGACCTGACGGAGGACATCAAAGGAAAGGAGGACTTTCTGATTGGTGAGGTTAAGATTTGGAATTGTTCTAACCAAAGTAATTTCAGTGACGTTGGCCGCCCTCTTCCTGATCAAGAAGATGTAACTATCTGTTGCGTCATTTTCAGAGTCTTTTCTTTGGAGTTGGAGCGAGGAGAGGGGTGGGGATTGGATTTTTTTTGATGTTGGTTTCGGAGACTTGCCAAGAAGGGAGGGCAGGTTCAATTGATTTATCAAGGATTTAGAGCGCGATAATTTTTTCGTGTTTTCCAGCTCAGCATTCTGCTTCAGAAGTTGAAAGTTTGACCGCTGCACAAACGCTTTGTCCTCCAGCTTGGTTGTCTCTTCAATCCCCAAAACCAGCATTTTCTTCTCCTCCTCCTCGTCTATGTCGTCAACCTCAGCCCACGTGGCGGACAGGAAGATTTCGTGGTGGTCATTTTTTTCTCTGCGCCGAGCGGAATTGGGTGGGTCAGCTTAGTAGTGGATGTAGCCATCTGTAGCAATTTCGCGCCCTTCGTCGCTCGAGTCTTCCTCAAGGCTCGCTCGCTTCGCTCGCTCACCTTATGATCTTTGACTTACTGTCGGGGACTTCCTTCGCCTCGATCAGCAAGCCGCTGTTTGTCACTCTATTCTGGTGAATTCGCTCGTACGAGAGCACGTCCCAAAGGTAGGCCAGAACCGCAACGTCAGCGGTGTGCACCGTCACAATTCCCTTGGCAAGCGCGGTGTTTTTCCCCTTGCGGTGCTTCAGAAAAATGGATATGTCCTCGGAGGCAGGCAAGGTGCCCCCCGAGAGCCTCTGCCACCCGTTTGGTGGCGAGATAAGCGGTCCGCTGACGCCCATGTTGAAGTTGTACTTGTGCATGTGACCGCCCATTGATTCAATGTTGTCCATGCGAAGGAGCTCGAGAATTTTTTTTTTCTCTATTTCAGCAACCAATTTGTTTGTCTTAGGACCGGCAGTAAGACTAGCATCCTGCACCTGGCGCTCAAAGGATTGACGAAAAGCCTCGTCAATATCCTTTTCTCGCTCATAATATGCGTAGAGATCGCGAGCGACACGGAGGCAGGAGCCCTCGCTGATGTTATGATTGGGGTCATTATTGTTGAAAATCCTTCCGTAGGCTGTTACTTCGGTGCGGCCGAACGGTAGCTTCTGCGCCGAGCGAAGCGAGGCGCATTAAAAAATGAAGGACGAGCGAAACGAGTAAATTGAGCCAACATAATTGGGGGGGTTAGCTTAGTTTTGGATGTGGTTGTACGGTGTATTTGCCATTTCCGCTCGTTCGCTCGCTCACCTGGCAGAGCAGCGCGCCTTCCTTCCGCCCTCGAACAGCATTCTCCAAAGTTGTGCGCGTAAAAGCCGAGTTTGGGTCCCTTTCCGTTTGATCGAACACAATCAGGTAAGAGCCACTGAATAGCTTCATCCAAATCTTGCGCGTGAGGTATTCGCGGGGCTGAAGGGGGTAAAGCTTCTTCTCGGTGGAGTAAAACACCATGTTGTGGTTGTTGACAACATTAACAACCTTGTTGGGGAAACTTGTCTTGTTCGAACCATTTTGTCTACGGTGCATCGTCCGCAGAAATGACGAGGAGGGGTCGAACATGACCTTTATGATCTTCTCCGGCGAGGTGTGAACGATAGCACAAAGCTTCTCAACGAAGAGGGGAGACGGGGCAAAAGGGAGAGGGTTAACTGATACGTAGGTGCGGAAAAGTCCATCAGAATTTGTCAATGACCAAAGTTTCTCTTCAACTAGAACTATGGCCGAGGCGCAAAAAGTGGTTTCGTCCGTGGTGTTGACTTGCTCTTCATGCTTGATGATTTGTTCATCAATTTTAATTGAAAACACGCTATCACTGTCCGCGGTGTTATATAAAAGGGAAGAATCATGGGTGGGTTCATTTACAGATGAGGTTTTGTCAGAATCAAGAGGATCGGTCATGGTAGTTTTAATTTCGTTCGACTACTTCATCTCATTATCAAATTTTTCTTGGCTTGCTTTGTGTTGTGTTAAGTGATAGAGAGATAGAGGGGTGTGCGGAGGATGCGAAAAAGCTTGAGTCGCTAATTTATGAAAATGTGTTTCACTGTTGAACCGAAATAAAAAGTCACTTTGTCAGATTTTATTTTATATTCAAGAGGTTAATATTGGCGGTTACTGGGC
>Ga0302116_1001286_pt1 | contig 15165 bp, 18 predicted proteins | sample AG5_SCM_MG_FD_203124 | JGI IMG/M metagenome (GOLD analysis project Ga0302116, IMG submission 203124) | Marine microbial communities from Western Arctic Ocean, Canada - AG5_SCM | ecosystem: Environmental > Aquatic > Marine > Oceanic | place: Canada: Western Arctic Ocean | collected 2017-10-01 | reverse complement strand
CAAACCCTCCCCCCCCGGAAATCTTTACACACCAAGTCCGCCACCACCCTCCCCCCACTGACCCAATCCGCCTCCAGCTCCAACCATGGCGTGGGCGACTTGGACTTGGAATTGGACACAAACTCGAACTTGGACTTCACAGGCGACCCTAGAGGATCCCGAAAATCTACCCCCACGACAGACCCTCTCCACTACCGATCAAGGACCCTCCCGCGACCTCAGTCCCGGCAGCTGAAGAAGAAGAAGAAGAATGCTTCGGCTGAGGATGAGGCCACAGAGAACTTGCGCTGGGTGGTCGACTCGCGGGTTCAGCTTGCGGCAACTGCGGCGCGCCGGAGCGAGCTCGACTCCCGCGGCACGATAGCTCGGAGAATGAGGGATAGAAAAATGGCCAACAACACCACCAGCATCCACTGGACGGACAAGATAGAATACACCACTGACATGATGAGATCGTTTGAGGGGGCCAAGAAGTACCCCAACAGGGATCCGTTCCAGGATTTGAAGAAGGCCAAGCAGCTCAAGCAGCAGCTACAAACGAGCAACATTGACCTGGGGACCGGCTTTGGGGGCAGTGAGGACGCCTGGACGACGGACAACAAGGCGTGGGACGACAGGGTTGCGCTGGCCGTAAGCAAGGAGAATGGGGGAAAGGGGCGGAACCCCAACGACGACAAGCGGAAGGCGTTCGCGCTAAAGCAGGCGCTGCAGAGGACGACGCTGAGGCTGGGCTTCGGGCACAAGATCAATTACCAGAGCGACACCCAGGCGAGCCAAAGGTGAGTGAAGTGAAGTGAAGTGAAGTGAAGTGAAGTGAAGTGAAGTGAAGTGAAGTGAAGTGAAGAGAAGTGAAGAGAAGAGAAGAGTAGAGAAGCGAAGCGAAAAAGCAAAATGCAAAATGCAAAATGCAAAATGCATTCTAACAATAATATGCAATATGGGCGCAGTTTCGTTGGGACAGGGACGCCCAGGGACCCCTTCCAGGACGTAAAGAGGGCGAAGCAGCTCAAGCAGCAGCTGCAGAAGAGCACTTTGGATCTGGGGACGGGCTTCGGGGGGGACAAGGACGTTTGGACGACTGACAACAGGGCGTGGGACGAGAGGGTTGCGCTGGCAGTGAGCCAGGAGAATGGGGGAAAGGGAAGGGACCCGCGGGACGATAAGAGGAAGGCTTTTAGCTTGAAGCAGGCTTTGCAGAAAACGACGTTGCAGCTCGGTTTTGACGAGCGGTATATGTGATGGTTTGTAATGTGTGAAAAAAAAATAAAGCGAGGTGTGGGTTGGAAAAATGCTGCCTAATAATCTATTTGTTATGTTATAGTGTCTTGTAAGTGTGGCCAGTGGATGATGATGATGAGGTGGATGATTTAGATTGGGAATTGGAATTCGAATTGGGAAACTGCTGCATAAACTGCTGCCGCATATTCTGCTGCTCGTAAAACCTCCGCATGTTCTCGAGCTCCTGCTGGTGCTGCTGCTGCATCAGCTGCATCTGCTGCTGCTGGTTGGCCTGTTGGTTGATCGGCTTGTACGTGTCTGAGGAGTTGGAGTTGGCGTTGAAGTTGGAGTTGGAATTTGAATTAAAATTTGAATTGCCTCTCCCCCCCCCCCCCCTTCCGCCCCTTCCACCTCTCCCACCCCTTCCGCCACCCCTTTCTCCTCTCCCTCCTCCCCCACCCAACGCAACCTCAGCATTGAACACCCCTTGCCCCTGCCCCTGCCCCTGCCCCTGCCCCTGTGCGGGCGCGTTCCCATTATTCCTCCTCCTCGCCCTCTTCCTCTCAGCCTTGACCCTCGCCTCCTCCTCGTCGTCAGAGAACTCCTCCTCCAATTCAATTTCTCCGCCCTTCTCCCCGCCTCCGCCCTCCTCCTCGCCGAACATGCTCGACCCGTCGCACCCCCTCCCGGACGACTCCCGAACGGAAACGACGTTCACGTAAGAGAGGGTTGAAGACGAGAGGGCGTAGACCGATAGGGGGGGGAAGGTTGAGGTTGGGTTTGAGGTTGAGGTTGGGGGTCCGTCGGAGGTTGGTTCGGTGTTGAGCTCGGAGACGTTCTCCTCGCCGTTGGTCGAGAGGTGGGCGGAGATGTGCGAGCTCAATTTGAAGATGTTGTTGTTGTTGTTGTAGTTATTGTTGTTGTTGTTATTGTTGTTGTTGTTGTTGTTGTTGTTGTCCTCCTCAAGGTTGTCCTCCTCTATGTTATCCTCCTCTATGTTATCCTCCTCCTCCTCCTCACTACTCGCATACGCCCCCAGCATCCCCAACGCGTCTCTCTCTGCGTCTCTCTCTGCGTCTGCGTCTCTCTCTGCGTCTGCGTCTGCGTCTGCGTCTGCGACTGCGACTGCTCCCTCCTCCTCCACTCCCTCCACAGCGCTGGCCATGTCAATGTCAATGTCAATGTCAGGCAACTCCACTTCCCCACTCCACATCTTCACGGCGTAAAACGGCTGGCTCAACGGGCCAAATACCTCCGTGATAACTCCCAGCGGAACCCTCCTGGGGCTGGAGGTGATGGTCGCTTCGCCCTCCACCTCGCCCTCGCCCTCGCCCTCGCCCTCCTTCTCCACCTGCAGCAGGAGCAGGAGCAGCGCCCCCTCGTCGAGGGGCCGCCCGGGGTCGTCAACGCTCCGAACGACGAGGGTCAGGCTGGGAGGGAGGAACGACTCGACGGTGCCTATGGGACCGAGGATCGAGGACCGGGAGGCGGAGGAGAGGAGGGAGCTGAATGAGAACAAAGGGATCGTTGAGGGGGGCATGCCATGCGTGCCTGTGCCTGTGCCTGTGCCTGTGCCTGTGCCTGTTGGGGGGGTGGTTTCGTTCTTTGTTTTGGGTGGTGCTTGGGTCTCAGTGTCGGTGTGGGTGTCTGGGTCGGTGGCTGTGGAGGTGGAGGGGGGGGGGGCAGGGAGGACTTCTAGCGAAGTGTCAGAGTCCAAGTCGGAGGAGGAGGAGGAGACGTCGACCATGGGCGAGGAGGCAGAGGAGGACGAGGAGGAGGAGGAGGAGGAGGATGAGGAATCGTGAGACGTTGAGGAGGTAATTGAAATCTCATCGTCGTCCTTCTCCCACACAGTTGCAGTTGCAGTTGCAGTTGCAGATGCAGTTGCAGCTAGCTGAAGATCGCGCTCCTCCTCGTATTGTTGATACGGGGGGGAAGATAGCGCGCTCATTGCCGCCACGTCCATGTCGGACATGACGTTGTTGCCGTCGATTATCGAGTTGTTCACTGGATTTAGGAGGGGGGGCAGGATTGCTAGGGCTTTGGCGACATCGGTGGAGGCAATGGTTGCCAGGGGACGTTTTCGGGAGAAATTAGCAGACATTCTCTAGCGTTTTGTTGGGTTGGCTGGGTGTTGATGAGCAGTGAGTTTACACTGCATTCCAACAATTTGGTGGCAATAAAGTCGATTTTAATTTTGAGTTTGTATATCAATCGTAAGAACACTAGACCAATACATTTTCCCCTATGGACGACCTTTTCGATGACCTGAACGATTTATCAGACAATGATGAAGAGAACCCTATCAAACCAAACGAAATCCTCACCTCCTCCTCCTCCCAAACCACCACCCCAACCCCCTCCCTCACCCTCACCCTTGCCAAAAACATCTCAGACACTTGCAAACTTCTCGCGACAGACGCCTTCACTAGCCACATAAAATCAATTTCCTCATCTCCATCCTCAGCCTTCTCCCTCTCCTCCGCCTCCCACTCGATAAACAGTTCCCCCGACTACGGCCGAATCCTCACCTCCAACAAGTTTCTAACCGACTTGGAGGAGGAGCTCACGCTAGCCCACAACTTCCTCAAGCAGCAGTACAAGCCAAAATTTCCCGAGCTCGAGGAAATTGTCGTTGACCGATTGGACTATTCCAAGGCTGTGAAGGTGTTGTGGAACCATTCTGACCTGTCCCCCCTCACTGCGTCCCTTAACTCTATCCTCCCCAACAATACCGTCATTATGATCTCCGTCGCCGGCTCCACCGGATCCGGCAGGCAGCTTACCGACCAGGAACTGGCCAAGGTGAGCGAGCTAGCCTTGATGAAGATGAAGATGAAGATGAAGACGAGAATAAAACACTCGCGATGAATCACACCCGCGAAATGAAATGAAATGAAATGCCTACAGACATAATATAATGGCTACATCCACTACTAAACTAACATTATTCCACTCAATTTTTTTGACTCGCTTAACTCGTTTTGCTCTTGCTTCATTAACAGGTGTCCGCCGCCTGCGACGAGATGGAAAAAATAAATGCAATGCGTTCGAAGTTGATCCTCTTTGTCGAGTCCAAGATGATGACCATCGCTCCCAACTGCTGCGTTCTGGTCGGTGCGAGCATCACGGCGCGAATAATGGGGCTAGCGGGAGGGCTCGACAAGCTCAGCAGGATCCCGAGTTGCAACTTGCAAGTTTTTGGGCAGAAAAGGCTGACGGCCACGGCTAGAGCGGGCTTCGGGAACCAGGCGCAAAGGCCTAATTTTGGAATTGTTGGAGAGTGCGAGCTCGTTGCGGGGGTGAGCGAGGCGATGAAGCAAAAGGCTTTGAAGGTCGTGTCGGGTGAGTGAGTGAGCGAGTGAGTGAGTGAGTGAGCGAGTGAGTGAGCGAGCGAGCTGCAGAGGAAGACGAGCATAGCATAGGAGCGATGAATCCCGCGAAAATTGCCACAGACGGCTAAATACATCCTCTACTGAACTAACCCACTCAATTCGTTTGGCTCGCTCGCCTCCCCCCTGCTCCATTAAATTGCACCTCGTAACGCTCGGTGCAGCCAAACTCACGCTGTGCGCAAGGTGCGACGCCGTTAACAGCAGCAGTGGGAGGGAGGGGAACAGCAGCACCGGGGACGCGATGCGCGCAGAGCTAGAGGAAAAATTGAGGAAGTGGGACGAGCCCGACAAGGCGAGGACAAAAAAGGCGCTTCCGAAGCCAGAAATGTCCACGAAGAAAAAAAGGGGGGGGAAGCGGGTTAGGAAGCAGAAGGAGATGTTTGCTTTGACGGAGGTGCACAAGGCAGCCAACAAAAGGAGCTTCATGGAAGTCAACGGCGAGTACGGTGACGATGCCATGGGCATGGACATGGGCATGCTGGGAGACGCCAAGATTGGAGGCGCGTTGCGGGGAGTCAAGGCGACTCAGAAGGTAAAATTGAACGAGAACAGCAAGCAGGGAAAGAAGAGGGCGATCCAAATGAGCGGAGGGAGCGGAAGCACCAACGGACTGGCTAGCAGTATGGTGTTCACGCAGACCCAAGGCTTAGAATTAGTTGCGCCGAAAAGCGCGGTCGAGAGAGTAGCCGATGCAAACAAGAACTGGTTTGGAAATAATTCTGGGTTTGCCAGTGCGAAACCAAAGTGATGTATGTGATGATGAATGGCTAGCATAGTTCCAATTTTTCAACTCTTCAATGTAATCTATTTGTCTTATCGACATTGTGCACTGCAACACACCCCTTCGTCGGAGCACTCGGTTTGGATGTGAAGACCGAAACAATTCTAAGTAATTCCACTCCTCAACACGTTCTCCGACCCTCAATCCTTTACAAATATCTTCCAGCGGAGCACCCCGCTCAAGGAAGGATCCAAATGAACTGCTCGTTGCAACAGCTTCTTCGCTCTCGCCTTGTTCCCGGGCTGCTTACTCTCGAACAAACCCCATGCTTGCAGGAGCTTCGCATCAGTCCGGAAGGAGGCGACGCCTTCGATGAAGGCCGCGCGAGCTAACCCGTGCTCGTCCAGGCGCTGGAAATGGAGCGCGAGAAGCATGTAGGACCGGCCGGAATACTGCACACTGGGGGCAATGGTTGTGAGATCGTAGCACTGATGAGTTTCTATATTTCGGAAAAGGAAACACCGGTCTTCGTTCAATAGGGGGGGGGGGGCGTTGTCGTTCGCACTGGTTCCCTCATTGTCTTTATTACTTGACTGAATTGTACTAGACTTTGTAAAGAAAGGAGCAGATTGTCGTGTGACCTTTGGGCAAATGAATGAAGCTGAAAGTGGCAGGAGAAGAAGGGTGAGTGTTATCAGCGTCATGAGATGCTGAAAGTGAAATTAAAAAGCCCTACAAACCAGTCACATTCCATCCAACACCTTTATAAGAACACATTGAATATTAAAAATAAGTTGTGCAAGTAAAAGACAAGTAACAAGCAAGTCACCTTGCAATGACCAAAGAAGACGCCACATCCACTTCCCTGGGGTTCTCTCCCAAAGTCAACCCACAGCCACCCTACCCTTCCCTGGTTTACATCATCAAGCACTTCATATTTGAAGTCTTTTGGCAAGGAGGGATATGGGGGACTGTCCTCTTCGCACTCCTATTCCCCTCCTACCAGAGGTTCTACACTTTCTGCACCGAATCATACCACATCTCAGCTCCCATGTTCTTTTGCCTCATGACATCCCTCTCCCATACTTTCTGCTATGCGGTCTTCAACCTTACGTTCGATTACATGGACAAGCACAACATTCTGGCGAAATACAAGATGGAGCGTAAGCCCTACCAGACCCCTAAGCCTGCTCTCAGAAAGAAGCTGTTCGTCGAGGCGATAATCGGACAGCTGGTCACTTCCCCTCTCACAACATATTTTTTATACCCGGTGTTTTGTCATTTTGGGATGCTAGACTTTACCGCCCCCCACCCCACAATGCAGAGCTTGTTTTTCACTTTTGCAACCGCGCACATGTTCAATGACGTGGGTTTCTACTTCGCCCACCGTCTGGCTCACTCGAAACCGATTTATGCAAAGATCCACAAGCAGCACCACGAGTTTGCTGGCACAATTGGATTTGCGGCGGAGGTGAGCAAGCGAGCGGAAACGAAATGACTGCAACCACCCACATACATAAACCACTGTTAAACTTAAACTAACGCTCGGCTCCGCCCCGTGCAGTACGCACATCCGATCGAACAAATCGTGTGCAATCAACTCCCCACCGTAGGTGGCGTCCTCTTCTTCGGCTGCCATCCTCTTTGCGTCTGGATCTGGATAGCCCTCCGGCTCCAGCAGACCTACGAGGCTCACTCTGGGTACTGCTTCGACGGAAGCATTCTGGACAGACTCGGTCTCTCCCATGCGGAATCATCTAGCTTTCACGATCACCACCATACGAGCAACAAGGGTAACTTCGGGATCACATACATGGATTACATCTTCGGAACGATGGACCATTACATGGTTGCAGGCGGGCACGAGGGGTATGTCGAGAAAGGTAGAGCGGCGTATGCGAAGAAGAAGAAGAAGAAATAGAGAGAAAGTGAAAGTGAAAGAGAAAGGGGGGGATAATTATTGTACATTTTACTTGGCCTGGAAGCAATCGTACATCTTATTTTCCTTGTGTGTCTGGTAATAAGCCGCGACCTGAGGGTGACTGGCAATGAGATCAACTCGTGCTAGGAGGTCTGGGAAGGCTTCCAAAAATGTGCTGGGAATGTGATCGAGGAATCCGCTCCTCATGCTGTTCATCCACGTGAAGAAGATGATGTCCCCAACATTCAGACTATCGCTCGTTGTGAATTTCTTCCCATGAGCTACAATTCGAGTCTGCAGCTTTGTTGTGATCTCCCAGCATAACCCACCATCAGGGTTGAAGAGATTAGCTCTCGCGTTTACCATTTCATCTCCTTTCATAGTGAACGTTTTCGCCATATTCCTCTGAACGTCCATCGTAGCATCCATTATTTCGTCACAAAAGTAAGCCTCCATGGGGTCCTCAGGGTACATGAGTTTGCCATCAACGGTCGCCAATTTAGCAAGGTACCTGCTAATAGCTCGGCACTGAGTCATTACCGTGCCGTTGGGGAGTGTCAGAATTGGCATTTGACCCAGGGGTGCTGTCTTCTTCACCTCTTGATACGCTTCTCCGGTTACTCTATTATCGATAAAGTCGATTCCGGCCAAAGCCATCAAGAGGCGAGGAGGCTCGCCCAAGGCTGGAATGGGGAAATATGTAAGGGCAAATTTCGCAGCCATGATAGATTCTTTTTAAGTTCTGGTTGCTTTGCGCTTTTGCGTTTTGCGCTTTAGTTGAGATTAAATGATTATTGAATCAAGCTTTTAAACTTTTTTCTTGCAAAATCGGAATTTAATGATGGGAGAAGCTCTCATCCCCCTTTCACTCAAGTACATACCAACTGAGCTTCTTGTTCTGGTGGTGACTTATCTTCCAAAGAATAACCTGCCTTATGTCGCAATCGCCTGTTCCTTCCTCAAGTGAGAATTTGTTTCCATCACCCCTGCACTTTGCGCATTTCTAACCCCCTGCTCCGCTCCGCTCGCTCCTCTCCCCTCACTTAGTGAGATTGTCAAGAACGAGTCGAACTGGCGTATCCGGTGCGATTTGACCCACAAGTCTGATCTTCGTCTTAACAAACAAACCACCTGGCTCCAAACCTATCGACACAACGACCATGTGCCTGTCGATATTCCGACCCTCCAGCTTGCGTTAACCTCCATTTCCCCCAATTCCACCATCATTGTGGACGCAACCAACCTCCCGCCGCAATTCTGCAGCGACATTACGATTGAAAAGGTTGCAACTGTCCGAGTGTTTCCATCGACATCGACAATCACGATCATGTCTCCGGCCGACGCCCAATCTTCCTCCTCCTCCCACTCCTCCCACAAGAATAAGCCGATCATCCGAGTCGTTGCAGGCGCAAAATTAACGTTGAACAACTGCAGGTTGCTCCACTCTAGCTCTGGGAGCGACATTTGGAGAGGGAACTGTGCCGTTTATGTTAACAAGGGCGAGGTGACCATGAACGATTGCGCAATCATGAGTCGTACGGGAAGGGGTTTGATAAACGTGAGTGGGGGGGTGGTGACGTTGAAGACGTGCACGGTTCACGACTGTGCGGCAACTGGAGTGTACGTTGGAGGTGAGTAAATGAATTTAATTGAGTGAAATGAATCGAATCGATTCGATTCGAATCACCCATTCACCCCCACCAATTCCTAACGATATCATACATCATCACGCAGACGCCGAATCATCCTGCAACTTCCAGCTGTGCAACATCGTCCGCTGCGGGAGGGGTGGAGGCGACATACCTCACGGCCATTCTGGAGTCTATGTTGAGACTGGGAAGGGCAGCGTAGTCAACAGTTTCATTGGAGACAACGCGCTCACAGGCGTTACTGTTGTTCGAGGAGGGCAAGTCGTGCTCAAAGACTGCGACATTGTGTCCAACGGCGCAGAGGCGGTGACCATCGAGGACATCGATCGCGGCACGGCCGCCATGCTGGAGAACAACTGTATGCAGGTGAGTGAGCGAGCGAAGCAAGCGAGCCTTTTGTAAGACGAGAATATGAGCCGAGCCACTTACTAAACTAACATTATATTATATTAATTCCACTTCAATTCTTATTCGCACCTTCTTCGCTCGGCGCAGAACAACGGCCAAGTGCCGGATGTTAGCCCCGAAACTTTTGACGATTCGAGCCGCAGGTTTGATTGCAAGGGGTTGAGAGGCCCGAGTTTGTTGCGCAAGATCGCCGAGGGTTTGGAGGCAACTACTGAGCCAGAAGGAATTGACCATGATGCGGCTGAGGAGGTGAGCGAGCGAAGCGAGCGAGCCTTTTTGGAAGAAGAGAATACTCGCGATGAAGTGCGCGAACATTGAAATGGCAAACATACGGCTACATCCACTACTAAGCTAACCCACCCAATTCGTTTGGCTCGCTCGTTTCGCTCGTCCTACATTAAAAATGCGCCTCGCTTCGTTCGGCGCAGTTGGTACTGTTGTCTCCGCTGGGAGTGGCGGCCTGAAGGTGTTGGATGTTCTGCAGATTAGAAATTCGAGAGAGACCATGTCAGTTTTTAGTTGTCAGCATGATGTATGCTTGTTTAATCGGTTTACCCTTGTACTTGATCTACACCGTTATTGCGACGGTAATTGATCTGTATCAAGGCGAGAGTAATGTTTGATGGGATTAGTTTCGGTGGGGGGGAGTTTGGGGTTTTGAATAGGATTGGTTTGGTTTGGTTTTGATTAAATGAACAGAACATCGAGACTCCAAATTTTTATTTCGCTTTCAACTTTTCATGTCTTACAATCGTTATGAGTTCTTAATCCTAGCCCCACTTTTCCCAGAAAGCGAAAAAACTTTGTTCCAGTCTCCTTAACTTGATATAATCGCCGTCCGGATCGCCCCCCCCCCACACGCTCACCCACGCAACGATCACACCTCCTAGCCACCCCACCCTCGGTCTCAAGGCGTGGTTATATGCAAAGTTGTAATTCGTATTCTTCTTCAACATTTTGTAAACCTTGCTGCCATCAAGGTTTTTGTTGTTTTTGACACTCATCGCACTCGACAGCAGTCCCCCTTGCACGTTCGAGCAGACCTCGCACTGCGGGTAAAACTTTTGCCTCACTTTTGGCAGAATTTTCCACTGCCCGTTGTTGGTTAGTTAAGAAGTGGTTTAGTTCTTTTAGTGTGAATGGCAGAATAGGCTCACTCACCTTCCTCAAGAATTTCATATTCTCCCTCTTCACAATGCTCAGAGGCGGCATGTGATCTGCATTGAACTTGACCCTCCCCTTCACCCCGCACGTGTGACACCCAAAATCCTTCCCGAGCATCTGTATGGTTCTCCGCTCTTTTCCGGTCGCATACTCTAAAGTCGCCGGGATTCCTTTCTTGGCAAAAGCCCCCAGATTTGTGAATGACGAAGGAGCAACTGACATGAATCTGGAGTTGAGGAGGACTCGGTACGTTAGCAGCCCGAGGAGGGTTATTCGAGTGTAGTGAGATGTTAATTGGAGGTTGTTGGTCGGTCTTTTGCTTCGATAGTTTGTTGGTGAGGATTGCCACCAATTGTCATTATTGTGGCCATTTATGTAGCGAAGAGTTTCTCGGGACACCTTATTCGACGCCAAGCTGCCCATCCCCACCGTGAACACGCCGGTGAGAATAGGGAGCATTGCGTTGGTCGCACCGGTCGAAATTCGAAACTTATGTTGCAAAGTTGTGGAGAGAACCATTGTAAGTGCAAACGAGAGCGAGCCACATACTGTGGGGACAATTTGGGCCTTCTCGAGGGACACAAGAAAATCCATGATATAGTATGTTGGTTTACTGAATAGATTTTGACAGTTTGAAGTTCTTTTTCTTTTTTTCATTTTGAATTTGCGACTGTTTGGATTGTGCCCCTAAACATTCCATCCCCCACATAAATTCATAAATTTAATGAGCATCAACGACGGTATCAGCTGGAAGGAGACCATGGCTATAATGGCAGACCTCAAGAGTCTCTACGCTCCATCAGCAAAGAATGCCCAAATCTCCCAAATCAATGTGATTGACAATGTCCTCATGAACCTTCGTCAGCGAACAGCTGCCAAGGTTTCTGCCCTGGATGCAGCTGTTGCAGCAAAAGAAGATGAGCTCAGCCAGGCTACAAAGCAGGTCCAGAAGGCCAACACATCTCAGCATGCAAAAATTATGAAGAGCTTGCAGGCTGAGTGCCGCCAGATTGAGGCTGACAACGCCGAGCTTGAGAGGCAGAAAGAGAACATCGTTGGTCAGATCGACACAATGGTCGCTGAAAGTGAGCGTGTCCAGAGCGAGATTTCCAAGGTGCAGCAGGAGGAGAAGAATGGTGACATTCCGAGAGTGAAGCACTCAATCAGCTTGTATGCCAACGTTACAAGCATCAAGTGGGACTTCGAGAGTGAGGGTTCCATCGGTGGAACAATTGCAGTGCCGGAAACTGCTGAAGTCCACAGGTTTTCCTTTGACACCCTCAACACCTCCAAGTATGAGATTGCCAACAACCTTTGGAGCTTGATGGAGGGTAACATTGCCACTGCCACAACCGTGTGCTAAATAAATCAAAACAACAGGATAGGTCATAGGACTTTTATAATATATTTATTTATTTCTCCTTTATCTTTTTATATCCACCAGAGTTGACAGAATATAATTTACATCAAAGTAATCATGGTCAAAGCACAAACAAAGATTTGGGCTGACTTTTTTTTCACGCCTTTTGCTTTTGGCTTTTGGGGTTCGCAAAAAACGAAAAATCTTATAAGTAAAGTTTAACGGTTTATTAACCAGCACTTCACAGTTCAGTTCTTAATTTTCATTCACATCGAAATGTTACAAATTTGAACATTATGTAAACATTCGCATTCCTCTTCTTCTTCCTCCCCTCCCCTCCCCCCTCCCCCTCCCCCTCCCCCTTCATTTCTTCTTCTTTCCACCCTTTTTTCCTTTATCGTCTCCGCCCTCGCCCCCGCTTTTCTTGTCGTCTTCTATCTTCTTCTTCCTCCCGTCCAGATCTGTCACCTTGCAGGTGAACTCCAAGAACCTCTTGTCATCATTAACATACGTGACATCTTGCCTCGACAAGAAGTTCAAGAACTCTGTCTCTACCAAAGGTCTTTTTTCCAAGCTCTGCACTCTCCTCTGCGTCAAGGTTGCGCCCACGCTCGCCGCGATGGCTCCGGCCGTGTACCCTTCGCTGATGTGGGCCAGGCTGTACACATCGAACGTGTCCGGTAAGGTGGGCACAGTCGTCGTTTCCTTCTTCCCTCCCACCCCCCCGCCCGCCCCCGCCCCGCTCGCCCCACTCGCCCCCACCTTGAGCTGAGTTCCGATGAACTTTTTCCACAGCATCACCCTGTCCGGGTAGTCGGGGTAGGGGAAATACAAGAACTTCTCGAAGAAGCCCTGCTTCTCTGGTTTCCCGGTCTTTCCTTTCCATTTGAGCAGCTTCAAATCGGCCTTGTCGGGCTCTGTGGTGCTTCCAATCACAATGACCCTATCCTCTGGCGTCAGGGCTTGGTTTTTGTAAATCATTAAATCCTTCTGGAATTTGATGGGCCCGTTTTTGTCCGGCTTCTCCTTGCCCTTTTTCTTTGGGTTTTCAAAAAAGTCGGCTGCCTCGTCCATGTAGATGACCACCGGCGCGTAGGTGGGGTCCTTGGCAACGGTGAACGCCATGTGGATGACCTTTGTGGGTCCCTGCTTTCCCTCCCAGAGGGGGTTTCCCTTGAGTCTCTCGGCGGACAGGTTGATGAACAGCGCGCCGAGTTCGTTCGCAATGGCCTGGGCCATCATCGTTTTCCCACTTCCTTTCGGCCCGTACATCAGTAAACTCCTGACGTTGTTATCATCGCTGATCTCCTTTTTCACCGTCGTGCTCAAACCGTTTGGCAAGACACAGTACTCAGTGAGGCTCGCCCTCAGCTGTGCCATGCTCGGATTCTGAGGGATCCACCGCTGCCGCCGAGCAAAATGAAGGGAGCGGGTTAGCGTGTATGGTGTTGCTGTCTCGCTTCGCTCACTGTCGCACTCACCTGCTTCTGGTCTCCCTTCTTCTGGTGCTGGTGCACGCTTCCTAGATAATTGAAGTCCCCGACCAAATCGCTTATTTTGACATCCTTGGGGTTGTTGATTATTTTGTTCTCGACCAGGATACTGAGCATAAACACAGTATCCATGTTCTTCAGCTCAGATATTTTCGCGCCCGGCAGCGGTTTTTCCTTCTTCCCCTTTCCTTTCTTCCCCTTGCCTCCCTTTCCCTTTCCCTTCTTCTTCCCTCCCTTTCCCTTCTTGCCCTTCTTGCCCTTGCTGTCCGCGTGAAGCTCCTTGATCTTGGCTAGATTCATGACGAGCATCTCGTCGACCTGCTTCTCCAAATCCACCTCAACCTGCTGCCGAATAATCCTGTCCTTCGCAAGCTCGGCGTCGTGCTTCTGGGAGAAGTTCTCCGACTCGTCGCGCTCGAGCCAAATGTCCCCATATTCGTTGCACTGTGATTCCATGTTTTGGGTGAGGGCTGAGAAGCCGTCCAAAGATGGCGCATCGATTTCTTTTTCTACCACTTCTCCTTTTCCCTGTGAGTGAATTGGGGTGTGGGGGGGGTGGGGGTGAATTGAAGTGGGGAGTGAGTGGGTGGGGGTCGAGTTAGTTTTCGATCACAATCCCACATTTATCCCAATCCCAATCTCACCTTCTTCCCCTTGCCCTTGTCCTCCTTCTTCTTGTCATCCTTCTTGCCCTTCTTTCCGCCCTCTTCCTCCTTCTCCTCCTCCACGGGCGGCGGATTCTTCATGAGGTAAAAACCCTCCAAGTTCTCCGGAATCTCGTTGCTCTCGCTAATCTGCTCAGTGACCCACTGCGTCCTCTCGTCCCTGAGCCTGTCCTTCATCTCCGGCCCCTCCTCCTCCAGAACAATGTCCTTCAAGTCCTCCAGCGCCTTCTCGTAGCTCTCCTTGTTGTCGATCTGCTCCTGCTTCCTCTTCTTGTACGCCTGCTTCAAGTCGTTCTCCAAGTCGCCGTTGCCCTGGTTGCTGGCCTTGGGCCTCATGCCGATGAACACAAGCTCCTCGTCCCTCTCGATCTGAGCCCTGGCTCTGCTGAAGAAGCCTCGGAACAGCCTCTGAATGTTGGCAGCCGCGATCTCCGGGTCCATCTCCAACATGCTGTTGTCGCTATAATTCTTCCTCCTCTTGTCCTCCTCCCTGAGCTCCTTGACGAACTTGGCCCTCTGTTTCCCCTGCCGTCCCCTCTCGTTCCTCTGGATCGCGTCCAGCGCCTCGTCTATGGTTAGCTCGATTGTCGGAATGTCCATCCCAAGCTGCTCGTCCTCCACCGGGAAAGAATCGCACTGCAGCTTGAGCTTCATGTACCCCTTCACAAGCTTGTCTCGCTGCTTGTGGTCCTCGCTGTTGTCCTCCTTGAAGTACCTTGGGACAGGAACCTCCATCGTCTTCGGTGGGAGCTTGAGGTCCTGGAGAATGTCGTCAAGGTTGATGTACTCCCAGGGAAAAGCCGGCTGCCTCCCGGACTCCACCCTCACGTCAGGGTTGGGCGGGTTCCACCTCACCAGCAGATGCTTCAGCTCGATGACGCGCCGAATCACAAGCTCCAGCGACATCTTCACGTCAATGCGCTTCTGGGGGTGGACCATTGAGTCGTAGCACTTTTCCAGCCGCTCAAAGATTTGCATGTACTTTATATAGAGGCAAGCAAAGTGCTGGTAGGCGTCAATGATGGAAATCTCGGCGGGCTTCTTTGCGCCGTCGTCCTGCTGGTTTGCCTGAACGTGTTCGATGCGAACTTGCTCTCCAAGGTCGGAGATTGCCTCTTGCCACATGATGTCAAAGGTGTTGTTGGCCATTTTTGGCTTTTTGGGGTTGGAG
>Ga0302116_1001281_pt1 | contig 15189 bp, 9 predicted proteins | sample AG5_SCM_MG_FD_203124 | JGI IMG/M metagenome (GOLD analysis project Ga0302116, IMG submission 203124) | Marine microbial communities from Western Arctic Ocean, Canada - AG5_SCM | ecosystem: Environmental > Aquatic > Marine > Oceanic | place: Canada: Western Arctic Ocean | collected 2017-10-01 | reverse complement strand
TCAAGAACCCGCACAAGTATAAGTGTTACGTCCTGGACGAGCCCCTCGTGGTCGGCGGCGGGGTCGGGGGCGGGGGCGGGGTTAACGAGATGGAGGCTGCCCGCCGCGCAGCCTCCGCGGCCGCCGCGTCGAAAGGCCCGGCCGCGTCCGAGCGGTCGTTACCCGCGGCGCCGATTGAGAAGCCCGTGTTTCAGCTATCCGCGGCAGCCGCCGCGAGGCGGGACGCCAGGCGGGGTGACAAGAAGGTCACCGGCGGTGGCGGCGGCGGCGGCGGCGGCGTGAGGATTGACTTTGCGCACGGCGACGAGGACGAGGACGGCGGTGGGGAGGTTGGGAATCGTTCGGGGTTCGGCGGGGGTGGGAAGCGCGCGCGTAACTTTAGGAAGAAGTCCGCCGAGGACGACTGAGCGACGCTAGCAAGGTGGCGACAGCGGCTGCAAAATGCAACAAAATGTGATTGGTTGACGAAAAATTGCGCCCCGCGACGTGTCGCGGAACATTCATTCATTCCCGGGTCAATCGACAGGGAAGAGGCCACACAACAAGCAGCGCGTGACCTCGGCAACACCAGCCGTCGTTCCGTCGTCGTCTTCGCCAGCCAGCGAGACGTCACAGCTTCAACACCGAGCGTAGATCTCGCCGGTTCCCCCGTCGTTCCCCGTAACGTCGTAGATCCAGAATCAAGAATGGCCGCAACCACCGCTTCCCTCGTGGTTCGCCCCACGCACGCCGTGAGGACCCGCGCCAGGTCCCCGGCCGGGTCCGCCGCGCCCAAGTCCGCGGCCATGTCCGGCGTGAGCGCCCCGGCGCCCGCGTTCCTCGGCGCTAAGCCCGCGCAGCTGTCCGCCGGCATCGTCGCGGGCCGATCCGGTGCGGGCACCCGCAGCGTGGCCACGATGGGTCTCTTCGGCCTCGGTCTCCCCGAGCTGGTGGTCATCGGCGGCGTGGCGGCGGTGCTCTTCGGGCCCTCCAAGCTCCCGGAGCTCGGCAAGAGCCTCGGCAAGACGGTGAAGAGCTTCCAGGCGGCGGCGAGCGTGAGTCCCCCGCACCCGACGCCCAATCGCGACAACCCTACCTTTTCCCTATCCTGAAAAAAATCTGACTCACCAAACTTTCGTTTCGCAGGAGTTCTCGGATGAACTCAAGTCGGAGAAGGAGGGCGAGGAGGAGCCCCCCAAGCAGATCGAGGACGGAGAGAAGAAGTCCGAGTAAGGCGTAGGTCCTGCGATGTTTTTACCAAGTGTACTCGACGCCGTCTATTTCTTTTTGCCGCCGCCGCCGCCACCCGCCGACGCCTTCGCCTTTGCCTTCCTCGCCGCGACGGCGGGTCGCTTACCCGTCCTCGCACCCTTCGCCGCGGGCCCACCGCCGCCTCTACCCCCCGCGCCCTTCTTCCCATCCTTCCCGCGCTCGATGGCGGCGTCGTATCCGCCAAAGGCAATCTTTTGCCTCTTCCCGCCGGGCCTCGACCTGGAACCCTCCCAAGCCGCGGCGGATCCCCCCCGCGCATCCGCCCCCGGCGTCTTCTCCAGCCCCAGCCTTCGCGCGGCGCCGATTGGCTCCTTCTTGGCCTCCTTCTCCTCCCTTTTCTTCTTGTTCTTCTCCGCCTGGGCCTTGAGCGCCTCCCTGTTCTTCGACGCGCGGGTCACGCGCACCTCCCGCCCGTCGCCCATCTTGACCCCGTCCAAGAGCAACCCGGTCCGAGCGTCTGAACCCTTGCGAAAGAGCACAAACGCGATACCCTTGCCGAGGTTCGTTTTCCGGTCCCGCACCACGCGCACAGCCTCCACCGAGCCGTTGAGCTCGGGGTATTCCTTACTCCTGTGGAACAGCCGTATGACGTCCTCCTCGTCGACGTCGTACGGGAGGTTACCGAGGAAGAGCGAGCGCGTGTGGTCGTACGCCACCTCGCCCCCCGCGTTGGCTCCTTTTTCCTTCGCAACCGCCTCGTTGGCTTTGGCGGAGGGCGCGGCGGCGCGGTCGACGCGGACGTGGCGACCGTCCACCTCCCGCATGTTCATGCCCTTGCACGCGGCGTCCACCGCCTTCTCCTCCTTGAAGACGACGTAGGCGTTGGTGGACTTGCGGTTCTCGACGAACTTACCGGTGATCACCTTGCCGCCCCGCGGCATCTTACCCTCGGGGTCAACCGGGACGTTGCGCAGCCTCACGCTGTCCACGGTGCCATACTCCGTGAACAGCGTCTTGAGCTGCTTGGGCTTGATCGTCACCGGGAGGTTGCCCACGAAGACGGTTCTGGGTAAGTTTTCATCCTTTGGCCTGTGTTCCTCTCCGGGCGCCGCCGCATCTTTGGTTTGCTTCGCGGCGGACTTTTTCGCCTTGGCCTCCTCCTTGGCCGCCTTCCGCGCGGCGCGCTCAGCCTCGACGTCGGTGAGGGAATCGCTGTCGGAGTCCGCGCCCGCGTCGTCATCGGAGTCTTTGTCCACGTCGTCATCGGAATCGGAACCGGAGTCGTCGTCGGAGCCGGAGTCGTCGTCGCTCGTGTCCTCCGCCGCCGCCGCCGCCGATTTCTTGCGCTTCCTGTCGGGAGCGCCCTCGGCCATCACCGCGTTCGCCTCGGCGAATGCGTCGTCCATCTCCTCGAACTTGCTCCGTTCCTGCCTCTTCGGCTTCTTCGACTTGCGCTCGCTGTCGGAGTCGCTGTCCGAGTCGGAGTCCTTGTCCGAATACCCGTCGGATTCGTTGTCGTGGTCGCTCTCCTCCTCCCTCGCCCAGTGGCCCTTGCCGGTCTTCACGGCTTGCTCCATGATCTCGCGCTCCTTCTTCAGGGTGTCGGCGTACGCGGTGGCGGGTAAGGGATCGTGAAGGACGTCGTGTTCAGCCTTGTACTTTGAGCTGAACAGGCCGTTGCCATCGCCCTCGATCTTCTTCCCGAATACATCGTCGAAGATGCCCATCGCTGCGTCGCCGACAGGCGTCGAGCGAAGTGATTTGATGATTCTCGCGAGAGCTCCTCGACGGTGACTCAGCGCCTGCCCTTTTTGACACACAGCTGGCATCTGGCGCTTTCAGTCTTCGACGCGCGGAGCGACCGGAGACAAGATGGCGGTCTAAAACGCGCGCTGAAGGGTCGCGCGTGCTGATAAACACAACTCTTCTGGACCACACACGCCCGCGCACCGGTCACCGGACGTACGCGAAGGCATCCGCCGTATCCGAGAAGATATTTCCTGCAGGTTCGAGATCGTTGTTGCTCCATGGCCTCCGCGTTCGGGTTCGGGTTCACAAAGGGCGACTTCAAGCGCGACTGCGAGGGCCTCATCCGCGAGTTCTTCACGCACGGTGTCCTCGATGACGTCGAGGACTCCTTACGGGAGCTCCTGGTCCGCCCCGTCCACGCGGCCCCGACCCGGCTCGGCGCGATCGACGAGTCCCCCGCGGTGGAGACCACCAGCTGGCCGTCGCTCTCCCAGGCGACGACCGCCAAGTCCCCGCCGAAGCGCCACCTACCCGCCATGAACCTCATCGGCTCGAACGCGCTCAAACCCACCGTGGTCAAGCGCGCGGTCGCCGCAGCCCTGGACCGCGGGCCGCGCGAACGCGAGATGGTCGCCCAGCTCATCCGCTCGCTCGCGTCCAAAGAGATCCTCACGACGCATCAGTGCGAAGAGGGCTTCGATCTCATCCTTCAGGACGCGGAGTCCCTCGCCATCGACGTGCCGAACGCGCCCGACGAGATCGGCGTCTTCCTCGCGCGCGCCGTCGTCGACGGCGTGGTGTCCAAAGAGTTCCTCGACGAATGCGCCGAGGCTTCGGGGCTGGACGAGATTCCGCGGCGATGCGCGGTGCAGGCCAGGGGCGCGCTTCGTTCACCGGGTGGAGCGAAACACGTCGCGCGGCACTGGGGCGGGCCTGAGGGGACCACCGCGGCGTCATCGCGGCGGGAGATGAGCGATTTGCTCGAGGAGTACGTCAACAGCAGGGACGCGAGGGAGGCGAGCCGGCGGCTGCAGGATCTGGCGGTGCCGTTTTACCACCACGAGTTTGTGAGGCGGGCGCTCGCGATGTCCATGGATCAGAGCCACGTGAACCCGCAGGTACCGCGGCGGGTCATGCAACTGCTCGGGTACCTCGGGGATACCGGGTTGGTCAACGGGACGCAGTTTGCGAAGGGTTTCGCGAGAATCGCCACGGAGCTCAGGGAAATTTCGTTGGACGTGCCGGACGCGCAGGCGCAGTTCGAGGGGCTCGTGACCGCCGCCCGGGAACGCGGGCTACTCCCCAAGGGTCTCAGCGCGTGGGCCAGTATACGGGGCGCGGGAAGCGCTGGATCGCACTTGAGCGCGGCGAGTTCGTTGCCGTGGGAAGGGGAAGGTGGTGGAACACGCGGAGGCGCCGGCCCGGGTATGAGGCGCAACGGCGGATTGCGCGGGCACCTCCTCCGCCTTGACTCCGCGCCCGACCTCATCAAGCTCGCGGAGTCGATGTCCGAACACAAGAACAAGCAACCCGCGATCGCGCAGCCGCGGCTCACCGCCAATGCGGCGGCACGGAACACGAAGGACGGTCCGTGGGGGAAGCTTCCAGCGACGGATGACAGAAAAACGCGGCTCGGCGCCGTCGACGACGACAGCGGTCAGAACAGCCCGGTGCGGGTACAATCCCCGGTGAAGCAGATGAAGGACAGCGCGGCGTCACTCGTGGATAAATCCCCGGTGAAGCAGATGAAGAAGAGCGCCTCGCAGGTCAACCTGGGCTGGTCCGGCCTTCGAGCGCCCCGCGCGGCTCGCCTCCGCCGGGGAACCGACAGCGGCTCCGACTCCGACGCCGCGTGGCGCCGCAGACACCGGAGCAGGCTCCCTTCGTTACTCGGGCAAGGCGGCGGCGGCGGCGACAGGCCTGGAAGCTCGATCGCCCCGGATAAGAAAAACTCGCAACACGGTTTAGCCTACGCCATGGCCCACGCCCGCGCTCCCGCCGTGGGAAAGAGCGCTTGGCGCGCCAAGTTCCAACCCGCGCCGCTCCGCGTGCTCGGCGAGCAGTGCGGGTCCTTCAAATCCGACGCGAGCTTGCGAAAGATCCGGGGTTTACGGCGGGTCCGGTCCATGCCCGGTGGGTTGCTCCACCTGGACAACAGCGAGCACATCGCGGCAATCGGGTACGTACACAAGCACAGGCCGTTTACTGAGGAGTACGACCTCGGCGACGCCATCGGCACCGGGGGTTTCGCGGTGGTGCGCAAGGCTGTGCACAGGGCGACTGGCGTGACCTACGCGGTCAAGACCTTGAGGGTGAAGCCCGGGGGCGGCGGTGGGGACGGTTCGTCTTCTGATGATGACTCAGACTCAGACTCGGACTCGGACTCGGACTCGGATTCCGACTCGGATTCCGACGGTGAGTCGAAGCCCCGCAAGCTGGCGTCTATGTCCCTGAACGAGGTCATGAACGAGCTGATCATGATGCAGCAGCTCTCGGAGCACCCCGCGATCATCACCATCAAGGAGTTCTTCACCGAGGGCGGCGCCGACTACGACCGCATCGCGCCGACACCCGCGCTCGGCGCCGAACTCCTCGAGGAGGACGGCATAGTCCACGTGGTGATGGAACTCCTCGAGGGCCAGGAGCTCGTCGACGCCATCACCGACGTCGGCGCGTACGACGAGGGCCAATCGCAGGTGGTCATGTCCAACATGCTCGACGCCATCGCCTTCATGCACGCGAGGGGCGTGGTGCACAGGGATCTCAAGCTCGAGAACCTGTGCCTCGCAAAGCCGGATGACCTCGACTCGGTCACGCTACTCGACTTTGGCCTCGCCAAGGCGCTCACCGCGCGGGAAAAGGAGGAGAACGTCTGCGGGACCCTCGCGTACGTGGCGCCCGAGGCGCTCGTCGCCGGGGTGTACGGCCAGGGCGTGGACGTGTGGGCGCTGGGAGTCGCCATGCACGTGCTGTTAACCGGCGCGTGGCCCTTCGACGACGACGACGAGGACGAACTCATCGACCAAATCGTCGAGTGCGACTTAAATTTCGACTCTGGCGAGGAATGGGAGTGCATATCGTCCCAGGCCAAAGACCTACTCCGCGGTCTGCTGGAACCGAACCCGAAGCGAAGGCTCGGGGCGGCGCAGGCGCTGGAGCACGCGTGGTTCACCGGCCAACGGAACAACACGAGCGAGCGGCTGCATCACGTGCACGCGAGGCTCGACGCTCTGGTGGGTTCGAGCAGGCAGCACCCCGAGCGACGTTTCAAGCCCGGCCAACGGCTCTGCGCGCGGGGCAAGACGAGCGATGAGGTGTTCGTGATCACGGCGGGGGAGTGCGACGCGTTCGGCGCACCCGTCGGCGCGTTGGCCGCGGGTGATAGGCGCATCGGGGCGAGGCGGAAGGGGAACTTGGTGGGGGAAATTGCCGATAAAGACGGCAAGGCGCCGCCGCGAAACACGCTCACCGTCGTGGCCAAGACGGAGGTTCGGGCGCTGGTTTTCAACAGGGAGGACATGGGCTGGGCGGTCGCGGACGACTACAGGCTCAGCGCCGAGTTCTCCAAGGCGTTGCTCGAGCGCAGACGCGCGCTCGTGAAGGCGCAGCGTCTGCAGGCGAGGGCGGATAGGGAGAAGAGCGAGGCGGGCGGCGGCGTCGTGGCGGACTCGGCGGCGTTTGCACGACCGAGGGCGAGCAGCGAGGTGGTGAAACGAGACCAAACCGCTATGTAGTATTAGGAAAAAGGCTGAGTTTCAGCTATGTAGTGCAGCTATGTTCGTAACACTTTAATAAGCGATATCATCGCTGAACGAAATGCTGCGGCGGAGGGTTATCGGGAATCTGCCCCATCTGCCACTGCTGCTGTTGCCATATTTGATTCGGATCCATCCCGGGCTGACCGGGTTGGGCCTGCGTCGGGGCGCCGCCGTAGATGTTCGGCTGCTGGGCCACCGCGGCGGGGGGCGCACCGCCGAACGCTCCCCCCGCCGCGCCCATGCCTCCAAAGGCGCCACCCCCGAACCCAGCCTGCTGCTGCTGCTGCTGCGGCTGACCGTAAGGGTTCTGCTGCGCGCCGCCCAGTCCGCCGCCGAACGCTCCTTGGGGTTGCTGCGGCGCTCCTCCGTACGCTCCTTGAGGCTGCTGCGGAGAGAGCGCTGCTCCGTACGGAGACCCGGGCTGCTGCTGCCCCATCATTCCCGGCATGCCCGGTTGCGTTCCCGGCATACCCGGCTGCTGCCCCATGGGCTGCTGGGGCACACCGCTCAGCATGGCGTGATCGATGATCCGCGCGGCACCCGCGGGCGCCATCCGCCCCTCCCGCGCGTTGTCCAGCACCTGCTTCAGCTGCTGCATCGGGAAGTTTAAGATTGCCCTTATGTCGGTCTCCTTGCCTTGGATGAACTCGTGGGTCTTGGCGAAGACTTGGTTGGGATCGATACCCCGGGACGCCGCCGCGCCCGTGACCCACCGTAGCTCCTCGAAGCACGTGTCGCCGCCCAGCAGGCACGGCTCGTCGCCCTTGCCGTAGCAAGAGAGCGGCCACATTCCGGGCCGATCGGTCATGAGATCTTCCCGTAGCACATCCTTCGGGTTCTTGGTATCGACGGCCCGCCCGCCGCGGCCTCCGCCGCGCCCGGCGGTTTGCCTTCCTCCTCCTCTACCGCCTCCGAAGCCCTGATTGTTGTTGTAGCCGCCGCCGCCCTGGTTACCCCAGCCTCCTCCGCCTCCTCCGAACCCGCCGCCTTGGTTCCCGCCGTAGCCCCCTTGGTTGTTGTTGAGCGCGCCGTAGGAGTTGCCGTCGCCGCCGTAGTTGTTGTTGTAGCCTCGGCCGCCGCCGCCACCACCTCCTCGGCCGCCTCGACCGCGTCCGCCTCGATTACCCGCCATGTTAAGGTCGCGACCCGGTGGTCGCGTCCTAGGGTTATGCGCTCCAAAATCAAAAAGAGTCGGCCTCACAGCAGCGCGTGCTGACTTGACTCGTGCTGACTGTGACTCGGTGAGGCGACATCTGAAAACAAGCGGTGCGGGGCCCAGTGCGATGGGCACGCTCTTGCAGGTGAGCGCGGATGCCTGCGCGGCGGCGCTCGCTCGTGGCGACCCACACGTCGTCGCCGACGTCGGCGATCTCCCTCGCGAGCTCGTCGAGCTCGTCGCCCTTTCATACTTCAAATTTAAGCTGACGCGCAGGGAAAAAAGTGAGGGTGAAGCGAGCAACAACGCGCTTCCGCTCCCCACCTCATCGAACCACATCCCCGCGCTGAGGGCACTCGCCGAGTCCGACGCGCTGTCGCCCACGTCGCTGCTCCTCTCCGACGCGGCGATGACCCTGTCGCGCGGGGCGTTTCTCTACCTCAACCTCGCGTCGCACTCGCTCGTCCACCTGGACATCAACAGATGCGGTTGGCTCGACAGTCTGGACTTTGTACAAGAGCTTCCACAACTGCGATGCCTATCGCTGCGCGGGTGCATCGGGCTGAGGTCTGAATCATTGGCGGCGTTGGCGTGTCCGTGTGCGGACGATGCCCATGACGATGCGCACACGGGACGAAGACGCGGCGGCCGGGGTCGACGGGGAGGAAACAAAGGAGGACGCAAAGTTTACAATGATCCCCCGAGGCTCGTCGCGCTGGACCTCTCGGATTGCGCCGCGGTCGACGACGCCGCGGGCCCGCACCTCGCGCGTCTCCCACGATCGCTGCGATCGCTGAACCTCTCGGGCTGCGGCGTCGGTAACCTGATCTTAGACTACCTGACGTACCGGGGCAGACTGACGATGTGGCGACGCGAGCGCGGAGGTGTCGAGACTCCCTCGGGCGACGACGACGGGTGCACCGCGACGGATCTTCGTTTGAGGCGCACGCGCGTGAGCGACGCCGGGCTGGTGCATCTCAAGACGCTCGGCCGCGACGTGGAGCTGCTGGATCTCTCCGAGTGCGCGGGCGTATCGGCCGGCGCGCTGGCGGAGCTCGCCGGCTCGCTCGGGATGTCCACCTCGACTTCGCGACCCGGGGTGTTGGTCGGTGTCGGCGCCGAAGAAGATCGGGACACGTGCGCGTGTGCGGGTGCGTGCGAATCATCGAACGTCTGCGAATCATCGAATACGTGCGAATCGTCTCACCGCGATCTCGCGCAGGAAGGTTGGCGCGCGTTCCTGTGCGCGGTGCGGGAGGAGGAGATCCGGGAGGAGGACCAAAGGGTTGCAGCGCTGGAAGCGGCGGAGCGGGCGGAGAGGGACGCCGTCGCCGCCATCTTGACGGGAGCGGCGTTCATGCCGAGCGTCGTCGCCGAGGACGACGGCGACATTCCGATGTTTCCCATCGACGCCCCGCCGATGTATGCGTACCCGAGCGGTGGAGAGAGTCCGCCGCATCAGGTCAGACGCGTTTCGTATCTCATAGACTAGTTTTGGATTTGCTATTTTATCCTAGTGCTCTAGCTACGCGAATCCTTCTTGGAATCCTTCTTCTTGGCCTTCTTCGCTTTCTTCTCCTTCTTGGCCTTCTTAACCTTCCGTTCGCCGAGGTCGCTTTCCGACCGCGCGCGCTTCAGCGACTCTGGCCGTCGTCTGAAGAGATGAACGACGCAAGCGCCGCCGCCGGTTCGCCTAAAGTCCGGGTGCAAACTCGTCACCGGCACCTCCGTCCGTTCAAAGTCCACCGCCGTCGCCTCGCTGAAAAACTTGGTCTCCGCCATCGGATGATGCACCGGGTACCTCTGCACGTTGCCTATGACGACCAGCGTGGACGGTCCGCTCAGGTCGCACATGGTCTTGACCAGCAGCTTCCATTTCTTTGGATCGTTTCCATAGACGACGTCGGACGCGAGGATGAGCTTCGGCGGCTCGGAGAGGCCGAGGTATTCCAGGGGCTCGTCGCAACCCCACACTAAACGGGATACCCTCGCGCCGGTATCAGGGGAAGTGTTATTCCCTATGTTCTGTGAGAGGAGCTCGAGGACTTCGTCGTCGCCTGTCGGGAAAAGGGAGATGATCGCGCGCGTCAGATTTTAGTCGAGAAGAAAGCGGACGGGGTAGTGTCTGGAAGGTACTATCAGAGAGCAATCATGGCCCAAGAACGGCGATTGTTGTCAGCGAAACTTCCAAGATCTCATGTACGCCCTATTTGAAACTCCAAGGACATCGACGGTCCAGTAGAGGGATTAACGAAGGGCGACATCCGAAAAGCCGAAACCGCGAGAAAAAACAAGAGCGGAGCAAAGCGAGGGTAAAGTTAACGCACCGTCCGTGGCCACCATCTCCAGCCCGAGCTTAGACGCGACGATCGAGGGAAGCCCGAGTCCCGCTCCGAGCTCCACGCCGGTCATACCTCGCCATCCCCCGCTCTCGTTCGGTCCCCACGCGCCGCGCATGACCTCGGCCATCTCGGGTGATCCCGTCGGCGTGCCCTGCCGGGACAGCCACTCCGCCAGCACAAAGCTGCCTTCCCACAGCGCCACTCCCGTGTTACCCCGGCCCCAGCCCCCGCAGCTGTCGTCCACGCGCACGCGATCGGTGCCCTGGTAACTCGTCGGGGTCTTGGAGCTGAGCTTCACGGACGAACTCGAGGGAACGTGAGTCGACAACGCGGGAAATTCGTACGAGAGAATCCTCTGCTTCGACACCGCCCGAGCGAGCCTCACGTCGCTCCCTCCCAGCCTCTCGAACGCGCCGAGAAACTTGAGCAGCTCCTGCGAGTTGAAGTCATCCAGGCGTTTCCGCGCGGTCCGGCCGATCCGCTCCACGAGTTTGGGCTTAGCCTCGGCGTTCACGCCCAACGCCGCCAACGCCCAAGCCGTGTTTGTCAAATCTCGCGGGTTAAACTCCGCCACCCGCTCTTTACTCATGGCGCCCATCGCCGCGTTCAGCACGCCCTCGTCTTTAAATCCCAGCAAACCAAAGGCGCACACGATCATGGTGAGCTGTTGCGAGGAAAAGCTGTCGTCGTCATCGCGCAGGTGGGCGACGAACGCGGCGGAGAGCGCGTCGAAGAGCCGCTTCTTCTTACACCCCAGCTTTGAAAACGACCACGCGAGGTTGGCGACATCCTGGGGGTTGAGCGACGCCGCGAAGGGCTGCTCCAGCGCGAGCACCGCGTCGGCGACCGCGTCCATGAGTTTCGGGTGGAGCGTGCCGAGCTTCGCGTACGCCATCGAAGCCTTCGCCAGCTGTCGCGGCGTCGCGTCGGTCGCCCTATCGCCAAAGGCTCTCGCGACTGTCTCCGCGCAGTCCGCGGGCCAACGCCCGCTCCCAAACGCCGCCGCGGACCACGCCACCATGGACAGCTCCTGCGTGTTCATGCGCGGCGCCAGGTTCGCGGCCGCCTTGGCGAGCGCGCCCGCCAGGTCGTCGCCCCCCGCGGCGCCCATCTTGGCGCACGCCCACGACATATTCGCCACGTGTTGGGGCTCGAGCCGTTGCGCCTCGATCCACCGAATCGTGATTCTCGACGCCAGCGCTTCCGCAGCCTCTCGCGCGGTCCTCTCGACGGGCCCGGGCACCGTCCGCCCGCCGCCGTCCCCTTCGCCGTCGCCCGCGGTGAGCTTAGCGAGCGCGTGGAGAATGTTAGCCACTTCCTGGGGGTTGAAGTCGTCGGCTCGCGCAGTCACGGCTGAGCACACCTCACCGAACACCTTCCCGTATTTGAACCCGTCGCCCGTGGTGGACACGCCCTCGCCGTGCGTGACGTCCGCGTCGAGCTTGGCGAGGGACATGGCGACGTTGCTGACCCCTTGCGACGTCCACTCCACCCTAACGCCGCGCCAGCCGCCCGGTCCCCCACCCTTGGGATCACGCCGCGGGCCGCTGGGCGCCGCCGGGGCTTTGGGCAAGGACACCGCGATGGCGTCGGCGATGGCGTGGACGAGCTCGGATCGCGACGGGTCCAGCCCGAGTTTCGCGGCGCCCCAGACGGCGTTGGCGAGTTCTTGCGGGTTGAACTTGGACGCGTGCATCATTGATGCAGCCTCGATGCCCTTGACGAGGTCGGCGGCGCGGTTGCCGAGCTCGAGCTTGCCGCACGCCCACAGCATGCTCGCCAGTTGCCTGGACTCCACGTGCCGCGGGTCTTTGCGGACGAGCGCGGCGGCGGCGTCGAGCAATCGCGCGAACTGTTCCTGGAGAACCCTCGGAACGCCGGGTAGGGTGGATGCTGTGGGCGATAGATGGCGGTGGGTGTCGGGGCACTTGGCGAGCCTCTGGAGCGCGGTGCCGCAGTTCACGAGGTTGAACTCATCCACGGAGTCCCTCACGATCGCGAGGACATCGGCGGCGAGGGTCTTGCGGGCCAGCTCCTGGTTTAGCTGGACCTGCCGGCCCGACATCGCGCCCGCCGCCGAAAATTAAGCGACGAGGTTAGTTTTCGTTCGGCACACGGGGGCTTTCTTCGCGTCGCGATGCCAAAGGCGAGGGCCACCTTCACGCGGCGGCGCGGTCCATGCGAATCGATTAGTTGAGAGTCACGGGGCGCGACGCCGATACGTCCTCGCCGCCGCGACGCCCGGTGAAGTGGGCGAGTCGCGACCAGAGCTCCGTTAACCTTAACAATCGTGGAATATTATCGGGACTACCGTGGATCGCTTTTGGAGACTACGGTGAAAACTTTGGAGGCTAGCTACTCTTAGACGCATACATGTTGTAACGATCGTAATAAGTCTTTCCAATTAATATCGCGCGCTCTCTCTCGCGCGCACTCACGTCACCACCCTCCGCCTCAATCGTAAAGCAGGAACCCGCGCCTGATATCCGCGAATCGCTCCAGCTGGCACTCCCACTCCGCGAGAACGCTTTCAATCTTCTCGTCATCCGCCGCATCCACAGCCTCCCTCAACGCGGAGCCGCCGGTGAGCATATCGATGAACGGCGTCTTCTTCGGGATCCACGCCACGGGCGCCGGGGACGCCGGGGGCAGCGGTGAGCGCGGGGGGAACGAAGACCTTCGCCCGCCGCCGCGGCTCTCCGGTGACCACGGCACCTCCCCGTCGTCCCCCCGCCATCCACGCTCATCCTCCGAGCTATCCCCTTCGTCGGACCAACGCCCGCCGTACGTACCGCCGTACCCGCCCACACCCTTCCTGGAGTAGTTGGAGTGCATGGATTTGGCGGGTGAGCGCAACACCGCCGAGTGTTCGGCGCGCCACCTCGCGTTCTCAACCCGGGTCCGAGCCGTCGGCTGACTTTGCTCCCGCCACGCGAAATCATTCGGGTAAGTCTTCCGCAGCGCCGACAGAATTCGCACACCCTCTCCGAACAACGCGTGCTCGATCCCGCGCGGGTACACCTGCACGCCGGATACGATGCGCCCCTGCAGCGGTCCCGAGGATGGAGTGAAGTACGCCTCGCGGTACTTAGCCGCGGGTCCTTCGTCGGGGGCGCCCTCGCGGATCGGCAACGTTTGCTTGGACGCCGGCCGGCTGAGCCTGCTCTTATGAGTCCCCTTCCTCCCCCCTTTCCCCTTGGTGCGGCTGCCGCCTCTGGGTTTCTTGCTCACGCCGCCGCGCGGGGTTCCGGGCGAGGGCCGTACGGCCTTCTTCGGGCTGTTCCCCGGGGAGGACTCGGCGTAGTTGGGCCTGTAGTTGAGTCCCCGCTTCGCCGAGCTCCCGCCCCGCTTGGACCCTTCCCGTTCCCTCTCCTCCTCGGACCGAGTCGGCGGCGGGGACTCGTTCGGAGACTCCGGCTTCGAGGACTCCGGCGGTGGCTTGGTACGTCGCATGAGAGCATCCGCGAGTCGCCCGTCCGCCCACGTCGCGCCCACCATCTCGAACGGCGCCGTGGTCCCTTTCCCCTCGCACGCGTTGGTCCCCTCGAGCAGCGCTCCCCCGATGTACGCCAGCGCCGTTCGCGGCGTCGGCATGTTGGCCGACGGCGGCACCCACGGCAGGCCGGTATCCTCCCATGTCATGCGTCGCCTGTATCCTCGCATGGCCACGACGCTCAGCTTGACGGACTTGTTTGAGCGGTTGTCGGGATCGGCGGCGACGTATTTTTTGTTGAGGAACCACGCCAGCTCTCCCACCGTCATGCCGTGCCGCACCGGCAGTGGCTTGCGTCCCACGAGGCTGTCGCACCCGGGCTCGATGTCCACCGGTCCCTCCAGGACTTCACCGCCCAAGGGGTTGGGTCGGTCGAGGACCACGACGGATATCGGCCGTTTCGCGGCGGCGGCGGCGACCATCACGTCGTAGAGGGTCCACACGTAGGCGTAGTACCTGGCGCCCACGTCCTGGATGTCGAAGGCGACGACGTCCACGCCGGAGCGCTCGAGCACGGCTGTGAGCTCGGGTCCCTTCTTGAGGTACGTGTCGTAGACGGGGAGGCCCGTGCGCTGGTCGGTGAAGACGCCGTCGGATCCGTTCTCCTTGTCGGAGTCGTAGCTGCCGTACGGGTTTGAGTTCTGGCCGACGCCCCTGAAGCCCTGCTCGGGGCCGAAGACGGCCCGGATGTCCACGGCGCCGTTCGATGCGTGCATGACGTCCACCGCGTGCTCCAGCGTGGACGGGAGCACGCCGGTGGGGTTGCTCACGACGCCCACCTTCTTGCCTCGGAAGATTTTCCAGTTGTCGTCCCTCGCAACCTCCAGGCCGACTCGAACGCGCCTGCCGTCATCGCGCGACCTGGACCTGGCCGTGCGCTTGCGGACGGCGCTGAGCACGCCGTTCGCGGCGATCAGCGCGCCAGCCGCTGCGCCGGCCAAGAACAAGATCAGGGGCGGGGGTTGAGGTTGCGCCATCGTTGTGTGTGACGGACCAGATCTCACTCGTGCCCGCCTGCACCTCTCAACGACGGACAGCTGGAGTTTGAGATCTCGATTTCAAAAATGGGCACACGCCAACGGCATAAACCCTCGTTTTGGGGTTCCCAACGCCCGTATACCATCCGAGCACAGGTAAACAGTCAGAGGCCGGATTCATTTAGGTGCGGCGATTCCTTTGAGGGTGTCTCAAAACTGGGTCAGGATCCAAAGTGAACGCGCGCACCGAGCGGGAAGGCCGCGAGGGTGCATAGACTGCGAGGACAGGAGAAACTTCACGTTTAGGTTCTCCCAGACACGCGCACCATGGCGGCTCCGCCCGTCACCGTGAAGGAGGTGGTCTCGGTGAGTACCGCGCCGGCATTAGACGTCGCGCGTCGCTTGGCAGGATTCCCAGTCCTAGATCTTCCTCGTCCGCTCGATCCTGACCTCGCCCCGCCCCCCCTTTCCCCCACGAACAGCTCACCTCCTCCGGCATCAATCCGCAAAACATCTCCTTCAC
>Ga0302116_1001280_pt1 | contig 15191 bp, 19 predicted proteins | sample AG5_SCM_MG_FD_203124 | JGI IMG/M metagenome (GOLD analysis project Ga0302116, IMG submission 203124) | Marine microbial communities from Western Arctic Ocean, Canada - AG5_SCM | ecosystem: Environmental > Aquatic > Marine > Oceanic | place: Canada: Western Arctic Ocean | collected 2017-10-01 | reverse complement strand
GAGGGAGAGCAAGCCGATGATCTCAGCACAGGCTCCACTCCTACGGGCAATGTCGATGGGAGTTTCGCCTTTATTGTCTCGTGTGGTGAGGGCCTGTAGATTGAAGCCAATCGACTGCACGCCCACATAGGCAAGAGCATGTGTGTATGTCTGAGCTTTCGCTGCCATCCAATGATGTGGCAGTCGTCCATGCTCATCTCTCTCCTTGTACTTTCTCTTGAGCAAATCTATGTCCCTATCTGGGTGAAGCATGACTTCTCGCACAGCGGGCCAATCTCGCTTCTTGAGCCACTCGTGGTGCTCATTGGAAGGCATAAGGATATGCTCGTGTGAGATTCTGAGACGAGTGTAATCTGTCGCTTTCCTCGTAATAATTGTATTAGAGATTTAATTTATAGAGCCGACTTACGGATATACAGTTATAACCCCAACAGGGAAAAAGATTGCTGCCTGTTGCCTGGGGAAGATAACTCTTGGCACGACCTAATCTTGGGACTTATTTATTTTGGAAACCTCCACAGGGTTCACTGTAGCTCGCTTTAAGTAGCACCAGCTTGCTCTTCAATCCAAATGCCATCGACGACCTAGATTTCGTCGATGCCAGATCAAAATTCGCCTCAATCTGGGGGTGCTGTTTCATCTCTCTCCAACTCGATCATAAGGCGCTTCTCTGGCTCAGTGATCAAACCTGCTGTCGCGCACTTTAATAGTCCTTCCTCCAATTCAATCCCTACCCCATCCTCCTCGTCGTCATCCTCCTCCAAATTCAATTACCTCCTCAGCCCTGCCTCGAACATATTAGAGGCTCAAATTTCTCTTCTCCAGTCATCTCTAGAAGCCACACTCGAGGCGAATTCCTTATTCTTCATTTTTGGTGTTGGTGTGGGTGGAGCTCTAGCCACCGGTGTTTGGCTTGGAATTGGGGGTTGGCTTTTTGGGACTGGACGAACGGCGAAGGGTGTCTTCCGCAACGACAACAACAACAACAACAACAACAACAAAAAACATAAATAGAACTTAATAAACTTCAGGAACAAATTTTAGCAAGAATTGTCATATTGTGAACAACAAATCCTTCATCTCCATCCCCCACAACTCATATTATCAAACCCTCGCCCCCTCTAACCAACTTCCACGACCCCCCCTCTCCCTCACAAACCAATTCCAAGCAATTAACCAACGATGTTGCATACCTCTTCGCAAGTTCGTGGTCACCCTCAATTAGCTTGGGCACCTTCTGAACGAATTTCAACGAACTCTCCCAGTCCCCCCCCCCCCATTCCCCCTCCACCACCACGCTCATGTCAGCCCCTTTCAGTCCACAGTTAACAGAGCAATTCTTGACCACCCCGCTGACCCAGTCCCTCTCGTCCTCTCCAACCTTGACCAAGCTCTTCACCTCTACGACTTTGTTGCTTATGAGCTTGTCCACTGTGTCCTTGAACGTGAGGCTCCTGCTGATTTTCGCCGGCGAGACCATCGGCGTTGTGCTCGTGCTGTTGTTTGCACTCGCTCTTTCATTCAACAACTTCTCCAACATGTTTTCCTTTTTTATCCTGATCTTTTCATCCAGCTCCTTGCTGAGCCTCTCCACAGTCATGTCCTCCCCATTGTGCTTCCTCTCCGCCAGCAGCTTCAGCGTGCTAGTTAAAAAATAGTCTTTGTTCTTCAGCTCGTATTTGTTCGCAATTTCCGTGTCAGTGCTAGTGCTAAGCCTCCGGTCCCGAATTGTCTGGTTATCCTGCTGGTGCTTGAACGCCGCGACGTTCGCCTCCAAGCTGTCCTCGTGCAGGTCGTTCAGCAGCGACTTTCGAATCAGTTCTATCCCTGCCGATTCATGAATTTTCGCTTCATCAGTTTCAGTTCCATTCTTGTTCGCGTGGTTGTTGGCAACGAACCGTAAGCACTCGTTGTTCGCCGCCATGGCGATCAACTTGAGAATTTCTGCTGTTTCGCTCCTTGCCTGTTCGTTTTTTACCAGAACGTTGTGAAACATGGCTGCCGCCCGTGCCGTCCCCTTAATCGCCATTGCCTGCTTCAGCCCCATCTCTTCCATCATACCCCTCGCCTTGGCCTTCCTCGCTTCCTCTTCAACTTTCGTCTTCGCCTCTAGCAGAAACTTCTTCTGCGCCGAGCGAAAGCGAGGCGCATTTTTAACGAGTGGGTTAGGAGTGGGTTAGGAGTGGGTTAGGAGTGGGTTAGTCGTCGCTTCACACTCGCTCACTTCGCTCGCTCACCTTCTTCGCCTTCTGCTCCGACTTCTTCCTCTCTACCCGCTCCCTGTACTGCTTTGGGCTCTCCGTGCTCGACGCGGCGCAGTGGTCGAACTTCTCCTTCTTCCTCTCCATGGCCAGCTCCCACTCGTCGATTTTCTCCACGTTTTCCATGGCGAAGGCGTGCACGTCCTTCAGCCCCTCCTTGATGATCATAGCGTGGAGGGACTTCTTCTTCTTGTGGCGGGCGTAGCGCTCCAACCGGTCGAGCTGGAGTAGCCGGGACTCGCTCCACTCCTTGTTGGAGTAGTACGCCCCGCAGGCGCTGATATTCTGCGCCGAGCGAAGCGAGGTGCATTTTTAAAGAAGCACGAGAGCAAGAGTAGGTTAGTCGACGTCGCTTCGCTTCGCCCTCTTCTGTCACAAGGCTCGCTCGCTTCGCTCGCTCACCTTCTCTATCTTCGAGTTCTCCCTCTGAATCCTCTCCTGCTGCCGGAGCCGGGACTGCCCCGTCTTGCTGCTCACCACGCTTGTTCTGCGGATCGACAGCCGCCGAGGGTTGTTGCTGCGCCGAGCAAAATGAAGCGAGGCGCATTTTTAATGATGCAAGATAAAAACGAGTGAAGCGAGTCAAAAGATTTGAGTGGGTTAGTTTAGTAGTGGAGGTAGCCATGAATAGCAATTTTGCGTGGAGCTTCGCAGTCTTTTGTCACACGGCTCGCTCGCTTCGCTCGCTCACCTGCTGTCCCCTAACTGCTGCTGTCCTCCGAAGTTGGGCGCAGTCGCGGCAGAGCGAGGCCGATTAACAGAAAAATCGTGGTCGTCCATCGTCTTGCTTGAAGTCACGTTGGCAGTGTTGGGCCGCTGCTTCTGCTTCTCCGCCGCGTTGTCATAGTACCTATCCATGCTCGTGCTCTTACTCGGAGAGGAAGGGTCGTGGCTCTTCGCGGAGCTCGGCCTAGCCTTCGCGTCGCTAGCCTCCTCGCCCCTGACCGGACCCGGGGCGGTCGCGTAGCTCTCCTCCAACTTGCTCGCAGGAACGTCCTTGAACTGGACGCTCATGTTGCTCATCTCCAGGTTCGCCGACGCGTTCAAAGGGTTCGCTTCGAAGCTGGACGAGCGAAACGAACCAAGCGAGCCAAACGAATTGGGTGGATTAGCTTATTAATAGTGGATGTAGCCATCTGTAGCCATTTAGCGCACTTCATCGCGTCTGTACTCGACTCACCTGTCCTCGCCAAAGTCCGCCGAGTAGTCCAGCGACCCCAAATTGTCGTGGGCTTCGTACTCGTTCATTTCGTTGGTTGTCATTGTGCAAGATAGACCGAGGTCGAGGTCGATCTCGGGTTGTTGTGGTTGATGTTGTTGTGGTTGTTGTGGTTGAGGTGGTTGATGTTGTTGTTGTTTTGCTTTCTTGGGTCTCTTCTTCTTGCTCTTGCTCTTGCTCTTGCTCTTAGGCCGGAGAACAGACTGGTGGTCGATTGTGATTGCCGAGGACGTCTGGTTCGACCAAACGGGCTGGCTGTGGGTGATAATTCGCCGCATCCTGTCCACGAGAAGTTTGTTGTCCAGCGCGATGCGCTTATCCTCAAGCCTCCTCAGCTCAAAGGTCTTGGCCCCTGTTCTCGTCCCAAGGAACTTTGCCTCGAGGTGGCAGGAGATTACGCCGTTGCCCTGCTTGATCTTTGTCAGCCGGGCCTCGTGGACAGCGCGCACGCCGCGGAGATGCTTTTCTCGTATGATCTGGTTTGGGGCAAGATCATTGCCCACACGGCCTCGGCACGCCATTCAAAGTGGGGAAGGTGGGTAAGGGGGTTGGAGGTTATTATGAGTGTTTCTTAAGGTTGTGAGATTAGTTTTGGGTTATGGTGGCGTGAGAAAAATCTATCAGTTGTCTAAATTTTGTGCATGCCAAAAAAGCAAAAAACCAGACGAAAAAGCGAAAATCGCGAAATTTCTCGATTAACACATAGTTAACTTGGTCCACCCTCTCTCCCACTCACTCATGAGCGAAGAGTCCAAAATAGACGACCTCGCCAATGCCAAGAAGCTAATTGAGTCTGTGGGAAAATTCTTTTATGAGGACAATGAGTTTGCCTCTACCTTTGAGACCTTTGTGAACGACAATGCTTCGATAATAGACGATGATGAGATAGAAAAGACTGGCGTTTTGAAGGTTGAATACACTTCTTTGTACAACGATTTTAAGGAGTTGTTTGAGACACAAATTGAGAAGTTCATTGTTGGTGAGCTCAATTCTACGATTGAGGAGTTTTACGATGCTCTTGAAGCTTCCGTGGCTAAAGATCCGGAGGGTGAAGACGCAATATTTGGTCAAATAATGCTAGCTACAGCGGACTTTGATGTCTTCATGATGATGATGCGGGAGGCCGCTCAGTCCCAGAAAAGAAAATGAAAATATAAACTTAGTTTTCCCCAAAATCATTTCTTTTAGTTTTTAATTCGCTTCACCTCCCCCCTCAACCTCCTCCTCGTCGTCGTCGTCGTCACTCTCCTCGAACGTTCCCTGTGGCACACTGTAAACCCTAATCATGCTCTTGTTCGGATCCCTGATCATGACAAACTTGCCCTCGGGCTGCTTCTGGAAAATTTCGATGAGCATCTTGAGTATGCCCCACATGTTGTTGGTGCTCATGAAAAGCTGCGTGGCAAAGTCCAGCGGCTTGTAGCCCTGCGTCGCCAAGATTGTGTGCTCGTAGGGGTTGCTGCGCCGAGCGAAGAAGTTGCGAAACGAAATTGAGTGGAATAATATAGTGTTAGTTTAAGTTAAAGTGTTGGATGTAGCCATTATGTCTGCAGCCATTTCGCGAGATCCATCGCGAGTATTATCGTCTTCCTCAAGGCTCGCTGGCTTCGCTCACTCACCTCTTGTTCACGCGGCTCACGTATCCAACCTTCATGATGTCGGCCCCAGCCAGAATCGACTGCGCTGTCCACTTGGCCAGCTTGGCGCTATTGTTCTTGAGCTCCGTGGCCAGCACGGCGCCCCTCTGGCTGTCAATCTTCTGCCGCCAGTTGATTCCGCCGGACTCGGCGGAGTCCCACTCGTTCAAAGCGTAGGCGGTCATATTCTGCGCCGGCGCCGAGCGAAGCGAGATTGTGCGCATTGGGTGGGTTAGTTTAGTAGTAGTGGCTCGTAGTATATCTATCGTCTTCGTCAACCTCCCCCCCCGCTCCGCTTGCTCACCTGCTGCTCCCCCTTTCGGTTGACAGTTCCGTGCAGCTCGCACCTGCACACCAAGTTGATGTCGCCCATGGCAAATTTACGGTAGCGGAAGGCAGTGGAGCAGGGCTCCATGCCCTCCGAATCGTCGGAGTCGAAGAAGGGGTTGGGGTGGGCCATGGCCTTCCGTGTGGTGGAGGTGGCGGGCTTCAAGATTTGTTGGGAGAAATTCTGGTTAATGGTGGTGGCCTCGAGGGAGAGGCGTTCGGGGGAATTTATATTGTCAGCATCATCTTCGTCGTTATCGTTCTTGGGAGGATCATTGGCCGTTTCCGAGACTGTTAGGAAGTCAAACTGGGAATCGTCCCTCTTGTCGAAGAAGATGGTTCCGTCTGGAAGCTTCTGAACAACAATGTCCCAAGGGTAGACACTTCGAGGAGAAGCCATGAGGTGGGACAGAATCGCATCAGTCGCGTAGACATTGCCCTTACCCTCAACACAGAACTTTTCAATGACGGGATCGTCCGTCGTTGTGACGGGGTAGAATTCCCTGTTGCTGTTGACCTTGAGGGGTTTGCTGCTCTTGCTAGTGACCTTGTCGTACGAGTCGTTGAACGAATCGAGGAATCCGCACCACAGAAGGTCCTCCGCAACAGGCATCTGGTCGCTCATCGACTTCTTGCCGGTCTCTGGCACGTACTTGGCCTTGGTCAGAGTGTTCAGGTCAAACTGTGGGTGTGTGGGGGTGTGAAGGGTGTGGGGGTGTGGTGTGGGGGTGTATTTGTGTTTTGTATTTGTTAGTTACTCATTCATACTCATACTATGTTGGATTCATACTGTGCTGGATTAAGTGCTCCACTCCCACTCCCACTCCCACTCCAACTCCCAATCCCAATCCCAATCCCAATCCCAACTCACTCCCAATCTCAATCCCACTCACCTCCTCAATCACTCGCCACGAAGCCTGAATCTTGACAGATGCCTGACGGTCAATGCGGTTGTTCCACCTCTTGTTGCCCCCTCCACCCCAGTTATTACGCTTCTTGGAACGCTGGGGCTGGATGTGACTTCGCACTTGCTCCTTGGCCTCCTCACGGTGAGCAGGACGTGCCTGGTCTCGGCGAATGCCATTCCTGTTGTTGTTGAACTTGCGCTGGGTGGAGGACTTTTTGTAGGTGGACTGCTGCTTGAAGGTATCTACCAGCTGGAACTCCTTGGAGTCGCCAGCGGGATCGGCCCGGTACTGGAAGTTGTCATTAGCCTGAGACTCATCGACATTGCGGCCTCGCCTTTCAGGTCTGTTGTTCCATGACGATGTGAAATCAGCCATTCGACCGCATCTGTCGGACTTGGCGAAGGGGGCGAAAGGGAGGTCCTTGAACTGGCCCGGGGTTTTCTGTGTGTGTTTGGTTTGTACAACAATTGGGTTAAAGTAGGATTGGGTTGAGTAAGGGTGGAATGAAATGGTGTTCGAACACATAACGTACCGTTGGGCCCCAACCGTGTTCGTTCTGTGTGAACTCTAGGTCAAAACTAGCCATTTTGCCTGTATGCCTTTAGAGTAAAAAGGAATTATAATTACTTGGCAGGAAATTTACAAATTTTGGTCTGGAATTGATTGCATTTTGGCCAGCTGATTTTGGCACTATTAGGCTCAAGAAACAATCCCAGTCACCTAACAAATTATCACTCGCCGGCCATGCTGAAACGAAAACGTTCCGACTCTGTTTCAGAAGCTGCTCAAGCTCTTGCTTCAGAACTGGCTGAAACTGCAGCAGCAGCATCGACAACAAAACCACCACAATCAAAGCTGGTAGAATTCCAGAATGATGGCGAAGTCACTATCTTTATAAACGTAACCGATGTAGATTCTCCCTCATCCTCATCCTCCCTCTCCCCCAAACAAAACGCTCAACTCACCACTTCCTTTTCCACAAAACACATTGCAAGCTTGATGGCAGTCTCGATTCAACAACATGTTCATGACACTCGTAAGAAAACGCTTGCAATTTCTGAGCTTTCCCAAACACCTCATTCTATTGCACCCCCAAACCCCGTTCCCCCAAATCCCCGAAAAGAGTGCCTCTTCTGCAAGTGCACCCCTCGGTGCACGGCTATGGACGGTGGTGTGCTGCCAAAGAATGGAATCAGCGTGAATTTGGACGATTTCGTTCAAATTAATGAAACTGATGGTGAAGATGGTGAAAACCGACAACACGTTCCACCAACAGTGAGCGATCACGGCAGCGATTGCGTGGTGGTTGTGAATACCCTGACAAAACAGTACTGCGGGAGTCTCGTGGCGATTGCTCGAACTGTTGTGCGAGAGAGAGGGGGTGAGGAGGGGAGAATATTAGAAGGGGATTTGAGAGAGGCGAAGCGGCGTCTTGAAAGATAATTTTGTTTAGGAAAACCAATAAGTTTAAGATGTTTCTTCCTCCCTCCGCGCTGCCCTCCGCGCAATCTTCGCCAGCCGCTTCTCCTCGTCCCGCTGCTCTTTGGCTGACAGGCCTGCATTTTTCGCCACTTGCGCTTGCTTCGGTGCATTGCTATTGCTATTGCTATTGCTATTGCTATTGCTATTGCTATTGCTATTGCTATTGCTGTAAACGTTTCCGCCAGAACCGTACTTGCTCGAGCTCGAGGGCATTTTTGAAATTCTGATCTCCCCATCTGGTATTGGAGAAGATGGCACTATTTTTTTTGGCTTGCTTTTATGAATTCCCTTGAGCTTGTTTTCCTTCCGCTCCGCCATCATTTCCCGGCTCTTCGCCTCGTCCACTTTTCTCTTCTCGCTCTGCATGCTGACGGTCAATCTTTTCTTCTTTTTGTCCACCTCGACCACTCGCACCTCCACCTTATCACCCACTTTCACAACGTCGTTAATGTCCTTGACAAAGTCATCGGAAATCCTGCTCACGTGGCAAAACGCGTCACTGTGCGAGTTGATGTCGATGAAGCACCCGAAGTCCTTGATGTACATGACCGTCCCACTGTGGGTAGAGTCGATTGCAAAGTCTGTGATGGGTTTTCGCCCCACGCAACGTCTGTCCTTGGACAGGGTAATTTTGACCGCCGAAGGCGAAGGCTCCTCCTCCAACTTCTCCAACTTCTCCAACCGCTCCTTCTCCTTTCGTTCCCTGATCTCCTTCTTCTTCTCCCGCTCCAGTTTTTTGGCCTCTTCGTCAACGGCTTTTTGTTTTGCTACTATTGCAGCTTCCTCGGCGAGTTGTGCCTTGATGCTTTTCTGCGCCGAGCGAAGCGAGGCGCATTTTTTATGAAGCACGAGAACAACCAAGCGAGCCAAACGAATTGAGTGGGTTAGTTTGGTAGTGGATGTAACCGTCTGCATTGAAGCGAAAAACTAAAAAAAAAAGGCGATTTACTGAATCCGTCCGTAACTCCATCGTATGGAGGTTTTAGACGCCCGGATTTGAACACGGCGACGGATTCGGCCAGGCGCATCTTTTAGAGCAAAGCGATTATTCAGGGACGGTAAAGATCAGGGTCATGTGCACGCCAAGTGAAACCTAACAAAAAAACGGCGAATTACTAAATCAACCGTAAAGTCCCATCGCTCAAGTCTTCGTCAAAGCTCGCTCGCTTCGCTCACTCACATTGCGGTTTCCGCGGGTTCGGCCGGCTGGAGATTCGGAATCGGAATCGGAGTCAGATTCAGAGTCGGAGGAGTTGGAGTCTGACCCCGACTCAACCATTTTTGCACTCTCCTTCTCTTCTTCTTCACTCTCGATCTCACTGTCGCTATCATCAGACTCGACGACCATCTTTGCACTCTCCTTCTCTTCCTCTTCACTCTCACTCTCACTCTCACTGGCACTATCATCGCTATCATCATCGCTATCATCATCACTATCGTCTTTCAAAAAAACATCCCCCCCACCCTCCACTTTATCCTCCCCCTTTCCCTCGCCCTCGCCCTTCTCTGGCTCGCTAATGCCATTCGCCGCCCGCTTCTTCTTAGCCTCTTCCTTCATGATTTCCTCAATCTTCTCCGGCTTGCAGCCGCCCCCCTTCATGACCCGGTCGAAAACTTCTACGTCCCAATCGTCTTTGCACACTTTTTCCTGCATCTTCTTTTTGAACTTGTCGCGATTGCGAGCCTTCAGCGTATTGGCCTCCTTCATTTGAGACTTTATCGCTGTGATGTCGTTGGTTGAGGTGGCTTGGGAAAGCTTTCGTTTCAAGTGTTTGGGCTTCTTTCTAGGGACCGAGACTGTCGGCTTACCATCCTTGGATGAGGAGGATTTTGGGTCGAACTTTCGCTTGTTGTTAGGGGAGGAGGATTTCGATTTCAACTTAGCCCTCGCTTCCTCCTCTTGCAGGTCGTGAATGGCAGTGGCATCTGACCCAAACTTCTCAGCACGACGAGCTAGTCGTCTCTCCTTTGCTTCTTTGCCTCCCATCTGCTAGATCGTGTGGATGTTGCTTGTATTGTGAATTCGGTTGAAATAAAGTTTTGTGGTTGGTTTGCGAAGCACGTGGCAAGAACCGAAATTTGAGGTTCTTGCGATGTTCTTCATTGAGGTGAAAATCCGTTTATTGGTTTAGACGAGTCATTCATTCAAATGCTCTCCATGTATGTCTTAGCGATGCTGGTGGCCATACAATTTGGATCCAGCACCGCATTCATAATCCCAAATCGAGCCACGAGTCAAACTCAAACTCATTCTTTTTTTGCTGGCCCCCGGACCCAGACTGTCACCACCCTCCCTTCAACTGCCACATCCACAACTGAATCCGAAACAACCACCCCCGATAGAGTAATTAACATTAAGCCTGCAGCAGTCGCTCGATTGCTTGAGCTCAAAACAAAACAAAGTCTTGAGACAGTATACCTGCGAATGGGAGTTCGGTCCGGGGGGTGCTCTGGGTTGTCCTACGTGATGGACTTCATTAATGACCCAACTGTTGACGTGACTGGCGACGATATGATTGACGAGTATGATAATGGCATTAAATGTGTTGTTGATCCAAAGTCGATGCTCTATCTCTATGGTATGGACTTGGACTACTCGGACGAGCTGATTGGGGGCGGGTTTCAATTTCACAATCCCAACGCGGAGGATAGCTGTGGTTGTGGTAAGAGTTTTGGTGTGTAGGTGTGTAGAAATTGGTTTGTACACAAAACGAAATAACGTGGAGGTATCCGGATTCATTCTACAACATTTACTGTGAAATTATGTTCATTTTATCGTCAAACTTGCTCTCTACACATACACCGAGTATTGCTGGTCCCGCATTGATTGGGGCTGGAGCATCGGAGGAGGAACGTAACACAACTCTTCGCACTGGAGCCGGTTTGCTGCTTCCCATCTCACTACAACACCGATTCTAGCATGCAAAAATAATGAATTATAAGTATTGCACAACAGCTCCAGCTGCTGCTGTGCTGCTAGAGCTGCTGCTGCTTCCTCCTCCTCCTCCTCCGGAAGGAACTGGATCGTATTTGCATGTTATCAGAGAGCCACAAGTGTCTGCTGCATGCACTTATCCGGATCGACCGGATTTGAACCACCACAGCATTGCTGATCGCTTCCCTCCATAATTTTACTGGAGTTAGAAAGTGATATCATGAAGATTTATAAAAATTGGAAAATACAGTTTGCAGTTTCCAAATCTTGCAAGATCAGAAGATCTGAGTTTTGCTATATAAATAGCATGTGTGGTTTAGCAAACTAAATATAAAACAAGGATCAGCACGTGGAAAAATACTTTATATATCACTATCATTTATTCACAAAAAATTTAACACATTATATCTGAATATAAAATGAAGTTCACAGCAGTTGGATTGAGCGTCTTGATCCACGGTGCCAATGCAGGCTGCCCCTACCTTACTCAAAACAAGTTGACCGGCCAACCGAACCCACATCACACACCCCATGAGCACAAGAAGTTCTCCCACTCCCTTTCCCTTGTGGATTTTGATGCGGTCAAGCAAGATCTCTTGGATCTCTTCACCTCCAACGATGAAAGCTGGCCGCACGATTTTGACAGCTATGGGCCGCTTTTTGTCCGATTGGGTTGGCACTGTTCCGGATCTTATCGAAAAAGTGACGGTCGTGGAGGTTGCGACGGTGGCCGGCAACGCTTCGAGCCGGAGCTCAGCTGGGCCGACAACACCAACCTAGACAAGGCTAAGAATTTACTGCTCCCGATCAAACAAAAATATGGCGATGGACTCTCGTTCGGCGATCTGTACATCTTTGCGGCGACGACTGCCATCGAGTCAATGGGAGGACCTGTTCTCGGCTTTTGCGCCGGGCGCATCGACGACAATGACGGTAGTGCCTCCCTCCCTTTGGGCCCAACACCGGAGCAAGAAATTCTGGTGCCTGATTGCAACGCAACGAGCGATGGTGACTGCATGGTTCCAATGGGCACCACCACCAGGGGGCTAATCTATGTGAACCCCGAGGGTCCCATGGGCCAGCCCGACGCCTACGGCAGCTCCTCTCAGGTCCGCGACACGTTCAACCGAATGAGCATGAACGACACCGAGACCGTTGCCTTGATTGGAGGGGGGCATAGTTTTGGAAAAACCCACGGCGCGTGCCCCGACGGGGCCGGGCCGAGTCCGGCCGAGGACCCGGCCAACCCCTGGCCGGGAAACTGCGGAAGCGGAAAGGGGGCAGACACCTTCACCTCTGGGTTCGAAGGGCCGTGGACGACCAATCCCACCAAGTGGGATAACGGCGAGTTTTTCAGGAACCTCATCGACTTTGAGTGGCAGGCGGTTAAGGGACCAGGCAAGCATTACCAATGGGAGACAAACTCCGGCAACGCCCCATCCGGGGTAATGATGCTCACCTCCGACATGAGCCTCACTGTGGACAAGGATTACTTGGAGGTGAGCATACCGAATTGATAGTGGTTTTCCTTTTTTTTGCCTTTTTTGAGTTTTCACAATGACGTGCAAATGCGCCTTGGCGAACTTATACCACCGTGTCCAAACTAACACATACATTATTCCACTTGCGCCTTGTTTCGCTTGGCGCAGATCGTCAAAAACTTCGCCAACGAGAACGGCACCGATTTCTCGCACGCCTTCTCGCACGCTTGGTACAAACTAACGACCCGCGACATGGGGCCGTGGGCCAGGTGCCAGGGCTCCAGCGTGCCCCCTCCCCAAGAGTTCCAAAAGCCGCTGCCTCCCGCCCCCACCCCCCCGGTAGATTTCGACGACTTGAGAAAGAGCCTCCTTCCGGTTGTCACCCAGGGGCGCGAGGCCTTATTCGTGCGGCTGGCCTTTTCCTGCTCCCAGACGTTCCGCCAGACCGACTACCAGGGAGGCTGCAACGGCGCGAGAGTTTTGTCCCCCCCGGAGTCAAACTGGCCGATGAACGCCAACCTCAACCCCACCCTCGAGCTCCGCAATCCCGTGAAGGAGCAGTTCGGCGAGGATCTAACCTGGTCCGACTTAATAGTCTTGGCCGGGACGTCCTCTGTCGCGAGCGTTATGGGAATAGAAACACTTGACTTCTGCGGCGGCAGGAGCGACGCCGACCCGGACGATGCTTCCCAGCAGGTGAGCGAGCGAAATACAAATACAAATACTGCGAGCGAGCCTTGAGGAAGACGAGAAGACGAGAATTCGAGTCACTACTAACTATCATTATCGTTGACATTATTTCGCTCGGCCAGTCTGGAGACTGGCTCGAATCTAGATTAAATACCGACCTCTCGGACTCTCTTACCGCAGAGCTCGTCATTGACGTGTTCGACGTCATGGGCTTCAACGTTTCTGAGAGCGTTGCCTTAATCGGTGGGCTGCACAGTCTCGGTTCCAGCCACTGTCTGGGGGAGAATCCCACGGCGCTCTGCGTTATTAACGTCGACCCGAGCTCTGGGCTTGCGGACGGACAGGCGACGGCTAATAACGTAATTGACAACAGCTTCTTTGTAAATCTCGCTAATGAGGTGTGGGTTGAGCAGGTTAGCGAATTGGGGGAGACGAAGCAGTACAGCAACGGCGACTTGGTGATGGGGAAGCTTGACATAGTGTTACGCGATGATTCTGATATGAGAAAGGTTGTGGATGGGTTTGCTCAAGATGGGATGGGATTTGCCGAAGTTTTTGCGGAGAGTTGGGTAAAACTCATGAACGCCGACAGGTTTGATGGGGCGTGCTCCTAAAATGAATTAAAAAATATTTATTTTATTTTCTGACCCGCTCACTCGCTCAATATCTCCTTCTCTCTCTCGTGTCCGCCCCCCATTCCTTACTGTAGTGCATTTTAAATTTTCAAATGAATTTTAAAAACCTCCAAACACCTTTTCTATTCTTCCTGCTCGAAGAGCGCCATGTCAATGAGGAGATTAGCGCCGATCAAGGTAGCCTTCATGTTGGCGTCGGCATCGAAAGGGAAGTGCATCGCGTACACATTTTTTTTCTCGCAAGCCCTTTTCACACCCATCCACAAGCTGGTGATCTGCGCATTCTCGTCTCCATAATCGCCGCTCCCATTTTGCATCTTTGTCTTAACCGGCTCGCCATTCAAATTGCGGATCAAGAAGGGCACCCTAAGACACTTCCCTCCGTCACCACCGCATCTGCACCGCACGCACATTCCCCCAAAGCAAGTATCCGGACGAATTCTATATTTCTTCTCGTTGCTCTGATCGAAGACGTCGAACTTCGGTACGAACAGACAAAGGTCGCAAACGTACTCCGTCTTCCCAATGTGTCGCCCCTCGCGGTTCTTCGTGTTCATATAGGGCATGACACAGCAGCAAGGAACGCGCTTATCGCCCAAACCGGCCGTCACTCCATTGGTCCACCCCTTCTCGTGTGTGAACTCAACTCGTCCAAGCTGCTCCGGGGGAATTCCCTCGAACTCTTTGCTGTGAAGTCCGAATTGACAACTGCACGGGTTTCCGCATCCCCCCTCTTCTTTCCTCAGAGCCTCTGGAATAGGTCCGCTATGAACCGTGTACTTAGTTTCTCTAGCTCCAGGAACACAAGAACTCAAGCATCTCCCACAGAAGCTAGCTTCCTCCGCAATCCAAGCCCCAACTTCTCCAAGCTCATTTTGTCGAACCTGGTCAACCGGAGAAACATTTGTTTTCCCCTCTGTGAGAGTAAAGTTGATGGATGGCTGGGTGCAAAGGCATCTGCAAAATTGCGATGTTGCCTGGCTCACTAAAAGCGTTTCGACATCATCCAATCGATCCATCGTCAAAACTCCCGGTGGGAGAAGAGCCTTCTGGGAGATTAAGTCAAAGTTCTTTGCCATTCTGTCGATGATGATGGAGTTCTTTGACGAGTTCTTAAAATTAAATACCATTTTTGGAGAGATGACTTGTTAGATTTTTATTTGTGGGGGGGAGAAGTGAGACATGAAGGATGTATGGCAGAGGATAAATAACTTACATACGATTATGCTATGCTACATATTACTGATTGTTAACCGGAAATAATTTATTTTGGAACGAAAAGGAATTCTTACTGTGGGGGCTCTATGCTGAATCGCATCTCAAGAAATCTAATACCACACTTGTGGGTCCGTCTCCAGCACCAGGCTCCTGAATGCACCTATTCAGTAGCAGCATGCCCTCATGCAAAACCCGCAATTCTGCCTCATTCGCCGCCTCCCTCGTCGGCGCTTTGCACGTCTTCTTGTGCTTCTTCCAAGCCGATTTTTGACACTCGGCGGAGCAGAAGTAGCTGGTTTTGCACCGTGCGCAAGCTTTCGTTGTGGCGGTCTTACAGACGTCGCACTTGTGGGTCGGCTTCTTCAGCACGTCCTCCACCTCGACCAGCTCAGCCTTGT
>Ga0302116_1001279_pt1 | contig 15201 bp, 19 predicted proteins | sample AG5_SCM_MG_FD_203124 | JGI IMG/M metagenome (GOLD analysis project Ga0302116, IMG submission 203124) | Marine microbial communities from Western Arctic Ocean, Canada - AG5_SCM | ecosystem: Environmental > Aquatic > Marine > Oceanic | place: Canada: Western Arctic Ocean | collected 2017-10-01 | reverse complement strand
AACCCACACACCCTTCTCGCTCCTCTTCAACCCAAATCAATTTTATTAACTTCACATGCCCTCCCCCTCCTTCATGACAGTGCTGCTGCCGTTGATGCCCCTGCTGACGTGAGTCTCATCAGTATGGATGGCGACACCTTTGAAGTTTCTGGAATCGTTGCCCACATGAGTGAGCTCGTGAAGAGCATCTGTGAGGGTGAGTACATACACCCCGACACACATACACATATACACACACACACACACACACACGCACACATCACCCCATACTTATACTATACTAACCCGCCCACTTACCTCCTTCCACCCCATGCCATTCCATCCCATCCCCACAATTGTCATTTTCACCCACTTTCCAATTTTTCCAGAGAATGAGGACGATGAGGAGAAGCAGGAGATCCCCCTTCCCAACGTGAAGACCGTTGTCCTCGCGAAGGTGATTGAGTTCTGTAAACAATACCAGACTGAGAAGATGAGCGAGATTGAGAAGCCCCTCCGCTCGGCCGTCATGGGCGAGGTCGTCCAGGAGTGGTATGCCAACTTTGTCAATGTTGAGCAGGAGATCCTTTTCGAACTGATCCTTGCGGCCAACTACATGGACATCAAGGTGAGCGAGCACATCCACCCACCCACATCCAATTTCTAAACTAACCAATTTCACAGCCCCTCCTTGACCTGACATGCGCAACCGTGGCCTCCATGATCAAGGGAAAGACCCCGGAGGACATCAGGAAGACCTTCAACGTAAGTTCTCCCTCCCCCCCCACACCCCTCCCCATTTTTTTTCACTAACCCCTTCTCCCCCACCCCCGGACTCCAAAATTCCCTCTACTCCAAAATTCCCCCAACTCCACCAATTCCCCCCGACTCCACCAATACAGATCACGAATGACTTCACTCCCGAGGAGGAGGCACAGGTGCGTGAGGAGAACAAGTGGTGCGAGGAGGCATAAACTAGGCAGTTGCATAACCAGGTTTGGAATAAATATCGTAGCAAGATCTTTTTTGCGCTGGCATTTTTTTAACATTATTTGGTCAAGCTCTTGCTTTCTTGCCGCTCCCACCCATGTGCACTCCCAGGAATAGTCGCAACCTCCACCGGAAAATTTGAGGGAAATTGTCGAGAGATGGTGGGTGACACGCAGATTTGTAAAGAAAAAAAAAAACGAGAAGAAATTTTTTTTGTGATTTTTTCAATTTTATTTTTACATTTAAGTTTATGAAATCAGTTAAAATCAAATACCTCAACACGAAGCAAACAAACCAACATTCCCACACCCTTCCTAAACTTCCACCCTACTTTTAATTCAGCAAAATCAGATCAAATCAGTTAAACATAAATACCTTAGCACGAAGCAAACCAACCCATCTTCACACCCTTTCCCAAACTTCCACACCCAACTTCCCAACCCACCTAAAATGACATCGGCCTCTTCTCCAGCGTTATCCCTCTTGTGGAGCCACGGATTCCAAGACAAATGCCATGCTCACTGCCTTTCCACGGATTCTAGACATGCAGTTTTCTACACGACAGCCCATACTGGTGTTATTTTCGACTACCAATCCAAAACTCAGCAAGTCCTTCAAGGGCACTGCAATCCAATCTCAGCTGCTGTAATTTCTCCTGACAAGAAATGGATCATCACCGCTGACTCTGGTCCTGAATCCGTGATTGTCGTCTGGGACTCATTAACCGGCACTCCGGTGAAGACGATCTTCGACCCTCACACCCATGGCGTTTCCGCCCTAGCAATCTCTGCCGATGCAATGTTCATCTCCTCCCTCTCCTCCACAGACCCCTCCAACCATCTAACCTCTTCGTCCCAAGAGCTCTCCCTGTGGGAGTGGACAGCTGACAACGAGGGTGCCCTATACACGTCCCCCGTCCCCAACGTCACAGGCAAGGCCAACTCCCACAACCACGTCCAGTTCAATCCCACCGAGGTCCGAGAGATTGTCACCAACGGGCCCAAGGGCGTTTGCTTCTGGTCTTGGGAGAACTACAAGCTCGCCCCCTACTCCCCCGTGGTGTCTTCGAAGAAGGGCGCGGACTTTCTGGTATCAATATTCCTGCCTGACACAACGCAGGCAATGACTTCGACTACAAGTGGAGAGATTATTATTTGGGAAAGTGCTGAGAAGGGGGCCAGCGGGGAAGTCCAAGGCTTCCAAGGCGACGGTTATGGTCCAGAAGAAACGAATCCTGTGAAGAGTTTGGTCAAGACGATTAAGTTGTGCGAGTGAGTATCAGTTATATTGTTTCTTCACTTCACGCATTTACACTACTAACTTCAATTCACCCCACCCCACCCCACCCACACCCACACACCCACACCCACACCCACACCCACACCCACACTACAGGGGCCACATCCACTGGCTATCAACAATCGACAACTACTTGGTCGTGGCTGGAGCTGATGGCGCAGTCCGATTCTACGACTTTACCATTCGCATCGTTGCCTGGTTCGAGGACCTGAATGCTGGACCGGTCACCTCTGTTTCCTTCGCTGCTAGCTCGAGCCCCAGCTTCGAGAACGCCGAGCAGCCGGAGTTCAGCACCCCCGACTTCACAGTAGGAACCTCCACTTCGTACATCATTGGGGTGGAGTCGGCTCTCTTTGCCGAGATTGAGCCCCAGAACCGACGCGGCGCCCTCTTGGTCCAGGGAATTGGTGACGAGGTGCCGGCAATTGCCTCCCACCCCCAGCAAGATAGACTCGTGATTGCTTGCCACGATGGCACTCTTCAGCTTTGGGACTACGTCTCCCGCACTCTCCTTTCCGTCCAGAACGTGGCCAACGCCAGCAGCAACAGCAGCAACAACAACAACAACAACAACAATGAGCAAACTCTCACAGTGCGGCCGAGCTGCATCAAGTTCGACCCAACCGGACGGTTCTTGGCGGTTTCCACCGCGACCGGGGACCTCATGCTCTCCGACGCTGACTCTCTCCAGGAGGTCATTAGCTTCCAGAGTGGAAATGCGGAAATCACCTTTTTGGAATTTTCCGCCGATGGGGAATTTTTGGCCGTTGCCGATGCGGACCACTACGTTGCATTGTACAACTTCAAGCCCACTGGAATTGGAGCCGCCCCGGCTCGGGAGTCTCCCGAAGAAGATGAAGACGAAGACGATAACAACTCCGCCACCTCCATCCCCCCTACCTCGTGGGAGTACCTAGGCCGATTCAACTCCCACACCTCCACCATCACCGGTCTCCAGTTCGCAACCCGCGAGGACGGCCGCCTAGCTCTCGTCTCCGTTGCTGAGGACCGGTACTTGGTCGAGTACGACCTCGAAAAGTCCTCCTTCGAGAACGGCGTAGTGCTCCGGAACGACCCGATCCGGATCGAGCAAACAGCAATCCCAACTTCTTGCATGTGGCACCCCTTGCTGGGCGGCGACTTTGAGGACCGCATCGTCACGGCTAACAACGAGTTCAAGTTCAAGCAGTGGAACGCCGACAACAAGTCGTGCCGGCGAACGTCGCTATGTCCAACGTTCGGGGGACCTCTCAACTCCATGACCCCCCTCCCCACCCTCAACCCCGAAACGAATGCCTACGGACCTTCCAAGTACGTCGTGTACAGCACGGCAGAAAAGGTCGTGGGGCTGATGAAGCTTCCCCTGGACGGAAACCCGTCCAAGGCGATGGGCTTGATTGCCCATCCCACGGCCATTTCCTCAGTTTCCGTCTCGCGGGATGGAAGGTGAGCGAAGCGAAGCGAAACGAAACGAAACGAAGCGAGCCAAAGAGGAAGAGAATGCGAGCCAAGAGGAAGAGACTGCGAGCCACTACGAAACTAACAGAGCCACTCAATTCGTATTCGCACCTTCTTCGCTCGGCGCAGGTTTCTCATGACCGCAGGCGCGAGCGACCGGTGCGTCAACATCTGGCAGATCGACACCAACGCCCTCGACCTCCAGGAGGCCGAGGCGGAGAAGAATTACGTCAACGGGGGCACCGGCAAGGAGGTGTTTGCCGACTTGATCGACGAGACTACATACGAAGATCTGGTTGACTACTTTTACTATGCTCAGCTCCGAACGCAGGGCGAGAACACAACCGAGGAGAGGTGAGCGAGCGGATCGGGGGCGAGCGGAGCGGAGCGGGGGGGTGGGGGCGAGGAAGACGAGCATACGAGCCAACTACTAACCTAGCCCCACTCTTTTTTTACTGCTTCGCACCTTCTTCGCCCGGCGCAGGAAAATCACCGGCAGCATCAACTTGGAGGAAATCCCCAACTTGGTCAGGGCGCTCGGATTCTACCCCACCGAGGAGGAAGTCGCCAACATGATCGCCGAGATCAAGTACGAGACCTTCACAGAAACGGGCGAGGTGAAGAAATTGGTAGATTTGGACAGTTTCGTACGGCTCTTCGCCAACCACAAGCCCGTGTTCGGTGTGAGTAAGGACAACATAAGCGAGGCTTTTGAAAAGTTGAGCGAGGGGCGAGGGAGCGGAGGGGGCGGCTCGATTGCCTGGAACGAGTTGACGAGTATGTTGAAGGAGCAGGGCGAACAAATGAGCGAGGATGACTTGAAGAACTGCCTGGCGGCGTTGCTGGCCGGCGACGAGGCTAGTTTAAAAGGTGGGGTTATAACAGGGAACGATTTCAGTGACAAGGTGCTTGGGTTCGAGGAGGAGGAAGAAGAGGGAGAGGGGGGAGAGGGGGAGGGAGGATTTGATGGCTTTGGGGATACAGGGGGTTTTCAGTGAGCTGGCGATGGTTGTATAAATTTGTGAGGTCAAGCTCTTGTTACTACAGCTTCAAAGGTCTTCTACTTTAATACTTTTGCGCAGAGCTGCGATAATATCGACATTCTTTGAGTTTCCGTTCACGCCAGTTAGCTTTCCACCGCTTGCCAAATCGACCAATTCGGCTCGGTTCAGCAAATCGTAGTTGTCGCCATTTGCCTCTGCCTCTGCCTCTGCCTCGGCGGCAGCGGCAGCGGCTACTTTTTTTGGAGCCGAAGCAAACATGGTCGTGTAAGGATCAAAATCCTGCCCAAACTCGGCAATTTTGTCGTAGTGCTCCTGCAGAGTCATTGTTCCGAACTTTTCCTCCGGATCAGTCGTCAGCATGTCCTCAACCGCGTAGTACTTGCCAATCCTCCCCAGCTCAGCCGCATCCTGAAGCTTCTCTGACTTGAACCAATCGCCGAAATACTGCAACGAGTCAATTATTACATCAAAGAGCCACAAAGGCGCGTAGAAAAAATTCTCCTCCTTACCAACGCTCTTGAAGAGCATCTCGCCCTGCCTCTTCATCGTCAGGGGGAGGTCGGGTCCGCCAAGATTGATGATTCTCTTGTGGCGGCCGATGTTGGAGACACAGTCGATTAAGTAGGTGGCCAGGTCGGCTTCCGCAATTGGGTTGCAGCTAGTTACCTTGCCGTCGCCAAACATCACAAAGGGTGCCCCCTTTTGAACCACCTCCAACTGCCCAGAGACGCTCTTGAAGAACGCTGTTGGTCGAACAATCGAGTACGACAGGTCATTTTGGGAGATTAGTTCGCCTTCGAACTTCAGTTTGGCCTGCTGAAACTGCAGCCATGGATTCTTGCAGCAGAAGGCAGACAGAAGGACATAGTGAGGAGCAGAAGATGACGACGACGACGACGACGAGATTGTAGCTTGTGCGGCCTTGAGGAGGTTCGAACTAGCCCCATAATCGATCATGTACGAATCCTTCTTCGTCCCACTTCGGGATGCAAGACAGGAAACAAATGATACGGGAGGGGTAGGGAGAGAACCGAGAACTGACTCAATTGAAGATTGACTGGTAACATCGCACTGGACGAGCTCAACAAAAGGGGCATTCAGGAAGCCATCATAAAGGGGAGATCTTGCCTTGGCCACATCTCTCACCAAGGCAATGGTTCTGTAGCCCTGTCGCGACGACTCTCGGACCACCGATTTGCCAATATAGCCAGTTGACCCACCCACCACTATAGTACCCTTCCCAGCAGCCACAGCAGCTGCTGGGATGGACAAGGATCTGGCGAGAGTGAAAAAAAGTGTGGAAAAGATGAGAAGGATCATTTTATCGTTTCTAGGTGTGGGTTGGGTGGCTTTTGGATCTTTCGAATGGCTCACTTGTGGCTTGTTCCGGGGTGCTAATAAACAAGTTCGAAATTTCTTTTTTCATTTTTGTCTTCTTTTCGTCGTAAACGCAACAAACAGCCTCTCAATGCCAACTTGGAATGTCCAGCACGCCCACCCACATTGGTGGATTTGAACCTTGAACCTTGAACCTTCGTCGTAAACGCAACAAACAGCCTCTCAATGCCAACTTGGGATGTCCAGCACGCCCACATTGGTGGATTTTTCTCCTTTGGCACGAAGATAAGCCGAAAACTTCGAAGATTAACGATTGACGACGATAATCTTATTATTCTTTCATCCAAGAAAACAACAAACGTTTCAAAACACGTGTCTACTGCCCAGAACCTGCAATTTGTTGAGGAACCGGGTGTTTTAGTTGTATCGACTTCCTACTGTTTGCACGTTTGTGGCTTTGGCACCGGTGCGAGAAGACTTTATTTTAGCTCGCAGGAGTCCCTCACGTCGTTCACTGACGCGATCATGAGCCTCAAAGCCTCTTCCAACACGAGGCTGCAAGAACAAGACATTCAAGACGATGTTTTCATCGTTCAGCTGCTTGGAGTGACGGGCTTGAAATCCTCCGACGACCCCTACCTCAAAGGTGAGTGAGTGAAGCGAGCGAAAGCCGCTTGTCGCTTTGGATGTCGCGAAATGGCTGCAGACATAATCGGCTATATCCCGCTAATAACTAACATTATTCCACTCAATTTGTTTGGCTCAGCTACCAGCCCGGTCAATGACTCGAAGGTCTTTGCAAAAACCGAGAATCATCTCAACAAGGCTTCGCCAATCTTCACGATCAAGGATAAGGTGAGCGAAGCGAGTGAGCGAGCTTCAATTTTTAAACCACCAACCACCAACCAATCAATCGCAGAACCTATTTGTTTTGAAAACGTCGGATCTTTCGATCGTTCTTGAGCATGGCTTGAAAATAGCTGTTTGGGATTCTGAACTTGCCACGAAGGACAAACTGTTGGCTTCGACAGTAGTCTCCTTCGAAGATCTGATGGCGTGAGTGAAGGCGAAGCGAAGCGAGCCAAGAGAGAGTTTTCCACAACTAACAAAATGTCATCCTGCCATGCTCGCTTCGCTTCGCTTCGCTTCGCTCGCAGAAACACCGGAACAAGAAGAGTCTTCCGCATGGAAGTGGGCGGTGAGGAGGACGAGTCCAAGTTCAAGGTCGACGGTGGGAACCTAAAAAACCTCGCCAAAAGCGTCCGAGATGTCTCTCCGAAGAAGCTTGTCAAGGGCGCAGCTGGAGCGTCGTCGTTAGTGGCAGGGAAGGTAAAGAGCGGGATAACAACTGCCGCTCACACCACGCAACACCTGCTCCAGCACAAGAAGAAAGGTTGTTTAATGGTCGACCATGGCATCAACTTGGCTATCAAGGTTACGAAGGCGAACGAAAACGACGAGCTCCTGGTTGCTGAGCTCTTCTCCAACGAGGAAAACAAGGTTGACAGCAAGATGGTGATCGTCAGCTCGGCCCCCGACCTAGCAACGGCGGAGCTACCCTCCTCAACCTTCCACGACCTGACTGCAGCCCGCACGCTGACCACCGCGACCAACACGCTCAAGGTTTTTGGCAAACTCTTTATTGAGATAATTAGCTGCAAGGGACTGGACAACAAGGATTTCAGTCTGTTTGGTGGCAAGACGGACGCCTTCGCTTGCATCGCTTATGGAAAGCGTGTTGCTTACACCGATGTTGTGGCTAATTCGCTCGATCCATTCTTCCCACCCAGCAGCAAAAGGGCGTTCACTTTTCCGCTCCAGGGCGCGAACACGGCGATGCACGTTGCAATATTTGACTACGACGTTGGTAGTGCCCACGATTATATTGGAAGATGCTCCTTGAACTTGGGACAGCTTGACGTGGAACGCGACACTCCCAACCTCCTAAAGTTTCAACTCTTCATTGGAGGCGCGGACACGAAACCCACGGGCGAGGTGACACTACGGATCCAACTGATTCCGGAGAGCAGCATTGCTTCTGACATTGTTAGTGGCAGCCTGGGCAACGTTGTTGAGTTGGCCAAGTATAACACAGCCTATGCTTTGTTTGGGGACCGCACGACGTTGGCGAACCCCGTGCAAATTCTTCGTTTGCACACGAAGCGCCAACACAACACTGCATTCATTGCGATGCACGGTGTGGACCCCGCGACAGCGAAACACTTCTCCAACTCCGACTTCTTCAGCTTGGTCGAGGAGGCGAGATTGACACTCTCCTCGGGGGCGGAAATGGCAACGTCTGCGATGCTCGCGACAGTGTTGTGGAAGCCAGGCTCCAAGAAGTACAGCTTTATCCTCCTCCTGTCAACCTTGGTGGCATTGCAGCGTCCAGCAGATTGGCTAGTCTCGTTGTTGCTTCTTTACGTGTTTCTAGCACTACTCGCAATCAATCATGCGAGCGCGTTGGCCGGCGAGGCGATTAGTTTCCAATCCGGCTTTGTTATGCTGACGACGGGGAGGCCTGCAACAAGGAGCAAGAGGACTGCAAACTTCAGTTTGGAGCGACTGAAAGAGGAGGAGGCCAAGAAATTCATGCTGGCCGAGGCCAAAACCGCGAAGATTCTCAAGGCGACCGAGGTTAGCGAGCGAAGCGAGCGAGCCTTTTGGAAGACGAGAAATATATACGAGCAACAAAGAAACTAACAGTATTCCACTCAATTACATTCGTTTTGCTCTTGCTTCAGTATTGGCTCGAGCAGGTTGATAACATTGGTTCGGTTCCACAAAACGGTCCCCAACAACGGAAAAAAGTGACGTTGAACCCTCTTGCAATTCTGCTTGGAAGCTTCTTCCCGAGGCTCCAGAATTTGGTGAAGATGATCCGAGTCGGCAAGAACATCATCTTGGGTGAGTGAGCGAGCGAGCGAAGCCTGAGCGTTTAATGACGTTATGCGTTTGAGTTACGGCCGATTTTGTGATTCGCCCTTTTGAGTTTTTTTTAAACTCACAATTTTTTTTACAAAAAACTATTGTTCAGGGCACGACGCCGTCTTCAACTTCCTCCTGACCTCGTTCTTTGGGATTGCGAGTGTTGCGATGTTGATCTTGCCGATTTACGCGGTCGTTCTGTGGTCACTGAGATTGCTCGTTGTGCTCATTTTGGGGCCACAGAACATCATTCTCAGGAAGCGGTACATCGAGTCGGGGAGGTTTGAGCGTTTGTTCAACTACAATATCTACGGAATCGTGGAGGAGGGGGATGTTGAGCTGCAACACGAGTACGATGAGTTTATTTTAAATTGGTGAGTTTCCGTTTCTTTGCACCATCGTTCAAAACAAATTCTCTAAACCACTGAAAATCTTGCAGCAAGGTGATGGTAAGAGAGAAGATGGAGGCGAGGTCGAATGATGCCGAGCTCTCGAAGCTGTTGGACGGCAAGCACCCAGTCGAGATTAACGTCTTCAACGAGCTGCGTGTCCAGAGCTTTCCTCTGGAATAATTTGAATTTGAATTTGAATTTGAATTGAACTTCTATCCCTACTCTCTCCTCTCTATGTTATGTGTCACATATAGAATATTTTTTACTACATGCGATACTCAACCGCTTCCAACACCTTCATGTCATCACCACCCTTCCTCCTCGACTTTCCCTTTTCCTCCCTTATTCTTGATTTTGTACCCGGAATGTGCTCCTGCATTTTGAACTCGCTAACCAAAACTGCCCTGTTGCTCTTCTTCCGATCCCTTAGCGGGCTTGTCTTATTCTCAGCTTTTTTAATTTTCAGGAGCTCCTCCCCTGCCCCCCGCCCCAACAAATCGATTGGCTTGATTTCTATGTGAAAGCTATGCTTCACAAGAAGCTCTCTTGCATTCTTCCCAAAGGCGACATTTTCAAATAGGTCCCGCTTCGAGCTTGATTTGAACATTGAACTTTTTCCCGGGGAATCGGATTCTTTCCAAAAGTTTTGCGGATCGTACTGCACTGTCTGCCCTAGGTTCATTATGCGGCTCTCTTTAGCTTTTGGCCTGTCAAAGGACGACGCTAACCTTGACCGTCGCCGCACTGTTTCATCGCTGATGCTGCTTGCCAAGGAGTTGCCGCCGGAGTAGCCGTCACTCATGTTGTTGTTGCCGATGTTAGTGTTGGGCCGAACAAGCTCAGCAGCCGTGCGAATTTGCCGGTCACCGCCCATCTTTTGAGAGAAGCTAGGGATCGAGGAAAACGCACTGCTGAACCTGGTCACTCGAGACATTGTCCAGCCGCAATTGGACCGATTCCAGTGACCAACATCGTCCCAGAAGGGCTCAACCAGCTGCTGCGAGACGTTATTTGCCGTGTTCAGCCGGTGATTTGTTTTTGGATCGAAGAGAAAACTTTGCTTCAGCGGGGCATATAGATCTTGCTTTCGTTTGGGATTCTTTCTCCTTGTGCTCCGCTGTACGGCGGTTTCGAAAGCCTTGCCGGCTATAGCGCTTAGGTCATGTGACTCAGGCTGGAAAGAAAGAACCGAATCTACGCCAGATAATGATTGGGAATCCAGTGTGGATTCTTCAGGAGAATTGGAATTGGAATTGGAATTGGGAGAATTCTCATATCGTGTTGACCAAAAGTCTGGATTTTTCTTCACTCGTTCAGGGGAAGAGATTTGGTTCCACGCCATGATGGACTGGTACTATTTAAAAATGTTGCAGTGAAAAAAAAAGTTGTTGTTTTTTCTTTTATTGTTTGCCTATATGCTATCAATAGCATAGCATAAAGGAAATTGCATTTTTTTAGAACGAGACCAACATCACGAATACATGTGGGACTAAAACCAGTTCTAAATCTACGTTAGCCATAAAATAACATAGAGCAGCCAAATTCAAGTTTCAGTGTGTCACACCTTCGCCCTCTCCTTCTCTTTCTCCTTCTTCTCGTTCTCATTCCTTAAGTTCTCAAAAGTCTGAGCCAGTTTCTAAACGAGGGCATTTTTTATATTTGAGGGACAACGGACCAAGCGAGCCAAACGAATTGGGTGGGTAAGTATTTTGTAGCCATTATGTCTGTAGCCATTTTTCAAAAGGATCGCTCGCTTCGCTCGCTCACCAAATTATTAACAATGTAGCAGTACAAGTCGTCGCCGCTGAATTCTGTCCCATCTCCTGAACTGATCAATTCACTCAACCTTTCGATTGTTTCATCTTCCAAGTCCTCAAAATCAATATCGTTCAAGAAGGTTTTTAACTTGTACTGGTTAACAGTCCCTGTGTTGGGAATGTCCAAAATACGAAATGAATGAAGAGCATTTGCTTCGTTCTCCTCTCTTTCCTCGAGCATTTCCTTCTTCTGCTTCCCGCACGCAAGCAGAAAGTCCTCCATGGGAATTCTTTTGACTTGCCAGTATGCCCCCACGTAGCCAAGTTCGTTCATCATCAAGGTCGCCTCATCTCTTGTCAAATGACCATCGCTGTCTGTGTCATAGTACTTGAATATTCTAACTATAATATGAATCTCATCATCTGTCAAGTTTGTTCTACCAAGCACAGAGGCTATTATGGTGTCCTCTACGGTCTCCATGTTGGATATTTTAAGCGTTAAGATTTTGTTTTTGATAAATTTAGGAAAATTCCAAACTTCATAAAAAGCCCACATTATAAACCCTCCAATACTCCCCTCATCCCTCATGGACGGAGGATCATGGCTTTCCAAAAAAACCCCGGAGTTTGTTGGTATCCAACATTTAATGTTCTTGGCTCTGTCCCAAACATCCACGGAAACTTCCAAGAAACTCACTACAAAGGACTTATCAATCTTCCAACTAAATAAAAAACCCTCCGTTCCATCTTCCAAGCTCTCCCTCCCTTGCTTCCTGGACTTCTCCACCCACTCCAAACAGACCCTTCGCAAACTCTGTGAATCTGACAAACCATTTGCAGATCTCGACTCTTCAAACTACTTGCACCTTCGGTGGGGCGGACTAGACTTCTTCCCCACCCCAACGCATGACCCACTAACTTCACCTACCCCTCACCTTCCCCCCACCTCATCATCGGTAATTCTAGCCCTTGTGGACGCGGAAGTTGGCCGCTCCCAAGTGCTGATGAAGAGCAAGAACAGCGATCCGATCGATGGGGCAACCGAGATCCTCCTCCCTGGCTTTGACTCCCAGTACGTTGTATTCAAACCTGATAAAAACGGCGATGTCGATTTCCCGGTGAGTTCCTCCGGTCCACCTTGCCACCGCTACATTGTCTATGACGGTCGCAAAATTGATGTCAAGGCAATAGTTCGTTTTACTCTTGTTGTCCAGGACGGCGATGTCGACGACACAGACAGCAATATCAATGTCGACAGTAGTAGTAGTAGTGCCGACAATGCCGACAAGTCGGACTCCGCAGACGCAGACGCAGACGCAGACGCAGACGCAGACACAGACGCAGGCCCAGACCCAGACGCAGACCCAGACGAAGTCTACGATAGAGTCGACTACTTCGACATTGGAGATGCTTGGGCTCCAATGACACTTCGTGAGAAACTCCAATTTGACCAGAACTCCATCAATAATAGTAGTAGCAAGAAGACAAAGCAACAGCTGGTCCCTGTGTTGGACGAGTTCGACCACATATACGAAGAATCTTCAACAATATCTCAGGATCCCTTCATCCAGGCGACCATCGGTTCAATTGAGGTGATCGAGCCAAGCGAAGCGAAGTGAGCGAGCCTTGATGAAGACGAGAATACTCGCAATGAATCCCGCGAAATTGCTACAGACAATATATACTGGCTGCATCCACTACCAACTAACCCACTCAATTTCACTTACTTCGCACCTTCTTCGCTCGGCGCAGAACGCGTTGACAAACGTTGACGACAAAACAAGGCAAATAAACCTCTGTTTCGCCATGTCCGAAGAGAAGATATTTACAGCTGCTAAGGACGCGTTGGCCCAGCTCCGAATGGAAACCGACGTGAAGCTTGCACAGCTGGAGGCTGTCGAAGCTGAGTTACTCCGTCGCAACTCTGGTCTCCACCAGATGCTGACCTACTTCGATTTGTTGCGAGCCTCCTCAAAAACCGGATCCACCGACTCGAAGGTTACCTTCCTTCAGATTTATAAGTCGCACTTGGATCTCATTGCCGAGCTGAGTGGCTCGAGCATTGCGGGCGGCGGACCCACTGCGGCTATTCGCAAGGAGCTGGCTGTTCTTGCGGAGGTTAAGGACGACATTCACATAGATGCAAGTATTGCGGTTTTCGTTGGTGAAGACAAAAGTAGGCAGAACCAGAGCCAGAGCCAGAGCCAGAGCCAGAGCCAGAGCCAGAGCCAGAACCAGAGTCACCCCCCCACCCCCCCAACTCTCGGGAAGTCCCAGCTCCCGGAGGAGCCGTCGTCATCGTCGTCGTCGGCTAAAAACCCTCACCACTACGTTCACGAACACAAGACGTTCACCCCGAACAAACACCACGTTCACAATCAGAACGACGATTTCTTCCAGCATTCCCATTCCCCAACGGTGGGGTTCAACCCGGATGGCACCCCCGTGGTGATCAGTCCGCAGCACAAATACCTACTCCATAAAACGCAACCGAAGAGGGTGAACCATTCAACATACAGCAAGTCGACGAGTCGTCGGGCAAGCGTTGCGCCTCATAGCAAGTTGAAGCCGAAGCCGCCTCCGGTATCCGTGAACAAGCACATAAGTCCTACGAAGAATGTCAGCGAGAGCGTGTATGACAAAGAGGGGGAACACGGGCAGGAGGTGAGCGAGCGAAGCGAGCGAGCCTTGACGAAGACGAGAATACCCGCGATGAATCCCGCGAAATGGCTACAGACAAAAAACTACATCCACTATCAAGCCTAACCTTATTCCACCCAATTAATTTGTTTGGCTCGCTCGCTTCGCTCGGCGCAGAAGGAGCTGACCTACGTTGACATTGAGGAAAATTTGGAATTTGCCAAGTTGAACCTTCAAAAGTACTCCTTGAGCGATGGGGCGAAGAGGAAAGCAAAGTTGCTGAACTTGAGTTTGGGAGGAAGTGAAAACAGCCGAAACTACTTCCCGAGGAGCACGCTCATTGAGACGAACGAGCAGGGAGCGGACTTGTACTACAGCTTGCCGAGCCATTGCTTAAGCAAAGACGGGGCGGAAGTTATGATTTACTCAAGCAGTGATTCGGCCCACGCCCACGAGCAAGAGTTCGCAATCTCGGCGCTACGGGAAGCGCTGTTGGGAGCCGCTGAGAATGGCAACCCAACCGTTTTCGTTTTCAAATCGGGCGAGTACACGTTCGGGGCCTTCACCCCCACGGCGTGGCAGACGATTGAAGAGCTGAAGGTGAACCAGCGAAGCGAGTGAGCCTTGTGACAGAAAAGTGCGAAGCTCCATGCGAAATTGCTTCTTTCTTTTGCTACTTCCACTACGTGAACTAACCGACTAAACTATTTTTGTTCGCGTTATTCGCTGCTCTCGTGCTTTGTTAAAAATGCGCCTCGCCTCGCTTCGCTCGGCGCAGGAGCCCAAGCTTGACCGACCCCACCTAGGTGGTTCACAGAATCACGCGACCAAGTCATTTTTGTTCTCGTTGACACTGGACTTGCGGTTACCGTACCACGGGAGGACAACCATGGACAGGACCAGTGGGCAGGACGAGGTGCAAATACTTGGGGATGACTACATCTCGTTCGGGAGCATGTCAGACTTGGACATTGGGGAGAACTTCGAAGTGTGCAGCTGCAACTTGGAGCAGAGTTTTGGTTGTGGATTAAATCCCGGCAGCAAACCTTGCACGATGCTGCTGGCGGGGCGCGAGAATTTCTCGATAGACTCGTTAGAAGTGTTTGAGATAAACCTACCTACGAATGGTTCGACTTTGGCAAGAAGGGGGGTTTTCAAATAAAACAATAAACTCAAAATCGCCGACCTTACGGACACTACAGTTATCTATTTAAATTACGCGAAAACATCTATCTTTTGAGTGACGGACTGCCGACAGAGCGGGCACTTGTTCAGCTCACTCCTCCGACTGCACTCCTTGCACAAACAAAGGTGCCGGCAAGGCCTGCGCCGAGCGAAGCGAGGCGCATTTTTAATGAAGCACGAGCGAACCGAAACCAAGCGAGACAAATAAATTGAGTGAGTTAGTTCAGTAGT